>LAZR01000311.1_pt1 | contig 45238 bp, 47 predicted proteins | sample 329461 | NCBI WGS metagenome assembly LAZR01 (sample SAMN03002196, study PRJNA259156) | marine sediment metagenome | biome: sea floor; feature: Hydrothermal impacted sediments; material: marine sediment; isolation source: Loki non-amplified sample from Loki's castle hydrothermal vent sediment ...
GGGCAATGTGTTCACATGGGTCAATTCTCAGTGACAATTTTGGGTCATACCGGGTCAGTTCTCAGTGACATTCAACAGTGCTTCGCCTCTTTTGGGGTGAGGCGAAGGTCTACAAGGATGTTGGGAAGGCAGTGCAATCTTGTTTGGAGTCGCTCGGCCCCTTCTTGTCAGAGGATGAGAAGCCGGACGCGACCCGAAATCGCGACCTCGTCCTTCTTCGCGACAAAGCGGACCTCAATGATCCCGAAATGACCAAAGCGATCATGCGCTATTTCGACAAGACCAAGATCGAGTCAAAACGGGTCCGGCATTGCGGGGCAGCGCTTATTGGCTTCGAAGTCGATTTCTATCCAGGCGTGGGACAGACTGGATTACTAGACGACGTCGTGGCCGCAGCGAAAGCGGAACTGAAGGCGTGGACCAAAAGCGTCGGGGCCGGCATCCTGAAGCACAAGCTCGAGTCATTCACGATCGAGTTCATTTGTATACCGTTGCCGTCGGCCGAAGGGTTCCGCACCGCCTTTCTAAATGCCTTGGGGCATAGAAAATGAGCGAGACAGAGCTTCAGGACTTTCTGTTCTCGGAGGGTATTGCGCCTGACCTCGACGAACTGGTGCGGCTAACGGCTACGCGAGAGATCGAGAACCTGCGGCCGCCGGCCGACGCACAGAACGAGCGGCCCGAATGGGAGCGTCTATTATTTGCCGGCAGTATTCTAGCGCGTTCAGAACAACGGTTTCACCAGGACGCGGCTCTTCGCATCGCGACGGCTGCGCTCGTATCGGAGCCGAATTTGGCGATCCAGGATACAGCTGCACTTCTATTGGGTAAACTCGACAATCACCGTGCGGTCGATCTCGCGCTGGAACGCGAGCTTATCAAACCTGATCTGATGGAACGGCTAGGCTTGTCCGCACGTATGGAGGCAACACGGCGCAAACTCGATAACTCTATCCTGCTGGCGCAAACTGGCGAGTGGTTGCCGGTCAATCGCTTCCAGAAGCGGTTTTGGGATGCCGCATCTGACAGCTATGCTTGGCTCTCGGCATCCGCTCCAACGGCATCGGGCAAGACATTCCTCGTCCTCCAGTGGCTGATGGATCAGCTGCTGTCAAACCAAGCCCGCATTGCCGTTTATCTCGCGCCGACTCGGGCACTCGTCGGAGAGATCGAACAAGAATTGCGTGCAATGATCGGCGAGAGCGAGCGCATCGCGGTCACATCACTCCCGCTAAAGGAGCAATACGACGAGTCGTTGAAAGACGACCATCAGCTGGTGCTAGTCCTGACCCAAGAAAGGTTGCATTTGCTTGTCAACGCACTCGGGGGCGAGGCCACGTTCGATCTCATGGTCGTCGACGAGGCGCACAAAATTGGCGACGACCAACGCGGCGTCATTCTGCAAGATGCGATTGAACGCTCTTCGCGCCTCAATCCGAAGCTGAAAGTGGTCTTTGTCAGTCCCGCGACCCAAAACCCCGACGCTTTGCTGGAGGACGCGCCCGATGATGTAAAGAAGGTGCCGATCGACAGCGATTCGGCGACGGTCTTGCAGAACGTGATCTCCGTCGAACAGGTCACTCGCAAACCGAAGGAATGGTATCTCTCGACGACAGGGTCTCAGGGAGAGATCGAGCTCGGTACGATCCACTTGCCCAGCAAACCAGACTCGTTAAAAAAACGCCTCGCCTTCATCGCCACTCAGGTCGGGTCCATGGGCGGTACGCTCGTCTACACGAATGGTGCTGCGGAAGCTGAGGATGTTGCGCAGCTAATTCGTGAAGGCCTACCAGAAGTCGCTGAGCCAGATATCGAACTTTCGGAACTGGCTGAGATGATCCGTAAGGGTATCCATCCAAAATATCGGCTGGCGCCACTTGTCGAGCAGGGCGTCGCGTTCCACTACGGCAACATGCCTGCGCTCATACGCACACAGGTCGAGCAGCTCTTTCGCTGCGGCAAGATCCGTTTCCTTGTCTGCACTTCAACATTGATTGAAGGCGTGAATTTATCGTGCAGGACAATTGTGATGCGCGCGCCGCGAAAGGGAAAGGGGAAGCCGATGAACCCCCACGACTTTTGGAACCTGGCCGGGCGGGCTGGGCGCTGGGGCGACGAGTTTCAAGGCAATATCATATGCATCGAGCCGAGTGATGAAAGCGGGTGGCCAGGCGGCATCCCGAGGCGCACACGATATCCGATCAAGCGTGAGACCGACGCGGTGTTGGACGAAAGCACGGAACTTCGTGAATTCATCGAGCGCCGTCGCACGGAGATGCCGCAGGACAAGACGCGCGATGCGAAGTTCGAGCAGGTGTCCTCATATTTGCTCTCAACCTATTTGCGTTTGGGGTCAATTCGAGACGCACCGTTCGCCAAACGTCATGACACTTTTGAAATTGCTGAGTTGGACGCATCTCTGGCGAAGGTTGCTGCGACGATCGAACTTCCGATTGAACTCATAGAGCGTCACCCAGGCGTGAACTGCATCGGTATGCAGTCGCTTCTGGACGCGTTTCGAGCTTATGACCGGGACATTGAGAACCTGTTGCCAGCACCGTCAGCAAGTGTGGACGCTTATGATCGCACGGTGACAATAATGAAGCGGATCAACCGTGATCTCTATCCCGCCTTTGCGCCAGACGGCCGCGCCCGCCTGTTCGCATTGATGGTGCAGAATTGGCTTAAGGGCTGGTCGCTCGCGCATATCATCCGGGAGAGGATTAAGAACGAGAAGAGCCGCGGAGGTGAGAAGAAGCTGCCGGCACTCATTCGTGAGACCATGGATCTGGTAGAGCAATACGCACGATTCCGCGCACCGAAATACCTATCAGCCTATGTCGACATTCTGCACTTCCATCTGCATGCGATGGACCGCGACGATCTCATCGATGAGGATATGGATATCGGGACGCAGCTCGAGTTCGGAGTATCAAGCCAGACTCTTATGTCTTTGATCGGACTTGGCATCTCGCGTATGAGCGCGACGATGCTTTACGAGCAGATGTCAGATGACAGCTTCGATCGCAAGCAATGCATTGAATGGATCGTAGCACGGCACGAGGAATTTGAGGGTATGGGATTACCCCAAATCGTCATCCGAGAATTGCGCCGCGAAGCGGGGATTGCCGATGGGACATGAAACGAAGTTTTTTGCGTTCAAAGGGAGAACCAAAATATGGCTAGAAAGATACCAGTGACGGTCGGGGGCATCGAGTACGAATCGAAGAAGGATGCAATCGAGCATTTCAAGAAGATGCTGAATCGTTATGATATCGGTGATAGGGTTTCCGCCGGTGATCAAGCTGAGCTTCATGAGTTGGTCAAGCGTCATCCCGAAGCTGAGGCTCGTATCGGTACTGGCGTGGAGAGCTTCAGCGTTAGAGACGGCGACTTTGGAACTCAGTGTTTCTCGATCACACGCCTAGATGGCACCACCCAGAATTTCTCTTTTAGAGCATGCATCTAGGCGATTCACAGCTTTCTGGTCCGCAGCTGTTACGAGAAGCACGCACAGTTTGAATTTCCGGCTAACGTGCATATGATGCCCTTAAAATCCTTCTCCTTGACGTTCAGAAAAACATATACTATTTTCTGACATGGAGTTGAACCATGATCACGTCCAAAATCAAGCAACGCATCGTTGGTAAGGGCCGAGGTGCCATCTTCGCACCATCGGACTTCCTCGATATCGGATCGCGCGCGAGCGTGGATCAGGCGCTGTCGCGTCTGGCGGATCAGCGCGTGATCCGACGGTTGACCCGTGGGCTCTACGACTATCCCAAGCTCAGTCCGCGTTTCGGGCTCCTGGCCCCCTCCGCCGACGATATTGCCCGCGCAGTAGCGCGGAAGGACAACCAGGTTCTGCAGCCTTCGCCTGCGATGGCGGCGAACCAGTTGGGTCTGTCCACGCAGGTCCCATCCAATCCGACCTACATGACCGACGGACCCACTCGGACTAAGAAGATCGGACGGCAGGTCCTCCAGTTCCGGAACGCCTCCCCTAAAACTTTGGTTGGTGCCGGGTCTAAGACGGGTACTGTGTTCCAGGCGCTCCGCTATGTCGGCAAGGGCCGTGTAGACGATCAGGTGATCGGTAAGATCGCCCGCACGCTAGATGCCAAGGACCGGGCGCAGCTCGCAAAGCAAAGCCGACATGTCCCGGCCTGGATGCATCCGGTGGTCCAGCAGATCGTGGCGCGCGCCTGAACATGGATGCTTTCGCGAACGACACGCCTGAACACCGAGACGAAGCGTTTCGTCAAACCGCGGCGGAGCTGGGATTTGCCAAAGCGATTATCGAAAAGGACTTCTGGGTCTGCTGGTCGCTCCAGCATCTCTTTGCCCTGCCCTCCTTTGGCGATCACCTGATCTTCAAGGGGGGCACGTCGCTCTCGAAAGCCTACGATGTCATCCATCGGTTTTCCGAGGACGTCGATCTGTCGCTCGACCGCGCCCAACTAGGATTTGAGGGAGATCGTGACCCTGAGAACCCCGACCTCTCGGGCGGCAAACGCAAATCCCTGCTGCAAGACCTTCAAGATGCGGCAGAGGCAACCGTCGCAGGCCCCCTGCTCGACGAAATCAACACCGCCTTCTCTGCGAACCTAGAGCAGCCGTTCTCACTTCAGATCGACGAAGACGACCCACAGACCATACTCTTCGCTTACCCGCCGATTGGCGGCGACGACCCAGGCTACATCAAACCAGTCGTACGATTTGAGTTCGGCGCACGCGGCGCGCAGCTCCCGGCCGAGCAGCGGACACTCTCAACCTATGTCCAACAGGCCTTTTCCGATCTGCCCGGCCTTGACCCTGTTGATGTGCGCACTCTAGGGATCGAGCGGACATTCTGGGAGAAGGCGACGATCCTGCACATGCTCTTCCATCAAGACGTAGGCAAACCGCTCGCTGACCGGATGTCCCGGCACTACTACGACATGGCGCAACTGACACAGCACGACGCCAAGGCGCGCGCTTTGGCCAATCTCAACCTGTTGAGCGAAGTCGGCCACCACAAATCTGTGTTCTTCAAGGCAGCTTGGGCAAGATACGAAGACGCAAAACCGGGATCGCTCCGCCTGATTCCGGCCAAACACTTGGAGGCCGCCCTCCGTCGGGACTATGCTGGCATGCGCGAGATGATCATGGGCGATGCGCCAAGCTTTGATGACGTGATGGGCGCGATCGCGGCACTTGAGGCGGAGATCAACGCAGCCTGACCTCGGAGTGCCCGGCGATTGGAAGTCATGAACCTGGTGATTGGGAGTCAACAACGCTTCGACCGCGAAGCCCGCAAATTGTCATGAGTTATAGGATGCAGTTCTATAACTCATGAATGGCCAAGATTTGAGCGATAGACAGAGATGTTTGCCACTGGAATGTCATCCTGCAGCCAGTCCCGCATCTTCCAGCTGCTCGCGATCCGGCAGATCCTGAAGCGACTGCAGATCAAACGCCACCAGGAACTGATCCGTCGTCACGTAGGTATAGGGCGCTCCGCGCCTAGGCGACCGGGGACCCGTCCCGATGAGACCGCGCGCATGCAGCCGGCCAATCAGATCCCGGCTGATCTCCTTGCCGAAGATATCCTTTAGACCGTCTCGCGTGATCGGCTGGTGATAGGCGATGGTAGCCAGCACGGCGACGTCGTATTCGCGGAGATCAAGGTCCTGGTCGCCTACATCCGCCGCCGTCCGGATCGCCGCGGCGTAGGCCGGCCGCGTCCGCAGCATCCAAGCGTCAGCGACGTCGGCAATTTCATAGGGCCGATCTGTCAACTCAACCATCAGATCCTCGATGAGCAGATCGACGGACACCCCCTGCCCCACCACGCGCAGGAGAACCGCGCGCGGCACGGGCGAAGCGGAGGCAAACAGTACGGCCTCGATCCGGCGCATCCATTCGCGCCAGCGCAGGTCGGCAGGCATCTCTTCCAGCTCCCGATCCAGTAACTGATCTGCTTGATCCCTGGCCATTTCTCAAATCCCGTAGAGCCGGAATGTGTCCCGCCCGGTCAACTCGCGCGCAGCACCGAGTTCGACGAGCCGGTCACAGAACCGCCGGGCGGCCCTGTCGGAGCGCAGCGACGTCAGCGCCACCGGAGCAATAGCGTCCCGGCTCAGGAAGACCGCAACGGCGTCGTCGGATCCCTTCGCCCGAAGCTTCGGCCCGACGGCTTTCAAGTGGGCCGCACGTCGGGCAAGATCGGCGGCCAAACGCCCTACTTCGGCCGCGGCCATAACGATCGCTCGATGACACGCCAAACGCAGGTCAGCTTCGGCTTTCCGCAAATCGGCGCGCTTCAGACCAAGCACCAGGAGGGGCAGGACATGGCTCCAACCCAGGACCTGTGCCAGCGCCGCCTCGGCCAGGATCAGCGCGGCCCCCTCCTCTCGGGGAAATTCGGCCAGAACAGTCTCTAATACAGAAACGGACCGCGCGACCGGCCCCCCCTGTCCCGCATCCAGCCATTCCGCAATTTGCTTCGGCGCCAGGGTCGGCAGCGCCCGGTGTAATGCCTGGGCCGAGACCGGTCGCTCCACCGCCCGTTGCCAGGACAGGATGACCTCACCCGCCGGGCCGGGATTGTCACTGGGCTGCAGGAACGCCACCGCATCGCGCAACTCCCCTGCCCGCTCAATGCGTCCTGAACGTGCCACACAGGCCTCCGCCGCGCGCAACGCCAGACGCTCGCGCAACAAGCTCTGGGGGACGTCTGCATGGGTCACCACCATATGCAGATGGCTGAGCGCCGCGCCTGACAAAAACGCCACATCTTCAGGGGTTTCCGCACTTGTAGACGTGACCCACGCGGGCATCCGGGGTAAGGTCTCCGGGTCGTCGGAGATGTCTGCTGGCTGGTATGTCATGCCACAACACTAGTCTCTCGCGGCGTTTTCGTCTACAATATACGGTAGAAACCGCCCCACCCTGCGGTTCTTTTCTATGTCCAATAAGTTTGTATTATCGGACGTAGAAATGTATGCTGTGGAATAGTCTCATTTTATCGGTGGATTTTCAGGAAAATGACCTCAGAGGACGAGAAACACACTTCATCAAACTCTGGTGTATTTAATAATGCTCAGGACGAAGAGATAGATCAAGAGAAAAGCGATGGCATCGCCCTGCCCGCACATGTCGCAGGTTCAGGCGCGCTTGATCGCCTTGTTGATACCGCGCGGGATTACGCCCGCCAAGCGACGTCCGAGAACACCAACAAGGCCTATAAGAAGGACTGGGCACATTTCTCCAGCTGGTGCCGCAGACGTGGTGCCGACCCCCTGCCCCCGTCTCCGGAACTGGTCGGCCTCTACATTGCCAACTGCGCGGCACCGGATACCAAGACCTCAGCACTGTCCGTGAGTACCATCGAGCGCCGCCTGTCCGGCCTTGCATGGCAGTACCAGCAGCGCGGGTTTACGCTGGATCGCAAGAATCGCCATATTGCAACCGTACTAGCCGGGATCAAACGCAAACATGCCCGCCCGCCGGTGCAGAAAGAAGCCATCCTACGCGATGACATTCTGGCTATGGTCGCCACCCTGCCCTACGACCTGCGTGGGCTGCGGGATCGGGCAATCCTGCTACTGGGATATGCGGGCGGTCTCAGGCGGTCCGAGATTGTCAGCCTCGATCACGGCAAGGACGACACACCGGACGCGGGCGGATGGGTTGATATTCTTGACCAGGGCGCGCTTCTGACGCTCAACGCCAAGACCGGCTGGCGCGAGGTCGAGATTGGCCGCGGTTCCACCGTTCAAACCTGCCCTGTGCATGCAATTGAGCAATGGCTGCATTTCGCCAAGATCGATTTTGGACCTGTGTTCGTCCGCACGTCCCGTGATGGCACGAAGGCTCTGGAGGCGCGGCTCAGTGACAAACACGTCGCACGTCTGATCAAGCATACCGTCTTGGACGCGGGCATCCGCAGTGAGCTTCCGGAGAAAGATCGCCTCGCCTTGTTTTCGGGTCACAGCCTACGAGCTGGTCTCGCGTCCAGTGCCGAGGTCGACGAACGCTACATCCAGAAACACCTCGGCCACGCGTCCGCCGAGATGACCCGCCGCTACCAACGCCACCGCGATCGGTTCCGTGTAAACCTGACCAAGGCGGCGGGACTGTAGGATTTCCCCTGCCCTATCAGGCGACGTTCTGCAGCTTTTGGACCTTGATATTGTCCTCATGCTGCCGCGCCTGCGCCAGCTCAAAGCTTGTCTGCATGCGCAAAAGCGTGTCGGCTCTGACGCCAAAGGCTTTCTCGAAGCGGATCGCCATCTCCGCCGATAATCCTGCATTGCCATTGAGCAAAGTGCTGAGGGCCTGACGCGATACGCCAAAATGATCAGAGAGATCCTTCACGCTGATGGACGCAGGCTCGACGATCTCCGTCTTGAGCCAATCGCCGACATGAACCGTCAAAGATGGATGCATCTTAAGAGCCATGATAGTCCTCCAGTTCCACATCTATCAGCGCGCCATCTTCATTTATCTGAAACGTCAGCCGCCAGTTTTTCGTCACGGTCATCGACCAAGTGCCTTTTCGATCTCCAGTCAGCTGATGAAGGCCGTAATTGGGCGGCGCCGCTAACTCTTCCAAATCCGCTGCGACATCGATGAACGCCAGCATTTTGCGGAGCCTGCCCGTGTCGCCCACCAGACCTTTGGGGTTTCCTGTTTCGAAGAACCGGCGAAGCCCTTTGTGGCCAATACTCTCAATTTTCATATCCGTACCTACAGAAGAATTGGTAATATGTCAAGCGTCACTTGACGCACGACGCGTATCGCTAGAGTGCCCGCTCGCTCAATCTACCATAGAAGCTCCGATCGAGATGCAATTCGCCCGTCTGCGCCTTCTGGACCATGCCCCTGAGATAGCCGCCTGGCGAGGAAACCTCTCCAGCGGAGTGCTTGTCGTAAATCAATGCGACCGCCGCGGCAGCAACTTCCGGTCCAAGGGCCTTCTGAGCCACATTCCAGGCGTGTTCGGAAATCCCAACCATCGGTCTGATCCTCGCGGCGGCCCTGTGAACCCCGTTCCAATCACGAATATATCCTTCCAGACCACGGGCCATCTCACCAAACTCCGGGCAGGTGGCCATTAGCATTGGCACGTCAATGTCAGACCGTCGCTTTCTGGTCTCGGTATTCCACTCGCCTTCCAGATCCACTTCTTCAGGTCTTTCAACCTGCCCCTTGGGTGGGTTTTCTGGCACAACGCTCGCCGCGTGCTTTGTTTCAAAGCGATTACTAATTACAGGATCAGGTTGGTTTGTAGTTAGTATGTGAGTGCCGTTTTCAGCACCCGTGGGTATAGTATTTGAATAATGAGAGATTACTTTGGGGTCTACGTCTGCAACCTTATCAACAGAAGAATCTGCGTCGGATTGATCTGGCCAATCGAAAGCTGCCGCGAAGGTATCTTCTACACGCTGCTGAAGGGCTTTGAACCAGTCGACTAGGTCAAGGAGCTTCTCAGGGCCTGTCGTGCGCTTAGGAAGCTGCTCAAGCAATGTGCCGAACTCATCCTGTAGGTCACGCCACGGGCCTCTCAAGCCGCTCTCTAGCGCCTTCTCGATCTTTGCACGGATCACACGCCGTGTGATGGTAATTGAATTGCGCAAGGACTTGCAGAATTGCCGTTGTTTCTGGAGCTGGGCATGTAGTGCCTCAAACTCTTCTGCACGTGCCGCCAGAGGTGCCAGATCGAAGCCATAGGCCTCAATGATGTATCCATCCTGATCACGGGCACCATATCGCTTCCCGTTGGGGCTGTCTTTGATCCAGATGATACCGGCTTCAGACAAGCGACGGACGTGTACACGCAGCGTCGTCAAGGAAAAGCCTGTCTGTTCCATCAGAAAGTTGTTGGACGGCCAGACAATGGGCCGCCTACCCTGCTCCCAGTCCTTTGGCTGCGTAACAGCGCCAAACGTATCCAGAAGCAACAGATCTTGGGACTTCAGTCCGATCGCAGCCGCAACCTTCTTAGCTGCAACGATTGCCTGTGTCTTGGGTATAGATAACTGTTCACCGGCTTGTGCGTGCTTTTCAGCGACCACAAGGCCCGGTGTCGGCTTGCGCCAACCTGTATGTGTCATGAGTGTTTCAAACCTCCATAAGTTGAATGAAGGCAAAAGAATCCCGTTCACCAAATCGGTGTTGTTTCGTTGACTTCGATTCGCGGGAGAGTTATCTAAGTCTTGCAACAGAAATTAGATCAGCTCTCAGGCCGCGAGGTTTGGGGGCTTTTCTTTTGCCGTTAGATCACGTGACGTTCCTCTCTGCTCTTTGCCTCAATTGGGGTCGAGCGCCCTTCCCTGTCGTTGCAGGTGAGCGTTTCATTTCTTCGACCCATGTTCATGTAGATAAGCTGCGATCATGTCGCCTAAGCCCTCTAGGCTCTGCTTATCCAAATCTATTCCCGCAGCGCTGACCGATAGCTTTCCACCTTGTGATGAAACAGAAAGCTTCTCTCGCCCGAATTTGCGTATGATTGTTAACTTCTTCGTTTTGGCCGTACCTTTAGCCGCCTTAACCGGACCCTTTACCAGATCAGCAACAACTTTCTCGAGCTCTCGATGGCTAAGCGCATAGACATTCTTGCACGCGTGCAAGATCTCATCGCGTGCTTTCAACACGGCCTTCCCCCTCGAAACGTGGCTTTCGTGCACACCGATGATGCTCGCAAAACTAACAGCAGTTACCTTCTTGTCAGGGTTGGAAGTTTCATAGCGATCAAACATCTGGCCAACTGATAGAAGACGCTCGAAAGCACCGAGGTTTTCGCGCTCTTCATTTTCTCTGAAGCGCATGAACAGCATCTCAAACTGATCGTCTGAAACCCCTCTCTTCTCCGGCGACGCCAAAATGGCCCTGACAGGTCGACCGAGCTTCTGAGCAATGGCATGCCGTCTACGACCGGTAATTAGAAAAAATGGAACGCTAGCACAGTTCTCTGGATCTAGCGGATCGGGCTGCCAGCTCGGATCGACAGGCCAGACCTGAATCGGTGTGTCTTGGCCATTTTGTTCAATGCTTTCGAGTAGGGAGTTGAAAGCATGCTGATCAATCCAATCATCTCGTCTATCCGTTCCAATCTCATCTTTGATTTGGGTAGGATCAAGTTCCAGCTCATGCTTTCCTTGTAGAATATGTCCTACGATCTCCGCACGCTTCTCATTCAGAAGGACTTGAGCGTCACTAAGGGCTCCCGCTTTCCAAGCGCTGCCTGAGCCGCCCATCCTAGGTTTCAGACCTGTGGAGGGCTCAGGTGCAGCGGCCCTTGCATCCTGAACGGGCTCACTTACTACGTCTTTGGGTGGAGCGTCAGCGGTCTCAGCTGATTTCTTGCGTAAAACAGAGCTACTGATCGAACGCTTCATTCTGCATCCTCCCCAAAGTCATAGAAATCTTCCATCCAGGCGTCTGCATAACCTCTTTCCAATCCGGGCCACAGACGTGAGACAATCGCATCGTTCACAGCATCAGCGTTGTCGATAAAACGATTGATGCCTTTCTTCTTGCCAGGCGTATCTGGCTCGTACTCATAAACTGACTGGTAGACGTCAGAGGCGTTAGAGATCGCATCTGAACGCAAATAGAATACGGGAAGCACTTCGTCCGGACAGTTTTCCAGCAGGTTGCTTACCTGCTTTAAATCCTGCTCATTTGTTCGTTGGACTATGGTTGGCAGCAACATATTTGCACCTGCGCCGATATCCAGCCGCTCATTCGCAAAAATGTGACGCAACATAGTCAGCAGTCCCGTGACAAATGTTGAAAGAGTTGCGATGTCGAACCCCTTCATCGTCTGAGGAATGATGAGTGAAGAAGAAGCTATGACGTTGTTGAGCTGGAAAAGAGTAAGAGCAGGCTGATAGTCAATGATGATGCAATCAAGCGTCTCGACCAGAGCTGCATCGAGCTTTGATTTATCTACTTTCCCATCACTCAATAGCTCGCTGGGTTTAGTGACCGGGACGTGCCCATCACGCCATCGATCAATTGCGTCCTTCAGAAAACGATAGAACCGTTTACCCGGGATATCTGCCCGCAGAATTCTTGCGATCTGGATTTCGCCCTCAGACGTTTCACCGTGAGCAGGCAACAACCGTATGCCAGGCCACGAAGTCTTCTTGAAGAAAGTATCCAACGTCGGTGCATCGTAGTCAGTGAAGGGAAGATCTTCGGTTGTCTGAAACAGACCCGCAAAATCCACCATAGTAGGCGTGTTCTCATCCGGCATGGTCGGCATCTCTTCGCCACCAACAAAATACAGTGTGATTGTACTTTGGGGGTCTGCATCCATGATACCCACGCGCATGCCGTAGTGCAGGCTGAGATATTGTGCGAAGTGCGCAGCTGATAGTGACTTCGCGGTGCCACCTTTTTGGCTGGCAAAAGAGATAACCGGCAGAGGATCTTCGGGCTTGCGCCATGCGAGATACTCGTATGGACGTTTTCCCGTACCTGCCAATAGCGCGCGGATGTGCATCAGCTCCTTAAGAGTGAAGACGCGCTCTCTACCTACGTACTGCCCTGCCGGAAAGTCATCATGATCTTTCGCCAGTTTTGTGAGGTGCTGATGACTAACATTGAGAAACCGCGCGCACTGGCGCATTGACCAAGAACGCTTAATGCGATCTCGCATCGTGAGCTCTTTGTTGACAGACACCATGGTCTTATCGAGCCCTCTGGAGAGCTCTTGCAAAAACTGTTCTAGATTACCGCTCATGTCGCATTCCGCTTTTCCGATTCTCTTGTGGATTCGGTTCACACATGAACTAGCACGTTTTTTGATGTTTTGTATAGATACCGTACGCACATCAGACTTTCGCGCACGTTTCGGGCTAGTATACGGCGCCACCGCCCATCTTGCACGCGTGCAAGATGGGCGGTGGCGCTGATATGATATCGCCTCCAGAAGGACACCAAGCACTATTCCACGCCCTTCAAATCAGACGGCAATGACACCTGCCGAAACGGTCCGGCAAACGATAGAACTGGAGCACGCCAAATCGGCGCTATCAAACTCTTGCACGCGTGCAAGAATCTCAAATTTGCGATGGCGCTATTGGGGTATTCCTTTAGACACATATCTAACTCACATCTCTTCTAAGCGCATCAGATCCATAATCTACCATCGGCCGCAGTCGCGTGTACGCCACAGCTGGGCGGAACGATCCTACGAGTTTCGATCTAAACAAGCGCACGACATTCTCCAGCGAGTAGTTGAAGTAGCTCGCACCCGCGAACCCCGCGATGGCAAACACCAGCATCGCAAACGTCCACCACCGGATATGGAAGACGAACAGTATGATGAAGAAGATCAACCGCGCATCGAAAAACATCAAATGCGGCCGCGCCATTGCATAGCGCCAATGCACCGTCGAGCGATAAATGTTGTATCTGTCTTCAGCCATTGCCTCGCTCCATCACCCTCATCTGTCCGGCCACACAACATTGTTGGTGAACAGGACGCCAATGATCTGACGCGATCTCAGAGTGATCAGCGGACCGTTGGGCGCATTCTGCACAAACTCTCCGGCCAGATCGTTACCAACTTCTGCCAATCCCTTGTACAGTCCCTGTTCGATACTGGCTGCCGGGCGTGTGACACCTGTGACGCCGCCAAGATCGATGAGCGATGTCCCTGGATCAGACAAGGCGTCACCCACACCTGATACAAAAGCCGCTGCGACGCGCGGCGCATATCGTGCGAACAAACGCCGGTCCACATCCGTTCGCACGGCGAGTGACTTCTGACGGGCATCAACCGCATAGGCAGTTATCGGGATCTCGGTTCCGTCCGCAAGCACGGCGGAGTCAAACTGGACCATAAGATGGGTGTTGTTCTGATTTGGTGAGAACCCACCAATCAAACGCGCACCTGTCAGCGGACCTTTCCGAATTTGTGCAACCACCGGTCCCGGTGTGTCGCTGTCATTGGTGATGATGGTCGTGGCAAGAACAACATCGCCCGCACGGATGAGAGGCTCTGAGAGGGCAGGGGTGCTGGATTGTCGAATAGTACCCTCGCTCGTTTGACCCGCCACATCGACGTCTTCCACGGGCACAAGGTCTTCTTCAACTACGACGGTCACGGCTGAGGGCTGGGCAGTCCATGCGCCAAGCAGTCCTTGCTGCTGCGTCGCCATTAATTGGGCGAGCTGGTTGATACGGGCGTAGTCGGATGCTTGAGGCTGGTTTGGGATCGGCTGGGCCTGCTGTCGCACGGGTTGCTGACGGTCAATGACCACGGTCCTGGGCTGCTGGGTTTCAACAGGTGCGTTTGCCGGGGGCAGGGGGCGGTTCGGGTTCGGTGCGATAGCAGGTGGTTTCTCATCAATTTGCCGCAAGGGTTCATCGGGTGTCGCAATAAATGAGGTATCGGTGGCTTCCGCAGTTTGCGCGCCGTCCTCGTTTTGCTGCCGTAAATTATCCTGATAGCGCTCTGACGTGCGCAGCTGATCACCGGCTGGCGTATCATCCACGTTCGGCGTGCCCGCAACGCGGCTTGGGCCAATGAGGTCTGGGTTCTTCCAGACCTCGACGCCAACAGCTCCTCCAACAACCACCACGGTCAATAAGGCTATGTTTCTGAATGATAAAAGCCCACTCTTGCGTCTACGCGTGACGCGTCTTGCATCGGCTCGATCAGCGGTTCCAGCTTGGTTCATCGTAGCGTCAGCCACTGCTTTATCTTTGTTCTCATTCGGCTTTTTTGAATCATTCATTGGGAAATCCTCACTTTCGAGACGCGCCCGTTCGAAGAAATGAGCGCTACAGATGTGGGTCTGATCCGATAGGCTTTGACTTGACCGGGGCCGGTTAGAATGCGGGACGCAGGCGGCGAGATAATCGCATCTGCCGATTGCAGATAGATTGCGCCGTCATAGCTCCATGCCTTAACGGCTCCATTGTCAGTGGACAGGCGCACGGCATTGCCCGGAATATCCGCGCCCGTCGCAAACGCCATCATCACATCGTCGGAGGCGCGCGCGACCGGTTCGCTCTGGCGGGTCTGGAGAGGCCTTGAAGCTGCGTTTGGCCCCAACCCATGCACCGTGAAGTCGCGGCGATAGTGTGTGTTGAGTGAGTTCGTGCGCACTTCAAAGACCAGCGGCCGGCTCTCACCCACGAGGGACACAACGATGTTGGAAAACCCGTGCGGGACCAGCGGCGTGACCGCCAATTGGTTGGAGCCTTCCTGCATTGCATAGACCTGAAAGCTATTCGGTTTGCCGATCACATAAGACGCGACGGGCCATGCAGCACCTGTCTGGTCGTAGAACGCCATGACGCTCACTGTGTCCGGACCAGTCAACAGGACCTCTGGCTCCTGTGCAGAATCGAGGGTGAGCCGCTTTGTGTCCGAAATAGCATGCGGGAACTGACCTGACGGAGGTGTTGCAGCCGCCTTCTGGCTCTCATCAACGCGGCGGCGATAGTCCTGGATCATTTCGGGCGTCATCGGGAACTGGCTTTGGAGCGCCGCACCGTAGGCCGTGATCTCTTCGGGCGTCAGGGGGCGGTCGAGTTCATCCATGCTTTGCAGCAGCTCTGTGGCACCCACGATTGGGAAATCACCCGGTGGCGTCGTTTGCTGTTGTTGGTTTGATTGAAGACGCTGATTGATCTCGTTCTGTGTGAGCGGCTCTGCGCCAGTGGGCAACGTCTGCTGACCGGGTGCCTGTTCTGCACCATTCTCAATGGTGACAACTGTCGTCCCGGTGTCGGCACCCGGCAATGTCGCTGCTGGCCGGTTTGTGACCTGGGGCAGGGGGGTCTGAACTTCAGTTCCGGGCGGCACGGTCTCATTGCCATTCGCGTCTCTGAGCACTTGTTGTGCTTGAATCGGTATGGTCATCAAGCCAAGCAAAAGAGCGCTTCCAAGGCCCGTCGATTGGCAAAATCGCCTCATAGATTGGTATGTAGGTCGCATCAGACACCTCCGGGAGCGGCGATGAAGCGGGAGATTGCCATCGCATAAGGGGATTCATAGGTTTGCAGCCGCTCGATATTTACAGTGATCATGAAGTTCTGACCGGTCACCTCTGAGGCTGATTGGTAGGTCACGCGCAGTGGGATCTGCACGATCCATTCGTAGACCCCGCGATCATTGATGCCCTCACGGACGATGACTGCATTATTGGCGACAGCCGTCGTGTTGAGACGGCGGGTCTGCACCAGATCGAGCATCTGACTTTTCTGCACGGCATCGACGAATTGGTTCCAGCCGGTCGGCTTGGTGAAATACTGCATCGCGTTGTTAAAGTCGGCACGGTAGTTCGCAAAGTCATAGGTCAGAGAGGAGGTCACTGCTTTGACCGCGAAGTTACTCACCTCAGCAGCCGATTGATGCGGCTTGTCGAGAGGCACAAGCGGTAAAAGCTGGCCATCTGTCGTGGTCGCAAAGTAGCGCGGCTCGGGACGGTTGACGGCGAGATAGGCGGTTGATGCCGCCAGCACGGTTGTAGAGAGACCAAGACCGAGCGCGATCTTGGCCATAACCTTGTAGGATATCTCAAAGGTGCGTGCCGACCGCAGGATGGATTCAGCGGCGCCTAGATGTTCATTATCTGGCAGCATCAGCACATTCCGTCACTGGCTTGCGGCTTTGGCGACACTCAGAATATTGGTGGGAAGCTCTGAGAAGGCGAACTGCGCCCCTTGATCGGTTTCATAGAGGAAGAACGGGACACCCGGCATCTTGTTGGCGCGCATCCAATTGATGTTATCGACGATCCCTTGGACAACTGTCTTGTCGGCCTGGGTGGCATCCATCTGTGCCACGGCGGCCGTCCCGCGCGTATGCGAGGTCATATGCGCCATGAAAGTCTGCGGGATATCTTGAGAATGTAGGATCGACAGGGAGCTGTTGAAGCCTTGAACGCCAGTGATTGGCGCAGGAATGATCCGCAAATCGATTGATCCAGATGTAATTGGCCCCAGCATTTGATCGATTGTCCACTGACAGTGCGGACATTCTGGATCGGCTAACATGTAGACGACAGGAGCACCGGGGTTCGGTGTTCCAGCGGAAAACCAGATCCGTTCCTCTCCTGCCTGTTTAAAGATGGTGTCGATCCCCTCCTGAACCAGGGCTGAGGGTTGTTCAACGGCCGTAATCGGCGCTGAGGCGATTGCCTCCGCAGGCGTTTCCGCGGTCGTAGTATTAGAGAGCGGAGCGGCTTGGGTTGGTGCTTCTGCCTGTAAGTTTGTCTGCAATTGAGACAAGGCAGTTGATATAGTCTCAGTCGGTGCAGCTGCCGTGGTTTGCAAATTTCGTGGGGGCGTGATCGCATCTTGGGTCGTTGGTTCTGGTGTCGTAGTGTTCGCTTGCGACGTAACTGCCGTGTTCGACGTGTGGGCCAATGACGCTTGGTCAATCGGCAGCTTCGCATTTGGATCTGGCACAGTTGCCAGCAACGCCGCGGTGATGTCTTCGCCTTGCGGCCCAACGATACGCCCGACAATTGTTAGGCCATCTTCCGTAGTTAGTGCCGTAGCAGGGTTTCCATTCTCATCTTTAATCGCCCAAGCCTGCATCTCGCCTATTTTCAAGAGCGGGCGAACGTCAGAATCTGTCTTTGAGATCAAAGTTTCGATGAATGGGGATGTGCCCGTGCATCCGGCAAATCCCTCCTTCCAACTATAGTCCTGCGCGTGGCTGATCGATGCGGTTCCCATCAGCATGATCAACGTTAAAGCGGTCTTCGCTCGGCTTCTAGCGCCAGTGCGGATTACTTTTGCCGGGCCACAGGATGGGTGATTTGTTCTCTTTTCTACATTGATCATCATGGAAGTCCTTGTTTCCGAGGGAGGTTTATCAAAGTGCTTTACTGCAATGTATATATCGTTATATATAACGATATGTTTTTTATAGCCATAGCGTAATTGCGAGACACCCCGAGCTAACAGTTCTTGCCCAAACGCCTCATCCGGAAGGATCGTAAATGTCAGAGTCGGACAGAGCATTGAATGTGATGCCGATTTCGCATGCGGACAGTTTCGCCGACCGTTTCCAATCCCCGCGCGACACGCAAAACAGAAGCACGATATTCCTGACACGACCCGAGACGCCACTCACGGAGTTCATCAACGGCTTCTTCAAGCTTTCTCTCGGTACTGCCATTTTGGCCTTGGTTGGGGTTGGCAGTGTGTTCGCCGTCAATGAGATGGAAACTCGGCGTGAGATCGCACCGCTCGTTGTCGCGTCGGCCGCACCGGAACAGCCCGCAGAACTTTATGAGTTGCGATCCGAGGTCGCGCTGCTCACAGAACAGAGCCTGGAGATGCGCGCGGAGCTGGCGCTGCTGACGGGGCAGGGGGGTGTACTGCCTAAGCTCGTCGTCAGATGGCAGGACCAACGCCGCGTGAACGCGGCGCATTCCAACGCTATCCGGCAGCTTTATGCGACCAACGGCCTTATCGGAGCTGCGCTGCCATCTGCCGATGACGCCACCGCTTCAGACGACATCACCGGACGCCCCGTTCAAGTCACGTCTGTCGTGGCATCGCAGGACGACACCCCAAAACGCGTTGTGCTGATCCCCGAAGCCGAAACAGATGCTCAACCCAACACTGAGGGTGGGGCAGGTGAATGATGAAGGCAATTTTCTATGGACGAGCTGACCGCCTTCTTCACGCGGGTGACGGACATCCTGCCACCGGCGCAAGCATTCGTGGCAGCGCTCTGTTTTGTGCTGGGCATTATCCTCGTCATAATCGGCAGCCGGATGATGCTGGTAACGGCGGAAGAACGGTCTCACGCCCATCACAGACGCCACGGTTATTATCAGGCGCTGACTTATATCGTGTTCGGTCTGTTGATCATCTCCCTCGACCTGACACTCTCTGCCTGGATCGCATCGCTTTACGGAGCGAGCAACACGACGGCGAGCGCCGCCAGCGAGATCATGGCCTATGCGCCCCAGATGTTGTCGCCCGTATCAGGTGCGCCCGGCGAAGCCATCCTGATCGCGCTCGTGCGGGTCGCGCAGTTCATCGGATTGCTCTCAGTCGTGCGTGGCCTCTTTCTCTGCGTCAAATCGGCGGACATGCCCGCACAGGGCCTGATGGGCAAAGGCTTCATCCACATGATCGCAGGGATCATGGCGGTCGATCTGCCCCGCACCGTCGGTCTTTTCGAAAACCTCTTCTTCGGCTGAAATAAGGAACCCATCCATGCGCCCTCAACGATCCCGATCTCAAAAACTGTCACCGCGCCGCAAATTGTGGCGACCAGTGTTTACGCGGGCTGCTCTATCACTGATTTTCGGAACACTCTGGGCAACGCAGGCTTTTGCGCAGACCTTTGGCGACATCTTCACCGAGATGCGCTCCAGCCAACTTGGACCAGCTGCCGACATCCTCGGCACTATCTCGTTTGTGCTCGGCGTCGTCTTCGCGATCATGGCCGTGATGGCGATGATCAAGCGCTCGCGCAACACCAACGACTCCTCAGTTGAAACCGGCCGCATTCTGATGCTTAGCGTTGCCGCCGCCTGCATGGTGGCGATCCCGACCTTCCTCAATGTCGGCGTCGCGTCGATCTTCGGCACCGGTGCGAACCAATCGTCGGTAGACGCTCCACTGCGGTCGTTGAACTAAGGGGGCGAACGGATCAATGGTCGCATTCTGGCATCAAGCTGCAGCCCATCTGGGGCGAGGCGCGTTAAAGGCCTCTCTGGACGGCTATTGCCGTCTAGAGACCGCCCATGGCAGGACAGCACTTGTGGCTGACGACGGATCGATGATGTCAACTTTCCGGCTCGACGGCTTCAGATCCTTACCGGGAGAAGAGGATGTCACCGAGGCCTGCGACCGTTTGCGCGTGGGCCTGTCACCGTTCTTCTCCAAACCTGGACTTGCACTGCAGTTCTGGTTCGGACACTCGCCGGATCTTGGTGCCCGCGAGGTCGAAACCATCATTGATGACAGCGCCCGTGTTGCCCGCGACAATGCGCTCGACCTGCATGATCTTCTGGATGAGCGCCGCAAACTGCTCCCATCCAAACTCTATGGCGAGCGGTGTTATCTGGCGCTGTGGTCACGGCCATCCCTGCTGACAGCAGAAGACCGCAATGCCAGCCTGAAGCAACGCACGAAGGTATTGAACGCCGCGCCGCCAATCTCCCTCGGTCAAATTCCCGACACCGCACTCGAAGGGCTGGCAATCCGCCATGACAGCTTTGTCACGGCACTTGGCCGCGAGTTCAACTCCGCCGGCATTGCGCTAGAATTACTGGACAATTATGAGGCGCTGAACGCGATCCGTAAAATCGTGGCTCCGGACACTTTGGGTCTCAACCATCCGTGGCACGCAACATTGCCGGGCGACTATCTCAAAGCGCGATTGCCGAGCTTGGGTCGCAACCTCAAGCGCAAGGACATCTCCAACCTCGTCTGGCCAAAGCTCTCGGAGCAAATTTTCACCGACCATGCCGAGGTCATCGACGGGAAAATCGTGCGTATCGGCAACACCGTGTTTTCAGGTTTTGACATCGTGCTGCCGCCTGAAATCGTTGTGCAGTTCAACGAGCTGATCCGTCGCGTGATTGCCAACGGCACCAAAATTTCATGGCGCTGTTCAATCCTGATGGAAAGCGGCGGGTTCGCCGGGCAAGTGTTTCGCGAGCAGCTGGCCCGGTTGCTGGCCTGGACGGCCCCCACCCATAATGGGCGCATCAAAGAGAGTTTCGAGCGGCTCCGTCAGACGGATGGCGACGGCAACACAGTCATCCGCTGGCGTGCCTCGTTCGCGGCTTGGGCACCTGCCGACGAGGTTGGCCAATTGCGTGCCCATGTCTCGTCACTGCAAGAGATGGTCAAGTCTTGGGGCAATTGCCACACCAACGCAGTGGTCGGTGATCCACTCGACTGTGTAATGTCCTCTGCACTCGGATTGTCGACCGCTTCGACTGCCGAAAGCTGTGCGGCCGATCTGCTCGATGTGCTCGCCATGGCCCCCATCGTGCGACCGGCCTGTCCATGGGAACGAGGCTCGATTATCTTCCGGACGGCCGACGGCAAGCCGTTCCCCTATCAACCCGGCTCCTCCAAACAGAACGCCAGCGTCGATATCATGGTCGGCACGCCCGGTTCGGGCAAATCGGTACTGATGAACGCGATCAATCTCGGCGTCGCGTTGTCTCCCCAATCGGGCAGGGGCGGCAACAATCAGGCGGTCCTGCCGCGTATCGCCATCATTGATATCGGACCGTCCTCATCTGGCTTGATCAGCTTGATCCGCGACGCACTGCCGCCGAACCGGCGGCATGAAGCGATGTTCCACCGCCTCAAGATGGTGGAGAAGGATGCGGTCAATCCGTTCGACACGCAGCTTTGCTGCCGCAAGCCTTTTGCCCATGAGCGCTCATTCCTGGTCAATCTAATTTCTCTGATCTGCACGCCAGAAGACGCCGACGCTCCCTATGACGGTGTGTCACAGCTCGCCGAAGCCTGCGTGGATGAGGCCTATCGATATTATTCAGACGAAGTCAGCCCGAAGCGGTATTCGCCAACCATGGATCTAAAGGTCGATGACGCACTCAAAAAGCATCATTTCGAAGTGGATGAAGAGACCAGCTGGTGGGAGATCGTCGACTTTCTGTTTGCGGAAAACGAGCATCACGCGGCTGCCCTCGCGCAGCGGTTGGCCGTGCCTATCTTGGGCGATCTCATTCCGATCTCCAATGCGGAGACGGTGCGTGAGCCGTTCATCGAAATGCGCGTGCAATCCACCCAGGAACCGATGGTCGGTGCTTTCCAGCGTCAGATCACGGCAGCGATCAAGCAATATGTCATCCTGTCTAACCCCACTCGGTTCGACGTCTTAAACGCGCGTATCGTGGCCTTCGATCTGGCCGGTGTGACCGAGGCCACAGGCAAGCGGGGCCGCAAACAGACCGCCGTCATGTACATGATGGCGCGTCAGACACTCACGTCTGATTTCTGGCTTGATGAGGATGAGATCAAGGGGTCTGAACTGCCGACGGATGTCCGCGCGCATCATTTGCTGCGGTTTCAGAACAACCGCCAGATGCCCAAGCGCATCTGTATCGATGAATATCATCTGACCGGCGGGCTCGGTATCCGAGACCAGATCGTCGCCGATGTAAGGGTGGGCCGTAAAGCAGGCGTGCAGATCTCGCTCGCCAGCCAGCTCATCGGGGATTTCGACCATGCAATCCGCGAACTCGCGACCAACATATTCCTGTGCAATGTGCCAACAGCCGAAAGTGTGCGCACTGTCATGGATACGTATGATCTGCCCGCCAGCCTGAAGTCCGTCATCAGCCGGTTGACCGGTCCTGAGCCGGGCGAAGGCGCGCCGATCGTCGCGATCTTCAAACTCAAATCCCAGACCTATGTGCAGCATTTCTATAACCAGCTCGGACCCATCGAACTCTGGGCGCTGTCGACAACAGCCGAAGACACGGCTCTACGGGCGATCCTTTATGAGCGGCTTGGCAGTGCTGAGGCGCGGCGCATCCTGGCACGGCGGTTCCCGGCCGGATCAGCAAAAGCAGAGATCGAGGCGGAACTCGAAGGGTTGATGTCGTCCGGCAAGATGATCGACGAGTCCGCGCGCTCGAACGTCATTTCCCGCATGGCCGACGATCTGGCGAAAGGGGCTTTCCAATGAAATTTGCACTTCAATCTCCGTACAAACGAACGCGCTCACCACTGCCGATCTACATAGGCGCGCTGCTGATCACCCTTGGGGCAATCGCGGCTTTCGCACAGGACACTGAAAAAAATAATCAGCCGGGGGGCGACATCGCGGTTCAGCAACTTTCGTTCGCGCGCAACGACCCGCAAGCACTGAGCATCGCACGCAGAATGTATGGCCGGGACTATACCTATGTGAAGGCGGTGCGAGTCTGGCTTGAAGCACCGAACGATGATCCAGAGCAGCTGTTCCTGAAGATCAGCAAAAGTCGCAATTGTGAAACCGAATGTTTCAACGTCGCGCTGTTCCATAATGAGAAATGGCTCGAAATCTATCGCAGGCCAGCGGTCGACGCACTCGGGCTGTCAGCGGTGACACCGACTGGCATGCGCTCGATCATCGAAGACGGCCGTGTGTGGACCTGGAATGGGCAGGCCTACGCGCCGCAACCCAATCAAGAAGGCATGGTCGAGCGCGAAGCCAACGAGGAAGAGTTGGCCCTCGTGAGCAAGGAACTGGGTGCCAACGTCGATGAGACGACGGCCACGTCGTTCGGCCCCCCTGAGGTCAGCGTCTACGACGTGGACATACTAACCGGCGGCGAGAAAATCATCGTTGTCCACTCGCCCTACTTTTGTGGTCAATCGACATGCCCCGTCTTCCTGATCAACAATCTCGGCCAGTCTTACCGCATGATCCAGGCGCTTGAAGGCGTCATTGGGATCTCGAAGACGGAGCGCGATGAGAACGGTTTCCGTGGGATCGAAACACTCAGCCGCGGCGGCGTGACGGTCATTTCGCCGTCGACCGGTGCGCCCATGGAGACGATCCCAATCCAACCCGTTGTAGTCGCAGGAACCGTCAAGTGACGCGGTTCTGGAAAACCCTCTTTGTCGTCGCGGCCTTGGTGTCCTGGATTGGAGGCGCATTCGCCCAGGATTACACAGGCCTGATCTGGCAACAGGAATCTGGTGGCGACTACGGCGCACTCAACACCAATGGCGGGACGGCGGCCGGTGCCTATCAGATCACGGCGGGGACGTTGGCAAATCTCGGCTACGTGCAGCACACGGGCGGATCGCGTGGCAGCTGGAGCAACTATGAATGGACCTCCCAGGCCACTAGCCAAGGCGTATCCTCATTGAGCGGCTTTCTGACCTCATCCGCAGGTCATGCGTTGCAAGATGAAGCCTTCGAGACGCTGACCTCGCGAAATTGGTCCGCCCTCTCGAGCCAGACGCTCGGTCTGGCCGGGCAGACTATAGAAGGGGTATCCTTTACCGAAAACGGCCTGCTGACAGCGGCGCATTTTCTGGGGGCCGGCGCGTTGAACGACTGGGTCGCCGCCGGTTTTGATCCGACGGTCATTCCGCAGAGTTATCTTGATGCGAACGGTTTTTCGACTCACGCCGAGTTACAGGCCTACCTGATGAACCGCATCGGGCAGGCCTCGGGGACCGTCTTCGCCGGAGGGCTCGGCGGCTTCGGTACGGGCGGCACCTTCGATCAGACCGACGGCTTCCCAGGCTTCGGGGCTAAACGGCCAATTCTCATTCGCGAAATCCCACCGTTCCAAGGCGAACGGACCACTCTTGGAGGCACACAATGACCAATTTGCCCGATTTCAGACCGATGCGGCTGACCCAGCGTTGCGCTGTTGTCAGCACTGTCTTTATGAGCCTGACGATAATGACCGCGCCCCAAGCGCAAGCCCAAGCCAACGATCAAATCCTGCAACTCTTCCCGTCCGGCAGTCAGGGCTGCACCGACACGGTGAAGCTGAACCTGACGAGCGCTATTCGGTCAGGCATTGAAGCTGAAGTCCTGCGCGGCGAGGAGGCGCTCAAGAAACCGCATTCCATCGCAGCCCTCGGATGTCTGGACAACCTGCTCGACGTAAATCTTGATATCGCGATCCAGGTGCCAAACCTGCAAGGCATCTTCCAAGCGGCGGTCAGTCAGGTACAGGGCCAGGTCTGTTCCTTCGCCGAAGGTAAGATGAATGAGTTGACCTCGCAGATTACGGACCTCCTGCAACTGCCAAATTTCAACTTCCTGCCCATCGGTGGCCTCACCGGCAATTCAACGACGTCGATTGGCGGTGTGGATTTGAACACCGGCGGCGGTCAGGTCGGGCAGGGGGTGACGGTCAACGGGACGACTGTTTCTCCCAACAATCTCGATGCGGTTTATGAACTCATTTATGGAGGTGGTAATGGCGGCTAATATCTTTGGAAAGATGACGCTTGGAAAATGGATCGCGCTCGCAGTCGTTCTGGCGGTCGTTGCGTTCACGTTGCTGACTCAATTCACCTCGTTTCAGATTCCAAGAACTCTAACCCAAGGCAAGCCGGAGCCGGCTGTCCATCCCGGCATCCAGCTTCAGGGCACGACAGACTCCAGAAACAACCTTGATGAAGTGAACGACCTAATTCGGGGGAAGACCCAGAATGGTCAGAGCGAGGGAACCGCAAATGAGAACTAAAGCTCCCAAGACATCCCTTCGCAGTGCGGCGCTCAGATCGACGGGTTTGAGCAGCGCTCTGTCTGTGTGTGCAACCGCCTGGCTCATCACGTTCGCGACACCAAGCTATGCCTTCGGCGGCTGTTCTTGCGGCGGCGTCCAGAACATCGTGCGCACCGCACGCATCAACATCAACAACCACACAACCGAGGTCGGAAACTACATCACCGACAATATCCTGAAAGGCGTGGCACAGCTGTCGGCCTATTCCAAACGCGAAACCGAAGCCGCAAAACGCATTGCGGAAGGACGTGACCAGAACGCAGTTCTGTTGGAGCGGCAGAAGATCAGGGCAGCAGCTGAGGGTGGACGTTACGATCCGGCCACGTCGGCATGTATTGATCTCTCAGGTGTGTTGAACTTTGGCGGCGGCCAAACCAGCCAAGGCGTTGGCGGTATCGATATCGCGAACCTGTCACGCAACCGGTCCTACGGGAACGGTGCGGCAGGTGCGCCAGTCCGCTCCGGCGGTCTGGCGCTTGCCCAAGAAATCAAGCTCGACCGCGACAATCTCCGAAACATCGGCGGGTTTGCGGATCCAACTTCGGACGTTCGGCTTCTGACCGAAGCGATCACACTCGATACATCTGACCAACAGGTCGCTCAAGCCTATGCGCGCATGATCAATAACATGATCGATCCTCTGCCACCAAAACCGGTCACGACCGAAGAAGCCAAAACGCCGAATGGCCTTGCGCGGATCGCAGCACGGCAAGTCGACGCAACACGCAGGTCAGCGTCTCATGCCGTCTTCACCTATCTCGGAGACATTGCGACGCCAACTGGCGGGACAGAACTTGCGACCTGGGCACGCAATGCCGCCGGTCCAGCCTATCCCAATGCAATCGGTGACAAAGTGTCATCACTTCAGGCCGTAGACGTATTCGTGCATTCCCGGTTCGCCAACCCCGATTGGCATCAATCCATCGCAAAGATGTCCCCTGATGCCGTGATGCGGGAGATTCTCCTGACACAAGCTCTCGATCTCCACGTCAACTGGATGCGGTTTGGCCTGGAGCGCCGCGTCGCGGCGGTGGAGGCGGCAAGCTTGGCTTCCAATATTGACGGAACCGAGGGTGCGGGCGGCGGTGCACCGCTCGGCAACTAACAGGCGAAGGCTCAATGATGGCGCGAGACGATCAAAACGAGGAACCCAAGAAGGGTCGCACACGACGTGCGGCCGGGTTCTTCGCGCGCCGGGGCCGCGTCGACAAAGCCTTTGAGGCAAGCAAACTCGGAGCGGATTTTATCGGCGACCTCGCGGGCCGGGTTCGACCCAATGCGCTCGATCCGAGAGGACTGACAGGACGCTATGACGATGGCGGCATCAAACGGTTCCAGGAGATGGCGCAGTCAATGAGCGAAACCGAACTGGATCGTCAATATGAAGGTTGGCGGATGCAGCGTGCCTGTTTCCAATATGCGGGCCTCCTTGCTGTGTTAGCCATTCCTGTGGGGCTGATCTTTTTGGGTATCAGCCGGATCTTCGTCATCAGCCTTGTCGCCCTGTTTTTGTTCTCGATGTTCCGAGCGGTTCGCGCAGACTTCTTTGCATGGATCATCGAGCAGGGTCGGTTCGGCGGCTTTTACGACTATATGACTTCGCGGCTGCCGCGGAACATGCAGATCATCATCCCAAACCGTAACCGTGATCAAATACAGAACCGAAAGCAGGACCGGTGAGAGTTGCCTCAAGTCTCACCATTGCGGCCACCCTTCTTCTGGCATCAACCGACGTCGGCCTCGCCCAGGAGATCAGTGTGCCTGACATCTTCAACGGCACGGGGGATGATCGCTCCAACACGTTCTTCAACCTGATCTTCGGCGACCTCTTTCCAGGACCAGCTGCCAACAACCGCACCGTCATCTCGCTCCTGATGCTGTCCTTCAACATCCTGTTTCTGGCAGTTGGCGCGCTGTTCTTACTCTACAACATTTTCCAGGGGACATTGGATTCCGCACATGAAGGGATCGTGCTCGGCCAAAAATCAACGATCTGGGTGCCGATCCGGATCCTGACTGCCTTCGCTCTGCTGATCCCGCTGGATAATGGCTACAACGGCATCCAGCATGGTGTCTCCTATGTGGTGCGCGCGGGCACCGCCGCGGGATCTTTCTTCTGGAACCAAACGGCTGACCTGATCGTCTCCGACGAAGTGCCCATAGTGGGCACTGACTATGTCGGATCGGATGCCCGTTTCCTGCAACAACTCTGGCGCATGGAGTTCTGCCGGGCGGCGTATAATTTCGAGGTGTCAAAGGGCGGTGATCTGCAACTGGTCAGCGGCGGCACCTGGTCCGATCTGGCACCCGCGCCCGCCACACCCCTGATCGATGCCTACACGCCGCAAATCATGACCTATTCGACGCCCACCATCACCAGCGCCTGCGGGTCGGTGACACTGCCACCGGCCACGGCAGCGCTGAAGCGGATCAGCTCGTCGACGAACATGGATACGATCAATACCAGTATGCGCGCGCTTATCGATACCCTGCGTACCGACATGCGCGGCTCTGCCGAGGCGGTCGTCGCTAAGATATCAGCGCGGGATCCGATCGTCGCCGGTGACTTTCCGAACCTTGCGGCGATGATGGTCCGGCTACGCCAGCAGCATTCCGCCATCGTAGGTCCCATCGTCAACCCGGGTGCCCTTTCTACACTTGTTCAGACCGAGAGCGGCACGCCTATCTCACAACAGATCAGGTCCATCGGTAGTGACGGGTCCGGCGCGCTCTCAGCCCCCACCGCCATCGCCGGAGATTTGAAGACCGGCGGCTGGATGATGGCAGGCTCCTATTATATGCTGATCAGCAAAATATCTGGGGATGCCAACGCGGTTGCGGGCATGTTTCCGACGGCCACGCCGGGCACGTTGATCTCCACGACATTGAACGGCGGTGTCCAGAACACGCTGGCAACAGAGCTGGGCCGTTCCTATTGGTTCCAGAGCAACGCGGACCGGGACGCGCAGAAAATCCTGGCGGGGATCGGCGCAAGCTACAATGCGAGCGTCTCGGCTTGGAACGAGGCGGCCGCCAACGCAGGTCTGCGCGAGTTCATCACCGAGCGCGCCTATGCGGGTGACGATGCATCCTCGCCAGAAAACTTCCTGCCGCCCCCGACGAACTTGCTGAAAGGTATTCAACTGCTGGCCCCCGATACGATCACCGTCGATCCGATGATCGGGTTGATGGCCTATGCCTCGACGTTCCTGACTTACGCGGTTGTGGCCATCGGCGTGCTCGCCACGGCGTCAGCGGTTCCCCTGTTCGGTTCAATCCCCGCAACGCTTGCTTCCTTGACCAGTGGCTTGTTCCAGATCGGCATCTTCGCTGCGATATTCGTTGGGTTTGTTCTGCCCTATTTACCGGCAGTCATCTGGTTGATCGCCATCCTTGCCTTCATGCTGCTGGTCATTGAGGCGGTGTTTGCAGCACCTCTTTGGGCTGTGGCCATGCTATCTATGGATGGGCATGGGATTTCCTCGAACATCTCGCGTAAAGGATGGTCTTTGCTCCTGATGCTGTTTCTGACACCGCTGCTGATGGTGTTCGGTTTCCTGCTTGGGATGGTCCTGTTCCGGATTGCAGCCTTCTCGCTGAATGGGATGCTCTTTGCTGCGCTCAGTTCACAGATGGCGGCGGACCCGGGCGCGTTCGGCGTCTTGTCACAGTTTCTGACCATGGCTGTTCTGACAGTATTCGTTGGCCTGCTTTATGTCGTCATCATCGACTGGTCGTTTAGCCTGATCAACGTGTTTCCGGCGCGCGTGTTCAAGTGGATCGACGGGATTGGCGACGATCTGGGGGCAGGGACGGCGATGACGGCAAGGGCGGTTGGGGCTGGCGGAGCCTACCAGGCCGGAGCTGTGGCTGGTGGTACACTCAGCCAGGCCGGGAATATCGGATTGGCGAATAACCGCGCGCGTCCACGGCAATTGGGGAATAAGGCTGCAAAGGATAAGTAACTATCGACGAAACACCGACATAACTGCCAGTGTGCCAAGTCCGCCACTGTTGAATGTGTGAGGCATATGGATCGGGCTCCGGTAACCTGCGCGGTTTACCGTCAGATGCAAAACGATGATGATCGATGCCAGTTGCAGGAAGTGGAACGGCTCCGAGATCAAATGGACCGGGATCGCCACCAAGCCTTCGACAAATCCATAATGTTCGGAACTGCTGTTCTGCCAGGCACCAGCAAATGCTTCGGCGGTATCGAGCAGATGAAGCATGGCCCGCCAGAAATAGAACATCATAATGACAGCCAACCATTGGCCAATGAGATGTACCCAGTAGCCGGTCTTGCTATGCGTCTGTCGCGTCTTTTTGAACCATGTGAACATGCTTCATAGTGTCATAAAAAGAGAGATTTGACCAGATGGGTATGTTTGAGTAAGCGTTTGGAAACTCGGATTTAGGCGAAAGCCGCCGTTCGTACAGTGCGCGGCGAATTCACACTCAGAGCCAAACTTCCATATGCTGGGGAGAGCAGGAATATCCGGTTTCGGAAGGCAGAAAAGATTGCCCCAAAATTGCGACCACTCATCAAACCAACCCGCGCGGCCTTGTGGTATTGCTAAGCAGACCTTGCCCGACGACGCAGATGCCAACTGTGAAGCCAATTGAAAGCAAACCATGCGATGGATTGGAGCAGTGTCGTCAATGGCAATTCAGGCCTTCTGTCCCCCTGCCCAGTATTTCCAGACAGGATGTGATTTCGCGGCTCGGCTCAATCTGTCATAATCCTGCCGGATTTCCGTTTTCTAGCACAGATCGGTCCGTCACTTCGTTGTTTCGAACCCAGTGAATGGTATTGCCGCGTCTGAAAAGGGTAACGCAACGCTCTTCCCCTTTACCCAATTCTTCCCATTGTCGGCAGTAACGGTCACCCGAAACTCGCCAGGTCCCCGTATCTCTTCGGTTGCGGCTAGAAGTAGTGTAATCGATTTCCATTGTGCTCGCAGAAGAATAGTAGATTACATAGATTCCGGTATTGTCTGTTCCACGTAAGGAGTTTCCCGGTAACAGGGTTTGAATTTCTGACCCCGTCATTTTTGTAAAATCACTTAACTCTGAAAGCTGATTTGTTGCGGAGCAAGCACTGATAGCTAGTGCAGCAGAACCAGCCAAGATGATATGTTTCATAGTTTTTCCTTTTTTGGATAGGTTTCATAACTCGAATAGAAGTAAGTGTCGGATGATCTGTGCCGCGATGTCTTGAGATTAAACTGGACGGCAAATTTGGCTTCACCAAGCCAATCGAAATATTCGTCAATTTTTGATTAACTGGCAGTTATCTGCCGTAGCAACCTCCAGTGAGACATCTGACTTATCAAAATCTATCAGTCGGTACTTATGTTGATACGCCACGTGAGTTCCCATCACATCAAGCGGCATGAAGCCGGCTAAAAAAATCCTGGGCAGGCCCTTTTGAGTCAAACACGTCTTCCGGCAAACCGCACTGGACGATCCGCCCATTACTAACGAATAAAACTAGATCCATCTGGCGCGCGATTTCGGTATTGTGGGTGATCAAAATAGTAGTTGCGGAAGTTCCATCCAATAACTGCCTTACAAGACTTGCGCCCTCTACATCCAGCGCGTCATCTGGTTCATCCAGCAATAGCAATTGGGCTTCAGAAAGCGCGGCTCTTACAAGCATGATGCGCCTCACCTCACCGCTTGAAAGGTTGCGACCCGCCTCGGCCACGTGGCCGTCCAACCCTCCAAGCCGTTCTACCATACCTCGCAAACCGTATAAGTTGGCCGCTTGAAGTATCTGGGTATCCGAAGGCTGTTGTGCCGCACCCATAGTCATCGCTCTACGCAGACTTCCGGAAAGGATTGGAGACTTGGAGCCAACAAATGATATCGTTCGCTTGCGTACCGAACTGCTGAGACTTGACGGTGCATGTTCGCCAATCAAGACTTTGCCTGTAATAGCTGCTTCAAGTCCGGCTGCTAACGCCAAGAGCGTCGACTTTCCTGAACCGTTAGGTCCCATAACAGCGACTTTCTGACCAGCTTCCACTACTAGATCAATGCTTGTTAAGTGTTCCGTCTCAACATTCTCGAAACGGACAGATTGCGGCTCATTAGCCAAAGGGCTGCCGAGGGATTTGGGGCGCGAAATACGTGGTTTGTTGAGGAGATCTACGCACTTGTCTCGTGCTGCAATCCACGCACGATATCGGTCGCCAACACCGGCAAGATCGCGCATTGGCTTGATCATTAGTCCAACGGCGGCCATGGCACCTGCAACTTCGGCGGCAGGAATGCCTGATCTAAAAGCCGCAAATAGAAGTGACGCAGCCGCGAGGCCTGATATTGCATCGGGAATTGCTTGCAAAAGTGCTGCACCCCTAACGCGTTTGATTGCTGCCTCAATCATTTTGTCGGTTCGGCGCAGGAGTGTTCGATTCTCAACCTGCATTCTCCCCATCAAACGGAGCTCCGGTGCATGGGGGATGCGTTCACTCATATCTGCGGCCAAGCCGCCCCGTCGAGAACGCAAGCGTCGGTGAACCTCACCAAGTCGAGGTGCAATCATGGCCATCGTCAACAAGCCAAGCCCAATGGGGATGGACGCCGCCAGCCCCAATGTCGGATTGAGTAAAAAAAGGACAACAGTCGCCAGCGGCAACACGATCAGGGACGAGATTAATCGCGCAATGCCAAGACTGACCCAGTTACGTACCGCAGCAAGATCTCCGACAAAGCGAAGAGCCATGGAACCTTGCCGGCGCTGGTCTACATATCCGACCGGCATGCGGGAAAAGTGATTGAAAAGTTTCAGCCTTAAGTCGGACGCGTAGTGCTGGCCCACCTTCTCCGCCACCACCCGTTCCCAAATTCTCAATCCCGCAATAGAAATCCCGGCCAACGCGATCAGCCCTAAAGGCAAAAAAGGTGTCGCTGCAAGCGTGTCACGCAAGGCGGAAAATACATCTCGGGTTGCAAAGGCCGCCGTACCGGCAGCAATTGCCTGCCCAACTGCCAGTACTGCAACCTTTGCAATCCCAATACCACGTCCATTGCCAGTTATTCTTGGCAGTTCACTCATGCCGCCTGCTCGGCAGATTTTATGCCTAAAGTACCTTCGGTAGCCTTTTTCTGTATCCGGATCCTTGCAAGCAACGCTCCTGCAGACACGGGATCAATAAGGCTTTCGCGCTTGACAACATGGGTTCTCGCGGCTGCCTCAGCTTCCTTTGTGGCAAGTGGAGAGCAACTGACCATACCGGTTACAATGCTGGGTTCTATATTCATCGAGCGAAGAGCAGAACATCCACCGGCCGTGGATGCAGCGCATGGCGCTGCAAAAAGAAAGCCATCAATACCTGCCCGAAAATCACTGCGATTGAGCAAGGCCGCTGTTTCACCCTGAAAAATGCCGTCCGCTAGTTCAACAATGGCGATCTCACAGCCGTTGTCGGCGGCGTGATCAAGGAGTATTTCGGTACCCTTCATGATACGCGATATCGGTTCCATGTAAGTCGAAACCATTCCTGCATCCACAAAGTCTGCGACATAGTCTGCCCCAGCGTCTACGTAGGCATTGTAGTCACCGTATGCTCCGGTGCCTGTCGCTTTTATTGTTGCTACCCGATAGCCGGCACGTGACAGGCCATGGGCAAAGCTCGCGACGGCGGTTGTCTTTCCTGCATTCATCGAAGCACCCACAGCCGCGATGACCGTCAAGTTCCGGGAACCGGTAAGTTCTGGAAGGCTGTAATCGGCAAGATTGACAGGATTGCCATCCCGGCCACAGAGCAGCCCAACAGGAATTACACGTGTTGGACCGGCCATCCGTTTGTTGGCCGCCCGCATCACGCCAATCACACCACCGCCAGCAAGCATATCCGATCCGTCAGGGTCGATTTTCGCATGACCTTCATACTGGTCCGGCGCGTAACGGCTGCCACAAACCAACACGACAAGATCTCCTCGGTATAACTCAGAAGGCCGCCCACTGGTGAGTTGGATACGTTTGTGTGATCCGATCTTTTCAACCCTCGCCAGAACGAGATCACCTGTCTTTGCGTCCACGAAATTGGTCGTCAACCCGACGACATCTTCATGGACCACACGTCGAGTCGTAAACGCCCACTTGGCAGAATGCGACAGTTCAACGCTGTTAACTTTTTGGAATAACATGCGAATTTTCCTTACATATTTATAGTTTGAATTTCACTTGGAAGAGTCGCCCTTGCGCTAGGGTTTTTTGCATCGCGATTCGCTGAACTCTTGGGCTTTTCAGCTTCACAGTTTGACAGTACGAAATTTACCAAGCCGCCTTTTTTTACGCATTCGGCAAAGTCATGCCCGCTTTCGGGAAGTTCCCTGATGCGGACGTCTGGAAGGGGCAGGCCACGTTCCTGTGCCGCCTCCAGCAGAGCCTTTTCCCATTGGTGTGCGCGATCAATGCGGTTCGCGCCCTGTTGGTGATCTATTTCAACCCCGCTTCGGGTGTTGCTATCCCACTCGCCATCAAGGGCACCCACCGCAATGTTTATGGGGATTTGCAAGAATTCATGAAGGCGCGACTCCATCTGCGGTCCCCAATCATCTTTGCGCCCATCCCTTATGCCAAGACCATAGGGGAAAGGTTCAGCATCGGGGAAAGTGTACCAACCCGCTGAAGTCACCGACAGCGTTTTGATTAGATTTGGGTACAGCATCGCAAATCGATGGGCGAACTGCGCACCACCTGAAAAGCCGCTAAGATCAAAACGTTTTGATTGCCAGAAACCTGCCAAACGCAAGTCATTCATGAGCCCAAGCAGCGCAAGATCGGCTCGACCCTTCCGTACAACTTGCTGGTAAAGCGGCCATTGTTCTTCTCCAAACAACGGGGCAATGACCACTTGTCCGGTCTTTGCCGCACAGGCACCAAAATGCTGTGCTTGCAACTTGGCGCCCCTGCGGATGCCATGCACCGCAACCAACGGCGGGCGGTCAGTGTCTAACTCTGTGGGAATAGCAAGCCAGCATGGAAGACCATGACGACCCGAGCCTGCCTTGAATTCAAGTCTAAAGGCTCCAGGCGTTGAAAAGTTCTTTGTCACGATATTGTCTCCCAATGGCATTTGTGGCTTTGGCGGTTATTCGGCCTAGCCAGCGGCCCCAAAGACCTGCTCCGACATCGCGGTAGGCAGCATGCCAAAAATCATGTGGATTCTATCCTGATCCCCGTCATTGTGTGCTTCATGCATCTTGTTATTGTCGAACCACCAAACTTCGCCTTCTTTCATGCGAATTTCTTCAGACTCGGCTTTCAACCAAGAACCAGCCGTAGATCTGAGAACGAAATGGTACCGTCCGCGAACTCTGTAGTATTCACCCTGATCGATATGGGGATAGACGCGCTTGCCTGCGGGCAAACAAACAATTTTTGCGCGTCCAAGAATACAATCCTGATCTTCCGCAAATGTTTCAAGAAATGCGCGCACTGTAGGGTATTTCATGGATCCGGTTGTCCAGCGGCTTTCATGCACATCGCGACGCTTGCGTCCGTTGATTGCTGATTTTCGCAGACCTCTGATCGGAATGGCCAGCGCTTCGCGTTGGACGGCAATCTTGTCTTGGCGGCCAGTAGCATCGTCCCATGCCCCGTCAACACTGGAAATCTCTTCCAGAAATGGCTTGGGGTCTACGGACTTCTTGATCAGTTTGAAATTATCCACTTATTTCTTCTCCTCGTTGGTTGCAGTATTGGGATTAGCAGGTGGTGTATTACAGTTCCCTGACAGCTCTGGTTGACCCTATTTAGGTCTTCAATAGGAGCAAATTTCCACCGGTGTTCATGTGTCGTTCGAAACTGAAATTGGCTTGTGAGAGCGAATTACCACGGGGTACATCGAGAGAAATAATCGCAGAGATTTATCCGTCTCATGCAAGGGCGGAATGCCGCAGACAATGGGCGTATACAGCCGACCCGAACGTGACTTCGACCGCTACCTCGCGTTTTCCACACGACATTGGGTTGCACATCTGGCGTGTACGTTCGGAACCTTACTGGGGCGCGCGAACCTTGGCGTATGACGCGTCTGATGGCGGGGCCAAAGCCCAGATCTATATATACTGGTCTTGGTGCCACGAATGACGCCACTTGAGGAAGTTGTCGAAGCCGAGCGATCAATTTTTGTCGTCGCAGACAACTAACGATCCAAGAGGTTCACGAGACATCGCTGAAGGCCGCACTCGACCACCAAGCATCCTACAATCGGATCTTGACCGCCGATCATGGCTCACCTCACATAGAATGGCCCCTCAGTCGTCGGCGAAACGTCAATTCCGTACAACTATTCAATGAGCTAGACCGCGACTCCAAAGATTGAACCAACGATCGCGGTCGCGCCCATCGCTGCAGCACCCCAGAAAGTAACGCGTGCAGCTCCACGGGTAACGCTCGCGCCGCCGGCTTTTGCACCAAGACCACCTAGAACGGCCAGAAAACCGATGGCAGAGACAGAAACATAAACACCGATTTGCCCCGGTGGGGCGATAAGCACAATGAGCAGCGGTGGTGCGGCTCCAATCGCAAACGTGATTGCGGACGTTATCGCCGCCTGAAGCGGTCGAGCCGTGGAGTGATCTGTGATACCGAGTTCTTCGCGCGCATGTGCGCCAATGGCGTCGTGCTTTGTCAGTTGTCGCGCAACTTCAAGAGCAATTGTTTCGGACACGCCGCGCTCGACAAAGGTGGCAGCGAGCTCTCCCAGTTCTTCGTCAGGCTGTTCAATCAGTTCTTGCCGTTCGCGCGCGAGGTCGGCGCCCTCGGTGTCTGATTGAGAACTTACTGAAACGTATTCCCCCGCCGCCATCGACATCGCTCCGGCGACGAGACCGGCAGTCCCAGCCAGCAGGATCTCAGCACTTCCTGCCGCAGCGGCAGCCACGCCGACGATGATACTTGCGGTTGACACAAGCCCGTCATTCGCACCCAACACTGCCGCGCGCAGCCAACCCACGCGCGAAATATTGTGATTTTCTAGATGATGGCGGCTCATTGGTTTTCCTTTGAAGTTGGCAGGGGAGCAACTGGTACAGTGACAACGGCGCAAAGTCCGCCAGTAGCAACGTTTTGCAGTGTCAATTGTCCGCCATAGGCGTCCAAGATATCTTTGACGATCGCGAGCCCCAAACCGGATCCAGTTCCTGATGTGTCCAACCGGACACCGCGCTTGGCGATATGGGCGACCTTCGACTCCGCGACTCCAGGACCATCGTCTTTGATTAAGATCGAAGCCCATTCATCACGTACACTACATTCAATGGATATGGCATTCATTGAAAAGCGGCAGGCATTTTCTAATAGATTGCCCATGACTTCAAGGAAATCACCTTGCTCAACGGCAAGCTCGACAAACTCTGGCACAGAGTTCTCAAACGCCAAAAACTCGCCGTTTGGCGTTTTTTCGAGTGTACTAATGATTGAATTGAGTGCTGACTTTGCTTGTGTGCGAGCGTGTTGTCTGCCGTGCCTGTCGCGGGCAAGGGCAAGTTCGCGATCAAGATGCTTGCGCATTCTTGCGGACAGCAGTTCGATGTCATTTGCGATGTCATCAACCCCGACTTTGCGCAAGCGCTGAATGTCAGTTCCCAGGGCGGTCAGAGGCGTTTTTAGCCCGTGCGCCAGATCGGCGGCTCTGTCGCGTGCCCGCACAATGCTGTCATCCTGTTGATCAAGAAGACTATTCACCTCATCAATCAGTGGAACGACCTCTGTGGGTGCTGATGTTGGTAAGCGTTTGGCTTTACCCGATCTAACGTCAGACACACCAATACGAAGACGATCCAAGGGCCGAATGCCGATAATGATTTGAAATGCAAAGCCGAGGAGCAAAACGAGCGCTAGAATAGCCAATGCTGGTACCAGATCACGGGCAAAACCGGCGCGTTGGACGAGAATTTCAGATTTATCTATACCAACCGTTACGATCAGCGGATGCATCACACCTTGAATGTTGAAGTCGATCCGACTTTCGTGCAGCAGAAGAACTGTGTTGTTTGGTCCGGACCGGGTGTGGACATGAACTTCACCAAATGTCAGAGCATCTAACGGCAAATCAAGCTCTGTGTCCCAAAGCGAACGCGATTTCAAGAGCACCTCTTTCTCGGGTGTTGCGACTTGAAAATAGAGACCACCAAAAACTTTCCCGAAACGTGGGTCCGCAATCTCTCGGGACAATTTTGCGGTTCCATCACTTTGGAACCGCAGACCTCCAATGATTTGTTCCAGATGCGCGTCCAACTCTAATCCTGCGCGTCTTTCAATATTCCGTTCGAAAAGCAGTGTCAGGCCAAACCAGGTAACTAACATTGTGCTCGCGACAACGACAATGGCAAAGCCTGCCAACCGAAGACGAATGGACTTTCCACGTTGCATCAACCCAACAGCTCCCTTGGGACCAGATACCCAAATCCCCGACGGGTTTCGATCAACGCGTTTGGTAATTTCTTCCGCACCCGGGCCACCAGGACCTCAACTGCGTTGGATTCCCGTTCGAAGTGGACTGATTGTAGCTGCTCAGCCAATTCCTGCTGAGAAACGACACGACCGCTGTGGATCATAAGGTAGGAGACAAGGCGATACTCTTGCGGGGATAAGTTCACCGAGACGCCACGTACCGCAACCCGCATCTGGCGTTCGTCCAGCTCTGTATCACCAATCCTTATGACAGAATCAGCATTGCCCCCAGATCGCCGAATGATGGCGCGCAGGCGCGCAATCAGTTCCTCTACGTGAAATGGTTTTGCCAGATAGTCATCAGCACCAGCGTCAATTCCGTCGACCCGCTCATTCCATGTCCCTCGGGCAGTCAAGATCAAGACCGGCATGGTTCTGCCAGCCTTGCGCCATCGCTTAAGGATTGTCAGGCCGTCCATTTGGGGCAAGCCTAGGTCAAGGACGACAGCACCATACGATTCAGTGTCCCCAAGGAACCATCCTTCCTCGCCAGAAGCTTCGACATCAACGATGTATCCAGCGGCTTCGAGGGCAGCCTTTACATCCACCCGAATGCGATCGTCGTCTTCGATGACAAGAATGCGCACCGTTCAATAATCCAGCTTTTGCAGCATGATTTCGCCGGTGCGGGCATCTACATAGATCTCGCGGCGGCGGCCTTCCGCGTCGAGAAAATAGATCTCATATGCCAAGCCAAAGTCTTCATGCTCGATTTCAACCTCTAGAATGTGCGTACCCGTGACTGGGCGCACCATTTCAAGAATGGATGTAAGTGGCAGTATCTCGCCTTGCCGAAGAAGGCGCGAAGCTTCACCCGGTTCCGTCTCGTCGGCCCGAACCTGTCCCGTGACAGTCAACTGGAGGGCCGAAAGGCCCAAAATATATAGCAGATTTTTCACAAGTATTACCTTAGGCGCAAATGTGCCGATCTTCCTGACATCTTCACTACAGTTTCATAAATTACAGTTTGCTGACAGCCTTGATCTGGCAACTGTCATTTTCAGTCTGCCAAAAGGGGTCCATCACAACAAGCAATTCCGCTTGGCGCTATAAGGATGAGACCCATGTCTAAACTGTTGATGTCTGCAGCTGCTGTTATGATGCTGGCTGCCCCCGCATTCGCGGAAGAAATGAAATGCGACGTTCCTGATCAGACAACCTGGATGTCACAAGACGACCTGACCGCGATGTATGTCGAGCAAGGTTATGATGTGAAGAACATCAAGATCGATGAAGGCTGCTATGAAATCTACGGACTGGACGCGAACGGCGAACGGGTTGAGATCTATGTGGATCCCGTGACCGGCGAACCAGTGGATGCAATGTCTGAAGAAGGCAGCGACAGCTAATGGCTGCCGAAACGACTAAGATGGAAGCTGGTGGCCATTTGGTGCCAACGACCGTCCGGGTCTGGGACCCGATGGTCAGAGTGTTTCACTGGTCCCTGCTGATCGCATTTGTCGCCGCATATGTTTCCGGCGAAGAGTGGGAAAAGCTGCACGTCAATATCGGCTATGTCGTCGCGGGTCTGGTCGCTTTCCGGCTCGTCTGGGGGCTGATCGGGTCAAAGCACGCGCGTTTCAATGACTTCATCTGCCGCCCTTCGACAATCGTTGCATTTCTGCGCGACAGCGTTGCCATGAAAGCCAGACGCTACATCGGCCATAACCCGGCGGGTGGCGCGATGGTGATTGCACTTCTCCTCGCGATTATCGGAATTTCCATCTCCGGCTACATGATGGGAATGGATGCCTTCTGGGGCGAGCAGTGGGTGCAAAACCTGCACGAAGTTCTGGTCAATCTGACTATCGGCCTTGTCGTGTTGCATATCGCGGGCGTGATCTTCGCAAGCTTCGAACACAAAGAAAACCTGATCAAATCGATGTTTACAGGGAAAAAACGGGGTTAAGCTAACGGCTTGCTCCCACTACAACCACTCACGAAACACACTTACCACCATTCACGATACACCAATCAAGCAAAGGAAATCACTATGAAACTCAAGGTAGCAATCTTCTCCATCGCCGCTGTAACCGCAAGTATTGCAAGTGCGCAATCAAGCGCTGACAGCGTGCGCGATCAGCTTGCCGGGATGGGTTATTCCAACATCGAAATCGCACGTAGTGGCGATACTTACACAGTGGAAGCCTATCGTAGCGGACAAAAACGCGAACTCACCTACAACGCTCTGACAGGTGAAATTCTAAACGACCGTTCCTACAGAGAGCCGTCGGATAACCGGGTTGCGCGGAACAATGACGAGAGCAACGACAGCTCCTCTAACGACGAGAGCAATGACAGCTCCTCGAACGATGAAGGTGACGACGACTAAGAAACTGAAGTCAGCAGATTCAGAACAGGCACTGTTCGATTTTCCGAACCTTAGACCAACGCACGTTCTTCCTTCCCACACTCTCATAAATGGACAACAATCATGGCAGACGACTTAAATCGACGCGGTTTTTTAAAGAGTGGCGCTGCAGTTGCAGCAGGCAGCGCAGCAGCCCTATCGGGATCAGCCGCAAGCGCAGAAATGGCACCAACGATCCCCGCTGTTCCAGCCGGAACCACCGAGCCGCCAGTAACGGTTCCAGCCATCGACAGATGCCCCGTCATGCATGGCGGAAATGGCTATAAGGCGACGGGGAACTTTGCTAACCAGCATTGGTGGCCAAACCAACTGAACCTCAAGTTACTGCATCAGAATACCAGCGCATCGAACCCGCTACGGGCTGACTTTGACTATGCCAAGGCGTTCAGCACCATCGACCTCGCTGTTCTAAAGCAGGAAGTCGAAGCCTTGATGACCACATCACAGGACTGGTGGCCCGCTGACTACGGCCACTATGGTCCGTTCTTCGTTCGGATGGCGTGGCACAGCGCCGGAACATACCGCACGGCGGATGGTCGCGGCGGCGCTGGCAACGGCTCGCAGCGCTTTGCGCCCCTCAACAGCTGGCCCGACAACGTCAATCTTGACAAGGCACGGGCCCTGTTGTGGCCGATCAAGCAAAAATACGGTCAGAACATCTCCTGGGCCGATCTGATGATATTCGCAGGCACATGTGCATTGGATTCGATGGGTCTTAAGACCTTGGGGTTTGGTGGTGGCCGGGTGGATATCTGGGAACCTGAAGAAGACATCTATTGGGGACCAGAGACGACATGGCTTGGCGATGAACGCTATAGCGGCGACCGCGAACTTGCGAACCCGCTCGGTGCGGTCCAGATGGGTCTGATCTACGTCAACCCAGAGGGCCCAAACGGCGTTGCCGACGCGCTGGCGTCCGCTCGCGACATTCGTGACACTTTCGCCCGAATGGCCATGAATGACGAAGAAACAGTCGCACTGATCGCCGGTGGCCATACCTTCGGCAAAGGACACGGTGCAGCCGATCCCGGCAAATATGTCGGGCGTGAACCAGAGGCCGCAAGTATCGACGAACAAGGTTTTGGCTGGAAAAACAGCTTTGGATCCGGCAACGCTGGTAGCACGATCAGCAGCGGTCTGGAAGGTGCCTGGACCCCCACACCAATTGCCTGGGATAACGGGTTCTTTGACATGCTATTCGGATTTGAATGGCAACTGACCCATAGCCCGGCAGGGGCGCAACAGTGGATTCCCACAGATGCAAACGCCGAAGGCATGGTACCGGACGCCCATGACCCGAACCTGACACATGCGCCAATAATGTTCACAAGCGACCTCGCGTTGCGGATGGACCCGGCATACGAAGTTATTTCGCGCCGGTTCAGCGAAGACCCCGATGCGTTTGCAGACGCCTTTGCACGGGCTTGGTTCAAACTGACCCACCGCGATATGGGCCCTGTTAGCCGCTACGCCGGATCTATGGTCCCAAGTGAACAGTTGATCTGGCAGGATCCAGTTCCAGCCGCCGATTATGAACAGATCGGCGATCAGGATATCGCGACGCTGAAATCCCAGATTCTAGCATCGGGGCTGACGGTTTCTCAGCTTGTCTCGACGGCATGGGCTTCGGCCTCGACCTTCCGAGGTAGTGACAACCGGGGTGGTGCAAATGGCGCACGTCTGGCACTTGCACCGCAAAAGGACTGGGCGATCAACGCGCAAGCCAAAACTGGCGCGGTCATCAACGCTTTGGCCGCGATTCAGACCGGGTTCAATTCTGGGGGCAAGAAAGTATCGATCGCAGACCTGATCGTCTTGGGCGGTTGTGTCGGGATAGAAAAGGCGGCGTCTGCTGGGGGGCATGACATCACTGTGCCTTTTGCACCCGGTCGCACGGATGCAACGCAGGATCAGACCGATGTCGAGTCCTTCGCCGTTCTGGAGCCAGTCGCAGACGGTTTCCGCAACTATCTCAAGACCAGCCTGAACCGCTCAGCCGAGGAACTGCTCGTGGACCGCGCGCAGCTTCTGACACTGACAGCGCCAGAAATGACAGCTCTGATCGGTGGTTTGCGTGTGCTAGATGCAAACGCCGATGGGTCCAAGCGTGGCGTCTTTACGGATCGTCCCGAAACGCTCAGCAACGACTACTTCGTGAACCTGCTGACCAGAAATACTGTCTGGACCCCAACAACTGCCGACGCCGACCTGTTTGAAGGTCGTGATCGAGCGTCAGGTCAGGTGAAATGGACCGGCAGCCGGGTGGACCTTCTGTTCGGTTCGAACTCGCAATTGCGAGCCGTCGCCGAAGTCTACGGGAGTGAGGATGCCCATATGACATTTGTTCAGGATTTCATTGCGGCGTGGACGAAGGTCATGAACTTGGATCGTTTCGACTTGGCTTGATCGCCAAAACGATCAACGAAACTGCACCTGATACCCCCTCATGTCTAGCAGATGGCAGCGTTCCGAAGTGCTTGGCCATCGAGCAGTAAACCGGCAGCGGATCAACCGTTTGTCAGAATGCCAGAGCGGCGCAATACGCGCCGCTCTGGCGACTTCATGTAAGACAACCAACAAGGGAAACGACAAATGAGACTATTATCCTACACAGCAGCGCTGCTTCTGGCCGCCCCGATCGCCGCTTTCGCTGGTGAAACACCGTCTGCGCCGGAAGCGGTCCAGTATTTTGTAAACCTGCAGGACGGCGATACGGTTCAAAGTCCTGTCACAATCGTTTTTGGGCTCTCGGCAATGGGCATCGCACCCGCTGGCGTTGACAATGAAAACACTGGCCATCACCACCTGCTTATTGACCGTCCTGCCTTGGGCGAAGGTGAAGACGGTGCCGAAGAGTTTGTCATGAACATGCCAGCCGACGACAACTTGATGCATTTCGGCAAAGGCCAGACAGAGGCATCCATCGAACTGGCTCCCGGCACGCATACGCTACAACTTGTTTTGGGAGACAAGGATCACATTCCGCATAACGCGCCTGTGTTTTCCGAAGTTATCACCGTTACGGTTGAATAACGCAGCCTGACTGACACAAACGCTAGAGAGACTGGCGAACGAAACCCGCCGCGTGCATCATAACAGTACGCGGCGGAAGACCTAAATAAATCCCGATTATCCACAAAAAGAAGCGCTGGTGGAGCCATAGCTATGAAAACCATAGAAAAAGCTCGGGCCTGCCACGGTTTCGCGCGAAATGACCCGTCTACTTCCGAAAACTGGAAGCTGGCCAATATTGTCGGCTCCCAGCTATTGGAGTGCCGACATGATCACCGAACTGAAATCCGTCAGGGACATCTGGAAGAAGATGCCGAGCGAACATCACGGGCGCATCTTCCTCGAACAAATGATCTGGCCCACGGGCCGGTATTGTCCACACTGCGGCAGTGTGCGGTCTGTGGCGCTGCGCTGTCAGTCTGCGCGTGCCGGACTGTATCAATGTTCTGAGCACGAATGTCGTCGTCAATTCACCGTCACCACAAGAACGCCAATGCACTCGACCAAACTGGATCTTCGAGTGTGGATTGCCGCGATCTTTCTCGTGCTGACATCCAGCAAGGGGATTTCCTCGGTCGTCATGTCACGAATCCTGGGCGTGAACCAAAAAACTGCTTGGAAGCTCGGTCACGCCATCCGCGAACTGATGGACGACAGAGAGATGACCGCCAGTCAGTTGAGTGGAATAGTTGAGGTCGATGAATCCTTCGTCGGAGGTGCCCCCAAGTTCAGGAAAGGGGTCAAAAACAAGAGGGGGCGAGGCACCAAAAAGCCTATCGTGCTTGTTGCCGCTGACCGCAATGGTCAAGCCAAGGCGACCCTGGTTCCCAACGCCCAAGGCGCAACGCTTGGGCCAATCATGACAGAATGGATGGAACCGCATTCTGTTCTGATGACAGACGGCAACAGAGCTTATCGCAAAATCGGCAAAACATTTGCTGCACATCATACGGTAAATCACGGTGCCCGACAGTATTCTCGCCCCAGTCTCGGGGCGCACATCAATACGGTGGAAGCCGTCAATTCTCAGGTCCAGCGTGCCCTTGTTGGAGTGTATCATCGCCTTGGACGGAAGCACCTTCAGCGTTACCTCGACGAGATACTCTGGCGTTGGAACCATCGTCAGCCATCAGTGAAGAACCGGCAAAAATCAACAAAATCGGGCACCAGGACAGTTGCGGCCACGACATGGAAACCAATCCCAGTCGTGAAACAGATGCGCGGGCTTCTCTGCTGTGCAGTTGGACGGCAAATGCGCCGCACTCCTGAATGGGGCCTGACCTGGCCATAAGGTCGGCGGAGCCTCAACGGCAGCTTCGAGCCCACATCCACATAGAACCCATACGCAGAATGTTGCAGGCGCAGCATATAGGGGCCGGAAGCACGGCCCTCTCCGGACATTAGGACAGGCTCCTGTCGCTGCAGTGCGGCTTTACCAAACCGGTCATTCGCTCACGGTGCAGCGCTTCCTGAAGGGCGAGTTCACGCGTTGTCCCACAGCTCACTCGGCGGGGCCGGCATCCGACAACAGGTCGGACAGCCGCTCGGCCGATCTCTTCAATCTGTCGACATGTCCGATGGCGTCGGCCATCGACAATCGCTGTCCGGGGGCGTGGAACGACAGGGTCGACACCAGACGACCATTGCCGTCGAGGATGGGGACGGCAACCGCGATCATGTCGTCCATGAACTCCTCGTCGTCGGTGGCATAGCCGCGTTCCCGCACCTCCATCGCTTCGGCGATCAGGGCGTCGGGGTCGGAAATCGTCTTGTCGGTCCGCTGTTCGAGACGCGCCGACTGGGCGTAGTAGCGCAGGTGCCGCCGGTCGAGACTGCTGAGATACATCTTGCCGCTGGCGGTGCAATAGAACGGCACCCGCGTGCCGACGGGAAGCTGGATGCGCAGGGGCCACTTGGTCTCGACCCGGTCGAGATAGACCATGGCGTCACGGTCCGGGATGGCGATGTTGCTGGTCTCGCCGATCTCTTCGGCCAGCTTGGCGAGGATGGCGATCCGCGCCGTGCGGATGCGCAGCGACGACAGAATACCGCTCGACATCTTCCTGACGCGCTGACCGGGGGAATACCCCCGGCCATCGATTTCGCGTTGAATGAAGCCTTCGGTCTCCAGCGTGGTAAACAGCCGGTGGATCGTGGGCTTGGGCAGACCGAGCC
>LAZR01000313.1_pt1 | contig 44818 bp, 85 predicted proteins | sample 329461 | NCBI WGS metagenome assembly LAZR01 (sample SAMN03002196, study PRJNA259156) | marine sediment metagenome | biome: sea floor; feature: Hydrothermal impacted sediments; material: marine sediment; isolation source: Loki non-amplified sample from Loki's castle hydrothermal vent sediment ...
TTTCCAGTTACCGACGGCCTGCTCGTACTGGCCCTGGTAGTCAGTCCTCATCCGCTCCTCTACGCGCCGGTCGCGGCGTTCGAGGTGGGGCTTGAACTCCTCCAGCTCCAGCACGTCGTAGGGGTCTCTAGTCCCCGCCCACGCTGGGGGCTCTGCTTCCGGCTTGGTCTCCGTCGGCTCGGCTTCGGGCTTCGGCTCCTCGGCAGGGGTCTCTACGGCCTCTGTCTGGGGAGCCTCCACTACCTCAGCCGGAGTCGGGACTTCAACTTTGGTCGGTGTTTCTTGCATGATTCCTCCAATACAAAAAGCCCGCATCTCAGCGGGCATCGTCCATATCGAAATGGGCTCAGTTCAGCCCAATATTAGTCCTAGCTTGTCCGAACGGTAGGGCCTGCTGGATGGTGCCTAACACACTCGTCGCGGACACCCCCGCCGATTCGTAGGCCGAGAGGAGCATGTTAAACAGGGATGGGTTAGTGAGTCTCAGCTTGTTTAGCTGGCTGGCAATAGCGAACGGCGCGGGCAGCAGCGTCCCCGTCGTCGGCTCCACGATAGGTGCGGAGAACTTTGTGAAGGAACCGGGTTCGCGGACTTGCCCCAAAATGTCACTCACCTGCCCCTGAGAGACCGGCGAGCCCGCCAAGGGGCCAAACTGCCCCACAGTAGGGAGATTGGTAATAAGGCGCGGGTCTATGTTCCGCAGCACCGATGCCGTGATGAGCTGTCTTTGGCCAGTCTCAGGATTGACGAAGAACGCCTCATCTCTGCCAAGTGGGCTGACAAAGCTGGGGGCGATGCCAAATTGGTTGAAAAGAGAACCGCCGGAGGGTGCAGTGAAGCGGCCCATCGGCCCGAAGCTCCCAGTTGGTACTTGCGAAAGCCCAAACTGATTGAAAATCCCCGAAGTCCCCAACGCGGGCAGCAGCGTCTCTTTGTCGAACTCAATCGGCGAGAACGGGAAGAACCCGCCTTCCTGCGCGCCCTTACCCAGCGGGATGATAGCGGTTCCCTGGGAACTAGTGACCATCACCTCAGTCGTGCGGTTCACTGTCCCGTCCGGATTCTCACCTACCAGTCGGGCTTGCACGTCGAACGGTAGCGGTGCGGCGCTATAGCTCCCATCTGCGCCTCTCGCCATCTCAATAACCACACCCTCTGCCGCACCAAACGTCTGCGGCGACAGAGGAACGCTGGCCCCCGTCAGCCCTTGGATGGCCGACTCTATAGAGGGTAGAGAGGCGTTAGGGTCTGCCGTCGGTACGGGTGCTGAGGCGAAGTCTGTCAACTGAGTCTGGAACCCCTCTTGAGGCGTCACCCCAAACGGCGCAACCCCGCCCGATACCGCCGCGAACCGAAACGGGTCGGGCTGAAGGTTCGCCAACGTGTCCCGCGCCTGAGCCTGGGATGCGGCGAAGGATTGGATGAGGTCGGCCAGGGTAGAGAGGCGACCGCGCTTGAGGGCGGCCTCTTCGGCTAGGCGACTCTCTTCAGCCCTGGCCTCGATAGCCAGCCTGTCCTGTTCAGCACGGAACTTGCGGTCAGCCTCGGCCTGCGCCTTTGCAAACGCCTCAGCCTGCGTTTGTGCAGCCTGAGTGGAGGCGAAGGAGGGGGCGGAGCCGCCGCCGCCGGTCTGCCCACTCAGGAAACTCTGTTGCGAGGAAGAGGCTAAATCTACGCCCGTGAATGTACCAAGTCCGTCAAACTGCGGGATGTAGAAAATCCCATTCGCATCCACCACAAATTGCTGATTCTGAATCTCGCTGACGAGGAGCTGATTACCCTGGGTATCAAAGAACTTGGAGAGAGTTCCATCTCCCCCACCGCCACCATCAGGGGCAGGAACGGCTCTCCAAGCAGCCAGGCGGCCTTGAAATGTAGAACTACCTGGGTTCTCTCCTGGTCGCAGTTCTGGCCGTGGGCTATGTCCTGACATCGTTCATCTCCAATAGAAAAGGCCCGCCGATTTGACGGGCCATGATAAGATGATTAGTCCGAAAGGGGCACTAGACCATGAAAGATGGTTGGCAGGAGTGGATCGAGAGATGGGATAGGCGCGATTTAGAGAATCTGGTTGCGGGCATTCTCGGCGTCGCGTTGATAGTCCTACTCCTCATTGGATTTGTTCTTCTTCTCGGAGAAATCTTCCCACCTTCGGCTGACTGCCCACCTGCGGCAGAGGGCGACTGCTGACCCCCTTGACGGCAACGCTATCTCGCGGCTAGCGCCTCCAAGGGAATAAAGCTTCCCTGAGTCTGGGGAGACTCCGCCGCAAGGGGGTCTGCTGCAAGAGAGTTTAGGGGGATGAAACTCTCGCCCACCTCCGCTCCCGACCCTATCGCCCTCTGAATTTCGCGCCGTCTAAACATATCGGGGAAGAACGGCAACAGAGTGTCGGTTGCCGTGAGAAGCGCCTGGTCGAACTCAGGATTGCGCTGCAAGCTAGCCGTGTTGGAGCCTGGTCGCAGAGAGAACGCCTTTGCAAGCAAGTCGTCCGCAATCCCGTTTTCCTTCGCCACGAGCTGATATATAGTGCCACTCTCAACGTCGGCGAAGCCCTGGAAGGCAAGCTCGGTTCGCTTACGTTCCACAAGATCGTGAATCTCCTCGATTCGTTTCTGTTCGCTGGCTCCAATGCCAGTCCAGCGAGGGATATTGAATAGCTCCCGCCGCTGCTTTCGAGCCGCGTTGAAGTCCTCCACCGCTCTCTGCAACACGGGGTCATCACCAGGGGCGTCCACTAGATCGAGCGCCCTTTGTAGCCGTGGGTCGAGCTTCGCAAGGGCAGCGTCCTTCGCTGCGAAGAACTCATCCCAGAGAGGCTCATGCGTTGTAGGATCACGCCGTAGTTTGATGTCCCGCCACGCAAGATACTCTGGACTACCTCTTTTCTCCTTACCGAATACGGCCTCGAATATCGCGCCGGAAACCCTGTCCAGATAGTCCACCCATACGTCAGCGAACTCTGGGCCAGCGTTGTTATTTCCCGTAAGTATCGCCTCTGCGCTTAACCCCCGCATCATCTCAACGCCCTGCGCCAGAGTAAACAGGCCCAGTTCTGTTGCCTGTGCAACCCTGATCTCCTCCGTCTCCATCTGTTCAGGGGAAGGCTGAAAAGCATCCTCCAGCGCGGCTTTGTTGTTATCTTCTTCGATGGCTCCCCTGACAAGCCGGTTATCGTCCGGTGTCGCCTGATAAGTCCGGTCGGGGAAAGCCTCCTCAAATGCCCGCTTCTTCTTCTCGCTAGGAGTTTCGTAGGTCTGGAAACCCACCCCTAGAAACGCAGCCGTAGACAGCAGTCCCACCGTTGTACTCTCTTGAATGACCGCATCCGCGACATCCTGTATAGCGAGCGGTAGTGTCCGGCGCAGTATGTCGCCCCTTGTCCCAATCTCTTCTCCCACTGCCGTCTCGCCGTATAGCACATCCGCAATCAAGGCGGCCGGCGGAGCCAGCTTACTGCGTCCGAATCTCTCCAACGCCTTCATTGCATCCTGCGGAACGATAAAGCCTGTCGCTGTCTTCCTCTTGCCCGTAATCATCCGAGCGATGACCGTTGCCCAGGGCCGCGCACCGCCCCAGAAGTCGATGCGGGTTTTGCCAATCTTGATCTTGCCGAAGTCGCTGGACAGTGGATTTAGTTCTACGTCCCCCACGCCGGACATCTTGACCAGGGCCAGTATTCCGAGTCCCGCACCTACTGATGTCACGAGTTCCTGCGAAGCAAGCCGTGCCACCCTAGTTGTCTGTCCAGGGGCACCCAAAATCGTGCCCGTTACTTTTCTTGCCCCAGGGAGGTTGTTGATAGTTGCAGCCAGGAAAAGTTGCGGTCTCGACGCTGCGAAGCGGGGTGCGAAGAAGCCGAAGGACAGGCTCTTGGCTAGTTCGGGCGGGAGATTCCCTCGGCCCGTGAGGACGTTCAGCATAATCCCTAAGTCGGCGATCTCCTCGGCGGTCGCGGGCTTGCTCTGCCGCGCCCAGGACTGAAGAGTGTTGCGGAAGATGTCTGAACGCAGCTTGTCACCATAGGCGATGAACCCCCGCTCGGAGAACTTAACCCCAGGAATACGACGCGCCAACGTTGACAGAAACTCTTCCGCCCTCGCCTCAAACGCCTCCGTGCCTGAGATGTCGGGCAAGAATAAGCGAGCATCCTCCATTAATTCGTTGAGCGGACGGAACCCCTCGGCGGTCTCTATCAACGTCCTGTCGTTCTTAATCGCGGCCACCATCTGTTCCGCAAACTCAGGGTTCTTAGCGGCGCGGAGCATGGCTGGGAGATTCCCGAAGAACTCCTTGGGGTGTCGCGCAAACGCGAACACGCCTTGCCGAAACGGGAACGAGAGGTCGAACGCCGCTAGGAAAGAACGCGGGATGTTCAGAGCGTCCAGCGTCAGCCGCCAGAACCGCTCACCGAACGGCCTGACTTTCTGAAGCTCACGGGCGAATTCCGCGCCGTAGACACGCTCTAACTGCTTCAACTCCCCAGGCGTCGGGAGCCGACCAAACAGGATGCCCTTCTTGTCGAGGGAACCTATCAGGCTCTCAATGATGTTGCCCCTGGTGAAGAGCTCGCGGTCGAGCGTGGGGGAGAAACGAGCGATGTTGATGAAGTTGGTCACTTCCTCTTGCGTGAAGGCGTCCGCCGCAACACCTCTTTCGCCTGATGGCAGCCTCACCTCGAACTCAGGCGGCTCAGGGAGTTTGCCCCTCTGGGCACCTCGCAGCCCTCTCAGCGCCTCTTCTGGCGTCCTCGCCTCCGCCTCGAATGGGACGCGGCCCCTCGCTGCACGTCTGCCTAACTCTTCCGCCCGCTCTGCCTTCAGGGTGCGCTGCGTGGGCTTTGCCGTCCTGAGCACCTTGACGAACTTCTGAACAGATGGGTCAAGAGAGGGGACAGCCGTCCTAGAGCTGGGGCCAAAACGGAAGTCACGCCCGATGTCTTTCAGACGGCTAATTACTCCCGCGCCTTCGGCCCCCTCAATCAGTTCTGGCGCAGTTACGGGGCGGACGTTCCCCGCTGCATCACGGATGATGGCCTTCTCGCCCGACACCTGAATCAGCGTGCCCTCAACCTGTGCGCCTTCCTGGGTGAGCCCCGTAACCTTAGCCCCTGGCTTCATCCCCTTCGGTTTAGGCACGAAACCCCCAGGGATACCACCCTGCGGAAGCAGCGGGTCAATGGCCCGCCCGAAGAAGTCTTTAGCCTCACCTATGCCAGCTAGCGTCCCCCCGCCTTGCTCTACAGTAAGCCGCTGGCCCACATCTCTTAGACCTTCCGGCAACTGAGTCTGTAGAATCGCTGGCCCCGTTTGTGGGCGTGGTTGCAACACTTGAGAGGAAATCGTCTCGCCCGTAGCGCGAACGTCCGCCCGAACAGCCGCTTGGGTGAATTCTGGCGCTGTGATGTCACCGATGGTTGCAGCACGAACGGTTTGCAAGACACCAATATCAGCTTGCGTAGGGGTGAAGGCCCCACCTATTACATCGCCCGTCGCCTCCGACACCAAGGCTCGCCCTTCAGCCCTCGCTAGAGAGCCTTCGGCTACCTGCGCGAAACGCTCCAGCTCGTCAGCCTTCGATGTGAGCCCCGCGTTCCTTAGCGCATCCGCCGCCGAACGCGCTGTGGTTATTTCCTCAGTTATTCTCGTCACGTAGGCCGTGGCCTGCGGCCCCTTTAGTCCACCAGTGAGGCGGCTCAGGTTGGGCACCACCCCTGCGCCTGGAGCCAGGATGTTGCCCGTGACTTGCAGCCCGATCTCTACCTCTTCGGACACTCCCGCCGCTCTGCCAGCACCAGCCAGTGCGACACCGCCTGCGGCACCTCTCAGAACGAACGCAGGCCATGCCAGCGTTGCCGCCAACCCCGCAGGACTAGAGATAAACTCAGCCTCCCTGATGACGGGCTCCTCAATGGGCTGAGGCAAGATCGTCCGCAGGGTTCCAACCTGCCCTTCAGTTAACCGCCCACCCAGTACACTAAAGTCCTCACGGCGAGGCTGCTGTTCTGGCGGAGTGCCTAATTGCTCATTGATAAACTGGTTGACTTGGAATGCAGCTTCGTCAACCGCGCTTATCCCCTTACCAATTCCACCGATAACCTTCGGCAGCCCCCGCTCGAACCGTCCAGCGAGACCGCCTCTCGTCTCAGGGATAAACTGCTTTTCTATCGTTGGCCCCACCTCTACTTGCGCCCTGTCCAGCGCCTCCTGCACTGGCAGTCCCTCCTGTGTCAGTTGGCCAGCGCGACGGAGCCACAAGTGTTGCGCCTTGCGTTCGGGAGTAGTGAGATTGGCAGGGAATCCGCCCTCGAAAGAGGTTTGCTGTTCCTCTGCGGTGAGTCGCTCGAAACCCACTGTGGGCTGGGGAACAGTGCCAGGGGCAGGCTCGTCAGGGAATCGGGTTTGGAACTGCTCGATGGACTGTGGCTGCTCCGTGAGCCTGTCCGTGAATATGCCGCTGGGTGACGGGCTGGGTTCAAACGTCCGGCGCGCAGGTTGCTGCCTCTGCTCCACCTCACGAAACCGTCTCAGGCTGTCCTCCATCGCCCGCGTGCGGGCCTCCAGTTCTACGCCCTGCGAAACGGTGTCCCCCATACTCTGGGCCGTTGAGTCAAGGGCAGAGCGAAGCCGGTTTAGGCGCGCAGAGGGGGTCTCGTAGATGCCGATGAAGGCCATTTACTTGTTCATCTGCTTCAAGTACTGAACCATCTCTTCCACGGTCGCCTTCTGGTCAACAAAGAACTGGGCCAGGTGTTCAGTGTTGTCCTTCATTACCTCAAACTCTTGCTGTCTTTGCTGGGGCGAGACTTTCACACTCCCCAAATCGCGGTTCTGCACGTTCTCCCTGACGGCTATGTCCAAGTCAGCGGCGTACTCTGCTGCTTCCCGAACCGTCTTCTCGTGCATGGAGGTAGCGTCGCGGGCCTCAGGTGTGCCGAACTCGTCAGGCATTGGGTATCCCTGCTACTTGCGTCATACCCTCTCGAGCGGTGTTAGCCTCGCCTCTAGCTTCGGGAACGGTCTGCCCCTGAGTCTGGGCGGCCATCTGCACAGCCCGCTTCTGGCTTTCGGGCAGAGCCGCGAAGTCTTGGGCGAGAATGTCGGAATTGGCGGGGGCCGAGGCGATCTGGAACGCGACTTGCTCCGCTGCCTGAACCCTCTGGTTAACCAGTGCCGCCCTAATCTTGTCCAGGTCGCGCTTGCGCATCTCCTCTAACGGGTTGGCGATGGGGGTATAGAGTTCCATCGCCGTCTCCAGTGACATGATGCCCGACACGGGGTCGGCTGCGAGTCGAGCTGTCACGATCTGCTGGTTGCGGTTCACGGGGATTTGCGCCTCAATCTTGGCCTGTAATCTCTTATCCCACCCCTTCAGGTCGGAGGCTTTGAGGTCGGTTTTCTGGGAAATGCCTTTCGAGTTGACGAAGGAAAGCGGTATCTTGTCGTCTTCTAAGCCGATGTCCTTGAACGTCTCGGAGAAAGAGATGAGACCAGCGATAAAATGCCTGGCGACGTTCTCAGCCGCGTCGGAGAGGAAGTCTATCGCGGGGCCAAAGTCGTTCTGGGCTATCTGCGACTTGGTGTTGAATTCAATCCCCGACTCGCTGGCGTTCTCCGAAAGCCCTAACAGTGAGGGCCGGATGGCGTTCTCCTGGGTGAAGGAACGGGCGATCCCCAAGAAACCCGTGTTATCGGGGTTGGCCTGCGCCGCGCCTAGAAGGTCTATTCCCTCATCCAGATTCAGCACTATATCGCCCTCAGGAGTGATCGTGATGAGATCGGCGTTCGACTTGGCATTAGGGCTGTCCTGGCGACGGTCAGTAAGGTTTAGCTTGAAGACCCGCTGGGCGCGGGCAGATTTCCTCCCGCTGTGTCTTATGTCAGTGAGCGCACCATCCATCTCAGGGATTAGATGCCTGAGCGCGGCCACCGAGCCCTCCCACACGACCCCCTCGTCGTTCTCTGACAAGGGTGGGGCCTCCATCAGCACGTAGGGGTTCATCTTCATCCCGTGCTCCCAGGGCTCTAGCGCTTCCTGAGCGGGAGTGCTGCCAAACCCCGCGATCCCGCCGTGCTTGGCGATGACGGTACGCATGTGAGTGTGGTCAGCGTAGACGATGACCTTCGCCCTGTCGGTGTCCTTGTCCAGGCCAAACCTGGAGTTGTAGGCTGCTTCAAGCTGTCGGGCGGTCATCTCCCTAAGTTCCACCACCTGATCTAGCTCCCTTTTCAGGGTAAAGGTGGGCCAGGTGTCGCGGACATCGACGTGTTGCGCGATGACCGGAAAATTGTCCAGCTTTAATTCGTTCAGCCTGTCCGTGAACTCCTTATCAGACTCCTCTTCCCCTTGCTGGAAATCCAGCCCCTTCCAGAGCTTGGGGAGAGAATGAATCAGCAGCCACCCCCGCCCCACATCCACGACATCACGGATAGACCTCAGCCAGGCCAGCCACGCCCCCGACAATTTCCATATCTCCTGGGTAGCGGCCTCCAACTCCTCGGCGTACGCCTTTAACGTGTCCCTAGGGGCGGTGTAGGCGATGAACGGCGCGGCGGAGAGGTATGACCTGTTCTGGGCCGTAACGAGTTTCCCGTAGCCCGTGCCCACGGGCCTGACCTGGAGCTTCTTGTCCTTCTGGGCGTCGATGATGTGTCTCTGGCGGATGATGTCCTTATCGAAGATGTCGTCATCTCGCTGGTGGGAAAAAGTCCTCCTTTGGTGCTCCGCGAGTTCGTCTATCTCTCGTGCAGACAGCATTAGTTCCAGCCCGATTCCACAATTTGGGGACGGTAGGAGTAGTCAGGCGGGAGAATCCCAATCTCCTGAAGGACGTCCGCGCCCGCGTCGAAGGCGTGGTCGGGAGTGTTGATGTCGAACTTGTCCGTCTCCAACTCTCTACCTCTTCGTTTGGCCCAGGACAACCCCATAACTTCACGGATGAGGAATTGAGACTCGTCACAGATGGTCAGCATCCCCTGGCTCAACGGGGTCAACCACGCCTTCACTCGTTGTTCGATGCGGTTAGAGGGGGCCTTTTTGGCGGGAATGCCATTTCTCACCATCCACTCGATTCTTTCTTTCCCCGATGGGTCGCAGATGAACTTTGTCACTCCGCCATCCATCGCGTCTCGACACGCCTTCACGAACGTCTCATCGTCGCAGTCTCGTTTGTACAGCCACTCCCGCAGATACTTGTGGCCGCTTTGCGTAACGGCGCACTCCACAATCGCGGTCGGCGACTGAACGCCGAAGTCCACCCCCGCTAGCTTTCTGACGAACAAAGTATCGGGCCAGGGCGCTATATGTTTGTTGGGATCGAAGTTGCCCAAAACCAGCCCTTCCATCTGGACGAACTCCCCCAGGACGTACTGGCGGTACATCGGAGTCCCCTCGATGTAGGTCTGGGCCATCCTTTCGATATAGCCGTCGGGTAAATTCGCCTTGTTCTCGAAAGTGGAGCCGTGAAACAGAATATGTCCGGTCTCCTTCGCCGTGGGGGAATCAACCCACTCTCTCCACAGCCAGTTGTACCCAGAGGGGGTGGTGGCGACCCCCAACCAGTGGGGATAGCCTTTTTGCCGCAAGCGTCCTACAAGATTCAAGTAAGCCTGTTCCTGTGAGCCATGCTCAGTCGAACCGGCCTCGTTCATCAACGCCCAGGCAACCTCGAACCCGACCAGCCTCTCAGGCGTCTCAGCCGCCTTGAGCATCCACAGACAGCCGTTTGCGAACTCAATCCGATGGTTGGGGCCACCTTTCCCCTGCTCTTGCCAGAATGCCCCCTCATACTCGCCGAAGAAGCTCCTGAGCGTCGGCAGGCAGGACTCGGCGAACATCGCCGCCACCGGCTCCGTCCAGACCCCGCGAGAGCCAGGGTGTTCCATCGAGTAGAACCAGCACTTGATGACCCCGCCCGCCGTTTTTCCTGATCCCTGGCCCCCCATGAAGGCGGGAAACTCGGCTTTAGAGCGGACAAACCCGTCCTGCGCGCCCTTGTTCAGCGCGATGTCTACTTCAGTGACCATGTGGTATACTTCAGTCGCCTTCGGGAGCCCAGTGGTACACGTGACGTTGGGAGCGGGTCTGGAGCCGAATCCGCTATATAAATGCACCGAGCGGCAGGAGGCTAGCGTGGTCACTGACCGTCACGGACATCGGCTCTCTCATTTCGTAATGGGTCTCTTCTTCACAATCGCCCGCACGGGGATCGCTACAGGTTGAGCAAATGGCTTATGAGTATCTTCAGCCTGAAAACTCGCCGCCAAATACAGAAACCCGTCCTGTTCCTTCACCTTAAACCCGACGGTTACATTCGGGACGACCGCTCCCGTCATGTCCTCCGCCTCCTGCCAGCCAGGAGTCAGTAACGAGGAGTCCACCCACTCCACCCTGAGAAGAATCGGTTCTCTCATTTCGTGATGGAACGCTCCCTAGTTGGCGTGGACGCAGGTGTAGGTTGTGTTAGGGATGTCCGTGGGCGTGCCCGTCAGCGGGATGCCCGTGGGCGTGTACCAGTACGGTGAGTGAGCCAGCTTACACTCAGCGCCCCACTCTTTGGAACACTTCACGCAGTACGCCAAGTCGCACTTCCCACAGTGGGCCAAATCGTGCTCACAGTGGTCGTGATGTCGGTCGTGTTTCTCTGCCATTTTCATCCTCCATTTCGTCATAGATGGCGTCTTCCTCGTTGTTCCAAATCCGCGCTAGGACAGGGTCGTCCTTTTCGGTCAGGTAGCGCCTTTTCCGCCAGAGTCGCCCCCACCAACTCATCCCCCGCTCCTTCCCCCAGCAGGCTCCTTGGCAGCCCGCTCTAGCGCTGTACGCAGGCTGAATAGCAGCCCCGCCTTGATCTCGGCCTCCGTGGGCAACCGGTCTCTGTCGCGCTGGAACACCGAGATGATCTCCTTGAGCGCGTTACCCATGATGTCGGCGGGGGAATCGCCCCAAATCAACTCGCTGTCAAGGGCGAAAGATTCGCCGTCCTCGCCGTGCTTCCAGTAACCCATCTATTTGCTCCTTTCCCTAAATAGAAGAGGCCCGCCGCTGGGACAAGTCACCAGGCCGACGGGCCGGAAGGAACGAGGACGTGCTATCCTCGCTCACCCAGCATACTACTAATCCCCTCGAAACGCGCACTTATTTGCTCCTTTCCCTGTAGGCCCGCTTTCGGCAGGCCGCACATGAACTGTGTCGCCCGTCCCTCGGCTTACCGCAGGCGCACTGTGGGGACATGGGCTCTTGTGGGGACACTTCTGTGGGGACAATCGGCGGTGTGGGGACATACTGCGCCCTTGGCCAACAGACAGGACACGGGCTCCCAGCACCGTTGTAGCCGCATCTCTTACAAGGCATTATGTCAATAGCCCAAATAGAGGGCCGCGTCTCGGAGTTGATACCCTAGCTGTATACAGAGAAGCGCGAATCGGGAACCCGTCCCGTATAGACGACACCCGCTTAATTAAGGCCGGTAAGGTTCACGCGCCCTATCCATTCCCTACCTACAGGTTCGCACTATAACCATTAGGTCAAGTGATTTAGATAGGGACTAGTGGCACTTAGTAACAGGAATCACAATAGGTATAGATGATATCTATGGGCCTTTTGTTTCTGCTTGCCTGGCACAGTTAACACTGTAGGCTAGCTACCACGTGCTCCTCCTGCACCAAGCCCCAAAGGATCAGCCAATCGTATGGAGTCGGCAGCCTACGGGACAGGCTTAGATACCTACCTTGAGCCATATTCAGTAGTAGGAGCTGATACCAGCTATTCACGGGTCACAAGGTTGAACTGCACGTTCAGTTGATTCCCGCCGCCCTTCTGGAGCTTCAGCAGTTCTATGGCTTTGTCAATGGTGATACCTGACGGGATAGGGACCGCAGCGTCACTGAGAGTATCCAGAGAGCCAGACAGACGGCCTATAGCCTTTACTCCAACCTCCATAATACCCGCCTTGAACGCTTCTTCCCTCTCTTCTCCCATCTCCTTCCATCTGTCCGGATCAATCCTTTTGAACCATCTGATGATTTGAGAAAAGTTTGGGCTCCGCTCAGGGTAGCGTTCAGCCATCGTCCTAGCGGCTTCGGAGAAGTTACCCGACTCGTAGACCAAGGCGACCGCCTCCGCCTTAATATCAGCAGGATACGGTGACATACCCATATTGACTAGCGCTTTAGATTCCATCACGTCATGGAGATTGTGAACAATGAGACAATGTTCGTATCTAGCATGGGGCTTGACAAGCCTTAATCATGGGTGTACTGTTACGGTAGTCACGGTAGTAGTTAGGAGGGAAGAGATGTTCCAGAGGATACGGTTCGCAATCGCCAAGGCCATCTGCCCCATTCGGGTTTCCGCAGTCACCATCCCCACCACCATCCCAACGCCGACCACGCGCAGGATTAGCTAACCATAGGCTCAGTAGTCAGGAGGAAGAGATGACACTGCTTAGGACACCTTCCCACCAATGCCAGCAAATCATCCACGGGCCCAGTGGACGCATACGCTGCCCTTACCCTGCGTACAAGCGAACCAATGGCAAGTTCTACTGCCGCACGGACGCCCGCCGCCATAAACTGCACGCCCATTGCCTCAGTTGCTAGTCCCCCCAGCGTCCCGTCCATCACATGATGGACGCGATGCCGGACGGAGTAGTAGAAAGGAAGGGGAATCAATGGCAACGCAGACAACGCCCGTGGTGCTAGAACAGGCAGGCCATCGCTACGTTGGCCATTGGCACGATGACATCGCTGTCTTTAGCGATGGGTCGGCCTTCCGTGCGGGGAGAGGCTGGCTTGGATACCAGGAAGCGAAAGACCTAATACCACGCATCTGCCAATGTTCTCCACGAACAGCTCTCCGCATATCCGATTACCGCTAGCCGCCATTTCATCATGAGAGGAGACGATATGGAACACACACCTGGGCCGTGGCGGCAGGTTGGTCACACTATCTGGGCAGGCGAACCAAATACCACTAACGGGCCAATCGCAGAAGCGAGCGGGACTACTTCTGAGGAGGTTGAGGCCAACGCTCGCCTCATCGCCGCCGCACCGGAGCTACTGTCGGCCTGCGAAGAGGCCCTGATAACCACCACGGAACGGTGCAAAATCGAGCGCATCAACCCCGATGCCAGCCCGACCGTGCTGTGCCTACGCACCGCCATCAAGGCCGCGAAGGGGGACGCATGACTACCAGATACCAGACAAAGCATTACGAGGATGTGGCCCGATTGCTGCAATACCACCTAGCGGCCACTGATGGCCCAACGGATGCCCTCTTGGGGGCTCACAGTGTAGTGCAACTACTCATTGCTGACTTCGCTGACCTCTTCGCCGCCGACAACCCGCCTCACTGTACTCATTGTAGCCGACCTGGAACTACAGGTGACCTTACAATACTTCTTACTAAGGCAGGAGAGAAGCATAATCGCGAAGGCGGTTTCGACCGTGAGCAATTCCTAGAAGCCTGCGGATTGGAAGGGAGCGACTAGTCATGACACCCACCACCTTCACCTGCCAGAAATGCGGCTATCAGTGGACGCCTAGACCTGGCCGACTGGAACAGGCCCGCGATAAGCCACTCAAATGCGCCAATCCACGCTGTCAATCGCTTGACTGGGATAAGAAGAGGAGACTGAGCAAATGAAACTAGCCGACATCACCAAAGAGGACTTCCAGGCTTACGAAGGCGTGCGGCAGTCCGGTGTCGTGAATATGCACGATAACAGGGTACAAATCCTCGCCAGCATTAGTGTGGACGTGCATGTCGCCATCATCGAACACTACGACGCTCTCAACAAGAAGTGGCCCGAAGTCCGCCAGTCCTAGCCCATATCATCATGGAAGGAAGGGAGAACATGGCATTACGTAAGGCAATCACAGACGAACAGGCAGTATCACTTCTCAGTGAGTGCTTGATCGCGCTTCGCAACTTAGCGCCGCGCAGCATCAGTGAGCGGCAAAGACTCTGCTTCGGCGAAATCCCCCGTAAAGAGGATTGCCACTGCACCGCCTGTAATATCCTCCGCATCCTCAACCAAACAGCCTAAGCCATCACGAGAGGAGACAATATGTACCCAATGGACGGCACCATCGAAACCCTTAAAGCAAGCAACGAACGCCTCCGCGCCGTCAACGCCAAGCTGCTAGAGGCGCTGGAAAGGAGCGCTGACAAGCTGCACAGTCTGAGAGACGAGCCTGAATGCCTGGGCCACGTCTTCCGTGATTGTCCGAAGTCATATTGTGTCGAGGCCCGCGACGCCATTAAGGAGGCTACGGAGTGATTTGCCCAACCTGCAAGATTCCCACCAAGAACGTGTCTCGCCTAGGTAGCCGAATTCAATACTGGTTCTGCCCAAGGTGCGAGACGACGTGGCGCGCCCAATCAAATAGAGCGCCCCCACAGGGACGCCCTACGATACACTGATTTTAGCCAGCGACTAGGGAATTGTCAACCCTAGTGGCATCTGGCCCGCCACCAGCCCTGGATATGCCACGCGATATTTCGTTTACGGTATCCACATTCAGGAACGCGCACATCTCCTCTAGCGCCCCGTCCACTATCTTGTTTACGTCCCCAGGCGTGATACCCCACCAGTCCCCCACGCTCTCCCGCCAGCTATACCGCTTCCCGTTCCGCGAGCTTGACTCGCCCTTGCATACCACGTCCCACAGTATCATCGCATGTTGAAATGGCAGGCTTCGCATCGCCTGCTCTATGTCCGACCACAGGCAGCTAGTGTTCGCCCAGGGGGCCTCATCCAGCGGCGGGGGCCTAGTGCCCAACCTGTCCTCCGGCGCTCGCATACGGGCTCCCTGCGCCCTACGCTGGTAGTCCGCTAAGAGCTTGCGGATCATTCCGCTGGTGTAGGTCATCGTTCCCACCCAGGATTGCCGCCGATAAACATTCTACGGTGCCAACGGCGCAGGAATCTCTTAATAGCTCTCACGCCAGCACCGCCACGGCTATCGTCACAACCGGAATCAGCACTGTCGCCCAGGCGAAAGCTATCACCCCGTACACCGCCTTTTGCTGCACTCGAAACTTGCTGTTCTCCGCCACGTCGCCGTTCAGCCTTTCCAAGTGTTCATCAATCGACTTCCAGTGTCCCTCGCACGTCTCCGTGTGGGCGACAAGCAGCGCCTCCGTCTTCGTCACCCTCTCCCCTAACGGCTTACCTGCCAAACCGATCCCATAGACCCCAGGCGGCCACGGCGATGAACGTAATAGGTATCTCCAACAGCGCCAGCTCATCAGCTTCCAGCCAGTCCCAGCGCAGCACCGAGAACGCCACAGACGCCTGCACCGCCGCGACCCAACCAGCACGGGTTAAGCCATCGCTTACAGCGTTACCCGTAGAGCCTGTAGCTCTATCTATCATGTCGTTCACCGTCGCTCCTCTAGGCAATTAGGTTGTCCCACTCACCCAAGCGCTTTGGGACTTGAATAAGAGCCATATCCGAGAATCCCCGCGCTCTGGCCTGCTCGGCAGCCTCGGACGCGCCATCGCCAACCCCGATAACTGTCTCACCAGAAATCGCTATCCAACGACCGCCGTATTGCGCGACCATTTCAGCCTCGTGAGCATAGAACCAACGCTGCTCACGAACGCCTGGGGTCAGAGGAGAGACTTGCTTCACAGAAAACGTGGTGCAGTTAGGATTGAAACTATACCTCGTAGCAGTAAACGTCGTGCTCATCGTCGCCTCCGTTTCAGCCTCTTTAGCCGTCGCTCCATCAAGTCCTGCGCCGTGACCCGCTTACCCGTCCGATAGGCGAACCAGGCGAACACGGCCATGCTCAGGATGAGAAACCCGACGCCGATAGCGGTGATCTCCCCATCACTTCGTCTCTTCGTCTCCGAACAGTTCTTTCTCAACTTCACCCCAGGGCCTGACGCGCCCCTCGTTAACGGCCTTCACTCCTTCGCGTATACCGCGCAGAAGCTCAGTTAGAGATTTCATTGCCCCTTCCATCACGCCTCCCCCGTCCGGCCAGCCGGTATCTCGTGGTCGTGCGCCTCTCCCGCGCTGTGCTTAGCCGCGTCCTCATGGTGGCGACGCAGGAGGTCAATCCACCAACCCAGCGCATGGTATTTTGACTGCTTCGTTTTCCCGTCTGCCAACGTCGCAACTACCCGTGCCCGCGACAGCACGCGGTTCAACTGCTTCAGGAACTCTTCGTCCGTCATCTTGTCCTCCAATGATGCGATGAACCTCACTCTGTCGAATGGCCCTGGGTCTGTCTTGCCCGATTCCCTGCCCTGAACCGTGTCCTGGTGCGCCACAAACCCGCTGGCGTCGTCTCCGTTCCAAAAGGGCAACCAGACGGGAGCCACACCGAGGGAAACGTAGTGCCGACCCACAAGGGCGGCGTTATCGTAGTGCCCATCACGATATGGCCGGTCGATGGTGGGCTGCGTCATCTCTATCCCCCACGACCTACCGTTCAGGTAGGCAGAGTGCCAAGCGATCAGTGCGTCCTCCACCACCCGCACCCGCTCCGTCTCCGACAACACCCACTGAGCCGATGCTCCGTTGGGATTCGTGAACCATGCCAGTGTTGCCGCTAACTCCTGGGCATCACTGAAGTCAGCCCGACCTGAGCGCGTGCTATGCACAACGACGACCTTCGGGGGGCGGAGGTACAGGCCGCTGTTGTTGCCGCTGATCCTGCGCGTGGCGAGCGTCACGGCTTGCTCACGATCCGCTCCGCCTCAGCCACCGCAGACGGACACGGCTCGTAGGCGTTACTCAGGTATTCTGGAATGTCACCCGAAATGTCCGGCGTCTCCAAATAGGCGTCGCTAACGGTTTCGGGAATGTCGCGGGGTTTGTCCCGTGACTGAAGCCAGCTCATGTACACTCCCAGGATCACTAACCAGCACAGCATAGAAGAAGCCGCCGTACCACACTGGGCACGACGGCCACTAAAGAGCATCCGAACTACTCGCCCTATTCTATCACACCCTCCGCACCGTCACCCGCTTCTTGCACCCCCGACAGGTGAACTCCACCTTCCCGTTCAGCCTTTCGGCTAGCTTCTTGCCGCAGTGGGGGCATCGTATGGCGGGCTCAGTCACTCGCCACGCGCCTTCCAGTACCGCTTGGCACCACGCTTTGCGACCTTCCGGAGATCGTCGGCGAGACGCTGCATAAGCGCGAATCGTAGGGCCTCAGCCTCACCGTGCTCTTCGATGTGCCGCTCACACACGTCGGCCTGGCGCTCTATCTCCTGAGCCATGCGACCGATTTGACGGGCATCGCGGCGATATAGGTGTAGGCGGGGCTCAGTCACGCGGGCTCCCCTGGGGGTAGGGCAGCACGGGCAAGGATTTCGCCGATGACCTTAATCGCAAATGTGTCCGTGTAGCGGCGACATTCGTAGTTCTCGTAAGCTGATTGGACTTCCATCAATGCCTTCCCCTGTGCCAGCAGCGCCGCAGCAGCCAGGGAGGTGTCGGCAGGATGACAATGCGGGCAGTTGTGACTACACGATCCGCAGAAACGGTACCAGCAGCGAGAGCAGCGTAGCTCTTTCCTGTCATGCTCCGGCTTCGCCGCCTCCCGCGCTGCCGGTTCGGGCTGGGCTAGGAAGGCGCGGGCCTCGTTATCCAAGCACCCATCCTCTCCGACCAAAGCCTCCCATGCCTCCTGAGACTCAGGGTGAGCCGCTAGCTTATCCCGCCACTCGACCGCTTCCTCCAGCAGCCTCCGCGCCTCATCGCTCATGGGTGGGCCTCCTCCCATGGGGCATCCCACTCCCAGATACCTAACGCGCCCCGTGTAGGTATAATGTCCGTGAGCGGCAGGATTGCCTCAAGCCGGAACATAAACCGTCCAGGTGAATAGTCCCCGAAAGCGTGTTCAGCACTGCCAGACTGCGGGGCCCACGAGAGAGGTAGCGCATCAATCCGCACACACTCGACTAACTCTGCTACAGCGACCACGGCGCCGAGCGGGAAGGTAGGGGCTTCCCCGTGGAAGATTCGATGCACTGCGGCGGCAAACGGCGGCTTTAGGGCCAACTCGCGTGCCCAAGCTGGATAACTCTTAGCCGCGTGTATGGCGATAGGCCCCCTGTAACGCGTCCGCCATGAACGTGTCTCAATCTTCTTCTCGCCTGCCGCTACAAGCGTCGCCCAGGGCTGTGCGAGCGTCAGAGCCTTCACGCCTTCTTCTCCTTCTCCCTCGCATCTTCGGGCGATATGGCGATGGCATCACGAGCAATTTCTTTCATGTCTTCGGCACAGTATCCCAAGTCTTGGTTTCGTGTACGCCCTGGGAGAGTTTCGCTACGGTAGCTTTGCCACCTAGACACCACTTTCTCTAGCGCCTCCCCGCGCCGCTTGGACTGCGCCGCGTAGCCGTCACGCTCTTTCAGCAATCGCTCAATAGTCTGTAGGGCTTTCAGTAGGCGGGGATCGTCCATCTCCAACACCCATCTGACTGTCTTGAGGTGTGCCTGCGCCTCCTCCAGCGCCTCCAGGGCGGCGGATAAGCGTACAAGAAGGTCAGCCGTGGACTCCCCTGAACGAACGTACTTCGCAAGCCACTCGACTATCTTCTTATACTGGTTAACCATCGGCTCCTGATTCTCAATCAGTTTCAGGGCGGCGAGTAGGTCGGAGCGAAGCTGTCCAACGTAGGCATATCCCTCGGCGGTGAGGTGTAGGGCTTCTGTCGTAGATGGGCAACTCGCCATCGCTGGTATGCCCGCCTCGCCACGCTCCTTGGCCGCTTGGGGATCAAACACTACGGGGCCTCGATAGTCTATCCGTGACTTCCAACCAAAACGCACCCTGCGCCTTTAGCGCCTTGACCATCGCAACCTTATCCGAGCAGGTGAAATTACCATCGCCGTCAATCGTGGCAACAACACGGCCTTCCCACTGAATAGAAAATAGCTCACCCATCATTCGCCTCCATTTCGATATGGGCTCAGCTCCACGATTACCTTCTTCTCCGGCCCACGCTCCCACTTCGGCTCCGCGATTTTCAGCTTGTCGTGCGAATCGTCCTCTAGCACCCCCGTCTCCACCAAAGCGTCCCAGAGCGGTTTCAGCATCGCCATGTGGTTGTCGGAGTCCCGCCGTCGTTTGTCCGTCACCACGAACGTCACCTGAGCCTGGACAGGAGGCTTGATGGGGAAGCGCCGACGGTTAAGGGCGAACGCCATACTGTGGCCGATTTGAGCCTTCACGTTCCAACCACAGTCCTCCGCGTACCGCGCCTTCGCCTGCGCCAGCGCCCGCCAATGCACCCTCGCGTTGGGGGACAGCTCTTTCGGAGGCCAGGGAAATTGGTATTTAGTCATCTTGCTCCTTGAGCGTCAACGCGGCCTTGTTGTACGTCTTGAAGAGATAGGCGTTTGCAAACTCCCGCTTTTCGCCGCATATCTGACATTTTCCGATAGAGATGGGGCCACGCGGTTCCTCAATGATGAAATGGTGGACGCAGGGCGGGGCTTCGGTTGTCATAAAGCCCCCACGTTAGGGATGTGGCCCTTCCTGGGGCCACTAGAGACTGGCGCGTTACGTGCTGCAAAAAGTGACCACCCAAGCCGCAGGCGCTCGCTGACTACCTTCAAATCCATCCCGCGCTCACTGCTCCAGTACGCCCTTTTACATGCACGTACCTTTTGTCGATTGGCCTTTCGATATTGGTTAACCCTCTCTCGGCTTCGTTCTAGGTCTGACTCCCGATAGAGAGATGGACGGCTACCATTTTGGCGTACGTAGATTTTGCGGGGACAAATAAACAAGCGTGACCTAGCCGTTAGATATGTCCAACCTTCTTCGCGGCACTCTAGGCAGATGGGCCATTTCGCCTTAGACACTCCCCTGCCGTAGGCTATTAGCTCTAATAAGAATGATCGCTTGCAAACGCGGCATTTCGTTTCTGTTCTCCGCCAATCAATGGGCGTGAGGCGAACGCGAAGATAAGGCCACTTCGCTCTCATTCCCCTTGCTCCTGACGCAGCCGGTCGATGTAGGCGGTCAGGGCATCCAGTGGTATCCGTCGCGCCCGACCGATAGTGATAGACTCAATCTGGCCAGCGACCACCAGTTGATATACCGTCGAGCGGGCCAGGGACAACCTGCGGGCTGCCTCTTTCACCGTCAGCAGCATGGGGTCAGAGTCTAACGACATTCCCATATCCCCCATCCTTGCTCCAAGTACAGCTCGTAAGCCCAGGCCGTATTAACTTCGGGGATCATCCACTCGCTCCAGAACGTGGGCCATCGGTAGGCGTGGACTTGATTGAGCTGGAAGAGGCCGAAGGATTCACCCGTCCAGGATATGGCCATCGGGTCGAAACGGGACTCGCACCAGACGATGCGTTCGGCCTCTGGACAGTTCCAGTCGTATCCGCAAATGTCGAAAGCTGGCTCCTCCACCACGGCGAGGGTGGATATATCGGCCCGAACCACTGGTTCAGGTTCCAATCGCAGTGTCGGCACCGCCTCCGGTGAAGCCAGCGGAACAAGGCGCGCATCGGCTAGTGCCCTCTCACGATTTTGCCGCATCGCCGACAATAGAAGATTGTCGTTGTTGTCGTGCCCTGCGCTGGCTCCTCGCGCAGTGGGACTAGGTCGTGCTGAGTTGGTAAACACTTCTCCATTGCTTCCTCCGATCATCACCAGCCCCGCTACAAGCAGGGCCAGGACTAACCTAGTGTGAAATCCGCTCGTCTAATTTGGCGTTCAGCCTATCTATCTCCGCAGAGCTTCTCAGAATTTCCTTCGGCGTTCCAGGCAACCACACAATAGGCTCACCCCGACGAATCCGGTTAATCTGCTCCTTGTAATACTCCTCGAACTCGACTGGCTTCTTACGAAAGAACCCGAACAGTCTCATAGCTTTCCTCCCATTACGAAATGCAGCTCCAGGAAGAGGTCACCAACTTTTTCGTGAGATTGAAAATCGAAATGAAAAATTGGCTATTAATAACGGTGCTACTAAGCATGTCCATATGTAATACAGCACGGCGTACCGATAACGGGGGGTGGGGAGTGGGGTAAGGGGACGGGTAGGGGACGGGACGGGTGTAGAGAAAGTTTCTGCCTAACGCCTAGCACCATGCTAGCCACTTTCCTTACCACGCTGCTTTGCTTTTGCTAGCCCCCCAGCCTGGCCGATGCGCCGCTTGGCTTCCCGCCTTGCCTCCACCTCTTTCCTGGACGGGTTGTAGTCCAGGTAGTCATGGATGGCGTAGCCCGTGCCGTTCCTCTCCCACAACCTAACCTCTACCAGCCGGTCTGCTAGCTTCCTGGCGCGGGCACGGGTGTATTGCCCCAAGCCTGACAGCGATGAATCGGATATGGCTCCGTCCGTCAAGTGCTGGGCCGCGTAGCACAGCCCCGCAACGTGTAGCCACGCTGCTGCCTGCCCAGCAGCCAGCACCTTTGGGTGGGTGGCCAGCCCGTCGCTAACCTTCACCCAGCTCACCGCTGCCCCTTTAGCTGGCAAGGATAGTTTTTTACACGGCTACACCAGCGCCGACAATCCTGACACCGAGGCGCGGCGTTCGTGCCCCTCAGTGGCCAGGGACACGGCTCCCCACAGCAGACACACAGACGGTCAGCGTAGGTCGTCATAGCCCTAACTGAGACACTTACATCTCCCGTCGATGTGCCAATAAATATTGGATGCGTGCTTCAGTCCCACCGCCTCCGCTATCTCTCGCGGCGTCCGTCCACCCTCCGTTCGCCCGTCTTCCTGCCATAGTTCAAGAATCTTGATATGGCGTTCCCGTATCGCTTCCTTGGTGCGTATGGGGTGGGTTGAGTTAGGGCTTCGCGGCGGCATCTTTCACCTTCACCCCAGGCACAATTACCCAACCCCCGCAGGGCATACACCGTTCGTTGCGCCTCGTCACCTTCCAGCCCTCTCGTATTTCAATAATGGTTCGCGGCTCACCCCAGGGGATTCTCCGCTTGCACTCGGTACAGTGGGTGTGGGTCATCGGCGAGCACGAGGGCCGAATCCGCTCAACTTCAACGCTTTTCGTTTCGCTTCGGGAAGCGACTTGAAGGTTCTGATAACTCGCGTTCTACTCATCGTCCAATCCAAAAGGTCACTAAGAGTCTGGGCCGCTGCGACAGCCCGCTTGCGTGTTGGATACTCTGGCCCAACTCGAAAACCAGATGGTTCATGGGTCAACGTCCATAGATGGGGTCGTTCAACATGGCGGTGAGTCATCAACCCTGGCACTCCTGTCTCATCAGCGGCAATTTCCTGGCCGATACGGTTGCCCAGCAGGCAGTTGCGTTGGATTGTTATTGTTCTTCTCATCCCTGCCCTCCAAGCCGTGCCGCATAGCGCCGGCGGGCAGCAATTCTGCCGCACGTTCGGCAGTACCGCTTATTCTTCTTGTCGCGGTATGTATTCTTTGCCGAATAAGGATGACCTTGCGGACAGTGCGTTCGTTTGACTTGTTGAGCGGCAAGCCCCTCACCCCGCAAAACATTCTCACGATGCGTAACGGCTTCTAAGTGGGCTGGGTTGATGCAGGCTGGCGTCCTGCACAGATGGTCAAGTTCCAAGCCGTCAGGAACAGGCCCGTTAACCGCTTCGTAAACTATGCGGTGCACATATCGTGTTTTTCCTGGCTGAGATATGCCAAACTGCCCGTGACCGTATGCGGACTTAGCGCCCGTCCAGACGACGCAATCGCCCTGCTGCTCTGTTTTCTCCCAGAAGCGTGTCGGCAACAGGGGGAAGTTAAGCGGCATGAGACTCAATCCAATCAAGGAAGAAGACAATCGACTCAGCCGACACCATCGCAGCCTCATCACTCCGTGGCGGCTCGTGCTCGAATGTTGCTAACTTCTCTCGCAGCTCCTCCAGCGTCCACCGTTTGGCCTTCGTCTTCGTTCCCTTGACCTGACGGCGGAATTCCGCGACACTCCACTGTTCCTCTGCGCACTCAGTTAGCCAGCGCATCCTGTCTTCGGGGGGCTGGTCGTAGACGACGGTATGGTGCGAATACCGTAGATTCCCATTTCGATATGGCGGCGGAATCGCGGCGCAGACACGCAGAATATTCGCTAACGATTCGTGGACGTAACCGAAGTCAGAGAGGTACTGCTCCGCGCTCTCTCCCAGCTCCGCTATCCAGGCGTTCCCCGTGTCTCCCGCTATCCATTGCCGGTTCCACTCCGCGTCCTTGATCTCTTGGGCGATTGCTACGCGCTGTTCGTGGGTTAGGACAGGAAGACTTTTAGGATTAGAGCCAACGTCCACATCCCCAGGCCCAGCGACATCGCGTAAACCGTCCAGTGTAGTCTCATCGCCTTCCTCCTTCTCTCCAGCGCTGGGTGACGGTGCCGAGGTGTGCGCGGCAACAGATTCGGGCGCAATGTCGCCCTCCAAGCCACGCGGCAACGTTAGGTCGGCTTTTCCTTCGTCGCCTCGACCGCTTTTTATGATCGACCCCGACTTAGCCGCCTCAGCACCATCACTCAGCACTAGACACTTATATCGGTCGCTGACTTCGACGGGGGCGTTTATCAGTACGTCGCTATCCGCCTTGCGCCATTCGTAGACGAACCACGCAGCGCCATCCTCAAATGTCCCCGTTTTTACCCTCGTTACAATGCGCCCCAGCGTCTTCAATTCATGGCACTCACGGCAGAGAGGAACCTTGTTCTCCGGCACATCCCGCTCTTTGGAGCCGCCCATGCCACGGTTGACTACGTGGTCGATGTCCTGAGCCTCCTTGCGGCAGACGAGGCAAACGAGGTCTTGGCCGGTTGGCTGGCGGGCGTCGGTCACGGCATCACTCTCAGCCGTTCGCAGGCTTCAAGCCACAGACGCTCAGCTTCGTCGGGGTCATTGGTAGCTTCTTGCCAACAGCCAGTATCACCAACAACCCACGGCCAGTTGATGCCGCCCTCTCCTAACGGCTTCCACTCAACAATCTCCGCAACATTCACAGTGAAACGAAGTGGGCTGAACTCTCGCGGGTGTCCGCATCCAGAGAAGTCATGCCACATCGCCCGCTTACCCTCGAACACCGCAATCTTTATGCACGGCGGCAATGAGCCCTCTAACCCGCGTGGCGCAGTCACGGCCCGACCCCCGTTCTCACCCACTCAGCCCCGCGCTCAAAGGCCGCTTGGGCTTCGGCGGGGTCGTCGGTACACAAATCGACTACTAACGATGGCCTAGCAAAGTAGTAAGCAAGGAAGCCGTGTGGGTCAACTCTCTTCGGTCTTAGTTCACGGCCCGCAATGACAAAACATCGCTTCGTAGAGTACGTATTAAAGCCATGGTCTTCACCACACAGTGCGGTATCTATCATCGAAGCGCGACGGCCATCAAATCGCGCTAGGCTTCGGCACGGCGGCAGCCCCTCGCGGACGTTGCTCACAATGGGGTCTCTCACGAACCGCGCTCACGCCCGCAGTTGATACAAACCTTGTCATCACTAGAGTTCGTCGCCCGACATTCCTTGCACCCCCACTTATCACGGGACTGTGCAACTATCACCTCGTCGGCGGACGCTATCCCCTCAACTGAACCGTAGCCAGCGAAGCCCAGGGCCCGCCCAATGGCGCTCGTCTCCGCCACCTCTAGGGGAGATTGCCCCTCGATGCCCCCAGCCTCGTAGCGCGATGTGGCGTGGCCTGAGAAGGTTCCAGCCGCACACGTCACCGTGGCCTTGATGCTGATGGAGGTGTCGGTATCCCGCACGACCTCTGTGCTGATAACCACCGTCACGCCGTCGCTGGCCTCGTGCATCTGGGCTATCCGTTCGGCGACGGTAACGTACTGTTTGCCGTGAATCTCGACTGGCATTACGCCCCCTTCTTGGCTGCTCGGATAGTCTCGTACAGGTGCAGGGCGGCGGTGAAGACGGCGAAATACTTGGGTATCGTCGCGGCGGGGATGATTCTCTCTGAGAACCCTTCGTCCTCGCTCCGTCCTACCTGGAGGATGCGGATTTCCTTAACCCCCTGATGCTCCTCTTGCGTTAGGCCCCAGTAGGCGGCAACCTGATAGAGCATTTCGTCATAGATGGCTTTGCCCGTTTTCAAGTCCAGCAGCGTTGTTACGCCATCAATCTCGCCAATCCAGTCACAGGTGCCCCCATAGCGCAGTTGCTCGGACACCATCTGTCGCTCGCTATGAAAGGTTTTCAGCGTCTTCCCCTTCGCCCATTCGTGGAAGGACAGAACGGAGTTCTCGGCGCGGTCTATCTGATGCTTGGAGTAGTCGTCCAGGTCAGGTTCCGGCCCGCCCAGGAAGTGCGCTATCATCGCGTGAGCCAGCGTCCCGATGTCTGCCAACTCGTCTACGTGCTTGGACGTGTTGATGCCGTCCAGCCCCATCCTGTTGGCCCACGATATTAGGGCTGGTTTCGCTATCACGTTCAGAATCGTCGTCACGCCAGGCACCCGCGTACCGTCCTCTAGTTCGTAGCGCGTGTGCGCCTTCGCTTTCTTGACTACTTCTTGCGTCACAAAATCACCTCAATGAGAATCCCAGGCGCAAGGAACAGGAACAGAATGAACATGACGTTGTGCGCGATTCTCCATTTCGTCATGGCTGCACTCCTGTTCCTAGGCAACGGGGACACTCCTTGCACCCCCATGGCCACTCAACTACCGCGAAGTCCTGCCCGCTGCACGTCTCGCACGGCTCTGGCGCGTCCGGCCCGCCCATCATGGCCCTGCGCTCCAGGAACGCCCGATACTTTTCTTCGCCTTCCTGCTGTTTGTAATCCATTTCGTCAGCCTCGGAAATCATGACAGCCCTAGCTCCTTCGCCCTCTTTGTGCGGAGGCAGTTCTTGCAGACGGGGTAGGGGTCGGGGGTGTGGTTGTCTCTAGGAGTTACAGAGGCCCCACAAAGAGTGAATGCACGGTCAACGATATGAGCCACCATGTGCTCATAGTTTCGCCCGTACGCGTAAGCCTTCTCCCAGGGGTCTTTCATGGCTGCACCTCCACTGGCATCCAGCCTGCTTCCAGCAAGGCGTCCATTGCCTCCTCGCACTCCTTCCAGCATTCCTGGGGCAAGGACGACAGGGCCGTACAGTGGGCACGGTGGATCACATCGCGGGCGTTCTCTAGGGCAAGCAGCATATTCTGGTGCTGCGTCCAGACCTCGTTGAACCGATGTTGCAGCCGATCAAGCGCAGCGGCGTACTCCAAGTCCCTCATGCCATAGCCTCGCGTTCGGCTTCTTCGGCGCGCTCCTCAGGCGATATGCCGGGGCCCCGCATCGCGTCTGCCGCCTGACGAGCCAATCCTTCAAGCTCGTTGCGGACGTAGGATTCGTCTCGGTAGACATCGCCTGGGTGTGGGTCGCTGGGCGTTAGATCGTAGAGATGGGCACAGTCGAAGCCAATCCACCACACGTCCTGCCCTGTATCGTGGGGCCACGATGCGCCGTCCTTGTTCGGCATGTCCATCCACTCCAGTTTGGGATACGGTCCCCCAGTGGGCGCTTTCAACATGGTGGCGCGGTATTCCTCGCTCGGCATTCGTGACGACTTCTCGTGGCAGGCAAGGGTGATGCCGCCGTGAACGTCTATCCCGCCGAGTGGGCCGAGCACGCTTTGATCTTGCCGATACCAAGGATGAGAAGGGGGTACGCCGATGTACCCGCAGAGTGTACCCAGATCGGTCTTCCAGATGGAGCACGGGAAGTCGCCGAGGATGAAGAACGCTATCTCAGCCATATCGGTGACTCTGGTTCGCTGCTATCTCCTGTGCTTCCTCATAGGGGATGCAGTCGGGGTCGATCTGTTTAGCTTTCTCGATGAGGGCGCGCCCACCAGTCAGCAATTCAGAACGGACACGATTGATTGCTTGGCGGTCTGACTCACCCCAATCAGCCTTAAGAGTTCCTCCAATGTAGGCAAGAGCATCCTCCAGCGCCTCCACCAGCTCCCGAAACATACATTTATGGCAGTCCTTTATGGGGCCGTGGGGGCACTCGTGCATGTCAGTTACGCTCATCTCATCCTCCTATTCCTGCGGCCCCCGATAGGCGCGGGTACGGGGACAGGGTTTAGGTCTACGACGTGTTGCTTCGCCGCCGCGCCACCCCAGGCGCAGGGTAGGGACGATGAAGAGATGCTCATAATATTAGCCAGGAGTTCATATGCCTCGCCATCCCTACTCTGCGGCGCAAGGAGACGGGGGAGCCGAACCCCCTGCGCCACGCCATCGCGCAGGCCCCTCCTTTCTTACTCATTCGTCCACGGCTGCGCCCTGTTGCCAGGGACGCAGCTTGAAGTGGGGTGCGGCTTCGTGCCGCCAAGGGGGTGCTGCTTGTCGCAGCCGTGGAAAAAGGAGTCCGTCATGCTAGCCTCCTATTAGGCGCTCTATCTCGCATTCGCCGACAGACGCGGCAGCTTCGCCTACCCTCTGGATTGATGTAGGTATTGCAGACATCGAAGACGTGACCTCGGATACAATGAGTCACATTCGTGTTATGGTGACGACGCTTGCTCACCATGTCGGCCAAATTATCCGTCTGCGTACCCAGAAATAGATGCCCAGCATTTACACAGGGCGGGTTGTCGCAGTCGTGGCAAACGTTCACGCCATCTGGTATCTCGCCGCACTCTAATTCCCAAGCAAATCGATGTGCCCTGATGCCACGCTTCGTATTGTCGGCCCTGCTGCCTACACTCATGCGGCCATAGCCATCGAGGTCGCGGTCCCCCAACCAAAGCCAACAATCATCCGGCCCGCGCTTATGTACGTTCCCCCAGAACCGTTCCACAGGGTCACGCGGGACAGGGCCTAAGCGACTTTTCCTCGTGAAGACAGTTTGCATTACGCTAACCGCCACACACGGATTTCCCTGCCGTGCGCCTCTGGCCTCGTGCTCCGCACACGCTCGCCCGTCGCCTTGAACCGCTTGTCGTGGAAGATAGCGCCGTAACAGTTATCGTGCGGCGGTGGCCCCATCACGTCATGGATGTCATCAGAAGTTAGTCGAGAGAGCGCTGAGTCAGGAAGGCCAGTGTATGTATCGACAGCCATGTCTTCGCACAGCATCCCCTCAGCCGCAAGACGTGCGTCGTCTACCCACCTGTGCCGCTCCAGAGACTCTATGCCCTGTTCTTTCAGTTCCAGGCCGGTGCTGCGTGCGCCCGTTGGCGTGAGGGGAAGCTGAGTGGGGGTCATGGCTATTAGGTGAGCGCCTCTGCGTCCAGCAGCGCCTTGAGGGTGGGGCCGCGCATGGGGACGGCCTTTCCCGTCTCCCATCGGTGTACCATGTCTGGTGAGACGCTGAGGCGGTCTGCGAACTCTGCCTGGGTCTCACCTAGAAGTACGCGGATGCCCTTCACCCGCCTTGCGTCGAAGTCTAGCGAAACTGTGCTCATAAGCTCCGTTTCCGCCTGGGATTCCCGCTTGCTCGCCACAGTCTCCCACATGGGAACCCCGTCTGTCTATAGTTATTACGTTAACTTGCGAAGAAATCTTGACAAGTGGGATTCCCCCCTGTTAGGGTAAGTGTGAAATGAAGAGCATCTCACAACGGTTGTGTGAGGTGCGCGATCAGGAATTCGGAGGCAGCGAAAAGAAAATGTGGAAAGCGTGGGATGTGAATCCCTCCACTCTCAACCGCTGGCTTAACGGCGAAAGAGTACCTGACGCCACCTCGTACGACCTTCTCGCACGCAAGCTCGGCATCTCTATCGAAGAGGTGCACGCAGCCTGCCAAATAGAGCGCGACCTAGTCGCCCGACTCTAGGTTTCTACTTTACCTAACGCCGCCCTATATATGATATGTAAAGTCCCAAAGCTAACGGCCATCATGTGATGGAGACATTATATCAAGTACCGTTTCAAGGGTACAACAAAGCAAGGGGAAGAAGCATCTTAATCAAGGGGTGGGCTACACATGGGAAGGACACCAGACTGCATTTGCGCCAAGGGGCAGGAGCCTTGGTGCCATGTCTGCACAGTGGCTATCGCCATCCAGATGCGTGGCGAGCATCCAGACACGTTAAGCGTGTCGATGTTGCAGCGCCGGATGCCAAAGCTGGACGGCCATGTAGCCGCAATCTTGGTAGAGGCAACGAAGAGAATCGGAACCCGCGCTAACGGGGTTTATGTCACCTAGTGGGCGCGAGGCGGTTTACTTGGTGAACGAAGGGGCTGCTATCACGAAATGGGGGCTAACTGACCTGCATCGCTCTCAACCACGAGTGGGTGAAAACAGTCGCTTTTGTCGCGTCAGACGTGTTCTGCGCCCACTGGAGCGTGGCGTTGCCAGCAGTGGTGCTGTTGAGAACAGCCCCCCAAATGTGAGTGCCATAGTGGTTGGTTGAAGTCGCCTCTGCCAGAACACCAGCTCCAAAGGTAAGACTCCCTCTGTACGTCGGTTCACTTCCGCCTGTCCCCTCCTGCCTGCCTAGTACCCACGCTCCCGTCGCGCCAGAGGGAACCGTGATAGTGAACTTAATGTCTCCTGTTGTTGTTGACTTCCAAATAATGAAGAACTCAAACACCCAGCGTTCGCTAGCTCCAATGGCGAACAGAAGGGCATCATCGTCCTGAAGCGTAGTGCTGCTAGTTACATCCTCGTCAGCAGTCTTGACGACAAAAGCAATGCCCTTCGGCTCCCACTTCTTTGTGGTGTCGTTCCAGCCCAGATAGTAACGGTCAGTAGGCTTGAGAGCAGACACGCGCCGACCTTGAAGCCGGTCAGCGTCGCGCAGCAGTCTTAGGCTCTCCTCAACGTCAGTTAGGCGTGATTCTACGCTCATGGAGTGATCCACCTTCTGAGTTGGAGTTGAATACCGTGTGCGAAGCCGTCTTTGGTGGCGTACATCGTGTCCGTAACGCTGAATATCTCGGCGCTGAACGTTGTAGTCGTATCCCCAGGTCGCCGGAACGTCACGACCCCTTGATTCTGTAATCGGCGAAGATTCTGCTCTGCGTCTATGGCTGTCAAGCCGTACCCATCAAGAACCCCGTCGTCGGCGGGGATAACGATTCTAACGATCTCAGGGAAGCGGATGCCGATGATGACTCTCAATATGTCAGGCTGAGAGCTTTTCGGCGTGTAGGAACTGGTAGTCGCCAGTAGCAGGAGGGGTCGGAAGCGATAAGCGGTGTCGTCGGTTCCCACCGTCCAATTACGGGTCGTCACACCCGTCGAAGTTACGGTGCTGCCCACCGACACGGCAAATTGGCTGTCGTCCCGAAATACCGCTAGGAAAAGGGAGGTGGTGGCGTCCCAGTCTCCCTCAGTCTCCACTGTGAAATGACGGAGTTGAACCTGATCCTGGGGGCGTCCAGGGTTACGCTCATCAAAGGTGATAATGTGATCCTCATCCGCCTGCCCCCTTCTCTTATCCTTGTCCAGGCTGCCATCGTCAGCCAGTTCGATCACGCGAATATCCCGCGTGGTCTCGTCGGTACTGGCCCCTTTGATCCAGAGTCGGTTCTTAGAATCCACACCTAGACCCTTGGACAACGGGATAGTCAAAACGCTGTGTTGGATGAGTTCGTGGCCTGCAGGGTCACCCTCACGCCTCAATCGAGCCTGGATGAGATAGCTCAGTTCGCCGTCGTTCAGGAGATAATATAGGTATTCCTCCACATAGACTGCGAAAGCAACTCGACCAGCCTTCGGGCTATCAATGCGCGCAATGGGTCGCCAACTCCTGATTGTGTTTGCCCCAACGGGCAGCGCTCCACGTCCGATCCTGTATCGCCACCAGTTCCCCTTGGAGGGATAGAAAATCATATCGCCGAAAGCTATCGTCCCTTTGCCGTTATCAGAATCCGCCTTCCCCCTGTTCAAGAAGGGGATAGCATTGAACGACTCGGCTTCACTGCCGAAAGCAAATAGTGAGTCCTCCTTAGCAACAAAAAGCTGTCCCTGCGCCTCCACAAGATCAGTGACATCCGTGCTTGAATCCCCCACCGCCTCACTCTCGTTCGTCCAGGTGTCTCCAACGTTGCCGGAGGTGTCGTCATTCAGCTCCACGGTGTTAGCTGTGGTGCTGTTCACCCGCGCCAACGTGGGCTGGACACCCTTTTGAAAGTTGCTCAAATGGTTGGCCTTCCAGCCAGCATCCGCCCAGCCTGAGTCAGAGGATGCATCATCCAATCGGCGGGCGTTCGTTCCTGATCCCATCGGGGCGTACCACTTACTGTTAGTCTTCTCAGGGCGACCACAAACACCAGAGGCTATAGTCTGCGTACCATCAAGACTGAGGCCGGTATCAGAGTCGTAGGTGTAGCGATAGAGTTTAGTGGTATCCCCGATCCACATGACACTGCGGGAGGTAGTGGAAGAAGGTTTGATGGGAACAGCGAATATTCCCCAGTTTGAGCCCGAAGTCAGGCTGGGGGCTATCACGCCTCCGTCTGAGCCTGCCTGAGTATAACCTGAACCAGAGACATCGCTGCCTTGGGTATCGTCCCACCTCTCTGTCTCATTAGTTCCAGCCGCAATAGTGGCAGCTCCTTCTACTGCGAGAACGGCTAGGATTTGCTCACCAGAGGCGGTGACAACGGTTACAGTTGGTGTCCCATTCGTACCCAGCGCGCTTACGGCTGTACCAAAAGAGTCATCTTGATTCACGCCATAAAAGCTCTCAGCACCAACTACAAATGCTCTGGTTGAGCCTATATGATTGGTGATGACAATATCATTAGTGCCAGTAGCGGGAGCACGAAGAAAGAATAAATGCACATGATGAGCGTTGCCAGCGGTGCCGTCACGTATACCAAGCACTGTCATCGCTACGCCCGCATAGGTGGCGCTTATCTCTATGGGCGGTGCAACTTGAATATCCACTGATACACCCACGGCTAAAAGACGCTCACTTTGCGAAGCGATAGTATGAGAGATCGTCAGAGTTCCTTCATCAGCTACCGACCCCTTACCTGTTGACGCAGCGTCCAGAGTCAGCGTAGAGCCAGTCGTCTCCACGTCCTCCATCATGTAGCCGTAGCCCGTGGTGAGGGCTGTGTTGTTGTGAGCCTGATAGTGCGGGGACAGCCTTAACGCGCCGTTTGCGCTGGGGTCGAAGCCCCTGGCGAAAAGGTATCCTCGTCCCGTCTCCCGCTTCGTCTCCCCCATCCCCAGCGACCAGTCATCCCAGATTTCGTCTCGTTCCTGGGCAACGTCAGTCGTTTCCCATAGCGTCTGCCCCTGCTCACCAAGAGCGATAGGGTAGGGCTGGCCGTTGATCGTGGCTGGGTCTTCGTCCATCAACGGAACCTCACAAGCTGGCGGTCGGAGGACTCGTCCTCTACGTCAACCAAACTGATCCCCGTCCCTTCGAGCATCTGCGAGTAAGTCCTGGCGTACTCACGGGCACGGGAGTTATGGAAGCCCGCCAGCGCGGGGTTGCTCGATGCCAGCCTAGCCGCCCGCGCCCTCTCGACGTGATACATCGCCCCTTGAACGACCATGTCCCTCTCCGCGAAGGTGGTGGAGGTGTCGTTGGAGAGTTCTACATACCGCCGGTCGGTCTGGAGAAGAGTCGGGCGCGATGACCGTGGAATGACGACGTGGAGGAGATTGGCGCGGTCGTCCCTTTCCGCGTCAAAGACGGTATCCTCCAGCTTGCCGATGTGGTAGACGTCCGTCTCCATCTCCTGTCCCAGACGAAGGGTGACAGCGTTGTTGATGTCCCGCCCCCTCTCCAGCGAGGACGTGTCCACGGCATAGCGGTCTTTGCTCCCCGACCAGAGCCAGGTAGGGCCGACGCGGAAAGAGGTGGCAGCGGCGCTGTTCGACAGCACTCGGATAGCAACCTCCTCCGTGGTAGAAGCCAAGGACTGCTGGAAGTAAACGAGTGCGGGCTGCTGCCCAGTAACCGTGACCGTCTTAAGGTCAGTGGAGTTCGTAACGTCGTAGAGAATCACGTCGAAGGTAGCGGTCTCGGTAGCCGCTGGGGTCTTCTGTACCAGAACGGCAACGTGCATGTTCTCGTCTGGGTCTACGGCGACAGTTGCTGACTGAATCCCCTCATTATCGGTGGCCGCTGTCACCACGTTGATGTATTGCCTGCCAAACGGGAAGGGATAGCTAGTGGTGGACTTAGCCGCCGTGGTGGGGGCATCCACGCCTGACCACTCAGTAAAACTCGCCGAAGTCCCGATGGTGTACGAGCCCTCCATGTCCCCGTCTGGAATCAACGTCACGGGGAGATAGGCAGGGGAGCGCATGTTCCTCAACAACTGCGAAATGTAGGAGAGAAGAAGGTCTCCCTGGATGTCGTAGGTGAAGATCATGTCGCTGCGTTCAACGACAGTCGCCACCACTAGGGCATCGGTAGCGTTACTCTGGATAGCGGGGTGCCAGTTCAGGGTGCCCGAAGCGACAGTGAGAGAGGACGAAGAGTCGGCTTTAACGCTACGAAAGTGATCCCCCTCGCGGGAATCGGTGGAGTTGGGGTATATCTCGTAGATAGAGTCAGTACCTAGACCAGTGGTGAAGGCCGCGTGCGTGATGACAGTCGGAGTCGCGGTACTACTGGCCGTGATGGTGGCCTCTTGGCCTGACCCCGTGCCGCTAACAATCTTGAAGGTGAAGTTTTTGAGAGCGTCACTAGTGGAAAAGGTGTGTCCTGATTCCAGTGCAGACTGAGTAGAACTTGTGACGGTAGAGACGGTGCCTCGAAAGCGCCTCCAGTATACCCAGATGTCGTGATACTTGTTGGAGGTAGCCCCCGACGTGGTAAAGGCTAACTGACCGAAGACGCCCGTGAGTCCGGTTGCGGCCCCAGCACTAGTCGTGGTGATGTCGATAGGGTACTGATCCTTGAACGCCTCGCGGCAGAGGGCAAGCATGAGGGCGTCGCGGGTATAGGAAACTGGCATCAGCTACTCCATTTCGTGATAGAATCTATACGGTCGCGGTTTTAGCAACGGTGTGGACTGAGCTGCGGTGAAGGCCGCAGGGTGTAACAGTCCCGAAGAATTGGCCACAGGCTTGCCTGCGAGACGACTAAAGAGGCTGACGGAGGATGACTGCGCCTCCACAACGTTGCTAAGGCTACGACCTACTGGCGAAGCTTGCGGGCATGTTCTCTGAGCTTCTTCTCGCTCATACCCGTGCGAGTCTTTTTACCCGCTCTCTTACGGGCAAGGTCAGCACCGAAGAATCGCTGTTGGCGGCGCGTCTTGGCTGGCACTACCGCCCCCTGCGTGTCCTGGCCCCCACATTCCGCCGCTTGGCAGCTCGCCCCGCTACCGTGTCCTTCCGCCTTAGTCGCGCCCGTTCCGCCGCCACGGTCTCTCCTGGTCTTCGTCGATGAAGTGCCATGTTAGTCCCTCCTTCCGACGCCCTTTAGCGCCGCAGATACAAATACCTTTACCGCCTCTCCGTGGAGCGTATCTACATTAGCCTGGGACAACTCCTTGCCGCAGACGAACGGAAGCGCTATCCGTCCTCTAAGCTCTTGGTCGGGACCGGCTGGGTGTCGCGCCATTTTCTCCCCCTATCCCACTCCTAACGTTGTGAGGCTGTAGCGTCGTGTGGCTGCTGCTACTGCTTGCTCAGTTACCTTAAAATTATCGGCTTCTGGAGTAGTATCTAGGTCATCGGTGCTCACCAGTGTATTGCCGTGCGATATTCCGGCTTTGCCTGCGGATGTTAGGGCATTATCTGTCGAAGTGAGCTTTTCAGTCACGCCGTTAAATACCTTTTTGTTCGCATCCTTAATCTCAAGTTTGAGAGTATCACCATCGGAAATCGTCTCATTAAGGGAGGCTAGTTCAGTGAACGAAGCAGCAACTTTCTTGTTCAGCTTGTAGTCATCAGTTGCGTCACTCCCATAGAAAGTAGCTAGATAAAAGTTGCTTAAATCTGTTAGACGCGCAAATAGGTGATAGGGTGCCTCCGCACCAATTGAGACTGTCTTGTAGTCGAATTCCACATCGTAGTCCGCCACAGTAGGGTCTGGCTGTGCTGAATAGGTTGCACGGTCGTTTAACTCACCAGCCTCTGCCTCACAGTTATTGCCGAAGCACTCTAGGGAGCGAACCCCTGTTCTCTCTTCTTCTGTCCAGCCCGTACCCGTATCGGGGGTGTGGGCGTCCAGATTCGTCCCGTTGGTATCTGTGAACGTGTCGCTAAATACAAGAGCCATCTTATGTTGGCCTCACCAGGTTACCTTCGAGTGTGAACTCAGGGGAAAGGCTCTTGCCCAGCCTCTCCACCAGCGCGTAACAAGAGTCTACGTCCTCGATCTCCACTCCTAGCCTCTGAGCCCTGCTTATTGCAGCTAGGCGGGAGCTAAGTTGACCAACCTGTGTAGACTCTAAGAGGATTAAGAACTCTTCGGGGGTGGGTAGTACACTTCTCACTTCCCGCGTAAACACATCGTCTATCCTGGGTTCGTCATCCAGAGCGCTAAAGTCCATACCATGCACGAAACAGAGGCACCAAGGAAACAGCGGCCTGCCCGTCACGGGGTTGCTGGGGATGACCGAGACGTAGGATAGGTGGGGACGAGCTGAGGGAAGGCTAGTCTCGGAGATTAACGCACCCGTCTGCTTGTCTATAACTTTAACCACGGGGGTTTTCAAGGGACTGCCTGGGTCTTCAATCCTACTGAGAAGCGACCTGAACGGGCCTGTTGTCGCGCTCCATACGTTTGTACCGTCCCCGATAATGGGAGCTATCACGTAGCTGTAAGGCATATCTAGTCCTGGTAGGTCACGAATACACCAGCGTCATTGGCTCCTGGTGCGCCGTTGTTTGTTCCCACACCTGTCGTTATAGCCATCGTAAGTGCTGTGCTAAACGCTAACCCCTGCACAGGAATAGGAATTACGACTCCCGCCCCGTCCGAGTCTGCGTTGCCAGGGATGATGAAGTTGAAGGTAGGTGCCGTTGTACCGACAGTGACCGTATTAGTATTGAATATCTGTAACCAGAGGGGGGCTGCGGTAGCGTTCCAGGCATAGATGCCATAGACAGTACAGGCCGCAGTAGCGATGTCCTCTTCAGTTTGGTCAAGGTCATTAGAGAAGAAACCCTTACAGCCCCCTGCTGGGCCAGCGGCAGGATGCGTCCAGAGTCCGCCGTCTTCATCCACCTGTAAGGGTGCTATCTCGTTGTCCGTTCCTGCTAGGGCCGCGAGGGCATCGTTGCGAACAGCGCCGACAATCATGCCGGATGAGCTAGTCTCTGTGTAAGTAGCGGTGCCTAGCACAGCCACAGGGTTGTCGATAAGCTGGAGGGCGGTCAGTGCGGATCCAATAATGTCCACATCCCCGATGTCCACCCCCGAGTTCGCTGCCAGCTTGCCGATAGCATTAGTTCCCGAAGGCAGGGCAGCGTCGATTGTGGTGCTTGTCCAGAGCCGCCCGTTATCGAGCTGGAGCGGCTCGTAGTCGCCATCCGCGCCGCTCAGGTCGGCGGGTGTGGCCTTCCGCACGGCGAGCATCTGGACGCCAGCATCCCCTGTTGAGTGAGCCACATCCTCGGCCAGGACGATGGAGGAGGCGTCGATGGTCACGTCGTTGTTTCCAGCCAGGTCTACAGTGACCGTTGCATTGGAGGCTCGTATGTCTACTGGCAAGCCCGCTGAGGTAGTGACTAAAGTGGCGGTATCGAGGGCACCAAATGCCAGTTTTATAATCTGATACCAGACCGAAGTTATATCGTCCGCTGCTAGGGTTGCGCCACCCGTTCCTGAGTCGAGCGTAATGTTGTCAGCCATCTAGGATTTACCCTTGCCCTTCTTGGGGGGTGGTGCTTGGAGTTGAGCCACAAGTGTCTTTAGCTGGGTGTTCTCTGCGGTTGTGGCCTGTACCTCTGCGAAGAGGCGGCCGAGCATCTCAAAGAGTCGGGCTTCTGTAATCTGAGCCATTTACCCTAACTTCTTTCTGGTGTTACAACCCTCTGTAATACAATAGAAGTAGCCGTCACCTGGATTGTGAGTGAACTCATGCCCATGCCGGGCAACGCCCCTCCTCCGTTCATAGGGCAAAGGAGGTGTAGACTCCGAGCTGCGGGGACGTAGTAACCAATAATTTAGAGCTGTGGCTATGATTATACCCGTGCCTCCCGATGTTAGACCCACGATGATAAGCTCTATCATTTCTTGCCCCATCGTAGAAGTGAGCTCTCTCCTGCATCTACTTCTCCGCTCACTACACCACTCCCTGAGAACTTAAGGTTGATTATCCATCCAAGCATTAGTTGGCCACCACATTCCCATTAGACGAGATGGGGAGCCAGTACACGGTGTACTCGATTACGCCTGCGCTGATGTTGTTGGTGCCCCCTACGGTGCAGGAGATGTTGTCAGTGACGACGATATCCTTGAACGCTGCCGGTAACGCCACGCCCCCAACTTCAGTTGGGGAAGCATCCACCCAGAAGTCGTCGGCGTCAATGGCGGTAGCTGTGGTCGCGGCAACGAACAGGTTGGTGTCGTTGTTCACGCCCAGTTCGAGAGTCGGTGTGCCCGCGCTCTGATCCAGATTTGTGGTGCAGAACGCGACAAGGGCTACGACTATAACATCTCCGGTCACGGTAAAGATGTCGGTCTCGGTCGCGTTGGCTCCGGTTCCGCCAGCAGCATACGTGATCGTCTTTCTAACTGGCCCTCTAATACCCCCAGCTCCGCGTATAATATCAATCATCTCTACGTCCCATAGTTCACACGCAGAGTGGCATCCACACCGTCTCTACGGATAAAGCGAACGTTTGCTATCTGCGCAGGGCTGTCAAGTTTGAGTATATCGCCAGGGTCTAACAGGTGGCCCACTGATGATGTAGGAGCCGTGCCGTCAAGCCGGAATCGTACCGTCGCAGTCTCGCAGGTAATGAAGGCGTGATGCTGGAGATCGTAGGTGCCTGACGTGAGCGCCTTAGATGTACTGGAAACCGTCACGCTCTCGTAGGCGGTATACTCTGGCCCTCTCAGTGTCTTAGGCATCTTCTTGCTCTTTCCGTGCCTCAGCGCCACAGAGGCACTTGGCTACCTTGTTCGCCCGCCGCTCTTTCCACCAGTGACCGTTTGGACAGACGTAAGTGTTAATCGCCATTATTCTTCTCCTTGTGGGCACCGTGCTTGTGCGCCCCGACGTTCTTGAATCCTGTCTTGCCGCAGATGTCGCACTGGCCCTTGGGAACGGCGCGGGGGGAGAGCGCCTGAAACTGAATCTCTGGCGTCCCCTGTGTCGCACCACCTCTAGCGATGGCGAGCGTGGCCTCCAGTTGTTTGTCCTGACGGGCCTCCCGCTTCGTTTCCTTCTCGTTCTCCTCGAACTCCCGCAAAGCCTCGGACTCTTGCTTATGGCGGTGGAGCCCGTGAAGCCGCTTGGAGTGAAAGCTGGCAAGAGTGGCCTTCGGACAGGTTGCGCTACCCAGGCCGATCTTCTCAAGGATCGGTCGCTCAGGGCTGTCTTTGTGTAAAAAACATTTAATGCTTCCCAGTTGATAGGTGGGCGCATCCTTGGCGTCGGCCACGAACCGGAAAGCGCCATCCTCGTTCGTTAGCTGCATCGCCGCCCCTAACATGTAGTGCGGAACTGGAGTAGGACAGCCATCTTTCGTGGCGTAGACCGTGACTGGCTCACGGCCTGGGGAATTATGCTGGAAAAGAATCTCCGGCATATCGGCAGAACCTAGTTCTGCGACCTGGCCACGCAGATCGCGTAGCCTTTCAGCTTGTACGGCGGGTGCGTCTGGCATTCTTCACTTTCTCCTTGTGTTTGCTGATTACGGCTTCACGCGGGAAATCGTTTCTCTGGACGGATACTCCTGGGCCGAAATGACTTCGGTTGCGAACTACACTAAGCAACACCTCTTCCTGTCTCAAGATGTCGGAGATGAGGGTACTCTCCGCTTGCATCTCCCTCCTTCTCTTGGCCCACTTATCGCTGTGTCGGTCTCGCTCGGCCATCTCCTGAAGTTGGGCTACGGAGTTCTCCCCGAAGGAGGGATAGATGATCTCCGTGGCGTCAGGCCATTTTGAAATGGGGCCATAGTCCGTCTCGAACTTGGCTTTAGCGTCACCCCTCACTACGAATATTCGCTGAATCCACCGTCCATTCTTCGGCCCCTCCCATAGACCATAGGCGGGTTCGTCGGGGTGAATCCGGTCAGTTACTATGTGCATAACTAGAACAACTCGCCCCATGCAAGCGAGACATCCACTTCCTGGCCGGTGGCACCAGTCGGAACGACAATCATGGGTTTCGTGATCTCCTCATTCTTGAAAGCAACGAAGCGATCTTGAGTACCAGTGTTGGTCAATGACCAACCGTTCAGGCGGGTGGGGCCAGCGGTGATTATTTCCCGCTCGTTCAAGTTCTCAGACAGCCATGAAGACATCGGGCAATCCTTATTTCTTGCAGTTGGGGCAGGACTCGCCAGCCGCTAATAGGTCTCCGCAACCACCACAGGCACGGAACTCAGTCCGTGTTACTTTCGGGGGTTTCTTCTCACTCATTGAGTGTTACCTCCGCACCAGGGAACAGCTCCTCTACAGGAATGCCCTCAGCGAAGTTCGGCATGGCTTTCTCCACTTCATGGAGCCGCCCATCAAGGTCTATCTGGTCACAGACAACATTGCCCGCCGCATACCATTTCAGCTTGGACGCCGCACACCAGTCGGCGAAGAAGAAGTCGTCCGTTGTCCTGTCGCCTACCTCAAAATAACGCCCGTCCGTCACGGGAATCTTCGCTAAACTGGCCACGCGGATAATCAGGAAGCCCGTACCAGTCATGTAGACTTGTTCAGCCCGTCCGTCTCGCCAGCCCCACCAGACACCGTTCTTTTGGTGGTCATCCTTAGCCACGATGGGCTCCATCGTGACCTTGCGGGGATAAATCCCACCCACGAGGTCAATGCTATCGTCGGCATCAATGACGGCCAGAAGGTGCTGCACCGCCAACCTATCGAGAGGAACAACATCATCGTCCCAGAACAAGAGGTAATCAAACCCCTCGTCCTGGGCCTGTTTCACTGCCTTGTTGCGGGCGTCCACAGTCGTCTCACCGATGATAACGTTGCGCTTGAACGTCCTCCACAGAGGCAGCGTCTGACCAATTACTGCCAGCGCCCACTCCATACGCACTTGGCCGAGCGTGCAGGTGACTATGAGAACGCTACTAGTAGGCAGGGCCCCAGGGGCGTCCAGGGCTGCCAACCACGTTTCGCACTCCTGTATAGCCCCGTCGTGGAGACAGACCTGAACGCCTTGCTCGTCAACCTTATCGGCGTGATCCTGGCGGGACTTCCGCAGGTCGCCTAAGCGAGCTTCGAGTCTCTGCTTTTCCCTGGTATCCGCCATCGTCCTACGTTCCAAGCGTCGAACTTACCTGTCTGGATCAGAGTCTCCGCTTCTGGAGGAGTCATGTAGTATTTGTAGTCCTCCTCGTATTCGATCTTGCCTGAGCGGTTAAGCGCATCTTCGATCCAGCAGTCTTCTCGACAGATCACCTGAACGATGTCGGGGGCGTCCTTTGCGATAATCCCCTTCATCCTCAAGCCTTGGGGAATCCTGATGTGGCCTGTTCTGACTGTATCCATTGTCTCCTCCTAATCCACTGGGACTTTGGTGTAGAGCTGGATAAAACGGTCAGCGCTACCGACCTTCACCTTGATCGCCCCCGACAATGTAGCGGTGGTGAAGGCGGTAAAGGCCATGACACCATCATTAGGGAACTTGCTAAAGTAGTCCCACACCCCACCGTCGCCCTGCGACTCAACCTCCAACACGGCAAAATCGCCGCTGGGATTGACTCGCATCTGTGAGAAGACACGAATCGCCACCACGTCGCCAGCAACCGTCTCAGTGCCCGCACTGTCGTCCATATTGATTTCAATAGCGCGGAAGTCGCCAGAGAGCGAGTTGGTGCCCTTGAGTATAGGTTCTGCCTTGATAGCAGTGAGGCTGGCGCAGTCTACGCTGGAGGCCGCACGGGGGCTAGCGGCGAAGCCGGTTACATCTCCCGTGGTCGTTACCGACTGGTTGATCTTGGTTACTGGGCCATTGGTGTCGCCAGAGGTGTCTTTCCCATCGTCATCCATCGAGAAGACCGTCACCCCATCCTTCTGAATTTTCAGACGAGGAGGGGTCTGCTGGTAGTCGTACCAGAACCCCCTGTGTATGCCGGATGTCGTTCTTTTTGCCATTTCACTCCTTTAGTGCGAGATAGCCCGCACCGAAACTAAAGGTGGGGGCCGATTAACGGCTCGACCCCCAGAAGCCGACTAACTCACGCAGCCCAATCCCGATTGCCAGTCGCGCCGAAGTAGTCAATCTCATGAATAACAGAGCCCGTGCTGTGCTGTGAGAGGTGCATGTGGGGGTGGTAGACCGCATCTGCGTCTAGGGCTCCCTTCTTGAGAGTAGCGACGAGCGTAAGGCCGGTCTGGTTCCCCATTCCAGCCGCGCCGATATAGCCCCGTGCTGTCCCGTCGGTGTCGATCTCGACGCGGGCGGTGATCCACGAGTCAGTCGCAACGGTAGCCCCAGAGAGGATGCCGAGCGAACCGAGGGTCGTAGACCCGTCACGGGCTGTGACCGCCGCCGTCGTGGAGGCCGTGCCGTCCGACGCCGCCATAAAGCGGAGGTCGTCCGTCGTAGCCTGTCCGTCGAAGTAGAACCCGACTACCTGGCCGGCGGAGTTCGCTGTGAGAGTTGTGCCGTTCAGGGTAAACGGGTTTACGGTCTCTGTTAACGAAACTGTCTCCTGCCAGCCCAGGAAGTGGCGGAAGTCTGTGACCACGCTCGCCTTCCACCGCCCCACCACTACAAGGGTGCCGTTAGAAGACGGAACCATCGGTGAGGACACGAGGGCCATACCGGAGGCCGCATCGTTGTCAGCAGTCTGGAAGCTGGCGATACCGCCTGACTCATCCACGGTATAAGTAAACGTCACGGCGGAACCGATAGCGACAAGGGTGATGTCATTAACACGGGTTCCTGCCGTGGCGTCCGCAACCGAGACCGAGGCTGCTACGCCCTGGAAGTCCTCGAAGAATCCGAGCTTCCCAAATGCTTCTTGGATAGCCATTTCTGTTCCTTTCCAGCGGTTGCTCCGCTATGGAAATATGTCTGGGTTGTACGCGATATTCTTATGTGTATTCAGTTACCACTACGAAGTGGGGGCAGTGGCGTCCGACTTCAAAAGGTAGGCCCAAACCTGGGTCGTGCCGCTCTTGCGTTCCGCGAAGGCGATCTCACTGACCATTGAGATCACGTCTGCACCACCACCGAAATTGATGTCTCGATCCGTCTCCTTCTTGATCTCCATACCGACAGCAGCCACCACACCCTCGCGGGAGTGGCAGGCACCGTTTGCGTCGTCCGAGCCGTCAATGGTGATGTTCCCGTCCTCAAAGACATTAGCCCCAGCAACCGTGCCCGCAAAGCCCTGGCGGAAGGTATCCTGAGTCAACCCTTCAGGGATGGTGTAGGTGCCCACACCAGACAGGACTTCATCCTGGATGTCCTTGATCTGGAAACCGTGCAGGACGGCGAATACCTCCGCCATGCTCGGCTCCGTCACGTTAGATGTGACGTTACTCTTTGCTGCCGCGATGTGGCCGAAGGACAAGGGATTTCCCGCACCTGGGGAGGTGGTTGTGGCGAACGTTGAGAACGTCGCAAGGTAATCCTCATCATCCTTACGGGCCATCGCGTTTCCAGCCAAACTGCCGAACTTGCCCGTCACCACCGCAGCGATCTTGCGGAACGTCCTGTCCGTGATCTTGATGATGATCTGGCTCATCGTCGGCTCAATGCTGAACAGCGTGCCCTGAAGCTGTTGGAAGTTCTGGTTGTTCGTGGCCTCCGTGATGTCCTGCGCCGCGACCTGGGAAAGCGCGAATTCCTGCCAGCTCAGGCCGGTGCCTGGCTTCTGCCTGCGAATATCAGTCGTCCGCATCCAGGTGCCTTGAAACTCCTTCACAATGCGGGCGTCAGCGATGATCGAAGGCAGGGCATCGCTTAGAGACCCTGAACTCGTTTCACCTGCTACCATGTCTTATCTCCTTAGCCCGCTTTTTGGCGGGCTCTAATTTCTCTGATTTCTTCAATGGGCGTGGTGGGGTCGAGCAGTCGCTTGCTGTCGTCTGCCGCAACCGAACCCTTCTGGGTCGTGTCCGGCCCCTCCGGTCTTTTCTTGGCTTTGAGGTCTTCTACCTGAGCCTTCAGGGACGTGATTTCCTCTTGAAGTGGCCCCTTTATGGCCTCCGTAGACTTCGCGGAGACTTTCTTCAGGAAGTCATGGAAGAGATTGGGGTCAGGAACGCCGTTTTGGAGCATGTCCAAACGGTTCATGAACGGCTGAGCGACAGACTGGTCGCCCGCAGCATCGGCGATGCTTACCAGCAACCTCTTGCCGCCGTGGAACTGCTGAGAGGTGTCGCTCGCACCAAGAAGCGCCTCAAACGTCTCCTTGTGCGAGTCGTACCACTCAGTCAGGACATCACCGTCCACCGTCCCGCTATCACTCTTGGAGACCTTTACTAAAGCCTCCAGCCCCTTAGCCATGCGGCCCAGACCAGAGTTGATGTCGTTCAACCTCTGACTGTGCTGCTGGAGATAAGGCTGAGCGTATTGGTCAAACTCGCCCGTGCGTTTGTCGTAACCAGTCTTCTCAGCGTCCTCCAGGAGCGGGCCTACGTGCTCACGGAGCCCTTCCACTTCCTTCACGCCCACCCAGGGTTTCGCCTCTTCCTCAGCGCCAGTTTCGGCCTCAGTTTTGGGTTCCGCAGGAGCGGCCTCTGGACTCGGCTGGGGCTTCTCAGCGCCAACCGGCGCAGGGCCGGTCTGCGGTTCCGCTTCCAAGGGCTGCACTGGGGCAGTCGGAGTCGGTGTTTCTTGCATGATTCCTCCAATACAAAAAGCCCGCATCTCAGCGGGCATCGTCCATATCGAAATGGGCTCAGTTCAGCCCAATATTAGTCCTAGCTTGTCCGAACGGTAGGGCCTGCTGCACCGTCGCCAGCACATCCACCGCAGGCACCCCCGCCGATTCGTAGGCCGACAAGAGCAGATTGAAGGTGAACGGGTCGGTGAGCCTCAACTTGTTAAGCTGGCTGGCAACAGTGAACGGCGCGGGAAGTAAGGTTCCGGTTGTTGGCTCAATGATGGGAGCTGTGAACGGGGTGAAGGCGCTGGGCTGCGTCGTCGGGATGGGCACCTGGAAGTTCTCTGCCACTGGCGAGCCGAAGTTGAACTGCCCCCGTCTGCTGGGGTCAAACGACACGACGTTGCCAAAATCAAAGCCCGCCCCCTCAAATGCTGCCCTTGAGGGGATGTGCTGCAACTCACCCTGGGCGTTACGGAAGAACACGCTTGGGTCGTCGCCGAACCGGATTAGGCTGGGTTGAATCCCCAATCTTGTTAACCCACCCCCAAACGGGACAATCCCATCCTGTTGTCTGCGTATCCCAGCGTTTGGGCCTTGAAAGGCTGTCGGGATTTGATCGAACCCCAGACTCCCGAAGATGCCCGAAGTCCCCAACGCGGGGAGAAGCGTCTCTTTAGTGAAGTCGATGGGCTCGAACGGGAAGCCCAGCACTCCGCCCTCGGCCATCCCGCCCGCTAAGGGAGTCACCTGCACCCCCTGGGACGTGACGGTCATCACCTCTGGGCCTTTCTCGCCCACAAGAAACGACTGAGGTTGCGGGGCGGGAGTCACCGTGCCGCCCCCTGCCATCCCTGGAGCCCCAAACGCCTGCGGTTGCTGGGGTGCCTGACCGCCTGTTAGCTGGGCGATGATGGGGTCCAGAGACGCCGCGCTGCCGCTGGGGTCGAACTGCGGTACAGAAGCTCCGGCGAACTGCTGTAATTGCTGCTGAAACCCTTGCTGGGGGGTTGTCCCGAACGGGGCGATGCCGCCGGC
>LAZR01000314.1_pt1 | contig 44775 bp, 71 predicted proteins | sample 329461 | NCBI WGS metagenome assembly LAZR01 (sample SAMN03002196, study PRJNA259156) | marine sediment metagenome | biome: sea floor; feature: Hydrothermal impacted sediments; material: marine sediment; isolation source: Loki non-amplified sample from Loki's castle hydrothermal vent sediment ...
CCCAATGCTCCCTCGATAATGAGTTCAATTAGCCCATATACGGTTTTGGTTTTATTAAAAATATTACCATAAGGCTGACCCTCCAAATCCGAGCCATCCTGTTTACCTGTTATACCAGCAATAACCTTCTGCTCTCTGAGACGCATCCACATACCCTCAGCATATATCTGGTAGATACGCTCACCCTGGATGGAGATAATCTGATGTGACTTTACCCAAAGGGTGGCATGGGACACAGTGTCGGTACTGTTACCACCCTGGTCAGTGGTATCATACCCAGTCTTGATTTCAAATTCTTTACCATCAAGGTCCAGGCTGTCTAAGGAATTATCACGGTTGGACAAACCTATGACAGCCCTCTCTCGGTATGCTTCCTCATGGTATTCTATATAAAGTAGCCGTGACCAATACTCTGTGCTATTTATATTGATACTTATGTAGGGCTTCCTACCACTAACATTCTGGGTATCTATTAGGGCTTGTGTAATAGTTCCAGCTGCAGCTGTTCTAGCCATACCTATACCTTATTGAACCTCTCAATAATTTCACAACGCCTTGGTGTACTCTCATCGTGGTAGCACCTATGGATATTACAGGATGGCTTAATCTCATCTGTAACCTTAGCCTTTTCTACCTGTGCCTTTTTCTTATTAAACAAAACACGTGCTTCTGGCTCGGTATCAAAGTCCTCTTGTGCTCCGTCAAATGCCATTACCCTATATTTCATCTTCCTCCCCACAATCACAGTGGTAAATGTCCTTACCACATTCGGTACAATTTATTCCTTCTTCATCTACTATCCACATTAGTATCTCCCTCTAGTTCGTTGATGAATATAAGTAATCTCAGCAGGGGTCAAAATACGATTGTACATCCAACATTCACCAATAAGACCATCCCAAGTCTCACTATTATCAAACTTCGCCCCTATAGTAATGTCCTCACCACTGTCACTTTGGGCTGTTCCCGTAGGTGTAGCAATTTCGGCAACCGTCACAGATAAGCCATTAACATACATCAAGGGGTTATTATCTGCGCTACCACTATCGTAAGCTATGGCAACAAGTGTCCATTGGTTAATAGTAATTTCTACCGAACTTGTCCTCCAGAAACCATCAACACCGTCAAAATACTTAAAGAAACCTAACTTTACGTCACTCCCCGATTGCTCTGCTACCCTGAAATCGTAGCCTTTATTAAGAGCCTGCTTGTCAAGAATACGCCCATTGGCAGCTTCGCCATCGCTAGCAGGATTTATCCAAGCCAAGATGGTTCCACCACCACTGAATATATCAGTTATAGAAGGCGCATCTGGAACAGATATTTCGTCATCAAGGGCATCAAAGAAAAAGCCCTTATTTACTTTCGTAGCTCCTGAAACAGCACCTATATGACCAAAGGGGTCAACGGACTTAAAGACTGGCCCCCTTATGCTGTTGTGAAAGGCAGGAATATAAAGCTCACAGCCTCCAGGGATAGGATTATAACTCCAGAGGCTTCTAGCCCTAGGTTGTCTAAGACCTAACACTGTGGGCCTCCAATACAAAATCCCTTAACTGACTATCCTCAGGTTGTCTTTTGTGGGGAAATCCGGTATAGTATCCTACACCCATAGCTGCCATCTTTTCAATTAACCATCTCCTGTGTGTTGGTATAACTAAGGGTTCATTAGCAGAGGTAAACCTACCATACAGTGTAATCAATGGACACCTCCTACCAGGTTTGAATTGTTTGGTACTTGAATGTAAGCTTCATACCAGAGGCCTCACCAGTAATGGCATCTCTGGTTATCGCTATGTAATAGAGCCTACCATTAAGGCATTTATACTTGAGTGGGAGATTGCCGACAGTCGAGGTTGTAACCTGTGCCTCAGACTCTCCACCCTGGTCCTCCATAGACATATAGTCTATCTTGCCTTGGTAGGAACCTACATCAGCGGTGATTACAGCCGTGTTGGCTGCATTATCATTCAGTTGGCTGGTAGGTGGTTTATTAAATATGTATTGGGTAACTCTAGGAGTCAAGGCCGTGGTGGATAACATTACTATAGCCTGTTCGATGGTGCCTCCACCTTTCTTTCTCCTTGACATGTTTTCAATTACACCATACTGCCCTCCTGAGGCACTAGCTGATAGTACATCCTCAGCGGCATAGTCTGTAGCACCGGCTAGGATTACCTCGGCCTTACGTTCAAACTCTACAGGCTGTAAGTTAATTAGGAGCTTAAAGGAGCCTATTAATTCCTCTAACATTCATTACCTCCTATGTTTCCGTTTCAGAGGATATGTCACCAAGAGCCATCCTCTTCCTAAGTTCTTGTCTCTCCTTGGCTACTGCTTCCTGTACGGATTTCTCTGTCCATCCCAGTGAGGGACAATATGGTTCAAGAGGTGGCCACTCACCACTTACATACTTGCTGGATAGTTTCTTAAGGAACCAGGTTACCCTCTGGGATTCATCGGAGTCATGTTCACAGGTGGAGACAAGAAACCTCCTAACGGCATGGAAGAAGTGCGGCTTTACGGTATTATACCCCTCGAACTCCTCAAAGGTATCCAGTAGGACATGGCTCATATGCTTCTTAACATTATCCTTGGTTGGTTCCGGATACCTCAACACACTCGTAACTATACACCAGACATCCCATAAGAGGAGTATCCTGGACAGTAGGCCATTGCCTCTACCAAGACACCCAACAAATCCCTTCACCAGTGGGGCCTTAACCTTGTGGATGAAATATTGCTTCCTCTCAATTAGCATGTCTAGGGTTATTTTCGATATTGTCATTTTACCCCTTTACCTAAGGGGGTAGGAGGAACTAACCACCTACCCCCTATTAGTCTAGGTATCTAACTGTATCTGGGCTACGACTATGGTGATGTCGAACAAGCCTGTTGGAGAACCGTTTAGACCAACTGGCTCAAAGAAGATACTACTCTTCGGAGGGGCTGAAACTAGCCCATCTGGTCTAGCCACAACACCTGAGCCTACTGACAGGACATCACTCTGGTCCAGAGTTCTGAAAACTGTCCAGGCTGGCTGAGTACCTATGACTCCTACGTTGTTGGCTAAAATGATGTTGGGTTTCTTTGCAGTCCCATCCAGACAAGAAATATCTGCATCGGTATAGTTGGTAGTCTGGGCTGTCTGTGCTCCAACTCCTACACCCGCTACAATGGATATGCCCAGGCCCATAGAACCACTTGCGGAAGCAATACCCACATGGAGTAATACTATATGGGCACCACCAGCTGGGTTGGCATTGTATAAGTCCCACTCTGGTGAGGTAGTAGGCATAGCGGCAACTGGAGCCTTGGCTGTGGCACCAGATATGTCGAAGGCAAAGACCCTACCCTGAGCACAAAGCATGGCGAAGGGTGGTAGATACTGGGCTATACGAAGGTCACCATCCCTTGAAGCCTTGAGTTCTACCTCCTCGTTGTCTCCACCTGTCCGAATCGCCTTTATCAAAGTTGGCATTTACTCTCCTCCTCTACTTATTTAGTAAGCCCCTAAGGTGTGTCAAGCTGTATCTGGGCTACGATGAAGGTAACGTCATACTTTGAGGTTGAACCGGCTGGCGATACCACATCAACGAATATCGACCCACTGGGAGGAGCTATGATAAGCCCATCTATACGGGCTACGGCACCAGCACCTACCGAAATTGATGCTGTCTGGTCCTTAGCCTCAAAGACTATCCAAGCGGGCTGTGTGCCTACGATTGTTGGGCTGTCTTTAAGGAAAAGGTCAGGAGTCTTTGACGTACCATCCAGGCAGGTAACATCCACATTACTGTAGTTGGCTGTTACCGCTGTCTGGGCACCTATGCCGGTGGTAGCAATTATGGCTAAACCTAAGCCCATGGTACCACTCTCAGAGATACAACCTATCTGGAGTAATACCAGATGAGTACCACCACCCGCAGCGGAGTTATAGATACCCCACTTGGGTGCTGTGCTGGGCATAGCGGTACTTTGCTGTACTGCTGTGGCTCCAGATGTATCAATGGCGAATACCTTACCGGCGGCACACAACATAGCATAGGCTGGTAGGAACTGTGCTACCCGCAAATCACCATCTCTGGAAGCCTTGACATCCACTTCTTCTGTACTTCCACCTGTTCTAATTGCTCTTATTTTGGTTTGCATTTCCTCTCCTTTTATTTTTTAATTTGACTCATAACTCAATGCCAATCAAATTATTTTATATAATCTCTACCTCCTGTCCTATGATTATTTCATTAGCCCGGCGGATATACTTTAGTTCCTTGAGTTTATCATTTGAGGCATCACTGATATCCACCAGATTGGTACTGTTACTCTCAATTTTGGCCAAGCTATTCTCGGATGGGGTTGAAAGAACATCAAACTTCAATGTCCGTGATTCTTTCCTAGGCATTAGCTTCCTCCTCTAGGTTGTGGTACAGGAGCACCCTTCTGCCTGGCTTGTTCATGGCAAGCTGCCATGGCTTGGTCTTGAGGCATACCGCCTCTAACCTCAGCGGATATGCAAGCAGATATGGCCGCACCTATCTGTGCTTTTTTACTGTCCTTACTCAACCTTTCTATTTCCTGTACGGGCATTTCTGTCTCCCTTAAACATCGTCAAAGTCTGGTTCATGGTAGGAACCACCCATTTGCTCAACTACATAGATGAGGTGGTCTAGGTCCCAGTCCATACCTCGGTCATCCTTAAACTCCTCATCAAGTATCCCACGCTTCTGTAGGGTTCTGATTAGTACAACTAAAAGATTAGCAAGGGTAGTGATTGTGGCCACCTGGGTATAATCTAGCCCAGTGGGAATATCAGCAGCCCTAAGCACATCAGCTATAGGGATTTGCTGAGGTGGTCCTGAATCCCTTTGGACAATTAAGTATCCAGATTCTATTGTTAAACTGTCAACACCTGGCATTGATTCCTCCTTACAAAGTCCAGAATGGCCACGGAGCCAGTAATACCTGACAGGTCTTGAAGTTATCCCCACTAACACAGGAAGCATCTACCCGGATGTATCGTTTGAAGGGGACGGTAAATCTCCTCACTACCGTTACTGGGGTTTCACTACCGATGATGATTCCCTGCGTGGCTCCATTAACCTCAAAGAGGGCTAGGGTTTCTACACCACTACCAAATGCTACAGCATCACTGACCTGGAGTTTTAGGGTTAGGGCATCATCCGTGTTTAATGCTGTTTCGTCGGCTACGAATATGACAGCTAGGCCATTCTTGGATGTACCACTGACAGCCAGTAGGTCTATGACTGCAAAGCCTCCAGAGTTCCTGTTGGTACTGGTTGGAGTACCATAATCATTTGTGACTAGATTGTTAAAAGTCCAATCTAGGGTAGTATCGGCTAAAACTAAATTTGCATCAAAAGGCATTTCATACCTCCTTATATTGTCTTGAATGGGTAGGGACTAAGCATTAACTGAGCCTTACCAAAGTTACCACCACTAGCAGTCCAATTACCTCGTAGATACCTCTTGGTTACACTGAACCCACGGGTAAATGTACCGGGCCCACCAAGTCGTGGTTTGACCTCAACAAAACCTATCTTAGTCATGTTACCAATTCCAGTAGTACCCGCCCGGACTTCCTCACTAGCATTGTCAAATACATCACCAACAGCATCCATGTTGATTATTAGGTTTGCTACCTTGCCAACGGTTAATGCGTCTGGGTGCATCCATCGTAAGGTACCAGTATCATTTGTAGACTGCCCAGTCAGAGTACCACCAATATCAGCAGCCACGAAGGCTGTGGTAACAGTAACACTTATCATCCTAGTGAATGAATATAATGTCGGGAAGCTGGCTATGGTCTCCCAACCAAACCCAAGATTATCAGATTGCTGGATGTTAAGTGCCAGGTTAACCTGGTAAGTAGAAGGTGCGCCCGGCAAAGTCAAGGTGGCTGTTAGGTGGATAACACCCTCACTATCACCACGAGGTCTGACCCTAGAGTTAAGGTCTGCTACCCTAGCACCATCAGAGTTTACAGCTAGGGCGACAGCCACAACTTCTGAACTATCAAGGTCAGCGGTATCATCCCTTAAAACTAATTCATTATCAAAAACCATGACACGCCTCCTTAACTTGCGTTGGTTGGTATAACACCATACAGCCGGGCAATCGAGTATTGGTCAGCCATCGCTAGACCGAGAGGCCAGTCTACCTCGGTTCGGTATATTGGCTTATCCTCTAACAGCCCCTTATCATCGACCTCTAATGGATATTCCTGGATACCCCAAAAGAACTCACCGATAGCAAATTTAATAAAGTAGATGGATACCTCTGCAGTGCCTCCACCTTTTGTTTCATCCTCGGCGAGTATTTCTGTGGTCTGGTCTGCCGTAACTCCAATATCAATTAGCCTGGTATTACCATAAACATCTATTGTCCGGTCAAAGAAATCCTTGGTGGTATCGAGGAGCTTTTCCTTCCTCAATATAGCCCGGATAGCTAGGAGTGTATTGGAGTTCATAATAGCAAAGTCTGGGTTGTGGCCCTTAATCTGGTACATAGCCTGGTCGAATTTGTTTAGGAAATTCAGGCTAATAGCAGAACTGTTAAGGATACCCTCGGTAGTGCTACCACCTGCTACATCTATGGATTGGCCGGTAAAGCCCTCCGTTACAACATCATCGACCCGCTGTTCAAGACCCTTAAACTCCTCAGGGTCCGACTCCGGGTTACCGTTAATAAACTTATCATTGAATTTATAGGCCATAGCCTTAGTCATCATAACTTGGTTAATGGCCCTTGGATTAACACTGGTATTCTTAGCCCTGACTATGGCTTTATCAACATCGAAGAAGGCGCCCATCAGGGATATGTTCTCTACCTTCTGCTCAAGTGCTGAGGTGCCAACCGAGAAACCGGCGTTTACCTTACGGAAACCAACACTAGGGAGAGTACCCATTCTGATAACGTTGGTAGATAGGGCACCAATAGTCTCCCAAGGTACTATCTGCATAATGTCTGATTCCATTAGTAGGGTATCAATTACCGACTTCCTACCGGGGTCAGTTTCAATTTTGGATAATTCGACAAGGGTAAATTCACCTGCCATTATCTAGTCCTCCTTATTTTTTGGTTGTCTCATAACCTATTGTAGCAAGAGCTAATGGAGTCTTACCCTCCAGGTCTGAGGAAGAGCTACCTGCACCTCCACCCTTCCCATCATAATTTGCCGGTGCTGGCTTAGCACCTACTAAGATAAGGTTTGCCTCTGTACTTTCCAATTCTCCGAGAGCCATGTCTTTTACCTTCTCCGCATCTATCTTGTAGCCATCTACCAGACCTGTACGGACTCTATCGGTGAGCTTAATTAATGCCTCACCACTGGAGGTTTTAAGTCCAGCCAACTCGGTCTCTAGCTCTCCTACCCTTGTCTTGTGGGTAGCACTTTCCTTACCTTCCTTTTCGGCTACCTCTTTGGCAGCCCGCTCCTGGAGTACGGATTGGCGTTCAGTATCGTACTTGGAATTAGCCGTAGCTAACTTAGCCTGTAAGTCTGATACCTCCCTGTCCTTACCCTCAGAGGCACTTTTGATAGCTCCCAAATCTGATTCCTTCACATACTTGACAGTCTTACCGTCCACCTTAATACCAATAGAACCATCTTGAGCAATATCATCAGCCGTTGCTTCCATAGTCATTATAGCCTCCTATCTGTACGTTATCACGAACTACAATGCTTGTCAAGTGTATGACAGAAATATATTATTAAATATAACTATACTTATATAACAGAGATTATATTTTCCTACCTGTCTCCCTTGCAATCTGTTTGTATACTTCCTCAGCACCAGGAGCGGTGAAGGCTGAGGTCCTACCCCAATAGAATAGCCAGGCATCTAGGTGGGGATTGGCAAACCTGAGAGCTTTCTTGGCACCTGATACTTCGGTTCGGAAACTGGAGATGAGGAGATTACCAGTTTTCTCACTTGTGGTGGCCTTAATCCCAGCCTGTCTATCCAGCTTTTGTCCAGTACGTTCAAGGAATAGATACTCCTCAATTAACCCCTGTTCCTCATCATTGTAGGTGGAAAGTATCGTCTCCCATACTTTGTTGTAGGTTCGGAAATATGTTCTACCTACATCTCTGCGGACTTGCTCCATCCTTGTGGAGTTCTTGGAGAGGAAGTCATCCCACTCCTGCTTAAAGTCGTCTGGTATAGCTTCCTCAATGGCCTGACGCTGGGCCCAGAAGTTATCCCAGTCTCGCCGTTTCTCACCTGTTTCTGGTTCAGTCATTTCTAATAACTCAATGGAGAAATAGAGATTCATTAGTTCCCTCATTGGATGTAGAACTGGCTGTGGCTGATTAAACTCCCTATAATACTCAGCACGGTTATCCAAATCCATGAGGGGAAATTCCTCTACCTTATTATCAATGAACTTCCTCTGGGCGTCATATATATCCAGTAATAAGGAGTTGTAGTCATCTGGCCCACGCTGGGCAGAAAGGAACTCCCTCTGTAGTATGAGTTTGGAGTCCTGTAACTGCTCGGTGAATCTGTTTACAGAGTCCCAAGCCAATTCTATTTTGTTGAGTATCTCCTGCTGCCTACCTGGAAGTAGGGGTCGGATATTACCCACCCATCTATAGTAGTCCATCTCTTTTAATATAGCCTGCTCAGAGGGAGACATACCACCTACCATATCCCAGATTCGGTAACCGTGCTGTCTTAACCAATCCTGTTGGTCTATAGTAAAGCCAGTCATTTCCTCTATGACTTTGGAGGCTTCCTCATACATCTTATGCTGTTCACCAGTACGCATACGGAATACACCAAACTGTTCAAACCCAGCAGAGTACCAGCCTACCTCTCTCCTAGCATCGGTAAGTAACTGTTCCTCTTCCTCGGTAAGGTCTACTCCCTCCTGTTGTTTGGAGAATATGAGGGTGCCATCTCCACCACGTCTATTTATCTGGAGTATCTCCATGTACTTTCTAAATCTATCACCAAACAGGCGGTCTGAAATCCACCTTACTGATTCATTGTCAGGGAATAGGGCTATGAGAATATCCAGTGGTGTCTTGACTAGGGATGGTACAGCCTCACCAAATTGCATTTCTACACCACCAAATAAGGCTAGAGGTACTCCTATATGGGCTCCTGGATAGAAACCATAGCGGGAGAGAAAGTCGGAGAACTCTATTACATCACCTGCTGCCCCTAAGGAATCATAATACTCAGGGTAGTCCCTACGGGCTAATCGGGTTTGGAGTGTACCATATACTGTACCTCTACCAAACCCTACATCTACTGAGGTTCCTGGGATGTGAATGTAGCCATAGTCGGTGTTATCTTGCCATCGCTCAAAGGAGGTGAAGGTTCCTGGATGGCGGATGAAGGAGCGGGGAAGCCAGAACCAACGCTGGGATTCATATGTATTTCCTGTTGGTAATATAGACCCATTACAATTTACAAACCACGTACCAGACTTAGTAACAGGACACCATACCTTGCCTTTGTAATGCTCCTTATACATCCTTCTAGTTTCCTTACCAAGGTATGGTTTATGATTAGCCAACAGATTTACCCTATTACCATTGACGGTTATAGCCTTACCGAGTAACACAGAAAGTATTTGGAAAGCCTCCATTACGGGACCAGGAGTTTGTTTCCAACAAGAGTTCTCCATATCTGTATATTCTATATGGGTACTACCCTCAGCCTTAAACATAGCATCCCACATAGCCTCAGCAGATGGTCTATCCAGCCTAGTAACTAGGTTTGGCAGATAAGTCTTATCGGGACAAATCTCCAATATCCTGTCATTGTCATCATTCTGTACCCTAATAGAATAATCATAACTATTCTCGGTACTGTATCCAGTCCTCTCCCTCAATATGCCACTAATACCAACCAGCTTCTCAATCTCCAACAGATGTTTGTGGAGAGACTGGTAAATTATCATATGAGGTTTCCTACCATTACCCCTATTTATATAACCATCAGTATAAGCCCAACCCAGTATAGCAGCATCCCTAACAGACAAGACACTCTCCTTAGGAAACTCATGTGGCAAGGACCTAGGTATCACATCATAACCATCCGTTAGCTGATAACCCCTCTTGATGTGGCTATGCTCACCAGTAAGTTTATCCACAACTAGCCATCTATGGTTAGGAGTAAACTTAATATCCTTACCTTTAGCTGGTATCACCATCAAGTCATCATCATAGTCAAATACGGCTATGTCCTGAACAGGTTCCCAGTTAGTCACCATAGTATCAGGATTAACCGTCAGTACATCCTCACCAATAACTAAGTCTGAGTGGTGCTTCCAACCAGTCCTAGTTAATATGGTAGCATACTCAGGCACACACCAGAAAGGGTAGATGGCTTTCATAATAGAGTCGAAGGCATTGGCGCTGGAGTAATCGGTGAATTCCTTACTATACCAAACAGTGGCTTCATCCATAGCCTGCTGGCGAAGGTCGTTGTAGTTGGTGAACTCAGGTTTAATCTTCTGAGGTATTGTCTTGATGGGAGGCTTTATTGGATTTTCTATTCTATTCCTTAATACTCCAGCACGGATGATAAGTTCGGATTCATCAACGGAACCTATGGCCACAACATCAGTAATACGTACTAGGATATTATCTATATCAGGACCAATCCTCTCACGTATTGTTTCAGTCAGTTGGCTTATCTCATTACTGAGCCTACGTATCTCATCATCCAACTCAGCCTGTCTAGGTACTTTGACATTAGGTTGGGACAGCTCTCCTTGCAGCGTTTTAAGTTTGGACCTCAAGTCTTGGAGACGTGGGTCATCAAGTGGTACCTTCCAAGTATCCTGGAAATCAACCGCCGCCTTTCTGCTGCTAGTTATATTAGTAAATTCCCTCTCAAGAACTTGGGGCCCAGCCTTACCACTACCACGATAAATTCTCATAATACCAGTAGGGTACTTCTCCCTTAGTATCCTCTGGATACCTGCCAGGTACTCCTTGTTAGTGGTGGCAGTTCTGCCTATTCCCTGTAAAACATCATTGTCAGATGCTTCGAACCATGCTTCGATTAGGTCTCCCATACTCATACGTTTCTCTCCAGGAGCGCCAAACCTCATCTCAACAGGCAAGTCCTCAGGGACAGATGTTTCCTTAGCCAGCTTGGTAACTCTCTTCCTTGTGGCTTCTAGTAGGGTTGGGTCAAGAACTATTATATCCTTCCCAACATCAGTCCCAAGAACCCTCGCCACAGCCTGCTCCTCAGATACACCACCCCTGATGAGGTCATCTACAGCATCCCTAAACGATGCGGTTTCCTTAGCACTAGCAAGTCTTTCACCCAATCCAATATCAGTTTCAGAAAGTAACTCCCTCACCTCCCTGGGAGTAAACATTACACCCTCTACTGCACTAGCCGTATCATCAAAATACTTACCAATGGCAGCTATCTCCTCATCAGGTAACATCTTACTATTGTGGAGGGAGTGTAAATCCCTTCTCACAGCCTCTAGTTCCATCTGCTTACCAGTTACCCAACTCATATTCTTTGGGTCAACCTGTAAACTCAAAGCTATTTGGTCATATACCCTACCAACAGATTCTTTGGTAAAGCCAACATCACCTTGCTTGATGTGAGCCATGATGTAGGAGGTAAACATATCCTTATCATTTTGGGAGGTAAGAACATCCATCATAGACCTGGATATATCATCTCCTCTGGCTCCAATCAGCTGGGCTACATCTTGGGGAGCTAGGTCTCGGTCTATTACCTTGATGTCTGGTCGTTGTCTGGGTCTGAGGCCACCTGCTATGTCCAGGTCGTCTATGGCGTTTTTAATCATACCATCAAAGTCAGCCATCTCCACATTGGCAGCATGTTCTCTACCACCAACATCACGGAAGAAATCATCCCAAAAATCGTTGGTCTTTAGGTCTGCTGGAGCTACCTCCGCAAAGAAGTCATGGCGCCAGGAGTTTATCTGTTCACCTAGCTCAGAGGCTCGGAGTCTCTTGGCTGTCTGGAGGTTAAATAGTTGTTCAGCTTTGGATATATAGGCTGGGTTATCCTTATATATAGAAAAACCTCTATTAGCCCAGCCCTTTGAAATTATTAAATCTACCATTTCATCCACAACTACAGGGTCTATATCCCGTGAAGTTTGTGCTCCTATATGAACCCCAGGCAACTCCATTGGTTTACCAGTTACCACCTCCTCAAATGCCTCAGCAAATAACTCATCAAGGTCCATCGAACCTATAGGAGTCTTTAATGAGACTTCTGCCCTTACCTCAGGAAATACAGTATGTGCTATCTCATGTGCTATCTCACTATCAAATCTGGTAGGTGATGTTAGCCATAAACTACCTTCACTAATATTAATACTAGCACCTTGAGCCTCAGATGCCAACTTTACAGACTTGATTTTGTCACTAAGACGCTTTGGATATGTACTTAGAATATCAGCTACAGCATCTATAGACGGCTGTGGTATATCACCTTCCCAACTAATCCTACTGGTAATTGTGGCAACATCTACCTCACGTATAGGAGGTTTCATACTTACCCTTATCTTTTCTACCACCCTATCTATACTAGCCCCAGCCCTTTCAGTAAATAGGGTGATAGAGTCCAGAGTCTTATCTATACTGGCTCTCCTATCGGCAAAGGGTAGTCCCCTAGTTCTTTCTACAGCCCTACCTAGTATCTGTTTGGGAGTAGAACCATATATAGACGACATAAAGTTTAGACCATAGATGAGTTGTGCCATCTCCTGTGGGTTTCTTACCTCAAAGTCTACCAGCAGATTGGCTAGTTGGTCATATTGAACTGAGGCACGTTCGGGTGAGGCTATGAAATCATTCAGTAGAATATCATTGGCTTGTCTGGTTATATCATCTACGCTGTTTACACCATCCCTAAACAGTACACCATCATCCTGCTGCCTTATAATAAAGTCCCTAACTGGCCTAGGTAAGTCAGGATGCTCCTTTAATATGTCATTCACCTCACGCCTGATAATCTTGGTTCTGGTAAAGTCACCCTTAGTAGCACGGAGAGCCTCTGGTAGACCATTCATCTTTAGCTCCATAGCTGCCTGTTGGACCTCCCTTACCACCCGCTTGTTGGTTACTCCCATTAGTTTATCTGGCCCAGCATGGGTTAATGTATCTAGAGCTTCACCACCAATCTCCTTCAATATCCGTGTTGCCTTAGCATCTAGAAAATTACGCCTCATAGCCATATTGATTTGTCCGGGTACACCGACAGCATATTTGAATGCAGTTCTGCCAAATCCATTAGCCAGACCACCAAGTTGGAGAATCCAATTATTCCAATTAGGGTCGTCAGCACTACGGAGAAAGCCCATAGTCTCTGATATAGACCTCTCTGATACTATTGATGGCTCATAGCTTACCCCAACCCATTTCCTGGCAAATGATTGGCTACTTCTCAGACCAGGTACTTCTCCACCTAGTAGAGTACGAATTATATCCTCAATTACATTCATGGGTCCATACATGGCAAAGGTAAGGTAGGATTCAGCAAAGGTTCTGATTACTACCCGGTCTATACCATTCACCCATGCTTTCTGAATCCTAAGAGGAACAGTGGTGAGAAGGGTAGAAACCCTGCCCATCTCTTTAAGGGCTAAGGCCACACTACTACTTTCAGCCTTGAGGAAAAGTCTCCTATTCCTAACCATCAATCCACTACCAGCCTTAGCTACAGTTTTGGATTGGCCAAAAGACCTAGCTCCATTGATAATACCTTGGCTCCTCTCCAATAATATCTTACCAGCAACCACAGAGGTTTTGTTATCAAGATTACCTACCATTATTCTAACCAACTCATCTGCTGCTTCCCTATTGGTCATCAGCTTCTTATTACCACCAATCTTAGAGAAGAAGTCCTCAAAGACCCTATCTACATCCGCTATGGTTTGTTTGGTTATCTGTTCAGGAGTGAGGGTAGTACCAAGCCTATCAGCCCAGACTAGAACTTCCTTCTCAGTTACGGGTACATGTTTGAGGAACTCACGGCCAGCCCTGGTAGTTACATTATCTATTTGTGGATTCTTTAGGGTATATTTCACAGCAGCATCAACACCCTCTTGCCACTCCTTCATAGTCATTTGGTAATAGGCCCTACCATAGCGTTGGGTTAGATACTTCTTTACATATTGCCCAGCCTTTGAGGATGCTATGTTGGCTTGTTGACTTATAGTTTTGGGGAGCCTCCTTACCCCAGCTTTGATTAGGTCGAATGGTAATTCTAGTACATCAGATACGCCACGTTCAATAAAGCCTACCCATCTACCTACAGCACCTAGAGGTTTGGCTATCCTGGTAGCTATCCCCCAACCAACATAAGTCAATGGGTCAGTTAAACCCTCCATAAGCATATACTTTAATATCCAACTGGCGGCACCTTCACCTGGTGCATCCCATTCTTCCCAAGCATGACCTAGGGCTTGCCAGGTTCCTTCATTCCTTTTATATCTCCAGAAGGCAGCCTCTATATCATGTATGCCAAATCCTGCACCCCAAACAAGACCAGCTAATGGGGCAGAAACATGCTCAAAGTATTTACCTGCAACCTCCAATAGAGCTGTACCTGGTTGTACCACCATCTCTTTCAGCAAATCCACCAGTTGGTAATCAGGCATTTCGGCTATACCAGACTTATAGGCAGCCAACATATTGTTCCGTTCCTCCCATTCATCTATCAAAGCCTCTGCCTGCTCCCTCAGAAACTCTACAGTTTCCAAATCAGCCTTATCACTTATCTCCCTACTTTCTATTAAATGGTTTATCCACTCCTCCTCAGACATGACAGATGGTGGAGCTACAGGAGCGGTAATGGAACGAATTATGGCAGACACAGTTAGGGAGTGTATGGTTTCTGGTGGAACTGTTATCAATGTGGGTGGAGGAACCAGCTCAGGTAACTCTACAGGTTCAGCCTCACTGGCAAGTTCAGGTAATTGTGGTATATCAGTCAGGGTTTCCACCATGCCGATGATAATATTATCAATTTCATCCAACTCCTCAGATGTAATATTGTCTGGAGGTCTCAACACAGACAGTAATTCCTCCACTGTGGTAAACTTTCCACCAGATATTACTATAGGAACCTGACTGAACAACCTTGCATAGAAGTCATCACGCTCTATCCCAATGATAACTGTATCCATCTCCCGCTTCATCTCACCACGGGTTTGTTCTGGGAGGATAAAACCAATACCAGCAATATTGCGGACTACTTTCGGTAATATCTGTAATAGGAGAGGTACTTCAAACACTCCAGGCACCCCAGGTATACGAGCCGTAAACCTCTCAATGTTAGTACCTAGTTGTTGGAGTCTCTCCTCACCCCTCTGGGCGGAGAGCATATGTTCCCTGGACCTCTTCTCCCAGCCTTCAATGGTATCCTCAAATCCTGGTGGTTGAGGTGGAGGAGGCCCAAGCTGCTTAGGTGGTTTTGGTCCTATAGGTAGTAGTTTAGGCATTTGTGGCACCCCCTGGAGGTGTAACAGCAGCACCTAGTTCTCTGGATAACTCCTGCTCTATTGGACTGGCACCATTACCTCCAGGTGGCTGTACCTGTGGTTGTTGTGCTAATTCCAACTCCGCCTCCTTCTTCTTAGCCAGCTTCTCATACAGTTCTGCGGTAGGGATATCATTAGCCTCACGGAATAACCTGGCTTGTTCTCTATAACCTATGATAGCACTTACCTTAATAGCATCCGGGTCCATCATAGCATCCTCAGCACGGGTATCGGCTATGGATTTTAAGGCATTTTTAATCTCAGGGAACATACGGTCAGTTATCCAGGTTACAGGAAGTCTGAACTTAGGGTTCATTATCCTGGCGATGTTGGCTTTTTGTACCAGTAGGCCGGGAATTTCTACATCCGCATCCACCTCAAATCTCCTATCAAGACGTTCAGGCATATTCTCTGGGAGTTTGAATCCATGCGGCCTAAACCTATTCATAAGTATCATATCTATCCAGTAATTGTTCAGGTCAGTTCTCATACCTGCGGTGGAATCTCGATATGGAGTTAGTGTCTGCATGGAGGCTGTTGCTATGTTGGCTAGGGCTAAGTAGGATATCTGCTGCTGGACATTACCAAATACTGCTGCAGGGAACATACCACGCTGTAGTTCGTTTTGATAGTGGAATAGAATATTGGTAAGCTCTACAGGAATGGGATTAGATTGTAATGGAGTAACAGAATCACCCTGCCCACCATGTAGGATGGAGCCCCATCTGTCCATCAATTCCTCAGTAGCTATAGGTGTGTCACCACTAGACAACTCCAACCAATGGGGCTGTGCTGCTGTCCTTGCAGCCTGTTGCATGAATGACCTCATCTTATTGTAGTTGAGGAGAAGGTCCTCGTCAGTCCCTACAAAGGCTTCACCATAATGTTCCTGCCAAACTTTACCGGTTTTGATGGAACCCATGTCTGGGAGTCCACCAGCTGGGGAGGTAAAGATGGGTAGAGTACCCAGTTTGGTTAATGCCTTGTCAACTACCGGCTCCTTGACGAATAGACTCTCCATTACCACAGAATTGGTTACATTAGCATCGGCATCAAAGGCCCAGTAGTCATACATGGTAATATCGCCAGTAATTGGCCGTGGATATGTCCAGCCCATAACCTTCAATTTCTTGGCTGAGGCTACAGGAGATAGTGTATATATATGGGCGTGTTCTACCAAACCATCTGGGCCAAATCCAGGAAAGGAATTGGCTGGGGACCACACCTCAGACCAAATTTCCTTATCGGTTACCATGGAGAATATTGAATACCAGCCGGTAGCTAGGAGCCAGGAGACAAAATCAAATAGCCAGGACTGTCTACCTATCATACGGTAGCGTTTCTCCTGGTCTTTCCATCTCCTGGATACATAATCCTCTAGGTAACTGGTGGCAGGAACAAACTCTGGAGGTAGGGTATCAATAGGAATCCTATCAGATATAACCATAGTAGTGAGTAGGTGGCGTGCAAGGTTAAATCCAGTCCTTGGGTCATTGGTAACAACGGACTCCATACCCTCCTGCTCCAATTCATTGTTAAGCAATAGGATGTTATACCAGTCCTTAAATTTTTTGGTTCTAGTAGACCAGTTACTTTTGAGGGTAACACACCTATCTATTATAAACTGGGGTCTTATAGTATGCTTATCAGCCATGATACCTCCCTATTTTCTTGGTTTTCTAGGATGTTTTTTCTCTCTCATAGCTACCTCCTTAATACACTATGCTTAGGTTTCTTGTAAGCTTTCTTACCCCAACCAGGTTTCCACCCAGTCCTACCCTGATAACCTCTCGTTACTGGGTTAGGATTATGAACAGCTAGACCTATGGCCAGACAGTCATGGATATCATCTAAACCTACAATTTCTAGCTTACCACCAGCTACCCTGAAATGACGTAGTTGCCTTACCAACTCAATATCATGGCACACTAGACTGGATAGGGATTTAGTCACCTGCTGCATCATGTAGGGTTTAGTGCTAGATGTGGTGAGCCAACCGGCAACCATAGTAGGTACGTCTTGGATAATATCTTTCCTAAAATATATGGGTCTACGATTCTTACCTAATACTGATATGGCCAATCCATGGGCATTTGCCTCCCAAACTATTTCTGCTCGGTGGTAGTAATCGGAAATCTTACATGCCTTCTCCCAGGTTATCTCTGGACTATACCACCCAGCATCACGGGCACACCAGATGGAGATAGTATTACCTAGGGAATCCTTCTCAAAGGTCATAACTCCAATAGCAGACTGGGTTATCTTTTCCTGGCCTGGGTCTATAATTACCAGGTATTGTTTGGTGGGTCTACCCTCCTCAGTTCTTTCTGGTCTGTACCATACATTTAGTCCATCTACCTTATACGGTGCTTCATAGCAGGTCTTGGCTATGGACTCTATAAACCCATGGTCATACCACATTTCACCAGTGGAGAGGAAGCAGGATACATCATCTTCTGGGAATTCTTGTGGAAATAAGGTTCTACTCTCACCCTTTCTCCTAAGGCTCTCCATAACCAGTGTCATCCACCTACGCCATCTGATATGAGAGAAGGTGAGGTTATTGGTGAACATCAGTTTTTCCTCATCACCGGAAAGGGGGAACTCCTCCTTGTCTGTTTCTGGTATGGCTTTCTGGATTCTTGGGTCTCCTAAATGGATAACATACTCTGGGTGGATAAACCAGGGATAGAAATGGGAGGTAAAGATGGACTTCCCACTCTTGGCTAGTATATACCATTCGTGAAACTCATTTTCCTCACCGTTAGGGGTAGAGAAGGAATCAACTGTACCCTCAGGAGGGACTCTGGCCATTGCTGGTGCTATAATATTCTCAGTTGCTTGTGGGACGTAGAAGGCATGCTCATCCAGTAATAGGTGGTGAATAACCTCTGCCCTACCTGCTGTCTTACTACGGGCAGATGCAATATAGATTGAACTCTCACCAACTACCACGCCATTCTCCTTGAACTGGAAAGTCTTTTCATATGTGGAGTTATGGAAAATACTAGGAAAGTCTGGTATCCCTAAGGATGATAAATGGTTGTAGAAGAAGGTTACCTTATTTAACAACCGCTCGGTAATGAAATCCTCATAGGCTACCAGGATGGTATTGGTACCAGGGTTAGTCAAAGTATCCACCAACCTATTAGCTATTCTCTCGGTGCTGAACCCAATAGAGGAGGGTTTGACCCATATGTCCATCCCAGTTTGGGTGGCATCTACATCAGCTTGGATTGGATTATAGATAAAAGGAACCCTTCTCCTGGCCTTATTTTCTACCACCAGAAGGGTCTCGATATACTTCCTCTTATTATCTATTAGCTCACGGAAGGTCTGTTCCGTCGTCATCTTGCTCCTTTAGATATGGTTCAACAGAGTCAAAGGGTGGGATGTTAATGCGTGTACCTAGTTCCTCACTACCACAGGATTCACACTCATATTCCTCATCCTTGTTGAAATACCCACAGGTATAGCAAATCCTCATCTGGGTTGCCTCGGTCTATACTTCCTACCTCGTTTGCCAATCCTCATAACATTGGCTTTCATAAGGTTTTTTAATCCCGAAATCTTTTGCCTAGTTGAGGCTTTTATTCCTCTTGGCATTTATTCTCCCAGCAGGTGGAGTATATCTCCTATCTCCAATCCACCAAGGGCACCGGCAGTTATGAGGACTCCCATAATTATATAAATTAGCTTACTGTTCTTGCGGACACGACCATTCTGCTCTCTAATATCCATCTTAATTCCCTTCACATCACCAACCAAACCCTTATCATCTGTGCCTGGCACCCCAAACATACCTTGGTGGGTTTCCTGGATTAACCGTTTCTGGGTTTTTTCTGACAATGGAATATTCCTCCTTACTTAGTCACCACTATTCATATCCCTACCCTGGGTAATCTCAATTCTCTCCTGTTTAATTTCCATAACCAACTTGGTGTAGCTAAATGGTGTTTCTGTAGTACCACCACCTAATAGCTGTTTAACTATGGCTAGGGATTGTGGAGTATAGTGTGCCCTTATCTTGCCTAGATAATCATTCTCTTCCTTAGTAAGTGTACCACCAATAGCATCTTCATATAGAACCTTAAAGTCCTTTTGCAATACTAGGTGGAAGTTTCGGGTGAATTGCATATCCACATATTCTGTGGCAAACTTCTTCCTAAGGTCAGTCATACCCTTAGTATCTAAATGGAAAAAATCAGGGTCAGCATCTCGCCATCTCCTGACTGTCTTTTCCGACACATCGGCTAATTGGCAGGACTCCCTGACGGAGAAATTACATATCCTCTTGCTCAGATACTCAGCCCTCTTCGCACTGGTGGTATCACCAAATCCATCATCTGTTAGCATGGGTAGGAAGGACTTGGCTAAGGAATCGGTTTCTGTGGGATTATCGTTCATAGTAGTCTCCTTCACTCTAGATTATCATACTAGACGCTACTTGTCAAGTCTGAGACTGAGATATATTTACTATATAGCACTTGACAGCTTGACAAGTACATCACCATGTGCTATAATAGATATATAAAGTATGATATATAAGTATAGTTAGTATATTATTATACCGGAGGTTAAATGAAGAGGTTTACCAGGGTTTTATTAAAGCAGTATGATATGGGAACTTGGCTTGGGACATTAAAGAACGTCTTTGGAAAGGCGATGGCTTACCAGACTCCTATAAATGTTTTAATTCAAGCCACGACTTTATTTGCCGTAATAACTTTAAGGCCGAAACAGTTCGGGTGGTTGATAGGATGGTTAGAGTTGTGGATGTTTCTTGTTTTTCTTGCTTGTATGCTTTTATTCTTCATGTTATTTGTCTGGAAGGTAGAATTACCCTCTTCTTTTTATTATGGTAACCAGTAGGGTTGGAAGCATCACAATCCAATAAGAGCTAAACTTGAGGAGATGGAAGAGAAACATGATGAACAATTTAAGGAGTTAATGAGGGAGGTGAGGAAGAATAATGCTAAGTAAACAAGAAGAGATAAGGGAAGAATTGGCTATGGTTCTGTGCCATATAGACGGGAAATACTGGAACGACCTTACCTTAGTTGAGGTCGGTGATTATATTAAAAAGACGGAGCGGGTAGCAATAAAGGTAGATAGGGAGTTGCCTGAGAGAATGTTCATTGATGGTTATGGTTATCTACAGGACCATTCAGCACAATCAATATTGGATAAATCTGGCCATACAGCATGGGAGAGTTTAATAAAGGAGTAGATATATAATGGATGATATAAATCTTAGAATACTTCTATCAGGAGGGTTTCTCATAATCATAATAGTAATAACAATATTATATATTTTTCCATGTCTTCCATTCTAATGGAGAAATTACTATGACTACCGGTTGGGGATATTATCTTCAAACTCCTGAGCAACGTGATGTAGATGAATTAGGCTCCAAACTATCTGTGGTATTGAACTGCCCTGTTCACTTCCCTGCTTGGGGTAAAAATATGTTTGAGTGTTTGTGTGGAGTAATATTCCCACTATATATAGTTAAGGGTGGAGATTGGGAGAAGATTAAGCAGAAACATCTGGAGGAGAAGGAGTTGATTGGGGTATGAGTGGGGAGAGTTATCCAATATGTTCTGTAATGAGTGATGCTAGTGTATCACCTACAGATAGAAATGTAGAGATATGCCTGTCATGTCCACTGGATGATTGTGAGTTGGACAATCCCGGAGAAAATCGGGGGTTATATAATAGACGTAGTATGAATGAAATCAGGAAGCTACACCATGAGGGTGTTCATGTTAAGGAACTAGCTACAATGTTTAATAAATCTAGGAAAACCATACAGAGGTATATCAAGTAAATGCCTACCATACCAAATGTATTCATGTACTGGTGCCAGCATAAAGCCAAATGCAGGTGGTGTGAGAAGGATGTAGAGGCCGGCACACCAGTTATAAAGGTTTATTTCTGGAATAAAGGTAATGAGGAAAAGCGTGGATGGAATGTTAGTAGATATTATCACCCTCAATGTTATATAGAACAGGGTCTGGATTACCTAAAGCTGAATCCCTACACACCCTATGTAAGAAAGAGGCCGGATAATAACCTAACATCCGAGCAGAAGGAACTAAGATATAAACTGTTAAGGAGGAAGGCCTCCATCGACCAGAGAAAGAAAAGGTTAAACTCTAGCCATCCATTAGAAACTGCTAGGTTGGATGAGCAGATTTCTAAGATAATGGTAGAGATTACGAAAGTTGGAGGTATACCTAAAAGATGGCTGGAGTAAGTAGAGTGGGTAGCATTGAAAAGATGGATGGCAAATATATTAAATCAGGGAGGTGGAAATGTTCTGATTCACCGACAGGGGCACACCACTCGCATGAGGTATCCAAGAGTCATGGATATGGACTATTCGTTTGTAAGTATTGTGGATATGTACAGAGATTGCCAACCGACTACGGTACAGCTATGAGGATGACTATACCAAATAATAGAGAATTGAAGGACCCGATGTTGGACCCTAAGTCATTATAATAAGGAGGAGAATATGCCCAGAGAAATAGAGGTAAAAATCGTAGGCCTAGTGAAGGTAGAGGTAAGTTCCAAGAGGACAGTCTATACAATTACCGCCGTGGTTGAGACTGACGGGTGTGATGGTTATATAGGAATAGAGATGTCCAGATTTACACTAGGTAATGCCTGTCTAACACAGGAGGTAATAGATGGTAAATAATAAGGAGGAGAATATGGAAGACAAGGAAGAACTAAAATTCCCACTATCATTTGACCAATGCCCTAATTGTGGGTCGGAGAGGAAAATAGCTGGTGAGATACTGAAACAGGAAAAGGAGAAAGGCAAAATCTCACCGGGAGTTAAGGCTTTCATATCCACAAGTAATTCAGTTATTGCAGATATGGGTAGAACTTGGCTCTCCGCACCTATCATCTCAACCTTCTACGATGTGTGTGGAGATTGTGGAACCTACTATTGTATCCATGCTGAGTTGGGGATAGCAACACCACAACTTGGTCAACAGCCACCACAAGTTAAAGGATTTGGGGGAAACTGAGGAGGACAAAATGACAGCAGAGGAAAAACTACAAGAACTCTATAAGAGGGAGAAGGGTGATGAAACTCCAGAACCCACCAACTATGATGTCAATTTAAGTGGTAGTTGTGGAGTCCATATCGCAGCCGAGGATATTGACCTGGTAGCGGATTTGGTGGTAGAGAGGCTATTTGGAAAGCCCACAAGCATGGGGTAAAATGGTGGACCTCACTGTAGATGTATGGGGTGGTTCTGGTCCAGATTGCTGTACCATGCCAGCATAAGGCTGGCGTTATGTAAAGTAACATTTGGTATAAATGGATAAAATCTCAGAGCCAACATAAAAAAATAATATCCATCTCATAAATAAACCACCCCAGCCCTAGACATTATGTTAAGTGGGTGTTATGTAAAGCCGGTAGCTGGAGGCGTTATGTCAACCAGCACGGCAACATTATGTCAAGTAGACATGGGCTGGCAGAACATTTGTTCTAGTATAGGAGAGTAGCACGGATGTTCTTATCACTGGAGTAAGTATGAAAATAGCAGTACGGGTGAGTAAGAGCTAGTGTGGACGAGCAGGAGCTAGCAGGCTGACTCACAATGACCGCCAGTGAACTTGACGGATATAGTCCAGCATGTTAGAATGTAGACAGTAAAGGAGCTAGGTACCAACTTATATTTAATTGAGCAGTTAAGGAGCTTGACAAAAAGCTACCAATATGATATAATATAATAGGAGAGCGTATGAAACTAGGACATCTAGCCAGGAGCTAGACCACGGTACAATTGAATAGATGGCTACTATTGGAGTAGCAAGGTGCTGTAAAGTGGTAACGTTATAGTATCACCAAAATAAAATATTAAGGAGATATTATGGCAGAACAAAAAGAAGCACCCAAGCAGGCACCAACCCTTGACCAGATTAAGGCTGAGATGCTCCAAGCTATTACGGATGGTAATGACGCCGATGTAGCAAGGTTGGCTAAGTCTATCCAAAAGCATAGTACGGATATTGTCAAGGCCGAGGCGGATAAGCAGAAAAAAGAGGGTGAGGCACTAGCCGGTGTCCGTGAGAAATTGGCGGTTGCAATTCACACAGCCATTGGTGACATATCCAGCCAGAGACCAGAGCGGGTAGCAAAGGGCGTAGAAGTCCTTGCCGGAATAGAAGATAAGCTGTCTAAGGTCAAGGCTAAGGGCTATACCTTTAAACTTGACGAACTGGATGTTCAGTATAAATCGGTAGCCTTGGCGGTTCCAACAGTTAGAAAATCCAGCGGTGGTGGAGGTGGTGGAACCGGTGTAACCGTCCAAAGCCAGACCGGGTTAAGGAGAGGTGAGCTAATTGAGAAGTTTGGGACTGGTGAAGAAAAAGCCAACATCCAAAAAGCATTTGATGGTGCATCATCCAGTCCGGGTTCCGCCAAGTGGAGTGCTGAAAAACCAGTGGTTAAGCGGATATTGGCAGACCATCCAGAACTGATAAAACGATAGCCTCCTAAGGAATATGGAGTAGGAATAGTTGCCAACCTACTCCTTATTCTTTTGTGTTTGGAAGTAGGGAAGTTATAGAATGGAGGTAGGGACAGGACGTGGACATTGGAGGACATTCAGGGACAGGATACATTATGTAAAGCTGGATTGGAGACTAGAGGAGACTACATTATGTAAAGTCAACATTATGTAAAGCTATCAGCTATTGACAAACGCAACACCTTGTGTTATACTATAGGTAGACTAAGAATAGAGAGGAGTTAGAAGGATGACTAAATTGTGTGATATGTTCCAGGAGGACAACCCACGCTTTGACAAGGACCGATTTATTACAGCTTGCCAGTAACTCGAAACCAGGTGAAAGCCTGGTCGCTAGATAAAGTCTAGCCTGATGAGAGTTAAGGAGGGTTAAAAGGAAATGAAGACACCTTGGGGAGAATCAGACAGTCAGGATACACTAGCGCCGGGCATCATAAGCTATGGCACGGCCAGCCACGGGGGCATATGGTTAAGCTCAGAGAGACAGGACCAGCTACCCGAAGGGATTGACAACTTCTTACACGACCTTCGCTGGTGGGAGGAGGACTGCGACTGGGTTGTACCTTATATCCTATTCAAGGATGATATTGAGAAGTACGGCCAAGCATATCACTTCACTGAGCATCTAAACGCTGCCTATATCACAGCACGGGACCATCACCCGGAGATTATCGGAGTAACGGCCTAGTTAATACCCGGACACGGAGCCGGTCAAGTTGGAGGGCTTACCGGTTCAAGTCCTGGCATTAGCCAGAGAATAATATAATGGAGGGTATGAAGATGAAACAGAGCAGATACATTATACACCTGGTGATGTGGTATATCACTGACCGGATTAACAAGCTGAGATTGCGGCTTGGGTGGCTGTCTTATTGGGATGTTAAGAATCGTTGGTAGCTAACCTCTTCACTTAGCTCCCCAGTAAAAGTAAGGAGTTGAGATAGATGATGGATGATGACATTAAAAACGGAATATTCCAACCAATATACTAGCACAATATACTAAAGAAGAGGGTTAGTCCTTTCCCCTAGCCCTTCAATCACATCTCACTACAACAAGGGGCTGATTGGGTTGAAGGGTTAGTATGAGAGGATTAACAAGGAAGGATTAGATATGACAACCAACGAGCTAGGTATAGATATAGTATCCAACATACTAGGTGACTTGGTATATGACCGTTGTATATGTAAAGAAGGATATTCTACCCTAGCCCTACACAAAGGTGGCTCCCATGCCAGGGTGTGGATACATGAGGATGGTAGTGTATGTTATCGCCCTGCATTTGAGGTTTATGGTGATATACTGCTGTCTGGGGAAGTGGCGGATATATTATCCAAACATGAAATTAAAACACACCAGATTATTAATTGTCCATATAGGGAGGATAAGCAATGAAGGATGGTGACCTATTCCTAATCAAGCTCAAGCTCCAGCCACTGGAACTCCAGGTCGAGGAGTGTCTGAGGAAGAGAAGGTTGCTGGAAGTAATACTGAAAGGAGGAGCCCAATGTGCTTAACTGTTTTGGATAGGCCAACCCAGCACACACGCAAGAGGATAGGATATAAGGTTGTTACTGAGGTGTCAGAGGGTAGCTACCGACCTATATATTCCTACGACTATGGTATACTATTTGAGATAGGTAAAGAGGTAAAAGCTGGAGGTTTAGATAGATTGGAGCGAGTTGGAATATCACTCACTACATATCATCCAGGTTTCCACATCTTCCTTAACAAGTCTGATGCTATTGGATGGGAAAGACACCAAATGTTTGGTGGCCATAAGGTAGCCAAGGTATCCTTCCGTGGGGTCATAGCCTCTGGTAGAGAGTTCCCAACACCAGGTCCCATAGTAGTAGCCAAGTACGTAACATTAAAGGAGATAGTCTAATGTCCGAATATACAGTAGGACTGGAGTTCAACCTCCCACCCAAGGACATCAAGCGTGTGGCAGATACCCTACGCAAGGTATCCAAAGAGGTAGACAGCATCCAGGAGTCAAAGGATACCCAATACGCCGCTGATATCATGGATGAGATATACACCAAGATGGAGGAACAACATGGCTGATATAAATATAACCCACTCAAACGGTGAGATTACCATTAAGTTTAAACCTGATAGAGGAACCGTATCCAGGTCAGGTAAGACCCTGATAGTAGCCACCACCTCAGGTTTTGTTCCCGTAGAGGGGACGGACCTTAGGATAAGCCTGAATGTTATTAAACCAAAAGGTAGTTGATGTCACCAGTGGGTTTCATCCGGAGGTAGGGTCCCACTGGCGGTGGTTCACACCGAACTCCACCCTACCTCCAATAAGGAAGGAGGGACAATATGTCATACCAAGATGTAAAGGATAAACTACACCACGGACACCGCAAGGTGGCTAACAATACGTACCTTGCCTATGAGAATGAGTTTCATGGTGACTATGTAATACACCCAATAATCATGAAGCTACATGGCAATGTGGTAGCAAGGTTTTATCCAGACCACATAGAACTCCACTCTGCTGGATGGCACACAGTTACCACCAGGTCCAGGCTAAACCTGGCCCTTAGGCTGGCAGGTATCCATGGTAGTATAAGCCAATATAAATATCAGTGGTACATAGATACCAACCTACTTAACGTGGTGGAGTTTAAGGATGGTATGAAAATCTCCTATACCGGTGAGATACTAAGCCATCCCCCTATAGAGGTATCAAAATGAAAATAGTCTGTGCCTGGTGTGATAAATCCATGGGTGAAAAACCACCACTGTCTGATACCCGTACCACCCACGGTATATGTGACCAATGTATCCGAGACTGTGTAATGGAGGATGGAGATGAGTCCAGAGATGGTGATTATTATAAGGGAAATCAGGAGGAGACTCAGAGATGAGGTATCCAACTATGAGGTTGATGTTGTAGAATGGACAAACTCAAGGTATTTCCACCAAAACTAACCATCGTACTGAGAGGTATTATCTATGGACTCCTACTCTGGGTCTGGTACAACATCTGCCACTTGATAGGTACAATACTATTAGAAGGAGGAATCAAATGAGAGACAAGACCGATTGGACTAAACCACTGGATATGGATGACGACCTGTGTGTGGAGTGTGGTGATACATCAGCCTGTTTTGAGGGTATCAAGCAGAACATTGAGCATGAGGGGTTTGTCCTCACACTTACTTGCTCAAGTTATACCATATCAAATGAACATACTAAGGATTAAATATCACCTTATGGAGGTATTCAATGACAGAGAAGATATTACCCACCTCAACCCTGAATCTAAAACCAACTCCACGCCAGGTTAGAGCTATAACCCGTATGGCCTCCCAATTAGGAGACCGTACTGGTATAGAGCATACTCCAGTAAACCGGAGGGAAGCAAGGGACCTTATATTCAGGTTAAGAATACAGTTAAAGGAGGCTAGAAATGGGAAGGAAACCAGTTAATCCACCACCACTCACCCTAAAAGAGACAACAAAAATAGACAGACAACCACTATACACCCACCGCATAGTCACCTGTATCAAGTGTAACCAGTCCGGAGGTATTCTAATCAAGGTAGGTGATAACGAGTACGTACATCAGAATCAGTCTGGATGTAATAAGTAGATATAATATAATATTAACTATACTTATATAACATAAAGTACATTTAAGGAGAGTGATATGGTAAAAGAGAAGAAGGTAAAAATGACCCAAGAGGAGATGAGGCAGTTAAAGGATATGATTGCAATGAAGGACGGACTAGATGTGGTGATGGAATCCCAGATGAGGGTTGGCAAGCATATCAAGGATATTGAGTCCTTGTTCTGGGGTGGTATAGCAAAGCGTTTAGGGACTAGCCAAGCTGCTATTAAGGTAGACCTCAAGACAGGCTATGTTACCTGGACCGAAGTTGAGACAAAGGATAGTAAGTGACTAATCCAAAAGCCAAGGACTTAATCAATCTACCCATTGAGGAACGAGACAAGCTGTATCAGTATCCATATACTGGTCCCTATGCTGGTGAGCCTGAGTTATATGAAATCCTACACCTCAAAGAAAGTAGGGAGATATGGGGTATAGACCACCTAGCTATATATAAGGACTGTCCAGCCTGTGGTAATACCAAGGCTGAGTGGATACGCCAAGAGTGGGCTATATGCTTTGACTGTCTGATTACCTTCGATGCCTTTGAGATGTACTATGACCTAAGTGAGATGGATAAACCAGAAGATTATGAGGAGGAATAATGGAAGCAGGTACTAATGATAAATACTTACTACTATTTATACCCTGTAACGGACAATACCTAAGGGACTGGTGGTGTACTGAAACTGACCACCCCTGTCCAGCACTTAATGATGAGGAATGTCCAATAAAGCAGGAACTGGAGGATGAGTAAATGGACAATACCAATAACAATAGTAACTGTATTTACCCTACTCTACATACTATATCATACCATAATAATTGGATGGGAGATTAAATAATTAAAACCACACCTAATACCATCCGTACCCAAGCCATGAAGGAGATGGGTATAACCAGCTTCAAACCTAATACCAAGAAGCAGAGGAAGCTGAGGCCTATACCTCAACCTACCATAGACTCCAGCCTAAAGACTCCACTCATGAGGTATCTTGAGCTGATACATGGTGAACCCATTGAGCAGATACTTCTATCCGGCTCCCTCTCAGTGGTAGCTAAGAAATTAGATAATGAGGTGGATACCAGTACCCTGAGTAGGTGGATTAAAAGGCTTAAGCTAAGGTATTCAGTGGATAACCTACCCAACTGTAATGGATGTAGGAAGTATGGCCCAGCCTGTGAGAGTGGGGTATGCTACCTACTAATTGAGTTGGAGAGGTATGACCTACTGGAGGCTAAGAAGGTTGAGGTACTTCCTTGAAAGGACTGACCCTAAATGAGCTTATCCAATGGCGTCCACCCTACCAGGAATGGATTATATCCAACGATATACTCCTCACCCAAGGCACCATGTGTATCTATGGAGCAGAAGGAGTTTGGAAATCCATGTTAGTCCTAGATATGACCTTTCGTATAGCCGTAGGTAAGGAGTGGTTTAACTTTAATACCTTTGCCAGTCCGGTATACAACTTCCAATCCGAGATACCACAGACACCACTCCGCAAACGGGCCATGAAGTATGCCTTAGGTAACAGTCTAGCCTCGGAGAATTTCTGGTTATGTTCCGAACTCTACGAAAAAATAGATAAGGGTTGGGGGTATGCAGAATTGGAGAAGGAGATAGTCCGAACCAATCCCAAGGTACTTATCATAGATTCCATATACAACTCAATATCAGCCAAATTAGTAGATGACTATGAGGTAGGACTATTCCTAGACCGCATGAATCTGCTTAGGTCCAAATACAAGCTGGCTATAATATTTGTCCATCATAGCCGACAGGCAGAGCATGGTGAGGGTGAAACCTACCACTACGGTACTGATGAGATGTTTGGGTCATCCAGATTCAAGAGGTGGTTGGATACCATCATATATGTGGAGCTTACCAATGACAGTGAGCCCTTTGTAGACTTGAAACTAACCTTTGAGAAAACCCGTCATACTGAGGGTAAGATATTACCCGTAGATATTCAGGTAGATAGGAGAGACCTTACCTTTAGGAGAAAAACTATAATGGGAGGTATATAATGGACGAGGAGTTGAATAAGAAGCTCGCAGAGTGGGCAGGAGGTAAATATGAATTTGGACATTGGTGGTTACGGGACTATAATGAACAAACCTGCAATCCTCCCAACTTCACCAAATCTCTAGATGCCTGCTTTAAGTGGCTAGTACCGAAGTTATTTGAGTTAGGCTATTCTTGTGGAATGATTATAGCAGAGGTGTCATCAAAAGCAAGATACCGCTTTGTTGTGGATTTAGCCAACACAGAGGTTGGAGTTGAAGCTCAGGATGAAAACCCTGCCCTAGCTTTCTGTCTAGCAATAGAGAAACTAATTGATGGAGGTAAGTAATGGTACTACCAGACAAGGACAAAATCATACCAAAGAAGATAACCCTATCCCAAGACGACTTCATTGAGTGGATACTAACTAATACCAAGGAGGAATCAGAGTTCAGGATATACCGAAACAAAAACCATACCCTAGTAGGTATAGACGGAGAGTGCAAAAATGACGAGGACTGACCACATGCCAACGGATACAGACTACCATTGTAAAAACTGTGGCCACCACCATTGTAAGATATGCGGTGGATGCCATAGGTTTAAGTGTGGGTGTAAGGTTTATATTAGAAATAGGAAATCTCCATAACTAACATTATGTTAAACTTTACATAACATCAACACTTGACAAGCTCACTCCAGTATGTTATGATAGTTATGAAAGTCGTGAAATTCTAATCGGAGGAGGTAATGAATGAAGTCAGGATAGTAACAGACCGGCATTTTGTGGCTCCATTGACTGATGAGGAGTACAAAGATGTTAAGAGGAAGGCGCTAGAGGCCAACCTCAAGGTCAAACAGTGGATACAGTCAGCCATATTGGATAAATTAAATAAGGAGGAATAAATAAATGGCAGACCCAACACCAGTAACACAGGAAGAAGTATTACAGCAACTGATGGTAAGAGGATTTGAGACAGGGTTCGTGTCTACCCCACTCAGGGATTTCTGGGGTGTACTCAAGTCCATCACCGGCGAGATGAGGTCAGGTAATAGTGGTCCCTACCTGGTAGCCCTATATAATATGGAAGAGGTAGAGGTACTACCAGGTGGCTCAATAGAGCCTTATGACTCACCAATAGCACAGATAGATATACCGGCATCTACCAAAGATAAGAGTAAAATGGGTTACCTTGGTACATCCATTGACAGGATTATAAACGCCGGTCTGGCTCCTGATATACCTCAGGCCCAAGCCAAAAATATGGAAAGCCTGATTGGTAAGAAACTCCATTGGCAATTTACCCCTGGTCACCTAATCCCAAACAGAGATGAGGCCGGTGCATGGTCCGATAAACCTGCCAGTTGTTGGGTGGTAACTGAGATTGCCGGTGAGGGAGCAGCACCAGTAGCTGCACCTAATGTTGAGGTAGCTCCGGCCCAACCATCAGTGAGTGCATCCCAAAAGGCACTGGAACTATTAGATGGTAAGACCATACAACAGTGGCACCAGGTGGTGATGCTGGACCCGGTAGTTAAGCAGGATACCAAGTTCCTACAGACTATTATAGATAATTCATTCCTAGCCAGCATGGAGTCAGTGGGTAAGGTAACTAGAGATGAGGGTGGAGTCCACCACGTAGTTGCCTAGTCTTTTGAACCAGTCCAAGTGACAGTGGGCTGGTATGAGAAGATTAGTACCTTAAAAATAAGCTGGTGTCCTAACAAGACTTAATTGGCGGATGCGGTCTAGACCGATTCAGAGCCAGCAAGTAGCCAGCTACCCGTGAAAACGCTAATGGACTCATGGCGGAGCCAAAGTGTATCGATAGCAGAGGCTCCTAGCTGGCTAAGCCTGAGCCGAGTAGTTGTTTAATTACATTAAAGGCAGTTGAGGTGAACAGATAATGCTGAACCTTAAAACCAGCTTATCTAGAGGTAAGTTCTAAGTCTAGTAGGCTCAGGCTCCCCTTAGGGGGAATAAGTAAAGGAGGAGAAGATGAAAAGGATAACAAGTAATCCATATCCAATAGCAGTGTCTTTAGCTGATACCCAATATGATGCACAGAAGGCTTATGACGAGGGAGCCGATGCCCAACTAAAGTCCTGTGAGATACAGCACCTTGAGGAGATGATTGAGTGGATTGAGGAAAATACCACTGCTTGTTATAGCCGTGATGTGCCAGATGTTTTATCCCATTATACACTACAATCAAATCCAGTAGAGCTCCTTAAAGACAAACTAAAGGAGTTGAGGAAATGAAATGTGGCAACTGTCAGACAACTATGCGCATTATAAACAAGGTCGCCCATTGTTCTAAGTGTGGGAATACAGTTTATATAGCAAAGACGTAAGGAGTAATTATGACAGAACCAACAAAGGAACAGATGAGAGTGTTCTGGGAGGGGTGTGGGCTAAGGATACACCATATCAAAGATAGTTTTGCTGTTAAGGAACACTACGAGTTTTGCTTTAATGTAATAGGGGATGGAGTATCAGAAAATTGGGAGGAAGTATGGGCTGGTTTTGATATGTCTGACTTCCTCACCCTAGACAACCTGTTCAAGTATGCTGTGCCAAAGTTGGGAGTAGGGCTTGACTATATCCAATTTAAGTTCAGGAAAGAGGGATGGCTATGTGTAGTGAGAGGTGTTGGGCTTGAAAAAAGAGCCTTCTATTATGACGACCCTGCCCTAGCTCTATTCTGGGCACTGGATAAGATAAGGGAAACCAATGAAGAATTAGAAAAGGAACTAGAGAAAAGAGGAACGGCTGAAATTACCAATGGAATAGTCAACCAAGTAACACAAGCCTTAGATGAGAAAGAAACAGAGGCTACGTATATGGTGTTTGGTGAGGTAAAACATAGGGGTATTATACCCATAGATGAGGCTTGTGCTAACTGTGGCCACTGCTACTTTGTCACTATAAAAGAATGTCAGGATAGACAGGGTGGGGATGCCAGGGCTAGAGGTTTCACGAAGGTAATCTGCCCTCAGCAATTTACAGATTAAGGAGAATTAAATGACTGACGAATTAACACCAGAGGAAATAAAGAAATATCTTGACGATTACTTAGATGAGATGGGTTGGGTTATAAGTAAAGACGGGATGCAATATGCTTGGCTCAAACAGCTTATCAAAAGAGTATCCCAACTAGCCAAAGTCCAGAAAGACGAATTAACACCGGAGTTAAGGAATGAACTTGAGGGAATGAAGCCTGAGTATCAGGACAAATTAGCAGAGTTACTGAGGTTCGCTTCTGATATGGGTGCCTATGGTGACCCTTTTGGAATACTGGCTATTATAAGCCCTACTTCGGGTAGAGTATTGAAGAGTGATAAAGCCCAACTAGCCAAGAAAGCTGATGTATGCCCTGAATGTGGGGATAAGAGGTTTATTTTTAAGACTGACAAGTTACATCCAGAAGGCACTAATACTTATACACTGTCCTGTCCCACCTGTAAAGGCACAGGTAAAGCTGTCCCTAAGTTGAGGGAGAAGATAGCTGAACGCCTATATACAGAATACAGTTACCATGCTTCCTATAAAAAGTGGGTTGACTTACCCGACAATGAGATAAGGCAAGAATGGTTAGAAAGAGCTAACCAAATCCAAGTCCTCTGTGAGAAAGAGATACGTAAGGATGAGAGGGAGAGGATAATAGCTATATTTGACAAAAACTTAGCTTTAGCTCCTATTGATAATGCCTACTTTAGGATATTGGCTCAAGATGTTATTGAGTTCCTAAGAACAGGTAAGACAGCCTCACAAAGAGGACATGAGAATTACGAGAACTATCATAAAGCCCTCAAGGAGAAAGATGACTAACCAAATACTAATCGACATCCAGGTAGCTAAAGAGATATTTGTCACCTTCCTGGTATTTGGAACAATAGCCCTGGCTGCTCTTGTATTCTACATGAATAATAAAGGAGGATAAGCAAATGTTGGAATGGTACAAGTGTCCAGATGAAACAATAGTCTCAGTTAAGGATTGTCTAGCCAAGTGTATACAATCGGAACGGTGTCTTACCCTACCTACTCTTACTCTCATAGCCCAGGAGAGGAAGTGGACAGGTACTGCATCCACCACACAACTCCTTAACGGTACTATGTACTCCTTCCTTAAGCTAACTCAGCCCTATACCGTAGACCCAGACAGCATGGCCTTCGCCTTGTTGGGTAGTAAACACCACCAGCAACTCAGTGATGTGGCTAAGACCCTTAACCTGCCTTCTGAAATACCACTCACTGATGAGGACAGGGACATATTTGACTTACTGGAGCCGGACAATGGTGGCTGGACCCTTACCGATTATAAAACTTGGGGTAGCTTCCGAGTGGCCAAGTGTCTTGGAATAGTAAAGACAGGCAAACAACCAGACCCAAGTGGTGAGGTATATAAGAGGGCTGGTGCATGGGGAGCGGCTGGTTCACCTAAGATGATTGATGTATTCCAGCAAGTACCTAGCGAGGCTGATAACTGGGAAACTGAGATGCAACTAAATCGGTATCGCATCATGCTAAAGGAGAGGGGACTACAGATAGGTAGGATGCAGATACAGATAACGGTGAGGGATGGAGGCCTGGCTGTGTCTAGGAGTAGGGGTATTGAGAGGAATACCTATATGGTTCCAATCAAGAGGTTGGAGGATGAGGAAACTAAACGGTATTTCACTACCAAAGCCAACCTGCTGAAAGTAGCACTAGAAGATAAGGGATGGACAAACCCCTGTGATAACCGTGAGTGTTGGGATGGAGTCAGATGCAGGGACTACTGTGAGGTAGCATTATTCTGTCCTAAAGGATTGATTGAGCAAGGAGGTAGATAATGATATTCATCCTTTGGGGAGAAGATAAGAGTTGTAAGAATACCCTAGCCATGACATTTCCCAAGCCCATGGTGGATATGGAGTTTGACATAGGTGGTCTGACCAGAGCTAGTAGGAATCTATACAGACCAGCCAGTGATGGTGTGGCTGAACTTAATCTACCCATCAAGGACTGGGTTACCAGTGGCCAGATAAAACTGGAGCAATACATCATGCCATTCCAGATTGGCAACTTAGACCCTATTACCAGTATTGTAAGGCCATCCAAAATCATAGTGGGTATGAAGGAGCTATTCTATGAGTTTGCAGGTAAGTTCATTGGACACCTAAAAGACCCAGACGTTAAAACCATCATGGTAGATACTGGTACGTTGCTCTACGAAACAACCTGTGTTGGATATACACAGGAGCTACAGGAGAAGCAACTTCCACTCAGACCAGATGGTAAGGGTCAGGATGGTAAAGCCCTCCGGACACAACTACAACCACCCGAATATAGGGAACCCTATATCCGCATGAGAGGGTTCGTCTACCAAGCCAAAGCACATGGTAAACATCTGGTTATGACACACCATGCCGCTGATGAGTATGGACTAATGAGGAAGAGTGATGGAACCTTTGGTCAGGACAAAACCGGTAAGCGTATACTTCACGGCTGGGGCCAACTCGGCGATGGTGCTGATGTGGTAGGCCACACCTACTGGGATGCTAAGGAGATGAAACCCTACTTCAATGTGGAGTTAGCCGAAGTAAAAGAACTAGAGGGTATGGTCTTTGAGGAGCCTACCTTTAATAAAATAAGCACTGTAATAAAAATGCTGAGAGGCGAGGAATGAATACAGTCATAAGCCAACGTAAGCCAATCCAGTCAAGGTGGTTCCATATAGGTAAAGGATACCTATGCTTTGCTATTCTTAGACCACCTGCATTTGCTGTTACCATTGAACTTAGGGATAGTAAAGAATCATGGGAAATAGCGGTCTCTATTATCTCCTTTAGTATAGTATACCAATGGAATAAGAGAAATACCACTGGTAGTATGTATCTATCAACTAAATCACAGGGATGGAGAAAAAAGCAAGTCGTCAGATTGACGAGAAGCACACTAAAATCATTTATATGATGTTCTGTACGCTCAGAAAAAGCAGACGCTGTACGTTGATTGTACGCAGAGCTAGTCACGAATAAGAGCTAAAATTAGGAGTAATTCTACACATGACCATATTTGTGGACACATTTGAGCCAGTCCAGATAGAAGAACTAATAGCCCAGTCTGTACCTACCATCAGGATAACTCTTAACCACAGTTCACAAGGCATAGCTGATTATTTCTGGTACGCTGTGGATGGACACCGTATCCAGGTTGAGAGGAAACAGATAGATGAGATATTAAGTGGGATGGACAGTGTAGAGGAACAGCTAAGGAGGGAGTTGGGTAATGGAATTGAGGAAACTATACTACTATATGAAGGAACATGTGAGCCTATACCGGGCCTCAAGTCAGCTATACAGAGTTGGAAGTTGGCTAAGGCAGGGAAAGTTATGGTACCATCCCATAAATACAATGCCAGTTATAGTGGCCTACACGCCTGGCTCTCCCAGTTGGATAAGGCTGGTATTACCATTATTCATACCTGTCATTATATTGGAACTGCTATGTGCCTGGTTGCTCTATATAACAACTCCCAGAAACAAGAACATGTAACCCTTAGGAGATACATCAAGGAGCATATTACTATCAAACCCTACAATGAGCATGTGATTACCCTAATGGGAATTAAGGGAGCCAACATCGGTGAGGAGATAGGACTAGCATTGATTGATAGGTTTGGTACAGTATGGTATACCTTATCCCAAGATGAGGACACATTGGCTGAAACTATTATAGGAGGTAAAACTCTTGGCATCAATAGGGCCAAAAGGATACTGAGGTCTATAGGGAGGACAACATAAAAAATGTATAGGTTAGATATTTATGTAAATTTTGGTCTTAATGATGAGGAATATGAAACAGATGAGGAATATGAAACAAAGGAAGAAGCCATTAGAGTGGGCTGGGGAATAATAGACAGTGGCTACTACAGGGAAAGTAGTGATTGGTTAATTTCCCCACATTATATTAAAAAAATTGTAATTATAGAAATGGAGCAGGAAAATGACACCGAAACTACCAAAGAAAACTCCAAGACAGCTAGCTGAGGAACATTGGATGTGGATAGAGGGTATGCTGTTGGAGGAGATGAGGATGAAGATGAAACTGTTTCAGGAAGGATTTATCCATGGATATAAACATGGTAAGGAGGAACAGAGTGGAGTTTGCACCAGACAGAGAAAGAAACGATAAGGGCTGGATTATTTACCCTTCTGACACAGCGTACAGGAAATCACTATTCCCACCACAGGTGATGAAGCATCCGGCCAAGATGCAGATGTGGCTGGAGAAGGACATAATAGAATATGTATCCAATCCAGGCGATATAATACTTGACCCATTTGGTGGTACTGGGACCCTAATGATAGCCGCACTAATGGGTAGAACAGTCATCCTAATGGATATTGAGGAAAGTTACCATAAACTGCAACAGGAGATACAGTTTACATTAAAGGTAACTAACCCTGATATGTCCTCAGTAATATTACTCCATGGAGATAACAGGTTCTTACTACCTATACCCTGCAGCCATATTATAACCAGTCCACCATACGCTGGTGCTATGGATATACGTAAGGTAAGAGAGGGAGAAGAGGGTGATGAATTAGTAGAAGCAGACAGGCAGATGGTGGAATACAGTAAAGATAAAAGGAATATCTCCAAACTAAATACCTTCCTCTACAACCAGGCCATGGAGAGAGTATACAAATTATGTTATGAGAGCCTACTACCGGGTGGTACCCTCTCTATAGTTGTTAAGGATAGGATTGAGAAAGGTAAGAGGGTCTACCTAAGTAAGTGGGTAGACCGGGTATGCAAGAAGATGGGATTCACTGAATATTCTTGGTTTAAGTGGCAAGCTCCGGGTAGTAGGTTCACCAGTGATAGGAGGGCTAAGGGCCTAGAGACTGTGGATGATGAGGACATAATGATTTATAGGAAGGAGAAGTAAATGAGCCTGACAGAAATGCTACAAAAGGAACAGGAAATCACCATGCAGTTGGGTGAAATGGAGACCATGGTAGCCAGGAAAATATTTGCTGATTGGTTATCTAAGGTAGAACTACCGACATATCATACTCTAACTATCAATGCTACTGAGGCTATAAGGGAGTTACTGGTTACTTTGGTAAATGAGTTATAAGGAGTAGACATGAAAATACAACCAGTTGCAATCAACCATATATTAATATATCTGGATAACGGTGAAACATTAGATATAAACGATGGCACACTCACACCAAGCGGTGGCACATTAAATATGGTTCTGCCACCACCAACAGACAGGTTTATGGTTGTTAAGGAAAACAATTCCGAACTAATAAAAATTGAGTTCAAAAGGAGATAGATGTACTTCGCTCATGATACCGAATCTCAGTTCTATTACCTTGGTGAGGAACAGCCAGGCCCAAGAGTCCTAAACAAGTGGCTGGTTGATTCACCACCTCATATCATAGGGCTTGACGTGGAGACTATTTCACTCAAGGAGCGGATAGCTATTGGAATCAGCATAGCACCTGCACCTAATGTTTGTTTCTACTTCCCACTATTTCCAGTGGAATCTCCTGTTACTCCCTGGAATCTACTTAAAGACCCTAAGGTTATGAAGGTTATCCACAACGCTATCTTCGACCTAAGTGTGCTGGATGAATTTGATATAGACCTGGAGAATATAGCTGATACCAATGTTATGTCCAGACTCCTATGCCATAAGTTCAATGGGCTATCTGACCTAGGCTGGGTACATAACATGGAGGTACATGAGGTTAAGGAACTACTCAAGGAACACAACGCTAAGATAATGCTGGATATGCCTCCGGATGTGGTAGCCAGAAAATGTATGCAGGACTCTATGGCATCCCTCAAGTTGTATTGGGAGTTTCTACCTCAGACCAACCTGGAATACTTCAATGTGGAAATGCAGACCATACCTATTATGATTAGGATGGCAGATAAGGGGTTGCTTATAGACCACAAGGTGAGGCAGAGGTTGGAGGTAGAACTAGAGGAGGGTGTGGATGCCTACCAGCTAGCCTGTGAGAAGAGTGAGGCATTCAACCCTGGTTCACCACAACAGGTGAGTTGGATACTAGCCAAGCGTGGTTCCTATGATGTGTTTGGTAGGTTACCATTCACCAGAGATAAATATGGTAGAAGTACAGGTAAGCTATCTACAGCCAAAGAAGTATTGCAGAAGATGGTTGACCCACTGGCCCAGCTAGTGTTGAATTACCGAACGGTGAAGTATGTACTCAGCCACTATGTAGTACCATGGGCCGAGGAAGAAAGAGCTACTACTAGGTACCACCTAGATGCTATCACTGGGAGGCCATCCAGCACTAACCCTAATATGCAGAATATACCTGGGATAAAATCACCGACAGGGTACAATGCTAGAGCCATGCTGTTACCTGATTCTGGTACTTGGACTGATATGGATTTCTCACAGCTGGAGTTAAGGATACTTGCCAACCTCTCTCAGGATAGGGAAATGCTACACATATATGAGACCGAGGGAGACATACACCAATACACAGCCGACTTCTTGGGGATACAGAGGCCACCAGCAAAGAATACAGCCTTTGCTATGATATATGGAGGGACAGACTCAACCATAGCAGAGACGGCCCATGTACCAATCCAGAGAGCTAAACAATTAAAGGAAGCATGGTTTAATTTATATCCACAGGCTGGTGACTATATCCAGACCATGCAGGAGGATGTTAAGAGAGGTAGAAATATAGCCACTACCATGTTTGGTAGGAACATGAGGCTACCGGCAGATGATGAGGAAAGTCTGGATGCCAGACAGAGGAAAAGTATTAACTACCCTATCCAAGGTACTGCTGCGGATATACTCAAGCGTGCCCTGATTCACTGTAGGGATATGGATATTAGGTTACAAGTCCACGATGAGTTACTTATTGATGGGATAGTCCTACCAGATAAGTTCAGTGGACTAGAGAACATAGCTAAATTCAGGACACCAATAGAAATAAGATATTTGGAGAGGTGGGAATAATGCAAGAGCTTATTGATAAGGAAGTCCATGTTATATTTAATAGATTAGCCCGAGGAGAACATTATAACGATTACCTCAATGGTGTACTATTGGCAATCACACCCGAAGGTATAAAGATTTCACTCCATGGAGGCTCACCTGGAGAGTGGTTCCCAATGATAAGTATTAAAAGTGTAAGGGAGAAACTATAAATGGGAATGATATATCAGTTTCGTTGTCCAATGCACGGACTATTTGAGGTAGAACAGCCAATGCACCAAACCCATGAGGCTTTGTGTTCTATATGCCAATCACCTACATGGAGGGTATATAGCCCACTTGCTCATTATTGGAGTAATCCCAAACCACTTTATCATAAGGATGGGAGCTACGAGGAGAAGTATTAGGCAGGTTGTCTCACCGGAACACTAACTATCCTCTTCCTATACTCAGCCTTGGACTCCAATATCCTGTTAAACTCACCTAACCTAATCTGTGCCTCGGCACGGAACCTATCCGCCAGTAACATATCATTAGCCACAGTCTCCTGGTATTGACCGGCTTGGGCTATGAAGTCCTCAGCTATACGGTCATAACCTGCTGATTGCTCAACATGGGACCTGAGGTCAGATAGTCTAGCGGCAAACTCCTGGGCATAACCTATAGCTGCTTGTGTCCTAACCTGGGCTATAGATACCCAAGCCCTAGCGTAGTCAGAACCTAAGGCAGGAACACTCTCACCATCGTTCAGTTGGTTTATCAGGTTCTCATATTTCTTCAATGCCTCCTCGGCACTATCAGGGGTGGCAGCACCAAGGTCAGTAGTATCTACCTCATCCAGGTAGGAGTTCATAGCATCTATGGCAGTAACCATCTTAGTCCTCAGGTTGGCGGCATCATCGGTTATGTCCTTCATCATCTCAGCAGCGTCCTCACCGGAGTTGTTGTCTAAATACTGTTTGGCGCTGGTAAGTGCTGTCCTTACACTAGCCAGGTCTGTAACCGACTGGAGTTCATACTGCAAAGCCTCTATCATTAGGGCATACCCAGCTGCACCTATAGATATTACTTGGTCTAGGTATTCCGGATAACTACCAGGCCCAGTCTCTGTAGGTGGTCCATGCCTCATCTCATAGTAGATGGCTATATGTTCACCATCCAAGAGGGCTTCTTGGGATACACCTGGTCTGGGACTACCTATGGTCATCATGTTTTCCCAGATAGTAAAGGCTGCGGATTGGTCTGGTGTTTTACCTAACCTATAGAGTACCTTAACTATCCTGGTTACTACCGGCATGATGGCTGATATGTCTATGGACTTCTCGTGCTTATCATAGTTGGCGTAGTAGGTAGTACCGGCTACCATGTCGCCACCGGATATAATGTTTATCCGACCGTTAGAGTAGTCCATCTCATAATCATCATCAAGGTCGAATTTGGTTCCTGACTTGCCTGAGGCTGAATATATACTCTCAGAGCCAGACTCCACAGGGTTGTCTAGCTGCATCCAGACACCAGTGATAACACCATATCCAACACTTATAGTATCACCAGGACCATTACCATCTATCTCATTAAGCTCCACCTGGATAATCGACCTAAAGTAAACCTTACCTGTCTGAACTTTACCATTGTACCTATAGAATCTTTCCTCCCTATATACACCGTCAATGTCTGTACCCTTAATAATTAGGGTCATCCTGGATATACTGTTATTGGCATCAGTTAGTGTTACCTTCAATGGACGTGGTATATCAGGGAAAAGATTTGCTATAGTTATTGTGCCACCATCTACCTCATTCTCTATACTTATGGCATTAACCATGCTGGTATCAGACTGTGCTGCTGATGTGGTAAAGGTATTATCCGTTACCTTATTTCTATAGGTTAGCTCATATATCCTTTCCCTTGGTAAATGCCTACTTAGGTCATCTACAGCCCTATCTATACAGCGGTTGATTTCTGCTTTGGATATATCAGTATCAAGTACCATCTTTAGGTCAATTATTATCAAAGCCCTAAGTTCAGTTAAGTCCATATTAACCTCCTAACCATTTTCCTCACACCAACCATCAATACGACAGGCAGTATCCATGGCTGCACTAGATACCACTGATACCTTAACATCAGCCTTCGCAGGTACTTGTATAGGTATGTCAAGAGGTAGTGGCATAGTACCCACCTGCAAATGTGAAATATCCTTAACATTAAAAACACCTGGTAACAGAAGTCCATGAAAGCTGGATGTTGCTCTCAGGAAGAACTCCGAAGTCCTGTTAGCTCCAGTAGATATTGCGCCTGTTGCCCACTTGGTTATATAAAAAGTAAGGCCTTTTGGTACTGTCCATACCCCAGTTAGAGAGGTATTGATACCAGCCCTAATCCTAGTATACTCTACTGTACTATCTGTACTTTCAAGGGTAATGGCACCAGCAGCAACTCCTCCACTACCAACAGTCAAGGAGTGCATATTCTGTACCCTCAATATATTAGTAGCCACTGTATTTACTGGATTCTGACCATTCAGGGTAACTATCTCATCCTTCTGTTTATATTCATCATCCAGATAGTGTATCATAACCTTTTGGACACCAGACCCAGCAGAGGCATCATCAATACTACCGGACACCACCTCCATCTGGATACCACCAGCAGCAGGGAATACATAGATTCCGCTAGTTGTACCTTCCCACATATCCTCTAACGAGGTACTGGTATCATCGTTATTTCCTATAATATGTATAGGAACTGCACCCTTAACTTTGCCTCTCGATACATCAAAGAGGAAGTCACGATTCCTAAACAGTACATCAAAGGACCGCTGCTTACCATCAGAGGTTACGTAATCCACAGGGGTAGTCATTGTTCCATATCTTCCTTATCTATATTAGCGTTGGATAGACTAGCAAGGTGGAGTCTGGCTAACCTCATCTCGGTGATGAGTTCCCTTAATTCAATAATCATTTCGGCTAACTTCTCTTCCATTACATCCTCCAATATCCTCTCTACTATATTACGGATATAACCAGGTGGAACACTAACAGTCCTTGAATCTGCATCCTGAGTAATAGTACTGGCTGGTCTACCCTGTTTCTCCCCATGGAACTCAGTTAGTTTCTGATTAGTCACCTGTTTCTTTCCCCTAATCTCCTACGCCACCATGCTGCTACCCATCTAGCATAGCCACTACCAGGACTACCAGCATTTTGCCACTCCCTAAAAGTCGGTTGTCTGTTGGTAGGTAGCGGAGTAGGTGTCCTTGGCGGGACAAATGTTGGAGTAGGCGGTTGTGGTGCAGTCACTCTGGCTGTGGCTCCTAGTATGGGCTCAAGTCCAGGCAACTCTATTGGACTGATACCGCCTAAATCTGTCTCCCTAAACTTAGCCGTTACAGCCTCATCTACGGTGCTAAATATTTTCTTGGTTATCTCTGGGCTATCAGCGGCTTCCTTTATACCCCTCTGCTTATCCGTACCTGGTATAGAAGCCCTAGGTCTGGACAGCCACTCAGGAAGTCCAAAGTCTGAAGTGACTTCACCTAAAGCTAGCTCAAGGCTGTAATCTCCTTCTTTCCTATTATAACGGTGGATAAGGTTGGTGACTCTGGTGATGGCTTGAGTTGGAAACGATTGCGCTCCAGCAGTTCCAGCAACAAACGAACTTTCGCTACTATATGATGTACCACCAGCATTGACAGCATATGCCCTAACATAGTATGTTAATCCTTCAGTTAGTAAAGTTAATTCAGATACGAATGTTCCTATAGTTGCCTTAGCTCCTAACTCTGTCTTACTATCAGAAGTATCTGGGGTTGGTAATGTAGACCATACAAGACCATGCTCAGTCACGCTCCCGCTGCCAAGGTCAGTAACAGCACCGTGTCCCCTGGCAGTGGTGGTAACTATATTGGTAATGGCTTGTATAGTTACTGTTGGCGGGTCTATGGTATATATGATAACCAGTTTAGGCCGATAAGCACCTATTGAATACTCACTAGAACGTAAGGATAGCCTTCTTCCCGAACTGTCCTCGCTCTCTGTTTCAAAGCGAACTAGAAATTCAGCATCTATTGAGTTATCATAGGCATCCTGAACAACAGAAAGAACATTAAGGTCCATCCAGTTACCAGCAACACCAGCAATACCACTACCACCAGCAGGATTAGAAGTTACATAATCACCTCCTGCTGTTGTCCAGTTACTACCAGTTTTGTAGATATTCCAAGTAGCCTCACTTTCCACCCAGTCTGTTCTAGTAAGTTTATACGCCCGAACAGTTTCTCCTACTGTCCTAAATGATACGTAAACACGAAGGGACAACGTAGCACTCGTAATTGTAATATTACTAGGAAGTGCAGATATATCAAACTCCAATATAGGACGCCGATTTCGGCTAGCATCCATATTTCGAAGGAAAACAAAATCATCAGCGCCATTGTTAGTAGTCGGGTTCTCTTCCTCAAGATAAGTATCTTTTGCTGCTGGTTGAACTGTTAGCGTTGCCATTATGTCCTCTTATCCACAACCTGTACTTTATCATATAGCTCCACCCTAGAGTCATGTGGAATTACCAGTCTACCACCCAATATCTCAGACTTCAACTTGGTAAGTATTGCTTCCGCCCTCTTATTAGCATCACCTTGGGTGGTAATACTACCTGCTTGGAATACCCCTACAATCTCAGTACCACTGCCATACTTGTCTATCTGGTCTTGGTCCTTAGCTGTACCTACAATCAATGGATAGCTCGAAGTATTCCACTCACCAGTGTTAGGGTCTTGGTTACATAAAACCACAATGCTGTTGGGTATAAGTAGTATGGTTTTCTCCACATACTCGATAAACCAATGGGCTTGGTCCGAGTAATAGGTTTCATCCACACCATCAGTAGTCTGAGGATATATGCATTGGAAGGTCTTGGAGTTCTTTGTTCTCAAGTATTCCTTGGTCATCCATATCAACCTATACAGTAGGGATGCAGCATTTTCGAATGGTAACTTATTTACTATAAATACCGGCTTGAAGTTATCTATGATACCATCATCTGGAGGTGTATCCTCTAGTGTCCAA
>LAZR01000316.1_pt1 | contig 44707 bp, 49 predicted proteins | sample 329461 | NCBI WGS metagenome assembly LAZR01 (sample SAMN03002196, study PRJNA259156) | marine sediment metagenome | biome: sea floor; feature: Hydrothermal impacted sediments; material: marine sediment; isolation source: Loki non-amplified sample from Loki's castle hydrothermal vent sediment ...
GTATTATGGAGCGCCGGCGTTGCGTGCGGCACCTGTGACCGAGGAACCGGCCGGCCTCTTCGAGCGGATGATGCCTCGCACAGAGCTGCGATCGCCGGAAGGCCGTGCCACGGCCGGCATCGAGCTGGAAGCGATGCGGGCCGGAATGCGGCCGGAGGCGTTCAAGACCTCTGTCTATCCGGAGGGCTCCACGATTCGCAGGTTGGAGCAAATGGGCGATGGCATGATAGCCGGATCCCTGGGAACTGCAGAAGGAATGATCGGGGCCGTGGAGTGGATCACCGGATCCGAAACGGCCAAGCAGCTTGCCGATGTGGTCAAGGCCCATCGCAAAGAGATTGGGGTGGATCCGGAGGACGCTACCTTCATGGACGAGCTGGCCATGGGTGCCGGATCCGCGGCGATCTTCTTCATCCCGGGCCTGGGGATTGCCCGGAGCACGCAGCTTGCGGCCAAATTTTCGCCGGCGATCGCCCGGTGGTCCGGCCTGGGGATGGCGTCGGTTATGGAGGCCATGACCGAATCCGGCCTATCCTTCCGGGATACGATCGCAGAAACACAGGACAAAAAGAAAGCCGAGAAGGCAGCCAACTTCACGTTTTGGGCAAATATGGCCCTGTTGCCCATCACAAACGCCCTGGGCGTCTTCGGAACCCAGGGTAAGGTTGTGCGTCGTCTCATAATGAGTTCGGCCATGGAAGGCGGTCAGGAGGCCGCCCAGGACGTGATCAGAGCAGTGGCCGAGGGAAAACCGATGCCCGAGATCGAGCAGCTAGCCAGATCGGCGGCCGTAGGGGCGATTATCGGTGGCGGGGTATCGGCAGTAACCGCTCTCGCGCCGACCGGAGTGGCTCCTGAAGAGTCAGAACTGAGAAAAGATCTACAGAAATTGGTATCGAAATACCTCCCGGAAGAGGAAAAACCGAGTAAACCGGAGGAAATCGAAGAAAAACCGACCGAGCCAAAAGCACCCGAAAAACCACCGCCCGAACCCGTAATAGAACCGTCCGAACCTAAACCCGCGCCAGTCGTGACTTTGCCGGAAGAACCTGCAGGTCCTGAGGGATCCGCCGGCGAGCTCCTCGATGATGTCCAGGAACAAAAGCCAATCCCCGCTAAACCGCCAGAACCGGGTGAGGTTGCGGAAAAACCGTACGTTGAGGTGGCCGAGAAGGTAAAGGAGAGTATAGATAAACCCGGGCAACTGACATCGAAGGAGCTGTTTGAGTGGTACGATCAGGCGGCAGGCAAGACCCAGGCGGAAGGGGGATATACACCGAAGGATGCCTACGATGCCATGGAGCTGGGGATCAATAAGAGCTTTGAACTTTACGCCACAAACGCGCGAATAGCAGATGCGGCTGCAGCGGGAAAAGCGATAACGCAGTTAAAAAAGACGATCAACACCAAGATGCCCACGCAGACGCGACGCACCGCAGAATCCGATGAGTTTCAGCAATTCTCGACCCCGCCGGCCCTGGCCTATGCAGCCAACTGGATCGCAAAGCCGAGTAAGGAGGACGTCTTCCTGGAACCATCGGCCGGCGTAGGCGGCATTGCGATCTTCGGTAAGAACGCCGGCGTAAAGAAAGTGATTGTTAATGAGTTGTCGGACAGACGTCGGGCATTGCTAAAGGAATTGCCGTTTGATGAATACCACGGGGAGGATGCGTCACAGTTAAACAACATCCTGCCGAAAACGGTCAAGCCAACGCTGATCGTGATGAATCCTCCGTTCTCAGCGACCGCGGGCCGGATTACCGGGCGGCGTCAGACGATGGAGGGCGCCAAGCACGTTGAACAGGGATTGAAGCGATTATTGACAAACGGCCGTTTGGTTGCTATTGTCGGTAGAGGGATGGCGCACGGCCGGCCGACGTTTGTCGACTGGTGGAAGAAGATCGAATCCGAGTACACGGTCCGGGCCGACATAGGGATCAGCGGCCAGGAGTACAAAAAATACGGAACTACGTTCGATAACCGGATCCTGGTTATCGATAAGACCGGGCCGACGGAAACGCCACCTCTAACCGGCGAAGTGGAGACGATTGAAGCATTAATCCCATTGCTGGAAGGAGTTAGAGATGCCCGAACAGATCCCGGAAAACAGCCTACCGTTAAACCGCCTGGCCAAGAAGGTGATGAAGGAATCGAAGGTCCGCCCGGACCCGAGCCTGTTGTACAGCCTGCAGGCGGCGAAGCACAGCCTGGAGAACGGATCCCTCTCAGTGAGGTACCCCGCCCTGAAAGAGAACCTGGACCGGATGTCAGCGGAGTGGTCCCCGAAGACGGTGATGTCCTTCCTGGAAGGCCCGGAAAACCACAACCTGTTGAAAGACCTGCCCAAGAAAAGAAACCTGCAGAACCTGTCGATCGTGGTGCTGGAGCAACTGCACAGCCGATTGAGCGCAAGCCTGGTGGGATACCCGAGGCCGAGAGATCTGCCGGCGAACTTCAGATAAAGGCAAAAGAGAAGGAAGCCGCCGGTGAGATCACCGAGGATCTATACGAGGGCTATCGCCCCGAGCGCGTGGAGATCCCGGGCTCGCAAAGGCATCCCACACCGTTAGTTCAAAGCGCGGCTATGGCCGCCGTAAGTCCTCCTCCAGCAACATACTCCCCTAACATACCGAGCAAGGTCATTAAAGAGGGCCGCATATCCGATATACAGTTGGAGTCGGTTGTCTATTCCGGCCAATCCCATGAAGAATTTCTGGAGGACGGATCCCGCCGTGGTTATTTCATCGGCGACGGCACCGGTGTCGGTAAGGGCCGGGAGATCGCCGCGGTGATTTGGGATAACTGGAACAAAGGCCGGCGCAAAGCGATGTGGATATCCGAGAAGGCATCCCTATATGAAGACGCGAAGCGGGATGTTGAGGGGGTAGGATGGAACCCGGATCATGTCTTTGCACTAAACAAGGTAAAAGCGGGGGCATCCATCAAGAATGCCAGCGGCGTGATGTTTACGACGTATGACACCCTGAAGTCGAAGTCTAAGAAGGAGGGTGTGATATCCCGGATCCAACAGATCAACGAATGGCTGGGCGATGATTTTGAGGGAGTGATAGCCTTCGACGAATCGCATAATATGGGCAATGCCGTAGAAGTGCGGGGAGAACGCGGCCGGAAGCTTCCCGCGGCCAAGGCACTGGCAGGGGTGGAGCTGCAAAAAACCCATCCTAAAGCCCGGATTATATATGTGAGTGCTACGGGAGCGACGGAGGTGTTGAACCTGGCATACGCGGAACGCCTTGGGCTATGGGGCGAAGGGACGCCTTTCCCCAACAAAGCCACCTTTGTGGAAAAAGTGTCCGCCGGCGGGATTGCTTCGATGGAGCTGGTAGCCCGGGACATGAAAGCCATGGGCACATACAACGCCCGATCTCTGAGCTACGACGGTGTGGAATACGAAAGGATGGAGCATCGGCTGACGCCGGCCCAGGTCCGGCAATATGACAAAATGGCCGATGCCTGGCAAACGGTCCTGCAGAACTTTGAGGAAGCCTTAAATTTAACCGGCGGAAGCGAGAGCGGCGGTGCTAAGGCCGCGGCAGCATCGGCGTTTTGGGGTGCCCATCAGCGCTTCTTCAATCAGATAATAACCACGATGTCGCTGCCGTCTACGATCGAAAGGATCCACAAGGATTTAGACGCGGGCAATTCGGTGGTTGTACAGCTTGTCAATACCCTGGAAGCGGCCCAGGAAAGAGCCTTGACGAAACTGGCCGAGGAAGACAGTCTTGAAGATCTCGATCTGAGTCCGTTCGATATGTTGATGCAGTTAGTAGAGCATAGCTTCCCCGTCGCGCAATTCGAGGAGTATGTAGATGAGGACGGCAACCTGCGATCGCGGGTTGTCGAAGATTCCAAGGGGAATCCGATCCAAAACGCGGAAGCGGTGGCGATGCGCGAGGAGCTCCTGGATGAGCTGGGCAGCTTGCGACGGGAGGTTGCTGACAATCCACTCGATCAGATCATAGAGGAGTTTGGCACGGGGCAAGTCGCCGAGATCACCGGTCGTAAACGCAGGGTGATCCGGAAGGAAACCGACAAAGGCATAGAAAGGACGATAGAAAAGCGCAGCCGGGCAAAGGCCATGGTGGATGCTGACGCTTTCATGGACGGAAAGAAAAGAATCCTGGTGTTTTCCGAAGCGGGCGGAACCGGGAGGAGCTATCATGCGGACTTAGAGGCGAAGAACCAGGAAAAGAGAATCCATTACCTGTTACAGGCGGGTTGGAGAGCCGATAAAGCCGTTCAAGGGCTCGGCCGTACCCACCGTTCGAACCAAAAGCAACCACCTAAATACATCCTGGTGACCACGGATCTGAAGGGACAGAAGAGATTCCTATCATCGATCGCACGGCGACTTGACCAGCTCGGCGCACTGACGAAAGGTTCACGAGAGACGGGAAGTCAAGGCATATTCCAAGCGCGGGATAATCTTGAGAGTGAATACGCTACGGATGCCCTGGGATTGTTTTATGAGGACCTGGTGGACGGAGATATAGACACAATCAGCGTGGCCGAGTTTGAAGGACAAACAGGACTAAGTCTTACAGATACATTCGGCAACCTGAAGAAGGACTTGCCTCCGATCAGGCAATTTCTAAACCGATTGTTGAGTATGAATGTAGATACGATGAACGCAGTGTTTGACGAGTTTTCGACCCGGATGGACTCGGTGATTGAAGCTCATGTCCAGGCAGGTACTTTAGATCAGGGATTGGAGACGCTGAAGGCCGATAGTGTGGTCAAGGTAGATGAGCAAACCGTGCATGTCGAGGAAAGATCCGGAGCGGAAACAAGCTACGTGCAACTCGATGTAACCAACAAAGCGCCGATTCTTTCATACGAGTCAGCGATCGCATACGCTAAAGACGGTTTTTACCGAAACATCAGCAGCGGAAAAATATGGGCCAGCACTGTCAGGGCAGTAACGAATCGCACGACAGGGGATATTGCGGATACGCATGTGCTCAAATCGATTACCTACGGTGAGCAGCGGATCCCCGTGGAACAATTTACAGAGGACAAATGGGAGAAGCTATCAGAAGCCCAGGCCGAGCCGGTATGGAGTAAAGCTGTTACGGAGACGCCGAAGACGATCGTGCGCCGGGAACATCTGATAACCGGAGCTCTTCTTCCCATATGGGATCGGTTGACCGGGCATCCGCGGATTATGCGAGTACAGACAGATGCCGGGGAGAGAATGATAGGCCGGATCATCCCGACGAATGTGTTGAGTCAGACATTGAAGAACCTCGGCGCAACAGCCGGACAGGTAGAGATGGAGCCGGCCGAAGCGCATACGAGGGTGGTCGATCAGAACTACACACTGGAGCTGGCCAACGACTGGCGGATTCGGAGGCGTCGTGTGTCCGGAGATAACCGCATAGAACTCGACGGCCCGGGATTCAGCGACTTCGAGATCTTGAAACGGTATGGCGTCTTCTCCGAGAGGATACAATACCAGACAAGGTATTTTATACCTGCAGGGAAAGAAGGTGTCGATACCCTGGGCCGGATCGTGAAGAACAATCCGATCGTAACAGCCAATCCACCGGTAAGTGCTGCCATGGGAGCGCGTGAAGGGGAAGGTATCCTGGATGCGCTATCGAGAGAATCCGGATACATTGATTTACGGGTGATATTGGGGGACAAGAATATCGAGCGGATCCAGGCCAGGCTGGATGACTTCCGAGGATCCCGGATGATGCATTACTACAATTACCTGCGCGGCCGGCAGGATGCCGACATCAGCATCGTTCTGCAAAAACGCCATCTTCCGCAGTTGGGTCATTGGTTTCGCAACATGGAAAGCATCCTGTCCCAAACCACCCAGGGGCGGCGTGTATACGAAGCGGGCCGAACCTTCAAGGAAGATACGATCCGGCAATTCAAGCAATGGGAGAACGTGTACGAGCTGGCGGTCCGAAACCTGGATGCCCAAGAGAAACGAGCCGTGTTGAGACTTTTGGATACCACCCAGGAAATAGAGGGTGACCATCCGGTCGAGGTGGCAGCGGACCGGATCCGTCGCTTGCTGACAGAGGTCCGGACTTATCTGATCGATAACGGCAAGAAGGTAGGGTACATCGAGGGGTATCTTCCGCATATCTTCCAAGGCAAGTTTTGGGTAACCGCGGAAGGCCTATCGTCGCACAAGGTGGAAACCCTGGGGGAGGCGCTCCAGATCGCGGCGACGTGGTCCGATCAAGGGCAAACGAGTATCAAGGTGCGGCAGGATACCTTTATCTCTCCGGACGATGCGACGATGTTATCCCGCCGGAGCTATTGGCGACTGGTGAAAGCAATACAGGAAAAGGCCGGGGAGTCTATCGAGGTCTTCGACGATCTTAGTGCGACGGACATACATCAAATGCTGTCCGGTGAGAAGATTGCCCGGGCAAAGCCGAGAAAGCGGTTTTTTGGCAACCTCATGGAACGGGTTGTCAACAACCCCAACTTCCTCAAAGATCTCGATCAAGTGATGGGATTGTATTTCTACGGGGCATCCCGGAAGGTCGGTCAGGACGTATTGTGGAATACCGTTCAGAGGAACCTGGACAACATGCCGGCCGCTGATAGCCGGCTAAAGCAGTTCATCGAGACGGTGTATATGCCCGGGACCCTGGCGCACCCGACCAACATCGAGGAGGGGATAGCCAAGGTATTGCATGATATGAAAATCAAGCCTGGTGCATCCGGGCAGGATGTTCGTCGAATGTTTCATAACATCAACATGGTGCAGTATGTTTATGACCTGGGGCTGTCGATGTCTTCTGCGATCGCTAATGCCAGTCAGTTCTTTGTGATGGCGTATCCGATTATTGGAGAGCAAAGCGCGGTAACAGGATATAGGATGGGGGCCCGGGCCTTTCGGGACCCGGTGTTGTTTGCCGAGCTGGAAGGCGAGGGCATCACCCAGGGGGTCAGCAGCATCACCGGGGAGGTCTTGCTGGACAGGAACGCATTGAGGGAGTTTAGAAGTAAGATTCGCGGCAAAGAGGGCATCCGGGGATTCGGAGAAGCGACGCTGACACCCTTCAGCCTGGTGGAGCTGATGAACCGGTTCAGTACCTATTTTGCAGGAAAGGATTACGCCAAGCGGTGGCTGGCAAAGGAAAAGGATCCGATGAAGCTGGTATTGAAGGTGTCTCCGGAGACATCGTCTCTATTCAGCCAGGCCCGGGAGTATTCTGCCAGGCTTACGGATCCGGACGTTACACGAAACGCATCCTGGAAAGCGAAGAACCGGAGGCTCAAGGACGCTCTGGCCATGCGATTCGGTTACGAGCTCAACGAGAAAGTAAACTTCAGGGCCGGCCGCGAAAACCTGCCCCAGGCGATCCGGGAGGTTCCGGTTCGGCTCCTTTCTCCTTATAAATCGTTTCTGCTCAACTCAATGAAATACACATTGGACACGGTTAGCCCAAAAGGCATGGTGAAAGATCCGAAGAAGGCTCTTCGGTTTACCGCCATGACGTTTGCCCTGGCAGGTGTTGCCGGCAACCCGATCTTGTACGGGCTCTTCCTGATTATCAATGCGCTATACAAGGAGCTGTTTGGCGTGGATCTGGAAAAGGAGCTGCGGCGGCACAACCTTTTACGGGGGCTTACCGGCAAGTTGGGCGTGGACATCTCCGGATCCGTGGCGGTGCAGCTTCCGGCCAGGCTGCAGGATCTGTTAGGTAGATACGGTAAGATAGCCCTGGAGCTCGGCACGCTGGCTGTCCAGAAGGCCCAGGGAACGGGCACGATAATCACGGAAAGAAAGCTGAAACGCCAGGTGATGCCGGCGCAGATGCAGCGGGTAGTGGATGCCATAACTATCCTGAATGAAGGCCAGTATATAACCCCGATATCCAAGACGCCGGTGGCTTTGGATGGCGAGCCCTGGGTGGCTGCGGTTAAGAGAGCCGTGGGGATCCTGCCGGCCGCGGTGAGCAAGGCGTTCGAGGAAGAACGGGAGATGCAACGGCTGAAGCGGAAATACAAGGGACTGTCGGCCGATTTGACCGAGCGGTGGTCTACTGCAGTAAAGGATGAGGATGTCGTGCAGATCGATCGGGTGGTGCGGAAGGTGACCGGGCGGGTCAACGATGCGCTCGAACGCATGGCAAAGGCCAAGAATAACGACCAGGTCATCGAGGCGTTGACCGATCTGTTGTTTTGGCAGCAATGGATCGAGGGCAAAGAGAAGTTCAAGAACGCATTGATACGCAAGTACGTGCCCAGGCAGATCGAGAAGCAGAGGAAACTTCCCACATATCTTAGACCGGAGGCAGCGACACCATGATGGACGGGAAATCGATCGCGGAACTGTTGGGAGCGGGTGGTATTCTCAGTTTTATCGGGGTTATATTTCGGATGCAAAACAAGAGAACCAGCGAGCTTGCAGAGAAAACGGTTCTCCGCGAGGGGTGCAAGGAGCGCCACGGCACGATCGATAGACGCCTGGCCCAGGGAGAGGACCAATTCAAGACCATGACCGAGACGCAGACGGCCCAGGGATTGCTCCTGGTCAGGATAGATGAACGGGTCACGGCGCTCGCTCTAAAAAACGGGATAACGATCAAGGAGGGATAACATGACCAGAAGAGAGTGGTTGTTAATCGCCTTATTTTGTTTTCTGGCCGGTACTGTGGCGGTCGGAGACAGCATCACCGATCTTACAGGATACACCGGCCAGGTCGGCCAGGAAGACATCAATTACGGGACCGGCCTGAGCACAGACACCTTTACCGTGCCCACCTACGACGGCAGCACGGTAACCCTGACCAAGGTTCCGGATCCCACGACGGATGCGCATAGCCGGATCAAAGGTGTCTGGTATGTCAACAGCTCGACCACGATCGCGGACCACGGGGCAGCGTCCGGAGCGGACTATGCCGCCGGCAATCTGAAGAAGATCATCGATCTGACAGGCCACGCCATCACCGCGGCCACCAAGGCGAATCCGGTGGTGATCAGCGCGGCGGACCACGGGTTTGCCAACGGTGATACGATCACCATCCTGGATGTGGTGGGCATGACGCAGCTCAACGGCAACGAGTATATCGTAGCAAACAAGACGACCGGTACATTTGAGCTGTCGGGCGTGGACGGATCCGCGTACGGGACATACAGCTCTGGCGGATATGCCCACGGCGACGGCGTGACGATAGATCTGCCGGCGAATGCGGACTATCCGGTGCTGACTAATATGGTGGTGCCCCGGAACGTCGGGGTCCGGACGAATCCCGGAGCGATTGTCGAAGCCACCAGCGGGACCGTGGCGTGGAAAGGGCCCGTAATTGGTGATCCTACCTTTCAATGGCTGTCCGGGTCAGGACACTCGTTTGCATCAACATTTGTAAGCAGACTACTCACTCAATGGTGGGGAGCTACCGGGAACGGGATAATCGCGGATACAGCTGCTATACAGAATACGTTTACTGCAAGCTATAGCTCGAAAATACCTGTGTTTTTCCCGCTCGGATCATATCTCACAGGTACGATTATATATTATGGACAATCCATGTATGGCGTTCCTGGCTCGGGAAATCCTCTGTTCTCGGCGGGGCGTAGTAGGATTATAGGTTTAGATACTGAGGACGTCTTTCAATTCCCTGATATCACTTCCGCGACGCAGGGCTACGTCAGAGGGACGTTAGTAAAGGATTTAACCATCATAGTTGACGATACCTCAGACGCAACCGGGAGTTTTTCTAGAGATGGCGGGGCCGTGGGGAATTGTGCCTTCGCCTTGCCCGCCGCTAACGGCACCGCAGCGGGTCATACCTTCGGGAATAACCCATTAATACATGGAAAGTTCGAGAATGTCAGTCTTGAATCTCTTTCCCAAACGGCACAAAACGGATCATGTGGTATATTTCAACAGGCCCTAATCATCGATTTCATATTCGACCATTTGCATCTTCAGAGGTTAGAGTTTGGATTCTGGGGAACGAAACCAACTACCAATGACCATCTGATAGAGTATGCTCCTGACTGGCTACAGTTCTTAGGCGTAAATTTCAATGGATGTATAAATCCCTTTAGGGTTTATAATTCTTTCCAGTCCATTATTGATGGGATGCTCGTGTTGGGGTCATCTTCTGGGGACAAGGGAATTCGCATAGAGCAGTATTCCTCACTAGCAAGGGATCTTACCATATTGTGGTCTATAACTGGTCTTTATGAGGAGCTTAACGCTGCAACGACAGGGGAAATATCAAAGTACGAAGGCCATAATCATGTAATCACAGCTAGTACATTAAAGCAGAACTACGGTGCTAGCTATATTACTTGGGATGCAATAGGTTCTAAAGTAACTGGTTCTAGAATAAACGGTGTGACTGGTGGGGCATCCGCTACACTAAGATTTAGTTCGACCTCTAGGAACAACTTGTTCGACCAGATCACTACGCGGGAGCCAGACGGGGCATGGTTGTCGGATGCGGGCAATGGAAATATAGTCAAAACGGTTAGATACGACGCCGAAGCTATGAGATCAAGCCGACCCATCTCGGAAATGATAAGCCGCTTTCAACCCGCATTGGTTCGCACTGGGGATTTCACTATAACTGGTCCATCTAGTCCTTATTTTAGTCAGGAGGACTTGTTCATCACTCCTAGTGATATGGATCTGACAGGGGTATCCGAGACCATAACAAAGGATACTACCATAATAGAAAGTGGTGAGTACATAACCTTTCCCTCCCCGGGGTCGGCGGGTTTTTTTGATTCCAACTCTACCCCTTCATTGTTGGGGTATAGATTTCCAGAGAGTAAAATCCGTGTCTACATCAAGGCAAAGATGGCATCCTCGGCCACAACTCAGCCTTGGGACATAAGAGTAGATAATGTGGTTAAGGGGTCCGACAGCCTATCTTTTGGGACAACTTTCTCCGTTGAATGGTTCGACGCGGACTTCACCGGTCTTACTAAGGGAGACTCTATAAGGTTCTTTGCCGGTGATGCAGTAGTAGCCCAAGACGTCCATGTCGCTTGGGTTGCCGTTGTCCCACATAAGGAATATGATCTAAATGCTCATATAGGAACCAGTTGGGGGGTATATGACTTTGCTGTAGACACTGGTGCGACAGGCAACTATAGACTGGGGCAAATATTTAATAATGCAGTTATTACGAGGGCGTGGTATGAGACGATTACAGATCCGACAAGTGACGGAGCGGCAACTATAGCAATTAGTACAGCCCAGGCGGCGAATGAAATCATCACCGCTACGGCATTTGATAACGCTATTTTCGACCCAGGATATCATGACGGTACTCCTGATGGTACGGCAACCAATTTTACTACCCAAACCACCGATATTAGAGATGTCCAGTTGGTTATAGCTGGTGCTGCATTAACTGCTGGGAAAATCAAAGTTTGGTGGGAGTATGTAGTAGGGGAATAAGCGCAAAGATGATCTGAAAGGAGAAGATCCACCGATATAGGGAACCCGGCCGGACCCGGGGTAGGGCTCTCGCGGAAATATCCGCGGGAGCCCTTTTGATTCAGCCTGCATTTTTTTCTTGACAAGTGTTTCATGACCGCGTAATAGAATTCCTTGGAGGAATATTATGGCAATCACGCAGAAAAGATTAGCGAAGGCGGCCGGCGTTACCCAGGGAATGATCTCTAAATTCCTTAATGGGCAGCGCCGGCCGCGTTGGTTTAGGGCTAAGAAGCTGGCGGCGATAACGGGCACCGCCCCGGAGCTCTGGATGGAAGGAAGCCCGGACGAGATCCAGGCGGCAGTCTGCCGGCCGGCCCACAGAGTGATCTGCGGATGGTGCAGAAGGATCAAGGACGTGGAGTTGAAGCGGTGGACGGACTTGAGACTTGCGATTCCGCCCGGCGGGGATCCCCCGGATATCAGCCACGGCGTATGTCCCAGGTGTGAAGATGACCAATCCTCTAAAGATCCTGGAAATAACGGAGATCGTGGAGAGTGACGAGAAGCGAGTATTGGTTACTCTCAAAAGAGCCGTCCAGGTTTGGATCCCCAAAAAGAACGCAACGTGGATGCCGGGATGTGTGGCGGTGCCGATGTGGTACTACGAAAAAGCCCTGAAGTATCTGATGGAACCGGGAGACGACGATGTCCCGTTTTAATCCGGATCCCCGGGTCCTCGTGATGATCGAGGTGGAAGTGGTAAAGACGGAGTTTCTCTGGATTTGCCCGAAATGCCAGAAGGAACGGACTGTGAGAAGCAGACGGCAAATAGTGATCTGTAAGGATTGCAGGTTGAGTTTCGAGGTGGCCGGTGTAACGGATAGGGCGCCGGTAGATATTATTGATATCAATCAATTTAGGAGGGTCAAATGGGAACAGGATTAACAGAATTAGCGGATATCAGAAACATGGTGACGAGCTTCGCGGTCCGGATGGAACAGAGAATGGTCGAAAAGATGAATACGGGCAAACGCGGATGGAATAGCCACGTACCGAACTTTGATCTCCTAATCGGCCGGATGATGGAGGCGATCGATCAGGGTAAATGGGTGGACGCGGCAAACTACGCGGCGATACTCGATTATCGATCGAGGCACAATCTGCGCGACTATCCCCCGACGCCCGGGGAGCAATTCTTCTGCCCGGAGTGTGGCGAGGAGCTGCCCCACGGCAACGCGGTGTGCGAGAATTGCACTGATCAGGAGGGTGTAGATGCTGAACAAACAGGGTCCCGGGAAGATTGACTGGACGGACTACACGTGGAATCCCATAAAAGGATGCTTGCACGAATGCCCCTACTGCTACATGGACAAGATGGTGAGATTCGATCCGGAGATTATGGAACCGGGATTCCGGCCGGAATTTATCGGAGACGACATGCCACGGCTCAGAAGGCTGAAGCCGTCGAGGATCTTTGTTGGTTCATCCGGAGATATGTGGGGTGAGTGGGTGAAGCCCGAATGGATTCTGCAGGCCTTATATGTAGTCGAGCAATGCCCGCAGCACACCTTCCTATTCCTCACAAAGAACCCGAGGCGCTACGTGGATTTCCCTCTTCCTATTGAGAACGCATGGTACGGTACGACAGACGACGGAACACCCAGGACGGAGGGCAATATAACGAAGCTGGACATGGCGACGCAAAGTCACGGCACCAAGCGTTTCGTATCATTCGAGCCCCTCCTGGAAGAAGTACTGCCAAACCTGGTCGGGATATCCTGGATAATCATAGGCGCCGACTCGACGCGAGGCGCAAAAAAGCCTCCCGACGAGTGGGCCGACCGGATCCTCAACGAGGCAAGCCTCCTGGGGATCCCCGCCTGGGTCAAGGATAACTACAAGTATCCCCTGAGTGTAAAAAGGTTGCCAACATGAAGAAGGACCGCGAGTTCTACATGGACCAGTTTAAGTCAGAAGAATGCCTGTGCGGTCGAACCAAAAGGCCCTGGAACGCATTCTGCTACACTTGTTACCAGGCCCTGCCCTGGACGATGAAGAATGATCTTTGGAAGTCCTTTGGGCACGGATACGAAGAGGCCTACGACGAAGCGGCCGAATACCTGAATTGAGTTGGCTAGCTATTGTTGTGAATGGAAAAGAGGCAACAGCGAGGGTGGTATGGAAAATAGTGGCGGAATAACAGCGAGCAACGGGGTTGTAATTCCAGACGATGTCTGGATGGACGCCAACACGCTATTAATTACGGGCGGAACTTATGAGAGCAACAGTGTATTGGCCTGGGACTCAGCAGACGTAACTATAAGCACGGAGTTGCATCTGGGAGAGTATCGATTTACCCAAGAGGGCGAGGTGATTGGGCCGGATTGGGAGTACAGGATGGAAGAAGTAGCAGTTCATCTTCAAACGCACCACAAACAGGAGGGTATCATGGTAGATTCCATAGGAGGTGTTCTCGGGGTCATGCTGATCTGTATCATAACGGTGAAGGTAATCATTCCGCGACTGACCATCGGCAGGATGGTAAAGGTGATTCGCGACCGGTTATGGAGACCGACGAAACGAGTCGCGGAAGAAGTGAAGAACGAGTGGAGCGAATAACCGAAAAGCCGTGCGCTTTGGTTTACAATACGTTCTTCGAGCCCGGGGAAGTAGTTGAGATCCGGGCGTTCGGACTGGCCAGGAGCAATAAGGCCTGGGAAGGATTCGCCGGCGGCACGGGCATAGTCTATGGATACTTCGACAATGCCGACGCTTTCGGGCAGGCGGCCGAGGCGCTCGATCGAGCGAAAGCGACTGGTGTCTATTTCACGCTCAACCCCACAAATCCCGATCTGCTGGCAAGAGCTGCCAACAGACTGAAGGCGGCCAAGGCCAAGACGCCGGTAACCTCGGATAAGGACATCGAGTGCATCCGCTGGTTGCCGGTGGACCTGGATCCCGTCCGGAGCTCGGGGATTTCATCCAGTGCCGAGGAGCTGGAAAATGCCGAGGATCTTCGGGACCGGATCATATCCTGGATGTCAGAAAGCGGCTTTGATAAATGGATAGCGGCCTGTTCGGGTAACGGAACCCATGCGGTGTTTCGGACCCATGAAGATCTCCCCAACATACAACCGATAGTAGATATCATCCGCGGCGGAGTTGAGGCCATTGCGGATAAGTTCTCCAACCGCACAGTCCACGTAGACCGCAAGGTATTCAATCCGTCCAGGATATGGAAGGTCTACGGGACCACAGCCAGGAAAGGTGACCATACAGAGAACCGTCCTCACAGGAAGAGCTATATCGAAAGCATCTCATGAGCGAAAGATACACTCTCGATCCCGAATCGCCGCTCGCACGGCTCGCCGCGCTATCCCCAAAAACCCCCGAAAAAGACCCACCCCCTACTACTCGAAAGAAGCCGAACGTCCAACCTCGTGGCTCTCAGAGCGTCGATTTGGGGCCGGTTGACGTAAAAAAGTACTTATTGCACTATGGGTACGATTTTAACGAGAAAGCGGGATCGGGCAAGATCTTCTATAGGCTGTCTCAGTGTCTCTTCGATTCCAACCACGGACAGAACGAGGGGGCGATCGTGCAGGACGAACAGGGGATGTTGACCTATTGGTGCTTCCACGATAACTGTAACCACACGTGGGCCGCGGCCAGGTTTGAGATCTCGGGAGAGGAATCACTGGCTCAATTCTGCAAAAACTATGATCCGAACTACACCTCGCGCGAGAAGTCCCCGATGGATAGAGGCAAGACCCCGGATCCGGATGCCACCCCTCCCGTCCTCCCCCCTTCTGAAATAGACCCGTTGGTTTTTTATGATGATGATGGCGGCAAGAAGAAGTTCCGATCGCAATTCCTGGCTGAATATTTGCAGAGCTGGTTTTCACCGATCGTGTGGGACGGCATGGCGTTCTACAAATACGAGGACGGAGGAGTGTGGAAGACGACGCACCTGGACCTGATAGGACAGGACGCGGTGATGGCTATGGGTAAATACGCGACAAATGGAGCTATCGAGGCTACAATCAAACTAATGGAGAAGCGAACTATGATTCACTTTGATGAGTTCAAGCACCAGAGCCAGTATCTGAATCTAAAGAACGGAATGCTTGAGATAGAAACCGGGAAGGTGTTGCCGCACGATCCGAAGTATTACAGTCGGATTCAGCTCGACGTATCGTACGATGAGAGCGCCGAATGTCCCAGGTGGGATAAATTCCTTGCCCAGGTATTTGCGGATGACTTCGACAAGATCACAGCCTTGCAAAGCTATTATGGGTATTGCTTGCTGCAGGACTGCAGATTCCAGAAGTGCCTGTTTATGGTGGGTAGCGGGGCCAACGGCAAGAGCGTAGCGTCAGACGTCCTGATCGCTATCCTGGGGGAGAATAACGTGTCGGCGCTTCCGATCGAGATGATGGGTAAATCGTTTCTGGTGGGACAACTGAAGGATAAGCTGGTAAACGTGGCCACCGAGATCTCCACGAGCCAACCGACAGATGCGGCGGTATTCAAGAATGCGATCACGGGCGGGCTGCTGGCCGCCGATCGTAAGCATGGGGATCCGTACAAGTTCTATCCGATCGCCAAACACATATTCTCCATGAATGAGGTCCCGAAGATCATCGACAAGAGCTATGGGTTCCAGCGCCGGCCGATAGTAATCACCTTCAATCAGCGCTTCGAGCCCGGGGTAGAGCCCTACGACCCCCTGTTGCTGGATAAGCTGAAGCTGGAGGCTACGGGGATTTTTATGTGGATGCTCGATGGCCTCCAGAGCGTGCTCGAAAGCGGTGGTCTTTTCATTCCGGATGTGGTTGTGAGGGATACCGAGAAACTGATAACCAGCATGAACCCGGCCCTGCAGTTCATAGAGGATTGCTGCAGGGTAGGGGAAGACTACGACGTAAGGCCCCGGGATCTGTATGCCGGGTACCTGGCGTGGTGCAAGGAGGGTCATAACCGCCCTTTGTCGAGAAACAGATTCTATGGTCTGATCCTCCTGTATTGCCCCGCAGTGAAGCCGAAGCAGGTCGGGGAGGATAGACACCGCGTGTATGCCGGCATCGGCCTGAGAGCTGATGCGATAGCGAGCCCGGGTACATATGAATAGCCCACGCGAAGCGTGGTTCCCTTACAAATCTTTTCCTTCAAACCATTACAAATAGACAGGCATAGTGATTGCAATGAGACTCAATCCCGCGCCCTCCCCTTTTTTGTTCGCCCTCCGCCGCCCCCCTCCTCCTTTTCAAGTGAAATTGCTCATTTCCTGTGAGGGGCCGAACAGCTTTGAGGCATTCCGAACGGCAAAGGAACATCTTAGGGAGAAAGGTGTTCGGTATATTAGGTGTGATATCAGTGTGTTATTGGATTCCGAACAGATAGAACACCTTTTCTGTATATCTATACGTAGTGTAAAAGAAAGCAAGAAGAGGATGAACTAGACTATAAAGTGGGGAAAAAGTGTTCTTTCTGTTCGGCCTGGCGCTGAATGATCCCGAATCATGGGAGGTATTGACGGGCGGCGACGGGGTTCGGGGAGGGATTTATGCAGATCGCGCCCGGGAGAGGCACACAGATTGGTCGGGGTTTTTCAAAGGCACGGGGGGAGGAAGGGGCGCGGAATATGGGTCGATCGCTGATTATCAGGGGTTCTCGCGCGTATCCTTGTATTCCTCGAATGGGAATATCGGGATTCGTTGATTGGGCCTGGTTAGGGGTGATTGGGGTGGAATAGGGTGATAATCGTGATGGTTGTATTTGGCCGGAAATGGGTCTATGGTGGGGCTCAGATCTTCCAATAACTGCCGGTACCGGCGCTTCCTGGAAGAAGAATCGGAACCAACGTCCGATAACATTATATATGTAAACTTTTTGACCGAAACGGCGCTCCCGGATTCGGCGATTACAAGCAATGAGCGGGGATTAAGGATGGCAGAATCCAAGACACGGATTGGGCGGAAGACGTGGCTGAAGCATCTCGGGGTGAGCAAGGAAGTCTTCTACGACCTCGTGGCCGATGGGATGCCGGTCGAGCTAAGAGGTAAGGATCACAAACGATGGGTAGGGAATGTCGACCAGGTCGACGAGTGGTCCCGGGCTCGACCATCGCTCGGGCCGGGATGCCGGTCCCGGGTCGGATCCGGATCCCTGGTAAAATCCGAGACCGCTATATAGCCGGCACCCGGATTGGGTCCCATCGGGACTCCGATAATATTGCTACCCACAGACGGATAGGCGGATCCGAAATTTCTAGAATTTTTTCGGGGGATTATTCAAATGACAGGGACTATCAAGTTTCGCAGGTATCCGAGCCTTGGCCCGGACTGCACGCATCCGAAACCATTCTGTTTCGTTTGTCGAAAGCCGGTAGAGCGTATTACAAAAAAAATGAATCTCAGGACCATGGAAGAGGTTATTACCGTTTCGTGCCACGGGGAAACAGAGCAGACCACGTTGACATTGGAAGATCAGATGAAAACCATAGAACGTGGCGTTGCTTTTAGAAATGACAACAAGGAAACCAAACGACTACCCTTTATTGCCAAGGAGGTGGAATCATGAGGACTGTTTTTTCGTATTGTTTCTCTGTTGGTGTTTGTTTAATTTTTGCCGCTTTCATTGTTGGAGGGCTGCATTATCTTTCCCAGGGGGCGGAGGTCCTGGCAGTGGAGGAGTACGTCAATCCTCTTTCTGAAGAGAAGGGTTTGTTTGTTGAGGGTGGTGGAGTGATGTCTATCGGTTGGGATAGGGAATGTCAGCCGGAGACGGTCACTGTCGGAGATGTCTTTGCAGATCTGAACTATGATTGGGGGGAGGGCGAGTGCGGCTATTTGTCGCGGTGGATTGGGGATTGGGAGAAGCTGTGCATGGGGTTGCGGTCGGATGGGGTTGTGGTTTGGCGTAGGATTAAATGTCTGAAGAAAGGGGGTGCGGAATGATTGAGTATGGCACAGAGGCAGTACCTCTGCGAGGCCGGTACTATTTCGGATATGATGTAAAAGCGATGTTAAGGGTCTTGCGGGACAGGGTTCATATTTCAGAGCAGATCCCGCTTGCTAACAAACTACTGAACATCAGCTTTCTTAACGCAGACGCGATGCGATACATCGACAAAGTCTACGGGCTTGATTCCATCCAGGGGCACTTCCGCATATTCGAGATGTCGTTGTTTCCCGAGGAAGCCACGGCTGCGCTATTCGCAGCAAATGGTCTTCAGGTAAGCACAGCCGGGGAACTAGTCGGTGGAACCCGGTCGAAGTTGATTGAGAAGGAGGGGTGATGCTGAAGGGAGAAATGATGCGAAAGAAATTCTGGATAACTCCGCCTGAATTGTATAGGGAGCTGGACGAGGAGTTTTCATTTGATTTTGATCCTTGCCCGGACCCACGGCCAGAACTTTATAATGGCTTAGACGGTCCGTGGGGAATGTCCAATTTCGTGAACCCGCCCTTTCGCAAGAGCGACGGTGCGTTCGATGCCGGACCGACAGCGTTTATCCGGAAGGCAATCGAAGAACAGCAAAAGGGCAAATCCTCGGTAATAATCATCAACACCATGGCCTTTATCAATATGCTTTTGGAAGCGGGGGCTGAATGCAGGAGCATGGGCAGAGTGAGATGGCACGACGCACAAACAGGAGAAGAATGGAAGAAACCCTCAAATACCAGCCTGTTCGTGCTAAAAGGGAAGTGAACGCTGTTGTCAAGGGGTTTTATTGGGTGGAAATGGGGGGTATTGGGAATTGGCGTTTTTTGTATTGAAAAGAACCTGTCTCGAAAACTCATGATATATACGGAGGCGGTGGGGTTAATGCGAATCCACCGTTGATTCCTCTTCACGCCCGGGGGTAGCACAGCCCCCGGGCGGGACGGAATATATATCATGCCCGCGCAGAATCGAATTAAGCAATATCAGTTGGAGCAACTCTTGCTTGATGCCCATCGTAGCGGTCTTACACAGGACGCTATCGCGGCACATCTTACCGAAGCATTGCATGAACGGGATATTGACAAATCTATCAGCCAGGCCTCTGTGCAGCGGTACCTGAAGGAAATCCGCATGGAAGTCGAGGATGAAGTTTCCTCTGTGGTGCATGACTATATCCGAAACTCGGTGCCCACCGATCTGGAAGGGGTCGAAACCGACCAAGCGTTTCTGGCCGATGTTCGAGACAATATCATCCGTGACCCGGAAACGGGAGAAGTTAAGAAAGGTGGCTTTGACATCCGAGCCCGGGTACACGCGGCGGTCAGTCACGCCCGGATCACCCACGATAAGATAGACAGGTTCAGCAAATTCAAGAAAAGCGAGGAGGCCGATGGCGGTCCCGATATACCAGAATCCTCTGTACCGACCGGATCCAATCTACGAACAATTACTGGCAAGTTTGGAGTCGGAGCGGGAAAGTAAGCAGAAGGAAGTTCTCAGAGAATACTGCGTCTACGACCTGTATTTCCTGGCGAAGTATATCCTGGGGCACTGGTGGCTCTGTTGGGATCCCCACAAGGAATTTGCCGAGGAGATAGAAAAAGAGATCAACATGGAGCTTTTTCTATTGCACCGCGGATCCTGCAAGACGATCATCTTCAACACCTCCGATAGTATCCGACAATACTTGAAAGAACCAGACCAGCCGATTGCCATATTCTGTGACCTGTCAAAACGGGCCAAGTGGAAATTAAGGCCGATCCGGTATCAGTTCGAGCGCAACGCCACGCTCAAGTGGCTTTGGCGCGAAATACTCTGGGACGAGCCGGAGAAAGAATCGGACACCTGGACCGAGTCGGAGCTGTTTCTTCCAGGGCGGCCCGAGGGGCAGGAACCGTCGATCGGCGTTTACGGGCTCGATGCCATGCCTACCAGTCTCCACTTCCCCAAGATCAAAGGCGACGACCTGGTTACCGATAAAACCGTGACGACCGCGGCACAGATAGGCAAAAGTCTCGACAACTACGGGTCGGTGCGATCCTCGATCCTCATGCCCACCGGCACCATCCAGATCTGTGGTACGATCTATGACGATGGCGATCTGCATCGCACGATGGAGGATTCAGCGGAGTACACGGTCTATAAGCGGCCGGCTGAATGGACGGAGATAGACGACGACGGCGTAAAACACCATAAGACATTCTGGCCGGTTCAGTTCGGGCCGGAGAAGCTGGCGGCGATCAAGCGGGATCCGGCGGTGAGCATTTATATCTATTCGTGCCAGTATCTTCAGGATCCGGTGCCGGAAGACGAGAACGCCTACTTCCAGCTCAAATGGTTCGGCCGCTATAACTACGAGCCCTGGCCGAAGGTACGCCCTGGTCTCAATATGTTTGCTGCAGCCGACCTGGCCATCTCGGAAAAGAAGACCGCTTGTGAGACAGCGATCGTTGTCGGCGGCATAGATTGGAATTACGAGCTGTTCATAGTTCATGTTGCCAAGGGGCATTGGGACGCCGGCGCGATCGTCGATAACATTCTCGATATACAGGCACGGTACCATCCCGGGATATTCACGATCGAGGCGGAAAACATCCAGAAGACGATTATGCCCTTCCTTCGGCTGAAGATGCGCGAGACGGGGATATTTCCCAATGTAGACCCGAGGTTGCCCATGGGTGATAAAATAGCCAAGGGCCGATCGTTTCAAGGTAGAGCAAAGGAGGGGGCAGTCCACCTGCCGGCAAAAGGACGGGGAGCGGCCCCTCCGGACTGGCTTCCCTTTACCGAGCTGCAGATCCGCAGGTTTCCAAAGGGCAAGGACAAAGACGTGGCCGATTCCATTTCCCTTCTCTGCCATCAGCTCGACGACCAATGGCGGCCGGCGACCAAGGAAGAGCTCGAAGCCCGGGCGCAAGAGGAATATGTGCCGCTGGAAGCGGCGATTGGAATGTGATGCCATGAAAATGATCGACCTGAAGTGGACGAAGGCGGAGATCAAGAAGCGAAACAAGCCCACCACAGAAAGGATATTGGAGGGCGAAACCTATCCATGGGGCCTGAAGGTCCACTTTGAGAAAGAGGCCGTCGATAAGATGGATTCTCTGAAGAAGGTGAAGGTGGGCGCCATGGTCGACATACACGCGATCGGTAAGGTGGTCGAGGTTTCCATCACCGATCGAGATAAGAGTAAGAAACGGCACAGGGTTGAGATCCAGTTGCAGCAGGTCGGGATTCACGATCGGTCTGACACATCCGAGAAGATCTTCTCAGAAGCGGTCGATGAGGAGGATTGAACATGATAGCGTGTGATCCGTACTTATTGGAGTTTTTACGGGGGAACATCATAACCATGAACGTTATCGTGGCGGGCATGGGCGCGTTTCTCAAGGCCTGGGCGACGATCTCAAAAAACAACGGGTCGAACAAAGTGCAGGATTTTCTAACTAGCCTGGTCGAGTCTGGAAAGACCGCCCTGGTCAACAGAAGGGAAAGGAAAAACGGAGGGAAAAATGCGAAACCCGATAAAGCAAGCGGCCATAGTCTTGGTACTGGCCATAGCGGTTAGTGGCTGTACCTTCTTCGGCGACACCCTGAAGGAAGTTGCCGAAGATCAGAGGAATATAGACCAAGGAGGCAAGGAGCTGGCCGATGCCTTGATAGAGAGCTGGGAGTTCCGATCGGCGATGCTGCGGGAGGCGCTCGCCGGGGTTCCGGACTCGCAGGAATGGATGATTGACCAGATCCGGGAGATCGATGATTTTATCCTGAACCTGCCGAAGAACGAAGGGGGCCGTCCGGATCTAACGAAACTCACGGATGCACAGAGAGGCCGGATGTTGGTATTGATGGGACGGATAACCGGGAAGTTCTTCCGGAGAGCGATCCGGGAATTTGCGCCGCAAGCGCTGAGAGAGCTGGCCCCGTTCCTGGCCTTACTCGGGATCTGACATGAAAAAGGCGACGATCATTTGCATCATCCTGCTCATCCTGGGCGGCTGTGGCATGAACCAGGTCAAGGTATACGAGGGCGGACCCGGGACCATTGACAAGCCTCGGGAGCCGGCGTGGACGATTGACAATCCTCCGGCCAAGGGTGAGGTTACGTTTGAGAGAACCAAGGGTGAGGGGGCCGAGAAGGAAACGGTGAAGATCGCGGTTAAGAATGAGGGCGGCAATCTTAATCCCTTCGCTTGGATCAAGGATGTTTTCACCAAGGTGGTGGGTTTTTTCATCTCGAAAGCCGACGTACAGATTCCAATCTAAACCGGAGACAAGAACATGAAGCATTTCTGCAAGAGCTGCGGGGACTGGTCATGGAAAGACGGAGATAGTAAGGTGGTCAACATCGAGGGCGTCCAGGTTACCTTCCGGGCGTGTCTTACCAAAGAGATCGCACGGTGCATCGCGGTGTCCATCCCCGAGAGAAAGGCGATCATCGAGGCCAAGAAGAGGACCCGGTTCCTAACACATGCGAAATTCGGATGCATTTTCTACAAGCGGACCTAATCACAAACCAGAACCAAGGAGCTGTCATGAAACGACTATCAGCAATCATATTATTGGCCGTCATATTGTCGGTTCCCGGGCTCGCCCTGGGCGTCACCAACAACGACGAGGTCGTGTCCTACCAGGAGCCGTACATATACGGTCCGTTCCGCGTGCTTGAAATAACCATCACGGCCGATAGCGGCGACGGCACCCTACCGGCCCAACCGATCCCATACGCCATCAACGGCATGGTGATGCTCGTAGAAACCAACCCGGGGTCGACGGCCCCGACGGACAACTACGATCTGACCCTCACCGGAATCAACGGCGCTGACATCATGGGCGGAGCCCTGACCAACCGCGACACGGCCACCACCGAACGGACCCAGGCGCTCACGAACGGATCCTACGGCGTGGCGGTCACACACCGGACGCTGACGCTGAATCTCACCAACAATAGCGTGGTCAGCGCGGATTTTGTCATCTGGATCTATTGGATCGCCAATTAGGAGAAACGATCATGAAGCGCATTGTCATCTTCATAGCGACGGCCCTTATGCTCCTCCCGGCCACGGCCCTGGCAAAACAGGACCAAGTGCTGCAGGCGTTTGTCATCCAGGCAGGCGGAACGGATTTCGGAAACGTAACGGTTACCGGAGGGACGATAGACGGGGTGATCATCGGGGGGACAACGCCGGCGGCGGGCACGTTCGATCCGGTAAAGACGACTGATACGAATGACAGCAATGCGTTGTCGATCATTTGGAATGAGAACGACACGTCGGACAGGACGATCAACATCGTTGTCAATGCGGGGGACAGAACGCTGGACCTTAGCGAGAATCTAACCGTCGGAGGCGGATTGGATTTCACGTTGACGGCGGAAGATGCGGCCGGTTCAATTGTCCTGGATGAGCAGACCTTGGAAATAGAAGGCGAGGGGACGGCGACGCAGCTGACCAAATTGATTAACGCCAATAATGCAGCCGCTACTGTTACCATCGAGGGAACTTCCGCCGTTGTTAATCAAGACACGACTTCGGACGCCACGGTAACGTTCGGTACTGTCACTGCTCAGGCAGCTTCGAGTGCTGCTGCGAATATCTTCATAAACGCAAGTGCTGCGGAGCAGAATGCCGATAAGTGGAAAATCTCTGCTGCTGACGGTGGGAATCTCACGATTGAGACTGGTCAATCCGGCTCATACGTGGCAATCTGCACATACACCAACGCCGGAGCCCAAACCTGTACCGGCACGGTCACCGGCTCAAGCCTTGCAGCCGCAGCCAGCGCAGACCCTCTCTTGCAGATGACACAGAGCGGCGGTGATGGCAGCGTGGGTTTCGAGATGGACATCGACGCGACAACCGTGACGGCTGCATCAGAGGACTATGACGTAGCTCACAAGGCCATGATCGGAGGTAGCCTAGACACCTATTCCTTCTTTGACGCTGATTCTGCGGTAGTCCTTGACAACGGTATTGACTCTACATACCAGCTTGGAAACACTGCCTCTCCTGCAACCCCAAGGCTATACGCAGCCACATACACGTCTGCCGAAACGCTGGAAACCGAAGAGTGCTATAACTCAACCATTTATATCTCTGGTGCCACTGTCATAACCTTACCTGTTATGGGATACGGGATGCAAATCACATTCATTACCCTTACCGCAAATGCTATCAGCGTAGACGCCAACGGGGCTGATGATACAGACCTGGATGGGGTAGCGAGTGGTGTTGGCGAAAAGTCTACCTCTCAAGGTACGGTTGGCGAAGTGATTGTTTATACCTGGCTGGACGCTGATGGGTGGTATGCTACTTCGGATGGCTGGACGGACGGAGGGGCTTGATGCGTAGGATCGTTCCAATATTTATAATCCTGTTCCTATTTATCGATGTTGCCGGTGCAGACCATCGAGCTGTGATTGCCAGGAAGAATGTCGCGAGCGTCCCGGTTCCCGACTGGGAAACAGATTGGAACGGCGTAGGTGCAGACGATGAAACTTGTGCCGTTGCGGGAGGCTGTTCGACTCAAGGGGCCGCTACGGACGACCAGTGGCAGACTTTAGCCAACGACGCGAATATTTCAGTCAGCAGTGATATCTTTGTTCATGCAACAGCTTCTGGAACCGGAAATGTAGCGGAATTTGATAACTTTGATGGGCAAACCGAGTTTACCCTACAGTTTGATTTCAGGATAATAGATAATTCTGGTGGGTGGGGGAACACCAAACTCTACACCATGGCCCAAGCCAATGCTTTCATGTCAATGAAGTTACAGACCGGCGGAGCCTCCGGGACGTTTGATTTTCTTGTCACCAGAGTCGAAGCTGATGCTGCCGGCGCCGACAACACTTATGGAATAACCTTTACAAGTAATCAGTGGTACACTGTTACCGTCTATGCTAAGCAAGATACGGATGGCGGGGCAGATGTTGGTGGAGATGATGGGATTGTTCAGAGTTGGATAGACTCTACTTCCGCTCACACCGAAACAGATGTAGATAATGATACCAAGGTCATAGATTCTTATCGACTTGGAGGCATCACAAACAACAGCGACAACAACTCCAATATCGAGTTTGACAACTGGCGGTATTGGAACTCAGACCAAAGAACGGCTTTGGGGTTCTAATGAAAACAGCGATTCTTATCATACTCCTCTTCCTGCCGTCGCTCGCATGGAGCGGCACATACTACGTTCGTCAAGGGTCCTCTGGAACGTGGGGAGTCGGGGCGGGGCAATGTGGGCACGCGGCGGATGGCCCGAGCAATCCCTGCTCCTTGAGATTCGGTGCTGTGGACAATGTGGTTGCGGGAGATACGGTTCGTCTACAAGACGATGGTGGCACGTTCACGGGCAACTTCGCAGGGCTGATCGGTGGTTTTGATGGTTCTGGTGATCCTACTATGGCAAGCGGGACAGCGGGGAATGTGATCACGTGGGAAGCAGAATCGGGGGACACACCAGAAGTGGGATACAGCGGTGGCGATCCGGCGCGGCAATTCATGGTGAATCTGAGAGGACTGGCATATCATACGTTCACAGGGATTAAATTCACTGGTTCTGCTAATCATCTAATTTCTTTGGATGATGATAGTGGTTCGGCAGACACAGATCATATTATCTTTGATGGTAATATCTTCTATTCGACCTCTGCTGGAGCATTTACCATCCTTGAGATCCTATCGAACGCGCACGATATCATCATAAGAAACAACACTTTCGATTTCGAAAACGCCATCAACAGGAACCACGACGATGGCTTGAACCTACAACCCGCCGTAGGCAATACGCTTGAATACATCTTGATTGAAGACAATATTTTTGGCACCGGTGCCGGTCATTCTATGTTTTCTTTACAAACAGCAGGAGGGACGCTGAGATACGTCACCATACGAAATAATGTGATTGAGAATACGGCGCACACCGCCATGACTATATATGGCTCAAGTCCCTCTGTGCCGCAGTATATTCTGTTTGAAAACAATGTCGTTAAGAATGCAGGAGTAGAGTGCAGCTTAGGATCATGCAATGAATGTGTCTACTGTTCTAATGACGATAAGGCTCAGGCCCGAGACATCAAAAATAACGGGCAGTTCGCTTCTATTGATTCAATATACCGATACAATAGCTTTGTAAAGGGCGGAAACGGCATAAGTTTTGAACCGGCAAACGGAGTAAGCCCAAACGATAACCGTCTATACAATAATGTATTTTACAAAAACGCAGTCGGTTTTCGGGTGCCGAACTTCGGTTTTGACGTAGATGGGAACGTGCTTCTGAATAATGTCTTTCGTGACAACACAGAGGCCAGTAATAGCACGAACTATCCCTTTTTCTTTGAGGTTTACACTGGTGTATCTAATTATGATATTGAGGTTGGTTTCAACTACGAGGACGAGACTGACGATTCAAGATATCGAGATGCCTCACCTCAGACCAAAGTGGGAAGTTTCAATGAATTAGATGCCGATCCCGGTGGCACGATATTTCATGATAACGAGGAGGGGTCTGTCAGTTTTTTTGACGAAGCGAATTTTGACTTCACCCTGAATTCAGGCTCCCCAGCCATCGATGCCGGAACGAACCTGACCACTGTAGACACCGATGATAGTTGTAACGGGGCGGCTTGTGCCGCCAATACCACACTTGAGGTTGTTGATTCACGTTTCTTTCAGGATGGAACATGGGCTCCAACCGGAGAGGTGTCTGCCGACTTCATCTGCATAGGGGCTTCGGTTGCCGCATCAGCCTGCGTACAGATATCCTCCATCACAGACACAGATACGATTGAACTTGCCAGTGGAACAACGCGAAGCGATGGTGACAAGGTGTGGCTGCAAAAGGATTCCGATGGGACGGTGGTTCTTCAGGGAAGTGGTACAGACATGGGCGCTGAAGAATTCAACGAAGACGCCCCAGAGCCTCCCCCAAGTGGAGGAGGCCAGCGAATGATAGGCGTTGTCAACTGCTCTGGATGTGAGTTCAAATAGGAGACAATCATGGCCGAGGGAATGCAACCGTTCAATACGATTCTGTTCGACATGGCGACCGAGCACCGGAAGATCGTTCATGGGGCTTTCTACCAGGCGATACGGGAGATCACCGGGCGGAAGCCGAGTCAGGTTGAGATGGCCAGGTTTGCGGGGATCGATACGCCGGATCATATGAATTGGGCGGATTATGTTTATAAGGGGACGGTGATATTGAGGGTGTTTGTGCCGGAGATCACCCGGAACCCGTTCACGGGGAAGGTTATGAAAGTTCACCAGAAGATTCACGAGGTATGGCGGACCGGGGGTCAACACAGACGACCGTAGAGCGGAGAAGGAATAAGACCCGATGGCGATGTTTAAAGGAGACAAGCTGGCCAAATACATCGTGGACGATCTTTTCAAGTGGTTTCGGGATGAGCGATCGGAGCAACTCGAACCACAGATGAGACGGAACTACGATGCGTTTCGCGGCAAGTACAATTCGGACGCCCTGAAGAAGTGGCGAGCCACGGAGGGCAACGATTGGCGGTCCCGGGTGTTCGTGCGGCTGACGAAACAGAAGGTGTTTACCTATTTCAACCAGGTCATGGCCATCCTCCTGCAGGACGGAAAAATGCCCTGGGACCTGGAACCATCCCCCATCCCCCAGGATCGCGCGGGCGCGGTATTGAATCCGGACGAAGCCAAGCGCCGATCGGAAGGGATGAAGCGGCAAATCGATGATGATTTCACGGACGCCCGGGCCTCGCGAACGATGCTCAGCAGCGGACTGGAAGGGGCGATATACGGGTACTCCTGGATCCGGTCACCGGTGATGAGGCCGCACGCATTCATGGGAGTAAAATTCGGGGTCCCCGGGATGCAGCCGTTATATTTCAACGAGGGAACGGTGCAGGAGTTCGGCCGGCACAGCATGGCTAAGCAGACCCGATTGCGGCCGGTGCTCGAAGGACCCGGGGTGTGGAACGTGTTCTGGGACCTGGAAACACCCGATCACCAGAAAGGCCACGGCGTGATCCTGCGGGACATGATGAGCAAGGGGCGATTTCTGGATCTGCAGGACCTGCCGGGATACGACGCCAAGACGATAAACGAGCTCGTATCCGGCCTGAAGGCAACCGACGACGACACCGGCGAGGAGGACGATTCGGAAGGCCCGATCCGGGAACGCCTCAACAAGCGCCGGCGAGTGATCCCCGTGTATACGATGTATGGTCGCGTGCCGCTGAAAGAGCTGCAAGACCAGGAGAAACGGAGCGGCCAACCCATCCGGGGCCTTAACCAGCGGCACGAGCGCGAGGTGGAGATCTACACGGTATGTGCCGGCGTAAATGACGTCAAGGTCATCCGGCAGCCGGTCTTGAATCCGCTGACGTACCGGCCGATGCACCTGGCCAAGTGGCAGGATCTGCCGCACGAGCCGGCCGGAGTGGGCACGCCGGAGGATATGGAAGACAGCCAGATGGTTATGAACGGGCTGACCCGGGCAATGCTGGACAACAAGGCGATTTCAAGCAATCTGCTTTTATACTGGAATCCCCGCTTCATGGCCCCGGGCCAGAACAAAAGCTTGTATCCGGGCAAGGCGTTCGAGGTGGAAGAAGGGGTCGACGACGTGCGGCAAGCGATGCAATTCTACTCGCCGCCGGACAACACCCGCGGCACGCCGGATCTTATCAATCTGTTTCGGGATTTTGCCGACAATGAGACCGGCGTGTCCCGGACCCAGGACGGGCAGTTGGGGCCGGCCAACCGGACGGCGTTCGAGATGGCCAAGGTGGCCGAGGCGGGCAATAAGATGGTGGCCGGCACATTGAGAAATGTCGATGACGGCCATGTAGAACCGGTTGTGTTGGGGCAGTACCATTACCACATGATGACCGGGCGCGACGAGAGCATCAAGGGGGATTTCAAACCGGTGGCCACCGGCTACCAGACGTTTGTCAACCGGAACAAAACCACCCAGGATCTATTAGGCCAACTGCAGTTAAGCCTGGCGACCGAAGCCACAATGCGATTTACGAAGGTGTTGCACTTTCTCCGGGATATTGCTAAGACCAACGGCCTAGACCCGGACCGCTATTATCCGTCCGAAGAAGAGGAAGAGGTCGACAAGCAAATCGAAATGATGGTCAAGATGCTTCCCGGGGTATCCGGACAGGGATCCCCGGAAGGAGCTGCCCCGGTACCGGTGGATGGGAACGATTTATGAAACGAAGAACATTTTTGAAGATAGTGGGGATGGCCGTTGCGATGCCAGGGGCTATGTTCAAGGCAGGGGCTTCGAGGTTGAGCTCCGCACTGCCGAAGCTCCCCAAGTTTAGGCGATACTCTGAAGAGGGTAAAGCGGCGATCGGGACATACACCGGCACCGGCAGCGACATCACTGTGGACTTAGGTGTTGTTCCCAGCTATGTGAGGGTAGTGCAATACGGCGAGGGCAACATCACGAGCCTGCAGGAGAGGCAGATTGACGAGACGCTGAAAACGATGATGGCGGGGGATCATGGCAGATGACGCCGATAGGCGAGACGAGGAAGTAACAGGTCCGGTACCGACGCAGCATGAGGCGGAGAGTTTGGCGTCGTTGATGCGGGATCCGAGCTGGCAGGTTTTTCATGAATATCTGGACCGGATTATCGCGCGGGCCAAGCCCAAACATATGAGGCTCAACCAGAACCAGGAGACGGCCGGGTATTACAAGGGAGTGCAGAACGTATGTGAGGACATACAGGATCTGCCGGAGGCGATTGCACGCCAGGTCTTTCCGGCAAAGGAGGAAACCAAGAACCAAGGAGGTTTGGAATGAAGCGAGTGATGGTGATGGTGGTTGTGGCGATGGTGATGGCATCGTGTGCAACGATCGATCGTACGGCCGACCCCATGGCCGGTCTGACGACCGATCGAGCATATGTGCCGGATGTGCGTAAAAGCGTGACCGAGTTCAGGGACGATACCGGGCAGCCGGTGGCCTACTTCATCGTGTATATGGATGTCAACGCCGAAGACCAGCAAAAGATCGTAGGAACGGCCCTGTTCGACAAATACGTTAACCTGTTAAGCAGCACGATACGGCCGGGATATCAGTACAGGCCAGGCCCGGTCAAGGAGCAAGCGGAAGAAGTAGACTAGCCAACAAACGTGCGGTCTGATCGCCGGCCAGCGATCGGCTTATGAAGCTAAAAAGGGGACGCAGGTGAGTGCTCACCCACTCATTGCGTCCCCTTTTTGTTTGCCGCACGGCAACCTTTTACCATAGGGAGGAATACCCATGACAGCAAGATTGAAGAAGGCGGGATGTCTCGTTCTGGCCTTGCTCCTGATCTCGACGACAGCGTGGGGGTTGAGCAGCCGGGCCAACGAGGTGATTACCGGCGAGTGGCGATTTATGAAGCCGGTGCGATTCAACAATGTTAAGTACACCTGGCCGTCTGCAGACGGATCCAGCACCGAGGTGCTTCAAACCGACGGGAGCGGGACCCTGAGTTGGGTGGCCAATGCCGGCGGGAATACGGATTGGGAGAACATCGGGGATCCGAGCGGGGCAAACGCGATCGACATGACCACGTATGCCACGACGTTTGATTTCGGCGGAACCGTCGATATGTTCACGCTGGAATTTACCGCGGCCTTTGCCGATGTGTCGGGGATGGTCCTGGAACAAAAGACCGGCGATCCGACAGACGGCACGTTGCTTGAATTGAAGCTGGCGGACAACGATCCGGATTTCCTATCAATGAAGACGTCGGGAACGGAAGTTCTCAATGTCACGGACGATGGGGTGTTGACCCTATCGCCGGCCAATAGCCCAACCACAATACGGTTGTGCTTTCCCCGGGCGCGGCGGCAACGACGGCGATTCTGGCTACAGATACCGACTACACCAACGCCCTTAGCGCCGGCGACAATGACATCCTGTTGACTACGGGTGACATCAACGCGACCAATTACGACCTGACCGGGGCAACGGGAGATCTGACATTGGTCGGCGATGTGTCGGCGGTGGACGGAACCTTTAGCGGAAACGTGGCTGTGACCGGTACGTTTCAGCAGGATGCCATATCGGCCGCCACGGGCAATACCACCCTAACGATCGACGGGACCGGCAGCGGCGGTGTGTCGATCGGTACAGTGGCCGGCACCGGCGCGATCACGTTAGGCGGCGGCGGATTCTCGACGGACGTAACCCTGCCGGCGACGGTGGACCTAACACTGGTCGGCGGGGCTCTGTCTATTACGGACACTGCCAATGCAGATCTCGTATTCCTGCTCAACAACACAATGACCACGTCCGACATCATCCAAATCACCGCAGCCGCCGCCAGAACGTCGAACAATATCTTCAAGATAGCAGACGGCGCGACCACGGCCACCACAATCAATATTGTGGCCAACGCGCAGACGTCCGGCGACATGCTCTATTACAACAACACCGGAGCGGGCTTGACGGGATCGGCCATTCACCTGGACATCGACGACGGGGCCGGATTCACCGGGTACTATTTACGGGCATATGACGGCGCTGCAGACGATTTCAGTATCAAGCGCTATGGCGCAACGGTCGTCGGCGGCCTGGCCAACACGGATATGTTCACAATTACAACCGGCCATATCCAGGTTGACGACGGCATGATCGAGGTCGATACCGATGAGGACCAGTCGAGCAATGTCACGAGAAACTTTGCCGGTGCCGGAACCGGCGCGGCGTTTGCCGTTGTCGATTCCAATGCGTCCAGCACAAACTCGGCCCTGGCAGTGACCTCGGCCGGGACGGCCGGAACCGGCGTTACGATCACGGCCTCGGGAACCGGGGCCGGAACCGGCCTGGCCATCGTTCACAGCGGCGATCTGGCGGCGATTAACATTTCCGCGGGCGCGGCCCGGACCGGCGACGTGATTGCCATCCCCATGGCGAACATGCTGGCCGAGATAGCGATCAATATCGACGGGGCCTGGACGGGAACGGCGGCCGAGGGAATGATCGATCTGTATTCATCGGGCAACATAGCCAACACGGCTTCGATGGTCCGGATTGATACCGACACCGGGACACCGGGCGGGAGCGGATTTGCGATCAATGTCGACGACGATTCGCTTGACGGCGGAACCTTCTACGCGGTCGTGATAAACAGCAACGCCAACGAGGGCCTGAATGTGGCCACCGGGCTGTCGCTGTTCGGGGAGATCGTGACATTCACCGGCGGCATCGATGTCGACGGCGACATAGACATCGACTATACGACCAACGCCCAGGAGGTCTCGCTTGACTCCACGGCCACGGACTACGCGGCGGGCGGCGGGATCGTTACCATCCACGGCAATCACGCCGGCAACGCGAACGATGCGCCGCTGTTGAGGCTTGTGTATCAGGCCAACGCGGATGCCCAGGATACGTTTTTGTTGATGGAGGATAATTCGACAGGAGCGGCCGCCAACGGCGACGATCAGTTTAAGGTGGGGACCAACGGCGATACGACCATGGCCGGGATTCTGAGAGTTGGCAGCCAGATCGTCAACGATCCGCTGACCGAGACGGTGACCACGGAAGCGGACATCACGGATCCTCTCACCTCGACCATAGTTTTGATCGAGGGCGATAACGATGCCGACAACGACACCATCGACCTGCAGAACGGGACAACGGCAGGCCAGATGCTAATTCTGGCAGCCCACGCCAACGTGGATGCCGACGATACGATCACCATTAACTATGGCGATACGACCTGCACGAACTGTGCGGCGACAACCCTTAACAAGATCGGAGAAAGCGTGACGCTGTTCTGGGCCGGAGCGACCTGGATCCAGATTGCGCTTAACGACACTCTGTAACTGTATGTAAACCTTTGGCCCACAACCGGCCGGTTTCCCGCAAGGCCCGGCAAGGTGTGGATTCCCAGGGAGGAAATTATGGCAGTACCCAAGAAAGACGAGCAGACAGAGACGGAAGAGGAAGTCATTTCCGATGAAGACATGGAAGCGGCATTCGCGGAAGGTTCAGGAGAAGAGGCCCCGGATCTATCCGGGACTCCCTCTTCTTCGGACAGCAAAGAAGGCGATGGTGACGGTGATGGAACTGGTGACGGAGACGGCGACGGTACTGGTGACGGCGATGGTACTGGCGACGGCGACGGCGACGGTGACGGCGACGGCAAACCGAGCTACGAAGACCTAGAGCAACAAGTCCAGGCCAACAAGTCCTGGGGAACCACAACCGCCCAAGCACTCGCAGAGACCAAGACCAAGCTGGAAGCTGCAGAGAAGACGATCAGCAAAGCAAAGCCGGCAGAAGGTGATGGCGACGGCGATGGCGGCGACGAAGAATATGACGAAGAGGTAAAGGCGTATCTTAAGGATTACCCCGACGCCGAGCCCGCCATCAAGGCCATAATCAAAAAGCACGGCAGCGACGGCAAGGACCTGAAGGATCTTCGTGAGCAGATGGATACGATGACCACGGAGTTCAAGCAATACCAGGAATCGAGCGGGACGCAAACCACTTTCGAGCGAGCGGTGGTCAACGGGTATCAAGATGCCGCAACCGAGAAATGGGTCGATGGCCATCCGGATGCCTACAAGGTAATGGGATCGCCCGCCTTTAAGAAATGGTTCGAGGCCGAAGTCGAGAAGGATCCGGCCATAGGCGATATCAGCAATCCGGCGATGGCGATCAGTACGATCGGCAAGTACAAGACCGCCGCCGCCGCCGCCGCCGCCGCCGAACACGACGCCGGCCAGACAGAGGAAGGCGATGCGCTGGAGAGCATGGCTACCGGTGCTGCAGGAACGGGTAACCAGAGCAACACGGGCGGGAAGGGAAAGAAGGACGAGGACCTGAGCGACGAGGAAATTTTCGATAAGCATTCAACCTAACGACAGGTGTGGGGTGTCAGGTTCCACCTGCCCCGGGGCCTGTGAAATAGAAAGGAGAGAGACATGAGCGAGTACACGAAGTATGGGGACATTTCGCCCCGCACTAATTTTGCAGCCTGGGGCAAGCTGCTCAAGAGAACCGTGGCGGCCATCTTCACGGAGCGCACGGCACAAACCAAGCCGATGCCCAAGGGCAAGGGCCGGACGCAGATCTTCCGGCGCTACTTAACCCTGTCTGTGGCTACCACGCCGCTGGCAGAGGGCGTGACGCCCCCAGGGACCAAACCCGATTACACGGATGTGGAGTGTACGTTGGAACAATACGGCGACTGGATCGGGATCACCGACGTGATCCAGGATACCCATGAGGATCCGGTGATTAGTGAGTTCCGCGGCCTGCAGTCCAGGCAGATGAAGGATACGCGGGAAACGCTTAACATCGATATCCTTAAGGGCGGGACCAACGTCTTTTACACCAACGACTCATCGCGAGCGGCCGTCAACACGCCTGTCGACCGAGGTGATCTGCGCAGAATCGTGCGGGATATGACAGGATCCAATGCGGAGTTTTACATGGAAATCCTCTCCGGTTCGGCCAAGTACGACACGAGCCCGATCGGGGCTTCCTTCATTGGAATGACACACACGGATGCCCGCCACGATCTGCAGGAGATTACCGGTTTCACCGAGGTTCAGAACTATGGGGATCCGTCGGACAGAATGTCCAAGGAAGAGATGGGCCAGGCCGAGAACATACGGTTCCTCCTGGGTACCCTGTGGACACCCTGGGCGGATGCGGGCGCGGGCGGCGCGACGATGATAGGTACGACGAATCCGGCGGCCAATGTGGATGTCTATCCGCTGGTGGTCGTTGCACCGGATGCATGGGCAACGGTTCCGCTTCGCGGTGTGAACTCCGGCAACATTGCGGTTGTGAACCCGCAACCCCGGGGCGGGGATCCGCTGGGGCAGCGGGGCACGTTGGGCTGGAAGTACTGGCACGCCGGCATCATCCTGAACGACACGCTGATGGGCAGGCTGGAGGGCGCCTATACCTTGAACCCGAACTAGCGGATGGGAACCGTTAGTGGAAACCGAGCGATAATCATAGAAGGGAGGAAGTATCATGGAAGATAGTCTACATGCGATCGGGACATGCGACGGTACCGGTGCCGATATCAATGTGTGCCTGGGATTTGTTCCGAGTTATGTGAAGGTGTGGAACATGGACGATGACACCAACGTGCAGTATTGGGAATGGCATTCGCAGATGCAGTACGTCACCGCCATGGCCGAGGGGCTCAAGTCCGACAAAGATGTGTTTACGGCCATAACGGCGGACGGCATCACCGAGTATGGCGGCGGCGAGCAGCTCATCTACGATGGTGTGACCAATAACCGTTGGGAGTATGACCACGACGGCGACGGCGTGCTGGATGCCGATGCGGAAGAGGTGTTTGTCAACGGCCATTATCTCAAGGTCGCAAGCGGCGATGCGGCTTATCAAAGCATCGGCGACTCGCAGATAGGAGCGTCGACGCCCCGCAACGGTGAGAAGATCAAGTCCACCGCGGGCTTCACCATCGGCGCTTTGGCCAACTGGAACGTGAACGGCGAGCAGTTGGCCTGGATAGCGTACAGATAAACCCCAGAGCAGGCCGGGGAGCAAGAGGGTGTCAATCCGGCCACCCAACTCTCCGGCCGTAGAAATTAACGGAGGTAGCATGATGGAAGGGAACCAAGCGAACACGCCAATCGATCCGGCGACGAAGAAGGCGTTTGAGCAAATCAGCAAAAGAGAGAAAGCGGTTGAAAAAAGAGAGGCCAAGCTGTCAGTAGGTGAGGCGGAGGCAAAGCGGATCGCCCAGGCTAAGATAGAAACGAAGGGCAAGAACTTTGCGGTAATCCGGATCTCCGGTGCCGGCGGCAAGGGCGAGCTCAACTATGTGCATGTCGGCGCAGACGACGGTAAGGGCGGCCATCGCCAACTCACAATCATGAAGAACGAATATGTTCCCCTCGAAAAGCGCTTTGTCGACTCGTTGAAACACGCGACGGTGCCGATAATGGAACCCGACGACGGCACCGGAGATCAGCTTCGCCGGCGGAAGATTGTGAGCCGTGCGCCGAGATTTCCCTTTGAACTGGTGGCCTGGATAACGAAGGCAGCTTACAGCAAGATGCGAAAGCACGTATTGCCGCAATACCAGGGAGGCAAGGGGTTGTCTTTGACGGAAGAGTTAGTATACGAGATGATGGACTGAGGCAAACCATGCCAAGCCAGTATGCCAGAACCATACGGCAGGTGATAAACGACACCTTCCGGATATGCGGCGATTACCAGGGCAACGGCCGGGACGGGCTCCAATGGACCTGGGATGAGGCCCGGATCGCGCTAAAGGATGCGCTCCTCGATCTGATAGTGACCACCGGGATCCTTAAGGATTGGCGGACCATCCCCCTCGAAGAGGATACGCCTGTTTACGACCTGCCGAATAATTGCTTGCGGATCCTGCGCGTGGGGATCCACGGCCTGGGCGGCACAGTGGTATTTCCCCGGGACGTGGCGGAGCACGATTACCAGCGAACCGCCATGGTGGCCGGCGGGTTTCCGGATTCCTTCTTCCGAGATACCCTGGAGCCCCATCAGATCGGATTCTACCCCACACCGGATCAGGCGGGATCTACCTTTACCCGGGACAGCCAGTACGGCCTCCTGCGCCGCGTAGTGGACGAGGACGGCAACGAGCTGACGATCGACGCCAATCTTCCGCTCCGGCGAATCGGCGGCGTGCCCATGTCCAGGACCGGACGCGGCCGGATCATCCGGGAAGTGGTCAGTGAGTACGGCAACATTCAGATCCTATTTCTCCGGACGCCCTTCTTCCCGGACAATCCGGATGAATATATAGACGAAGATATCCCCGACCATATCCACAAGGACCTGAAATACGGCACCTCGATCCGGCTGATGCGCGGATCCCGCAGAAGGCTGCACGCCCTGAAGATCCGCAAGTTCGAGCCCAAGTGGGTCCGGACCAAGAAGAGCCTGCAGCGAGTGGCCGAACATAAGGGGCCGCTCGACCGGGTGACGGTACCGGCCGGGGTGACCGGCAATGTCAATTCGGAGCTTTTTTCTTATCCGACAGAATGAAACGGAGGTAGACCATGGAAGCTGATTTTGCGAAACGATTCACGCACCACACACCGAAAGACGACCAGCCCGAGCGATACAAGAAGATAAGAGACCTGGGCTATCAGTTCGCCCATGCGATCAATGACGGCTGCCCGGACAGTAGGGAGAAGTCTCTATCTATCACCAAGCTCGAAGAGACTGTTATGTGGGCCTGCAAGGCCATTGCGCAGAACGAATGAGGTAAGGTTGAATGACACTTGTGAGTGTTGCCATGGAACCGGACCCATGCCTAAATTGCATATTGCCGGATTGCGACGATGGAGACCCCAGATGTCCTATCGGTAACGAGATACGGGAAGATTGGAAGGAGCGAAGCCGGGAACGGAGAAGGAGCCCTGAACAGAGAGCAAAAGAGTATCAAGCACATAAGGCCAGAAGAAAGACAGACAGAGGGCGAATGCTCTGTGCGGCACAAAAAAGGAAGTATCGGCAGAAACATCCAGAGACTGAAAGAGCGATCAACGCAAGATACTACCAAGCAAACAGAGAGAGTATATTGAGAAAAAAGAGGGAAGACTATCAGAGCAGGATAGGGGCTGAATGACACTTGCCGACTTCAAAAAGACACGAACCGAGCTGGTCGACCAGACGTTATTGCTGATGGACGATCCCCTGGGGGAACGATGGGCAGCATCGAGGGTGCCCGAGGCGCTGAACGATGCGGTGCTGGATTTCTGCATGAAGACGCAGGTAATCAAGGCGGAGATCAATATCGTCCTCAAGACCAATATCCACGAGTACGACATCAAGACTCAGGTGGAAGAGGACGGCACGCTGAGACTGTACGGTTTCCCGATCCGGGTGGGCTTCAACGGGAATGGCGATCCCGGGATGTGGCCGACGACTCTTCTCACTATCGACCTCATGGGCTCATCGCAAACGGCGAACGCCTCTCCCATGCAGTGGCACCTGGACAGCGTGAGCCCGGGCAAGATCGTTCTGTTCGGGCCGCCCGCCGCGGACGGTACGGCCAGCCCGAGCGAATCGGGCAACATGCAGGTTACCTATATCGGGCTGCCCAATTATATGGACGACGACGGCGACTACCCGGACGCCCACATTCCCGTGGCCTCGTACGAGACGATACCCTACGGGGCCGCGGCCATGCTCCTGGAAGAAGGCGACGGCGACGACCTGGCCAAGTCCATCGAATATGAGGCACTGTTCAGGCGTGGCACATTGGCCGCGGTGGCGGAGGACTATCGATCCAATACGGTGTATGACGATGCGAGACCGGCATAGATTCGGAACACTGAAGAACCCGACCGGACTGCCGGTACGGGTAGACCGGGGAGGCAACGGCCACTTCGGTTCCCGGAGGTCCCTGTGGAGAGACGGCGAATTATACCGGTACAACCACAAGGGCCAGGACAACGAATGCGTGCCCGGGCAGGATGTCCGAGCGCCCATATACGGCAAAGTCCAAAGGATCGCCTATCCCCACGATCCGAGCAAGAGCCCTTATTCCGGCCTGATTATCGAGAACCCGGTTTATACCATCAAAATGCTTTATCTGGCACCTCTCAAGGATATCGTAGGTAAGTACATCGAGGCCCTGGAGGTCATCGGCCAGGCCCAGGATATATCGCTGAAGTATCCGGGCAGCGGAGTTACCCCGCACATTCATACGGAAATCGTGAGCATATCGATGGACCCTGATCTGTATATGGAAGGACAAACGCTGAAGCCGACATGAGCATACCGATAACCATACGAAAGCCCCAGGGGATCGCGCCCAGGTTCGACCCGAATCTGAAGGTGGGCTTTGCCCGGACCGCAGAAAACGCGGATCTGACATCGGGCAAGCTGCGGGCCATGGCCGATGCTTCGCTCGAAGTGGCGGACACCAATCTTTACAATTCCATGTTCTACTTTGCCGGGGCCTGGGAGAGAAACACCGACCGGTTCTATCTGGAATGGAAGATCGGGACCTACGATATTCTGATATATCTGGTCGACGGCGTGCCCACCAAGAAGATAGGATCCTCGACGGCTATTTTGGGCCAGCCCCGGCTGGCAGCGCCCACGGCAGCCGATAACGGAGGAGGAGCATTAACCGATACGTTCAGCTATATCATCACGACAACGCGAAGCGTGGGCGGATTTACAGAGGAGTCCGGACCCTCGACGGCATCGGCAGAGATCACGGTGGCGGCAAAGAAGATCCTGGTGACGGCCCCGACCATCAGCGACAGCGACGTTACCTTCTGGAACATATACCGGATCAGCAATACCAGCGGCGAGTACCAGTTTGCGGCCACGGTGGCCGTGGCCACAACGACGTATGACGACAACAACGCGGACACGGACCTCGGGGCGAGTCCCACTACCTGGTACACCTCCGACCAGGGCAACACCATCACGTGGGATAAGCCCCAGGTCACTTTCGACGGGATGATTGCCGCGGAGCCCTATACCGGGATGCTGTTTTTCTGGAAGGGATCGACCCTGTACTGGACGGAGCCGGGACATCCCGATGCGATGCCGGCGTTCTACAACATGAATTTCCCGAGCGACATACAACGGGTGTTTCCCTTTGCCGGCACACTGGCGGTATTGACCAAGACAGGCCCGCACCGGGTCGATGGCACCCACCCGGAATTGCTGCAGCCGTCCAAGGTTCTAGGGGAAGAACCGTGCATATCCACGGCGGCCGCCAAGACAACCCGGGGGATAGCGTATCTGTCAGATACGGGGATTGTGCTTTTCAACCTGGTGGACACGGCGATCATGACCGACGAGAGATTTACAGAACAGTGGTTTGCCGATAACGTAACGGCGGCCGGCGCCTTCATGGAAGAAAACGACGGCAAGATTTACCTGTTTCATTCGGGCGGCGTGCTCGTGATGGATGCCCGAACCCGGGCGGTGATCTTTACCACCATGGATATCGTTGCCTATTCGAGCCACGTGCGTCCGGACACCGGAGAGCTGTACTATATGGACAGCGCCGGGGTGAAGAAACTGGCCGGCGGCACGGGGACGTTGACCTGGACCTGGCAGAGCGGAGATCTGGTGGGCCGGCACCCGGAAGATAAGGACTTCGAGGGAATCGAGCTGATCGGCAGCGGTGTGATTACGGCGACACTGTATATCGACGGAACGCAGGTGGCGACAAAGGCCATGACCTTTAGCCAATACCGGGGCCGCATATTGAAGATCGACAGCGACGTGAACAACGGCCGGGCGATGCAGGTAAAGCTGACCGGCACCGGCCAGTTCGATGAGATCATCGCCCGATACTCGCCATAGGAGGCGCGATGTCCAACCCACCCCCGAGCAGGTTGCCGCTATACACGAGACGGCAGCAATACAAACTGTCCGGATTATCCCTGGCCGAGCTCAATAAGGTCCTGACCAACATCGGGATCCGGCTGGATCAACTGAGCGCCATCGGGCAGGATGTAGACATGAAGGGGCGCTGGTTGAGGAATGTGCGGGTCAGCGCCACGGCCATCGCCCTGGGAAATCCGCTGGTCAACGGGACGTGGCGATTTGTGGTAGTCGGTACCAGGCTCAAGGCTCAAAGGAGAGAAGACAATGTTTGGGTGGATAAAGGCGGTTACGCTCCTTAGCATCCTGATAGTTGCAGCGGTAACGCTCGGTGCGCTATGGGGCCCGAACCTGACACAAGACAGGCTTGTGTATGGAGACAGCGCCTATGAGATCCAGAGCGTTTCGGATCTGACGGCCTGGATTGGGGGCACAGCGGGCGAGATCGCCGTGGCCGACGATGGGGACGGCACGATTACCATTTCCATGCCGGCCCCGGTATATGGAGAGTTGTCACAATCCGGGGGGTCTTTCGTAACCGCCGACAGCATAACGGTCAATACCGGAACGGTGGCCAGCGGAACGGTCGCGGATACATACACGGTAAACAGCACATATCACCAGGTGACCGAGATTGCCGGCGGCGGCGGCGGGTTCGATGTAGAATACATCTTTACCGTGGCAGATAATCCTGCATCGCTTTCAGTGGTAGGGCGCTATGAAGGGACCGTTGCACATAGTACGGTTGTCGAGGCGTGGAATTATACGGGAGGTACCTGGGATACCTTCACCGGTGCTGGTGACGATATGGATCACTCGACAACGGATGCGGAGTTCACGTTTACATATGCGGCCCTGGCCGGCGCGATCACGGACTATGTATCCGGAACTGCCAGCAAGTTCAGGATCTTCCAGGCGCCCCCCGGGACCGGAACGGATAACCTATACATAGACGCGGCCACGATTCAAATTCAGCAGTACGCAATTGCCAGCCCCGGTGTATATGGAACAATTACCGGAATGAGCCTCGGGGAAAATAACGGAATTACCATGAACGCCTCCTCCGGAACATGGACGATCGTAACCTCCGGGCTCTATGATGCCCGATGCGCCATTTCCTTTTCCGGCACACCGAGCACTCGTTTTCTGGGCCACTTTCACGTAGACGGCGCGATCGAAACAGAATCGGGTTTTTCAAGAAGATTAGGGTCGGGCGGAGATGTAGGGCCGGCGACGATAATGGGGCTGCTGGCCCTGTCCGCCGCCGAGGTCGTCACCGTGGCGATCGCCGCGGACGTCGGTGGAGTGTATGTGGCGATCGAGCGGCTCAACTGCAGCCTGACGATGATACGGGGGAGCTGATGATAATCCGTCCGGCAGTAACGACAGATATCGACCAGCTGGTTGTCATGAGCGAGAAATTTTACATCACGGCGCACTTGGACGAGGTCGGCCTGGGGAGACGGAACGAAAGTGTGGCCGACTACATAAAAATGATGCTCCCGCTGGATCTTTTTGCGATATTCGTGGCCATCGAGGCAGGCTGGATCCGGGGAACGATATCCGGGATCCGGTATCCCTGGTTGATGGACATGAGCCAGGTTCTTCTCATGGAGAACTGGTGGTGGGTGGATCCGGACTATCGAGGCAGCGGTATGCAAAAGAGGCTGGAAGCCGAGCTGATTGCCTGGGGTAAGGAAGGCGGAGCATCGAGGCTGATAATGGTGGTGTCAGAAGGCCTAACCAAGAAAGACGCATTGCGGAGGTATTATGGGCGCAAGGGGTTCGAGCCCATGGAAACCCATTACATAAGGGAGATCTGAAATGCCGATAGCCACAGGGACGGCCATAGTGATCGCGGGCGCGGCGGCGCTTGGCGGTTCGCTATACTCATCGAGCAAAGCCAGTAAGGCAGCCGAGCAGCAAACCGAAGCGATCGCGGGGCGCACTGCCGCCAGCGATAAGATCTCGCTGGAACAATGGGACCGGTTCAAGAGGATATACGGGCCGCTGGAAGAACAACTGGTCGAGGAGGCCAGCGGCGGGTTTACCTACGGCCTGCCAAAGCCGGACAGGGCCGCCATCGAGCGCGAGGTGTTGGCCGAGAGGGGAGTGTCTGCCACCGGCAAGGGGGAGAAGCTGGCCGGTTTTGAGAGCCAGGTTGCACGCAGGGGACTGGCCGGAGCTCAGAGGACGGAAATACTAGCAGAGGTCGATAAACGCTTTGCCGCGGCCATGGAGAAATACGAGGCGTCCCGGACATTTACGGGCAGCCCGGGCTTGACCAGAATGATGGCGGGCATCGATCGGGGGTTTTCCGACATTGCCGCCAACACCCGCAGAACGCTCGGCGGCCGCTTTCCCCAGGGAGCCGGACTGGAGACGCTTTTTTCCAGGGACGTGGAGCTGGAGAGAACCCGGGCAAAAGCGGGGGCCGCGGCCGATGCAGAGACACAGAGATTCCAGCGGATGTTCAACGTGGCTCAGCTCGGGCGGGGCCTGCCGTCGGAAGCGATCGCCGGACTGAATGCCGGCAACGCGACGTCGGCCGCCCTGGCGAACCTGTATAGCAACCAGGCCACGCGGGGATATCAGGCCGCGGGAGATGCCGCGGGAAATATGATGCAGCTATACCTGATGTCCCAGGGCGGATTTGGTGGCGGTGGCGGTGGCGGCGGAACGGGCTTTCAAGGAACGCCGGCGCAAAACGCTTTCTTGAATCCGGAACCGGTATTTGCATAGGAGGCAACCATGGGCATAGGAATCGGACTGGCACAGATAGCCGAGGGCCTGACCGGCGGTGCGGTCAGAGGCACGGCATTCAACCTGCAGCGGGAATCTGCCGCCGGAAAGCAAGCGGCCGACGAGGCGCACCGGGCCGAGCTGCTCGGGATCCAGAAGAGGATCCTCGGCAACCAGGAAGAACAGGCACAGATCAGCCGTACGGCAAACGCCATGAAGACCGCGTACGCGATCGCCAAGGATTCACCCAACGCAAAAGAGGTGTTCGCCAGCACGTATAAGCAGCTCGACCCCACCGGCCAAGTGCCCGAGGTGTCTTTCGAAAAGGATACGATCGAGATAAACTTCGAGGGCTTGAAATTCAAGGGCAAGAAAGGTCCGATGATCGAGGCGCTCGGGATCATCGCAGAGAACCCCGAAGCTTCACCGGAAATCATGTCTCAACTGGTACAGCTCGGGCTGCTGTCGATAGAAGCGCCGAAGGACAAGCCGGGCAGAGTGGTGGTCGTCCCGCCCGGGCACGCGGTGCTCGACGAGAAGGGAGTGGTTTCGTTTCCTGCAGGCCAGAAAGGAGTAAAGGCCGGCAAGGGGGTAACGGTCAGCGAGCTTTCGACCGGGATCAATGCGATATTCAAGAAATACAAGGTCGACGCCGGCCTGGGGATTACGTTCGGCCCCGATAAAACAGCGACGATCGACATGGCGACATTCCTCAACGGCAAGGAAACGGCGTTTAATATCATCCAGAAAAAGGCCGATGAGAAAGACGCGGACGCGGTCGAGGACCTTGCCAAGATACAGGGATATTACGAATTGATGGACCGGCTGTTGCGCCGGGTCACACAGCCCCCCCCCAGCGGTGCCCTGGGACGGATGGCGGGGCTTGACGTGACCCCGCCTCCGACCGGCTCTCCCACGGGCACCGCTCCCACCGATACAAATCCGGTCTTTGACCCGACAACGGGGCGGTTCTCCGTTAAGTAGGGCGATATGATAATTGTCACATTGGCAGATAAGGGCATCACGGTCGAGTTATACCCCAGATTAGACGTCAAACTCGATAAACAGCTCAAATACGCTAATAAGCGCGGCTTTCCTTACGTCCTCATCATCGGCGAAAAAGAAGCCAAACAAAATAAAGTTCGATTAAAAGACATGAACGCGAAAGTAAAAACCGAAGGAAAACTTCTCTCGCTAGACAAAGTTATCTCTCTTCTGCGATCATAACTCTGTGACCAAATCTCGCAAACTAGCCTACCTGGCCTTGCTAGGCAACACCTTAATTTGGGG
>LAZR01000317.1_pt1 | contig 44628 bp, 76 predicted proteins | sample 329461 | NCBI WGS metagenome assembly LAZR01 (sample SAMN03002196, study PRJNA259156) | marine sediment metagenome | biome: sea floor; feature: Hydrothermal impacted sediments; material: marine sediment; isolation source: Loki non-amplified sample from Loki's castle hydrothermal vent sediment ...
CCCAGCAGAGGATGTTGCTGTAACTATAAAAAACCTATTAGAGGGTCTAGGCGGAGGCAGTCAATTATCACACGACCAACTAGATGATGTAAGTGTGGACGACCATCATGCCCAATCTCATAACATAGCTTCTCATTCTGACACCACAGCAACAGGAACAGAGCTTGATGCTTTAACAGACAACTCTATGGCTGATACTTTACATAGACATTCAGAACTTAGTGCAAGTGATGGAAGTCCTGATAGAATTGTTTATACAAATTCTGAGGGTGTTCTCTTTGCTGATGCTCTTGGTACAGGTGCATCTTCAGGTTTAGGTCTTGATGTAATGTACGGTGCTACCATTGGGACTCATCTTACTGTTGGTAATGATATAACTGTTGGTGGCACAGTTGATGGCGTAGATATTGCTGTAAGAGACCACGCTGAAAGTCATTCAGTTGCAAGTCATAATGATACAACAGCTACTGGTGCAAACCTAAACACTTTAGTTGGTGGCAGTGAGACCGCACTCCATTCTCACGCTGCTGCTGGTGGTGCTGCCTTAACCGTAGCTGAAACAGAGGTATTTAGTGGCACTGCCCCAACTACTTGGACTGACCTTAATTTATCGGGGACTATAGGAGCACAATCTTCTTTAGTCTTGTTAAAATTTGCCTCTATAGGCGCTGGTTATAACCGTACTGTCGCAGTAAGGAAAAACGGAGATACTGACGAGTTTTATGGTGCCACCGCTAATGAAGCTAGGGGCGTTGCTCTTGGGCAATTATTGGGTGCTTCTGTGGTGTTTGTGGTTCTTCTAGTGGCTACTGATGCCACTGGCAAGATTGAATGGAAATCCGCAGCTATTACTATGACTGTTGATGTTATAGCTTACATCAAGTGAGGGGAAAGATGCCAACTGAAAAAGAAATAAAAGCTAACCATAAAGAGGTACACGATAACTTGACAGAGGACTACTACAAGAATAAACTAATGTCCCAAGAGGACTTTGACTATCTTCACGGTCAGAACTGGAATGATATGGAAGCTGAACTTCTAGCTGAGGGCAACATAAAACCACCTGAACCAGTCAGGGATTTAGGGGCTGAGATAGATGAGATAAAGGGGAAATTAAATCTATTAATTAGTTTAAATGCTCAGTCCCAAGAGAAGGATTAATGCTTGATATAATTGTATGGGTTGCCCTGATGATGAGTATCGGGACTGGTGCGCTAGCAGTGTGGGTTTTTAGTGTCCTGGTTAGTGGGGCGGTCATTGTGGGGGATAAGTATACATTGATAGAGCTAACCCTTGCCAGTGCCATCCTGTGCCTTCTCGTAGCGGCTCTAATCGGTTTCACGGCAAGGAAATTAAGGGAATGAAATATAGAAATGCGTTTCATTATGTAGCAGGTGGAATAACGGCCTGGATTTCAATGACTATTCCCGTCTTGGGATTGACATTAGCCCTGACTTTTTTGATTTACGAAGCGATGAATGACTGGAGGAAGGTTGACCATTCCTATCACGACATACTGGAGTTTTGTATTGGTATCTTTGTAGTAGCTACTGGACTAAATATATGGGAGATAGTAAGATGAAACCGAAAGAACGAGATGAATTACTTGGTAGATTGGATGAGAGAAGTCGCAATACTTATCATCTGGTAGAGAAGCTGGAAAAGCACAATGCCGAGCAGAATGGCTACATCCTAGATTTAGTTAAGCAGTCCTCCTCTAACAAGACAAGCATCAAATGGATTGTAAGGGTGTTGGTTGCCGCTGGGATACTCGGTGGTGGTGCTACGGGCATAGTAAATCTGATAGGGTGACTACTGAGTGGGAACTCTACTGGTTAATTGGACAACTAACAAAAGAGCAGAGAGCGATTGTCATAGCACTAATAAAAGAACTGCTGAAAAAATAAGAATTTAATAGTATGAGTAAGTATGGGGGAGTTCGCAAGACTCCCCTTCTTATTTTGCCTTGACACGGGGCTGTGTTATGTGGTATGGTGGATTATGTCAATAAAGTTATATCTAAGAATAAAACTTGACAAACACTATCGTTATGTGGTAGGCTAATGGAGTGGAGGATTAAGAAAGCTTGCTGGCGTCCTGTAAAACTATCGGTCATTATCACAGGCGCAAAGAGGTACACCCCTCGGTGTTGAGAGACCGAGCCAGCAAGCAAAACAAAGAAGATGAACAAAACGAAAATAGAATGGTGTGATTATACGGTCAATCCAGTAAAGGGATTGTGCCCCGTAGCTTGCCCTTATTGCTACGCAAGGGCTATGTATAAGCGGTTTAAGTGGAATCCGATAATACGATATGATGATTGGGTGTGGCACAACGGCCGTAATATCCCTAAGGGTTCAAAGACTTTCGTGGGTTCAATGATGGAACTTTTTGGGGAGTGGGTAGAGCCAGAATGGCTACAGTTAATCTTTGATTATTGCGAATCAGCATCTACTCATACCTTCCTATTCCTTACCAAGAAACCAGAGAATTTAATTAAGTGGAGTCCCTTCCCCAAGAATTGCTGGATAGGTGTATCAGCTACTAATGTGGTGATGGCTGATATAGCACTCAAAAATCTATACGATATAAAGGCTACCGTTAAATTCCTATCACTAGAACCCCTACTCTCGTGGCAACACTCTATCCCCACATCATTCCCACCTCATTTGGATTGGCTTATCTTGGGTAGCCGCACACAGCCCACTAGGCATCCCAAACTATTAGAGGTGGCAGAGATAATTGAGGATGCTAATAGGGCGGGGATACCATTATTTATTAAAGAGCCACTGGCTAGTCATATAGGTATTCAAAGGCAAGAGATGCCCAAATGAAAGAATTAAAAGAAAGAAACCAGGCAATAAGAAGGTGGCGTAAACGAGGTCTAACCTATAGGGATATTGGGGTTATCTTTAACGGCCTCTCACGACAGCGTATTCACCAGATTTGTAGTAAAAAGAAACCTGGTATATGGAGGTTATTATGGGGAATATTCAAAAAGCTAATCAAGTAAGGCTTAACCACGAACTCTTAATTTGGGCAGGGTTTACTCTTAAAAATGGGGTGTGGAGTTATCCCGATGGTGTAACAGTAGATGATGGAGTACCCTTCTTCCCCGAGTCTTTGGATGAGTGCTTCAAGTGGCTTGTACCTAAACTGGAAGGGGTAGGTTTATGGGTAACACCTGAGAGGCTCTATTGGTGGGAGGCAACCTCCTTGGATAAAGATAATTACTATTGCAGCTACAACGCCAAACGGAAGAATCCTGCTTTAGCCCTTTGTTTAGCAATTCAGAAACTTATAAGGAGTAGGTGATGAAACAAGAGTCTATTAAATGGATACTCAATGATTCTGTTTGCGTGATTGATGGATGGTGCTGGGCGGTAAGTCCTGGATTAAAAACAGTTTGTATTGGCAGGGAAGAAGATGTAATTAAGGGGGCAAACAAATGAGTGACGATAAATTGGCGGAACTAAAGGAGCAAGTAGATATTATGCGTGCTAGTGCTTTTTATGAGTCAAAGTTTGGTAGCCAAGAGCATCAGTTTCAAATGCAGGCTATGGTCTCTGCGTATGATGTCTGCCTAAATCTTATTAAGGAGACGACAGATGAAATTAGAAGCATTAAAAAGAAAGTGGCATAAAGACTTAATAAGAGATGATGTAAGGGAAATGAATATGGATGAGGAGAGGCTCAATAGATGCCCTCATATAAGAACACTCCGAGGTGGTGATGAAACTCAAGATATGTGCGACCTTGTGGATAAATGGTGTCTAATAGAACACGGTGGGGATTGTGAGGAATGGGATAAAATAAAAGATGAGTGGGATGCCGAATACGGCGAACACCCACGACCTTGGGATAAATTAAAGGAGAAGAAATAATGGCAGAACAACATTATTGCGAGGAACATCAAGTAAAGTTTACCCGGAGGACTAATAAGAAGGGGGAGGAGTGGTATTCCCACCCCATCGAGGTGAACGGCCAAACTGTGGGATGGTGCAATGAGGATGGGAAAAAGGTGGCTAAGTTATCCGCACAACTCGATGACGCAATGCTACCAGAACACAAGGAAGTAGTTGAGAAAGCTAAGGCATCTGTAAGCAGTGAGATGACAAAGGGTGAGTGGTCGGAAAAGGATAGGGTTACTCGTCAAAGCATACAAAGGCAGACCTCGTTAAAGGCAGCGGTTGAATGGTGCATTGCCAAGCACGCTACAGAGCCCGTAAAGACAGCTATGGTGCTTACTGTAGCTAGTTTGTTTGAATCCTATCTTGAGAATGGGATTTCTGTAGAGAAAAAGAAATAGGCTTGCTGGTGGGATGTTATTCCTTAAATGGCGTGCTTGGTAGTGCGGAATTGTTGGCGACAGCCGCAGGGTTGAATTCCCTAAGCCAACTACCATAGGATACACCAGCCAATAAGCAGGGGGAAATATGTGGATACAAGAATGGATAGACAATAGATTCGGAGTACCTAATACAGTTAATAAACAGGTATATGAAGACTTTGCTGAAGAACTAATGGGCAAAGCAAGGGAAGCGGTAGAGGGGGCTGGACTGACAGATGAGGAGATACGAGAGTTATGGGTTGCTCAATATACGGAGAAGTGGGATGAGGCTACTGCTAAAGAAATAGTGGACAAGATTACATTTGAGTTTACAAAAGTGTTTCGTCATGCCCAAACTAAAGCTATTCTAAAGGCTCTGGGGGGTGAATGATGAGTATTAGTTTATGGTTGCTAGTCTTTATCGGTATTATGGTATTGTCTCTTGTTGGAGTAATGCTATATATCCAGCATAGGCTTAGGAGTATTGCTGAGGGGCTGAAGCGATTAGCAAATCTTTTGAAAGGAGAAGTCTAATGAGTGAACAGAAGGATAAGTTGATGACGCCAGAGAGGGCTATTGAAATCATAGAGAAATGGCAAACTGGTAACTTTGCTACACGAATTGATGATATGAATCCAGCCCTTAATCTTGCTGTCGAAGCCCTGAGATATGAACAGAAGGTTATATGCCCTGATTGTAAGCCCAATCCAGATGGTGAAGGTGTACCAAGTGGCGGTAAAATATACGATACTGAAAGAGGTATTTGGGTAGATTGCCCCACCTGTAAAGGCACAGGAGACGGTGATTACTTCCCCACAGAGGAGGAGCAAACAGAACACGATGAGAACTACGAATTTATGAGGAGGGGATAATATGACAGGGCAGAAGAAGCTGGATAGCCCTGACAGGGAGAAGATAGCTGAAAAACTATATCAACAACGGTGGTATGGGGGTCAACCGACTTGGGAGAAAAGTTTACTAAGGGAGTTATTCCGTAATTATGCTGACCAAATCCTAGCCATCAAAGGGTTAGCAGTTCTTGATGATGACCAGAGTAGGGAAGAAATAGAAGGGGTATTAGGATATATTGAGGATATGTTTCCCGAGTTAAACACTACCTATTGGCAATCAAAGAGGTGGAAGGAGTTCAAGGATGAACAAACAAAAGGATAGACATGAGTTGTTGAAAGAGCTTGTGGTAGATATAGAGGAACATCTGCTTAATTTAGAACAAGGAACAAAGTCGGATACTATAGCCCAAGAGATAGTCTATGACATTGTTGAGGACAAACTCCTAGTCCTCATTCCTACCTGTGATTGCTGTGAAAGACCCCTTGAGGTAGACGCACAGAAACAGAAGATAGTAGACGCTGTGAAAGAAGCCAAGAAGCGAGGACGGCGAGAAGTTATCAAGGAGATTGAGGAACAAGCAGGTGAAACTTTATTCTTATTAGAGGATTTGAAGTTCTGGCATGACCTAAAGGAAGAGAAGTGACACTAGAGGAAAGGGTTGAGAAATTAGAGAAACGCCAGGACATAGCTGAAGCGAGTGAGGCTAAATGGCAGAGAGTGGTTGATGAGCAACTAACCGACCTTACCAATATAATACTAAGCCTTTCTTCTATGATGAGAAAGTGGAACAACGATTTAGCGGAGCATTTTAAGAAGCATTATATTGATAAGAAAGAAAGACCTACCCCTAAACGAAAGAGTAAATACTAATACTAGTTATAATAGGGGTGTCAAAACCTAACACTGAACCCGTAAGGTAATGTAAGGAAAGTAAGAACCGTTAGGAGTGTAATGTCTGAAAGTATAACAAGGCAAGTAATAGAGGATTGGGTACGGCAGACAACGGGTACTTTTGACTATCAGATGATGTTCAGGGAGATACCGATAAACGACCCTGATAACAGACAAAATGCCTATGTCTATATGGGTAGGATTTGTAAGGATAGGATTGCGAAGGCCATCAATGGTAGGCATGGCACATTTAGGTTGATTGATAGGGATGCGCCTATCTTAAATTGGAAGGGGGTTAATGATTTTGAGGGACTTGATATACACTGGCCTTTTAAGTTAGAGGAGTTTGTGAGGATATTTCCCAGAAACCTTATTGTTGTTGGTGGAGACCCCAATGAAGGTAAAACTGCTTTTCTACACAATGTTATTGACCTTAATTGGAGAAAGTATCCGATAGTCCTCTTCGACAGTGAGAATAGCGAGAAGGAACTAGCGTTAAGATTCGCTCATTATTCGGACTACAAGTTATGGCCTGACGATTTAGTAAGAGAGAGAAGTCAGAACTTCTCTGATGTGATAGAACCTGACTCTGTAAATATTATTGACTATCTTGAGATAACCGATAATTTCTATAATGTGGCTAAGCTCTTAAGGGAAATCAGGGATGCTTTGAATAAGGGGATAGCGATTGTAGCAATTCAAAAGGCTAAGGGGGCAGAGCTTCCAATAGGTAGGGATTTTAGCAGGCAGATAGCAAGACTTGTGTTGACAATAGACCCAGGCGTGTTGACAATACGCAAGGCTAAGTCATTTGCCCAAAGGACTGTTAATCCCAATAATATGAAGTTCACTTTTAAGCTGAAAGATGGAGCATATTTTACTGATATACAAGAAAGCTGGATGACATAGGGGGTATTAGAATGTGGAAAAATAATAGACCTGAAGGGTGGGAGGAATTGAGGGACAAGAAGATTGCTGAGGTATTAGAGCGTCACGGCTTGCGGGCGACAGGTTCAATTGTCTTGGCTGAGGCTGGTGCTGATGCTATATTAGAAGCACTAAGGAAAGAGGGTATTCGCAAAGATGGCACTCAAAGGGTGTGGTCTACTGAAAAGTTTAGGGGGAAACGAGGCTTTGTAATATTTATTGAGGAGGTAGAATGATATTACTAGAACCCGTAGAGATAATGGGGGCAGTTCTGGCTATTGATAGGGATTGGCAGGGATACACTGATGATTATGCCATACAGGAAAACATAGTTAAAGCTACTGGCAAGAAGATACTTATACAACTACAGGCAATATATAACCTACCTGATGGGGGAATGTTTAATGAGAGGATGGGTGAATTTATTCAGGAGTTAATGGAGGAAGCAAATGACTAAGCAAGAAAAGATAAGGGAAGGGATAGCTAGTATAATAAAAGACAACGACACTGAGTGGCGAGAGGATTCAGATATTGAAGAGGTTGCTGACCTGCTCCTCACCTACCTCAACTTTCACGGTGTAGTGATAAAGGTAGATGAAGTTAAGGTAAAAGATAACCATCGTGCAGTTCACCTACGAAAAGTAAAAGGTGGTATGGTATTTGATAAAAACTGCAAAGCGTGTAGAGAAGGTGACGCTTTGGTTGGTTATCTTGATGAGTTATTCCCCAAGAGATACCAGCGTGTAGCAGTAGAGCCACTGGTGAAAGAATGAAAGACAGAAGGAACTGGCTCAAGGGCAAGATAAGTGAACTTGAAAATAAAGAGCTTTTTGTCGAATTAGATGAAACAGATAAGATTTTTCTTGATGGCTACAAAACTGAACTGAAAATGATTGAGCTTGAAGAACGGGGTTTATTAAAAGGGGATGATTTTAAGAAATGAAACGGTATCAGATAATATATGCTGAAAGGAGGGGCGGATGACATTACCAAGTCCATACTATCAAGATGAATGGGTAACTATCTATCACGGGGATTGTAGAGAGATATTACCTGAATTACCAAAGGTGGATTTGGTGCTGACTGACCCGCCGTATGGTTTAACTCAGAACAAGCAAGATGTGGTTGTTGATTTATCACCATTCCTAATTTATCCTGCAGTGGTGTTTTCTCAGCAACCTTATACCACTGACCTGATAAGTCAACATAGGGGGATATTCAAATATGACTTGGTATGGGATAAGATTTTAATAAGTGGTTTTCTTAATGCCAATCGTATGCCCTTGCGACAACACGAAATAATTTTAGTCTTCGGCAATGTGAATTTTACTCCAATTAAAAGTGAGGGGGTATCAAAAAATCATAGTAAGGGAGTACCCAAAGAGGATAGGCATCAAAACTATGGGCAACACAACTTTGCTGATAACTCCGATGTACTTGGGAATATGAAACACCCCACGAGTATCTTAAAGTTTATCAAGCCTCATCCATCAGTAGCACAACACAGGACAGAGAAGCCAACCAAGCTAATGGAGTGGTTAATCAAAAGTTATTCAGTAGAAGGCAATTTAATATTAGACCCCTTCCTCGGTTCAGGAACAACTGCCTATTGTGCCAAGAAACTAAACCGCAAATGTATAGGCATAGAGATAGAAGAAAAGTACTGTGAGATTGCTGCTAAAAGATGTAGTCAATCGGTAATGAATTTTAGCCAATGAAGTAGAGAGTGATATAGAGTTATGAAGAAGAAAACATTAGCTAAAGTTAGGAAGGAAGTATGGGCAGTCTTTTCAAGGTATATTCGTTTAAGGGATTGCCTGAGAACTACAGGGTGTACGTCTTGGGGATTGTGTATAACCTGCGAGAAGAGGTATCACTTCAAGCTCTTACAAGCAGGACACTTCATTCCGGGGAGGCATAATGCCAACCTCTTTTCTGAAAAAGGGGCACACGCTCAATGCTATAACTGTAATATAAACTTGAGGGGTAACACCTTAGAATACCGCAGAAAGATTATTGAGATGTATGGTGAATATATGGATGAGGCGTTAGAAGAGCAGGCAAGGGAAATAAAGAAGTTCACCATCCCAGACCTCAAGGAACTGGAAGCTAGTCTATTAGATAAAATAAGTCTATTGGAGGGTAAATGAAAACTGGAATCTGTTTATTGTTGGTGTCGCTATTTATGCTTGTGGGGGGAATCTTGTTTAGTGCTATTGGGGTACACGAGTCTCATTATCTCTTACCCGATGGCAGCGTGGCGGTAATGGATGGCGCTAGTAATCCTGATATGGTTGTTGGCGGGGAAATCATTGAGCCTGTTGTGTATGATGATAATGAGGCGCTTTCTTGGGTGTGTTTGGCAGGGTGGATGATATTCTCTATTGGGGGAGTGGTATTTATAGTGGCAAATTCTTCTTAGGAGGGGGAAATGAAAGATAGATATACGCTGGAAAGGGAACAGAGAAGGATGGGGATGGAAGACCCTGTTGAACTGGCAAAGTATGAAGCCCTGGGGTTTTTGTTAGGGGATATGGACTCACCGGTAGAGTCTATCACTGAGCCGCCCACTACTGATGATGAGATAAACAAACTCATTGAAGGTGTTAAGGCTGAGTATGAAGGGGTGCCTGAATTCTCAATGTTTGGCGACCCTAATTGGAGAGTTCGTGATGCTACCATAGAAATACTAGAATGGGCAAGGGGTTAAACAATAATTTTTGCGACTATAGGAGGTAGAGATGGACATTAAATTTCAGGGGACGGCCGGGATATTCCAGGATACGCATAACCCCTTTCAAGACCAGCGTGTTATTCGAGAGGTGGAGTTGTTTCTATTTGAACTACAGCCTGACCTTATGGTGTATCCAGGGGATATGAGCGACTTCTATTTACTGTCCAAGTTTGATAAGAACCCTAACCGAGCTGATACATTACAGCAAGACCTTAATTCCACGGCCACATTATTCAAGCGACATAGGGAAGGGATGCCCAACACGAGGATGATATTCACGCTTGGTAATCATGAGGATAGGCTGAGGAGATACCTGTGGTCGAACTCGCCCGCCCTTGCTTCGCTCGATTGTCTGACGATAGAGGGGTTATACAAGCTTAGGGAGAATGAGATAGAGTGCGTTGACTATGAGGAGGGCATCTTATTCAATGGGAACTTCATGGTTACTCATGGGGATTTAATACGGGCGCATTCAGGATATACTGCTAAGGGGATGAGTGATAAGCATGGTGGGTCAGGGATATGTGGGCATTCTCATCGGGGGGGTAATTCACTCAAGACAAATAGGTTTGGTGTTTATGGGTGGTGGGAGAACTATTGTTTGTGTGATTTAGACCCTGATTACGTGTCTCATCCCAACTGGCAGCAGGGCTTTTCTGTAGTTACTGTTATCCATGAGCGGTTTTGGGTTGAACCAATACAGATCATACACAGGAAGTTTATTTACGGAGGTAAAACCTATGGTAGTGGCGGAAAGAAACGGGTAAGAGTAGAAGTATGATGGATAGCGGGAAGATAATTCTCCCAGATACATATAATAAAAACCTTATTTGTGGTAACTGCTCTCATTCTATGTGCCTAAAGATACCTCTTGGGATAACAACACGTAAGTATGCCGAGGATCACGTGTGTCCCAACTGTGGGTGCAAGTTTGATGGAGAAGGTAACCAATCATATTCACATCCAAAGGGTGCACCAATGATATACCTACCATACCATTTAAGAGGAATGGGGGGAAACTATTCATGCCAGAAATAGGTGAAATTCAAAGATTAAACCACCGCACACATATATGGCACGCTTGTGAAGATTGCGGGAGGGAACGCTGGGCGAGATGTAAAAAGGGGCAATCAGCAAACCAAAGGTGTCGCTCTTGTAATGCCAGAAATAGAGGCATAAGCATGAGGGGCGAAGGTCATCCAGCATGGAAAGGTGGAAGGGTTAAGCAAAGTGTAGGATACATTAAGGTTAGGGTTTTCAGTGATGATTTTTTCTATTCGATGGTTGATAAAAAGGGCTATGTTTTAGAGCATCGCTTAGTAATGGCGAAACATCTAGGGAGGTGTCTCCAGCGATGGGAAATCGTTCATCACAAGAGTGGTATTAAGGATGACAATGGGCTTGAGAATTTACAACTTGTCAGTGATGAGAGGCATAACCAAATCACTATACTAGAAAATAGGATTAAGTATTTAGAGGGGGGGCTTATGAGAGCGACATTGAAAAATAGCAAAATAATTGGTTGTCCTGTGTGTTGGGGGCTGAAGGTTGTCTGTGTTGGGTTAAAGGACAACTTAGAGCCAATTTTAGAGCCTTGTACTGGCTGTGATGGAACGGGGTGGCTGACCTATAAAGAGGTGGATAAAAAGGAGAAGAGTAAATGAAACCAGGGACATTTAACCAGGCGTGCTATGAGGTGGCAAAAGAGATAGCTGATGTTGTGATAAATAAACAGAGGGATTACGGGAAGGATAACATACTGGCATTTGGGGAGTTTGGGGTATTGGTAAGAACGAATGACAAGATAGCACGACTCAAAAACCTACTAAATAAAGAGGGGGTAACCGAGCCGAGGATAGATGCGTGGGTGGATATAATTGGATATGGTATTATAGCTCTCTTACTTGATAGGGATTGGTTTGGATTAGAATTGGAGGAGAAATGAAATTCTATGTAGCAGGAAAATGGGAAGACCGCAAGAACTGTCGTAAACTAATGGATAAAATTCAAGATTTAGGGCACGCTATTTCTTATGACTGGACTACTGGCGAGGAAACTGATGAGGGGTATCCTATAGTAAATGCGATAAACGACACACGGGGTGTTCAGGTAAGCGATGTCTATGTTGGCAGGTTTATTGATAAGAACAATTATAAGGGTGCGTTGGTTGAGCTTGGCATTGCATTGGGATTAAATAAGCGGATATTTATTATAGGCCACGCTATAGACTCCTGCATATTTTGCCATCATCCCTCGGTGCGGAGATTTGAGAATGAATCGGAGTTTTTAAGCTATGTTAGGCAGGTGCTATGAGGTTTATAGAATTATTTGCTGGTATAGGAGGGTTTAGATATGGGCTTGAACAGATGGGACGACTTCAACAAGGTGTGGAGCGACCCCGAAGAAGCAGGGTCATTGAAGGCAAAGGGGGCAAATCCCAATTTGATTGTGTCTGGGCAAACGAATGGGACAAATACGCCTCCCAAATCTACCGAAAACAATATGGAGAAATCTGTGAGCAAGACATCAGAACAGTTGACCCTTCTACCATACCAAAACACGACCTCATCTGTGCGGGATTTCCTTGCCAGTCTTTCAGTATCGCTGGGAAGCGAGGAGGATTTGAAGATACTAGGGGCACACTCTTCTTTGAAATTATGCGAATCGCTAGGGCTAAAAGAACACCGTATCTATTACTTGAGAATGTCAAAGGACTCCTCTCCCATGATGAAGGGGATACATTCCAAACAATCCTCAGAACGCTGGATGAATTTGGGTATGATGTCCAATGGCAGGTGCTTAACAGCAAGGATTTCGGGGTCCCCCAAAACAGGGAAAGGGTGTTCATTATCGGACATCTTAGAGGACAACCCCGACCCAAAGTATTTCCTATCGGAGAAGCAGACGAAGTATATACAGAACCAGATGGACAAGTCGTCCACGCCATTGACAGCAATTATCACAAAGGATGGTTAGATAACCAGCAGAGGACAATGGTATTAAACCAACCTAAATATGGGGAATATCATACTAGCGATGTTGCTGATAATATGGCTGGTACAGGGAAAAGTAGTCAAATAAAGGCAGTAATTGGCAACAGTATCAGGCGACTAACCCCAATAGAATGCGAGCGTTTACAGGGATTCCCAGATAATTGGACAGAGGGGATAAGTGATACTCAGAGATATAAATGCTTGGGAAATGCGGTAACTACTAATGTTATTGAGGCTATAGGGAGGCAATGGATAAATGGCTTATAAATTATGTCCGGTACAAGAGGCGTGTATCCATTATAAATCGGGTTCTAATAGACCCAACAATCATGATGTAAGGAATAAATATGTATGCTCAAGGTATGTTAAGGGGTGTGAGATGGCGGTGTTTTACGAACGGGAGATAATGGGCCTGATTATAGCTTGTAAGATAAAATGATAATAGAAAGTATATGGCAATCAAAACAAGAAGACCCGTATGTCAATCTGTGTCTTGGAATTCTCAATCAAGCCAGAATAGATTATGGGACTAAATACAGGCGTGATGGTGAGAAGTCTATGGGGAATAACTGCCCGGACGATCTGTGGGGTGAATTCGTAGAGACTCAAGCGTATAAAGAGGGGTTACGACAGGTTGACCCAAATGAAATAGCTTATGCGATTGGTAATTACTTGGAGGTAAAATGACTGAGATAGATTGGTTGCCCGAACAGCTAAAAAAGTTTGTTCTTTTATCTAATCTGTGGTATAATGATAGTGGGAGGTATAAATTATGCCACGGTTCGGAGAAACAAAGTATGGTAGAGAGATTGGTAAAGCTGCTTCTGCCAACAAATTTATCTGGATAGCCTGTAAGGTTTGCGGGAAAGGTAAATGGGATAGGGTTTCCCAGCAACGCTCTAAATGTGCGGATTGTGCTCGTAGCGAAAACTCACGAAACTATTATAAGGAACATAAGGGGAATAAAAGCCCTCAATGGAAGGGGGGTAGGTTTAAGAGGGCAAAAGATGGTTATGTTTTTGTCTATTTACAACCCGATGATTTCTTTTACCCAATGGCAAGTACAGAGAATTATGTTCTAGAACACCGCCTGGTTGTGGCTCAATCTTTGGGGAGATGTTTGGCTTCTTGGGAGATAGTCCATCATAAAGGAACTAAATATCCGACGGGTAGTGTTGAAAATAGGTCAGATAACCGCATTGAAAATTTACAACTTGTGTCAGATGACCAGAACAAGCAAATGAAGCTTATGGAAAATAAAATAGCGGGGCAAGCCAACCAAATTAGGATGCTAAAAGCAGATATCAAAGACTTATTAAAAGATTTGGAGGATAGAAGTAATGAATAAAAACCTCGCAGAGCATTTCTTGGTTGAACAATTAAAGACGAGCAGGAATTTAATAGATATATCCATCTTACTGATAGAAACAGAAAACCGCCACCTACTGGCAACGGCATTAGAATTACTTTATGAGCAGACACAAATCATAACCCTAGAAAACTGCGTAGAGGAAGCCCCCTAGCAAGCAAATCTTGTCACTACTTCGATTCTGTCTAGGGGGCTTGTGGTCTATTTATCTACTCCGTCAGAATCTACTATCCAATGCTCTTGCACGTAACTGGATGGTAGCTCGGAAAACTTCTTATAGAGCCTTTTAGCTTCTCTTCGTGCCTCATCTTCATTATCGGCTCTCACCTGAAAGTTCCTGCGATTAACCTGTTCAAAGAAAACTGTGTATTTCATTGTAACCTCCCTATTACTTCCCTGTTATATTTACGCCAGATTAAAACATCTCTCATCCAGTGCTGATGGGCTCTGTATCCGTGATACTCCCTTCTGTCTGGATAGTTCATTTAATCATACCACCATAGTTCTCGATTTGTACCCCAGGTGCCATCCTTCTTTTTGTCTGCACCCACAAGCATAAACCCTCGCCAGCTATCGTTTCTGGTTGTCCATTTATCATTTCATACCCCCTTTTAACTCACTTTTAGAATCTTGATAATTCTAGCCACCATTCCCAATTCCCTATAACGTTTCTTTTCAAATTCAGCAGTTCTTTTATCAAGTCCCTCAAGCACCTTAGTGCCAAACCTACCATCAGGAGCAGTTATAATTACTTTGTATAAGACGGGCCTGTCCATCTCAATCCCCCTTATAACTTGTTGGGTTATTTACCTATAATATACTAGCTCCTTAACCCATTGACAAAAGAGGCAAACCATAAACAGAACGTGTGGTATGAACTTTCATCAGAACCATTTACTTCTACCCATTTCCTCCAAAAATCGTTATGGCTTGCTATTAGTTGCCGACGTTTCATTTCAACCCTCCATTAAGCCTGGACTCCATAACACCTCGTAACTTGAGGCACATCGTCTTAAATTCACAGTTTACATGACAATTGAAGGCTACGAATACTCGACCTTTAGCATCCGGTTTAGTCTCATTACAGAAATCTGGTGCACAGCTGAAAGCCTGTTTAATATTCATCTCCCCTCCTTTACTATATTAAAATTTGCTCGGATATAATTATCTACTTTTCCTTGGCAGAACATACAACCCAGAATACCATAGCTTGTGAATCCCAGTGATGCGTTCATTCCACAATGGACACACACCTCAGTTCTGGGATTGCGATACCTCTTGAGTCTTATTATGGTTTTCATTTTCCCCTCCTTTAATACCTTATATAGTGCTAACCTATTTGTCTTCTGCCTTGGCTAGTGCTTGCTCTACTAGCGCTGGTAACTCGCCCATCTTGTTTCTTTTGTAAAAGTTCTGTAAGTTTTTCAAAGCCTCATACAAATCAGGTGCAGCTTTCATAGTCAAACAATTCTTACATGCGCAATCCCAATTAAAGTGTTCCATTTACTTCCTCCTTTTATTTGATTACTCTCACTATATACCCCTAGACTATGTAGCTTAAATCCCCATAAACCCTAGCATAGTACTCATCCTTAAACTCACCATTGGGGAACTCAGTAGTGCGTAACCCAAACGCATCCTGCCCGGTGTTTTGGTAGTTTTCCTCTTCTTCTGTAGCTAGGTTCAATGCCTCATGTTCATTAAATTGTTCCTCACACAACCAACGCCAGCATTTCCAAGTTCTACCACATGAGCATTTGATTCTCCAGCCATCCCTGCCACTCTCTCTGCTTGATACTTTTTTGTGTTTCACCTGTTTTCTCCTTTGTTGTTTTTTTATTTCATTTTACAGTCTTAAAGACATACTGTCAAACTTCATATGGCATAGTATGAGTGAGGGCTTGAGACTGATAAACTCCTATAAACTGCTGTCAACGGCTGTCAATGCTATTTTACTAGGATTTGACAGTTTTGTGATTGTGTGGTATGCTTAAAGGGATTGATGGTCGGCCGCGTGTGCTGGGGGGTAAAGGTTCTCGATATGCTGATGAAGTAGCCACGGGCTACAGGCAGAGGGGTCATATGGGCAAGCTGTGTCCACCCCCAGCACGAATAGTAGAATATGATGCTATGGTGGCGGAATAGGTAGACGCTATGAGATTCTATTTAACCAACAATCGGGGGCACGGGCTAAAATCTATATGGGATAACACATCCAGGCGACTTGTTGCTCGGTTAAGCACGAAATGGTTCTGTCTGTGGTTGATACACGATAGAAAATAGATGAGGGTGCAAATCCCTAGCGAATAGTCTGGTGCGTCTTTGTGTACGTCTCGATGAAACTAAATAGAGGGATATTATCTCATCAGCTTTTGCTGTACCAAGAGGAGAACAATGAAGGATAAAACAAACTCAAGAGGATGGGCACCAAGTAGTGGGGTGAAAGGCACTCTTAGTGTTACGATGCTAGGAATACTCCCTGAGTAGCCCCGCTTAAATAAGATGTTAAATCAAAGACAAGAGGATTATGCACAACTACTATATAAGGGAGTGAAGCAAATCAAGGCTTACGAGGAGGCTGGCTTTTCTATAAATAGCACTCCTGAGACTATAGCGGCCAATGCTTCGAGGTTAGCCAACTCCGATAAGATAGTAGCAAGATTACAAGAGTTGAATGCTCCTATGGTTGAGGTTTTACAGTCAACGAAGGCTAAGAAACTACAGATACTTGAAAAGATATATGCACACGAGCCTAATTCAGAGACAATAACAGCCCAGGTTACAATTAAAGCAGTAGCGGAGCATAATAAGATGGCAGGGGACTATGCACCGGAGAAACATGCTGTGTTAGGAGATATTGAAATTACGATAGTACATAAGGATAAGGGGGGATAGATGCCACCAGGCTAATCGTTAAGTTGGCACTGGTAGGTAGACCTACTAGATTAGCTAGTAGTAGAGAGGTTAGAGAATGATACTACTAACTGATGAAGAGATACGGGGGGCTATTCAGGATTACAACGCTACCTTAAATCAATGCTGTGATGACAGTTACTTTACTATTCACGCTGATAGCTTTAATGCCATAGCCAAAGCCCAGTTAAAGAAGGTGGTAGAGTGGGGAAACGAATGGTGTCCTGTCCACACAATAGAAATCTCAAAGGATGTAACCGAAGTTATTGCAAAGCATCAGTGTTGTGAATGTTGGCAAGCCCTATTAAAGGAGGTAGAGTAATGCCTGCAAATATAATTACAATCAACGGGGTGAGTGAGTTCTATGTGGGTGATTCAAAGATGCCCAAGTTTATCAGGTGGCTTAAAAGGCATGGATTTCCAGAGAACAAAGAGGCTAAGGCCCTATTAGAAGAGGTTAAGTAATGGAGAAAGCTATATGTATCATTATGGGCATACTGCTCTTTCTTCTTGTTCTTCCGCCATTGATGCAACTCATCTTTAATTTCTGGATTAGGCTATTAGAATTAGATTAGAAGAGGTGAAATGATGACTCAAGAAGTAGCGATGTTCATACTGGTTTGTTTGGTGTTTATTGCCTTTAGGGTGGGTTATTATCTAGGAAAGGAATGACTAAATATAACAAACTAGAGGATGGTATGGGTTACTTGGTGGACACAACAGAGGAGACCTTAAAACTAGCTTGTTGTGATTGTGGGATGGTACATTATATCGGGATAACAATTAAAGATGACCAGAACATAATGATTGGGTTTAAGAAGGATAAGCGAGCAACCGCTCAACTGCGAAGGCATAGTTATGGTTTCTTACAACAAGGCAGAGAGAAGCATAAGTTGGTGAGGAATGACTAGAGAAGAGATAATATTAGATGCTATCAGGAGAGCCAACAAGTTGGGTGCTAAGGGTTTAGAGGTGACGGGATATGGGCAGTCTCAAGATGGTGCTAGTTCGCCCCGATTGTTTTTAGTCACACAAATACCAAAGCAAATAACGGGGAGTGGGACTGAGTGGTATGACAAGTAGAGAAGAGATAAGGTTAGTTTCTTGTGGCACATTAGCGGGGATTACCTTTTGGTTAATCTATGAGTTAGTTAGTTCTCTTAGGATGATACTGGGCATATGATGAGACACACTGAGAGAGACGAGGGATGGTAGTAAAGGAGAAAACTAGGGTAGAGGTAGTCTTACCGATACCGCATGCATATCAGTCCGAGTTTATAGACTCTGATAAGAAGAGGATTATAATACGGGCTGGACGCAGGGGTGGGAAGACGGTAGGGGCTGCGATTAAAGCTGTCCATTCGTTTCTTGGTGGGAAGAGGGTATTGTATGCCGCCCCGACCAGTGAACAGGTCGGGAAGTTCTGGTTTGAGGTAACGAGTGCATTAGAGCATCTCTGTAGACCTTTTGAGGTAGAAGAGGGCCCAGATATTGGTGGTACGGTTTACACACACCAACCTCTTTATAAAAAGAACGAGTCCGAGTATTTTATAGAGAAGGTGGGAACAGAGCAGAGATTAAAGGCCAAGACTGCTTGGAATGCCAATACCTTAAGGGGTGATTATGCTGACCTTTTAATCTTGGATGAGTGGCAGTTGATGGACGAGGATACCTGGGGGATTGTTGGCGCTCCGATGCTAGCTGACCACGATGGGGATGCGGTGTTTATTTACACTCCGCCGTCATTAAGAAGCACGGGTGTATCAAAGGCCAGAGACCCCAGGCACGCTGCAAAGATGTTTAAGCTAGCCGAGAAGGACAGCAGGTGGTTAGCTATTCATTTCACCTCACACGATAACCCGCATATTTCACAAGATGCATTAAACGAACTGATGCAGGATATGTCCAAGCAATCCTACAGACAGGAAATATTGGCCGAGGATGATGAGTTACAATTAAGCTGGTTGGTTTACAGGGCGTTTAATGAATTGAATTGTAAGCAGGATAGAAGAGAGATACCAAGAGAGTGGTTAATCTATTCAGGGCACGACTTCGGTGGTGCTAACCCTGCTGCTTTGTTCGTAGCCCAAGACCCGACTACGGGGCAATTCTGGGAGTTTGCCGAGTATTTACCTGGGGCAGGAAAGTCCACCCACGAACACGTTGAAGCGTTTAAGAAGATAACCGACGGGTATAATGTAGTATCAAGTTGGGGTGGTTCACATCAAGAGGACGAAATACGGCAAGGATACACATCTGAGGGGTGGCATATACAGGAACCGAAGAATAATAAAGTAAGTGCTCAGATAGATAAAGTCATTGGGTTTATGGAGAGAAGCAAAATCTATACCTTCAGCGATATGTCCCATATTTTAGAGGAAAGAATGAACTGTTTGTGGGAGCCCGACCAAGATGGGAGACCGACTGATAAGATAAAAGACGAGGTAAAGTATCATTTAAGCGCTTGTACTAGATACTTATATTCTAATTTTACCCCAGAAACAGTGGGTTCACAAAGACCAAGAACTAAACGAAGTGGGAGGTTTTAATGCCAAACTATAAAGACCTTGTTAAAGAAAAGGAATCTGAGTTTTGGGATCTAACCAGAAGGATGGATACTGATAAAGGTTTACAGTATCTTGATAAGTATGTAATGAGGGATAAGGACAATTTAATTGTCCCCAATATGATAAACATAACTTTACCCGATACGGCTATCTTTTTCGCAGAGATTGTTTCTCGCTTAGGGGATGCCACGGAGCAGATAAAGGTTACATCAGAGAGTAAAAGTTTGGATACAGCTTCTATAGAAGAGTTCCAAAAAGCTGCGTTCTCTGCTGCCAATGATAGACGGCGCTTACAGGGCTTGAATCCACTTAATGTTCACACAGATGAGCAGGTGTGTAGTCGTGGCAGGGCTGGACGCAGAGTTCTTTTCAGATTGGAAGACGGTGTTTTAATCCCCGACATTACTCCCTGGGATATGAGATTTGTAACTTATGACTTTGATGAGACTGGATTAAAATGGGCTGCTTATAAAACGGAACGAACTAAGGGGATGATTTTAGCTGAGTATGATGTTATTACTAAGGGAAAGACTGCTGTAGTTTTAGACGTATGGGATAAAGACCACAACGAAGTCTGGATTGATGATAAGTTAAGATTAGAGCAAGAACATATTTATGGATTTACCCCAGTAGCGATACAGATTGTTCCCCTTGGTTCAATGTTAGCTGATGAAGATTCCCTGAAACATTCTGGCGAATCGCTATTCTTTTTAATAAGAGATTTAGTTCCTGAAATAAACAGACTGATGACTATTGCTCAGACAATCAATATGCGGCTTGTTCACGGTGCCTATAACTGGAAAAACAGGGCAGGGGCAAGTGCTGAACCACCCGATTATGATGAGGCAACTGGGATTGGGGCAATAACAGCAATGGGAACTGATGAAGACCTTGACCCGCAAGCAGTTCAGGATATACAGAGGTCTTTCACTGAGTTAAACAGAGAACTAAATACCAGACTTCAAAGGGGTTCAATATCTAACCTTGATTTAGGAATCCTCGGCTCTACTCCCCCATCAGGTGTTTCATTATTAGCCGCAAAAGCTGAAAGAGATACTGTTTACAGACCGAGGATAAATACTAAGTCTCTATTAAATGAGACAACTGCTGAGATGTTTACCAAGCAGGTCATTCAAATAGGCGGGAGTGTAGAACTCGGCCCAGAGGGTCATAAGCAGACCTTTCAGACATCTAAATTAACAGGCGAATATCAGACAGAATATAAGTATTTTGTTAAGAGTCCAGAGTTAGACGCTGGAGCAGTTACATTGGCTGCTGCCTATGGTGATTTAATTCCTGAGAGAGCGAAGAGGCGGGAGATTTTACAGAGAGAAGACCCCGATGAAGATGAATTGTGGTTAAGTTTTGAGGAGCTAGGACGTATGTTTCCAATGGTTAAGGCCAACCGAAATATTCGTGATGTATTGAAACTTGCAGAGGATGGCGTGGAGGGTGCTGAGTTGGATGCGGAGATTGCCTCGGCTGCGATGGGGAAGTCCCTTGAACAAGTATTAGCTGGTGAGGTTGAGCCACCCAAACCAGAGGAAGACCAAGTACCAAAACAGGTAATTCCGTTATTAGGGGGAAATCAAGCAACACCACAACCGAGAACTGAACAGTAGGAGGCATAATGGTAAAGTCAACAGTAAGACCTTGGAAGGAATGGACTGAAGAAGAAAAGGGGAGGTGGCTAGACTCCTTCAGTGATACATTAGTTGAATCATTTAAGTATCTCGTTGAACACAATATACCAATACCAAGTTGGAGGAAGGGAAATGACAAAACATTTTAATTTAGAGGAGCACGAAAAGAGGATACGGAGGGTGCTTGCCCCCCCATCCCCGATTAGTTCCATAAGGCAGAAATTACGAGGGATTAGGTTACCGAGAATTAAGCGGAGAGGTTAATGGTTACTGAGTTAACAAAGAAAAGGCGTAGAAGGTCGACTGAGCCAGTTAAGCCACCTGAATTATTAAAGGCGTTAGCACTGCCCGAAGTATCACTCGTTAAGCCCACCGAGGAACAGTTTTCCAGTGCAATGCGCAATGTATTCCCTCAGTTATTCAAGTTTGAAGATGTGGGAATACCGACTTCGGTTCTAAATACATTGGATGTTTTTGCAAGAGAGGATACCGAGACATTCCTGCAAGATATTTTTGAGCGTGGGGATATTGATACCGCAGGGCAGTTATTTGAATTACTCGGCTTAGAATTTGAGGATATGACTACCTTTGAGGTTCTCACATTAGGGTTTGAGCAAGTTATTTTAGAAAGGCAGACTGAAGAAGCGGTAACTGCCATCTTCCCGGGTTTTACACCAGACCAAGTAGTTGAACTTGCCAATGAGGATATAGAGGCATTTATTGATAATATAGCAGATGGGGGGTACACCCCTGAAAAGGAACTACTACTCAAAGAGTTGGGTTTTTCTAAAGTACAAGTTGATGTCTTTTTTGGAGTAGACCAACCGCAAGTTACAAGTCAAATTCCAGCATTTGATGATTGGGTTACAGAGAAGGGTTTTGTGCCAGCGGAAATGGCAGAAAGATTGAGGGAGTTAGGTTTTGCGGAGGAACTTATCCCAGAACTGATTGAACAAAATATGGCTGAATTAAGAGCTATTTATGAATATGAGAATAACTTGGGGAGATGGGGAACTGCCCTTGGCGAACTAGACAAGATATTCATTTCAGAACCAGAAAGAATACCTAGTATTGCTAAGGTGCTTGTTCAAAGTTTATTAAAACTCCCAGAACAAACGTTTGCTGCGATATTACAGGCCGTACAAGGACAGGGTGGGGCAAGTGTAGTAGATAAGGATTGGGCAGATAGATTTATTGAAGGCGCACAAGAAGATATTGCTCAGTTTACCAAAGATATCGCTGAACAGTATCCAAATTCTCAGTTAATGACTGAACTTGCTGCCCTGTCTGGCAATCTCGGGTTCTCTGTAGTAGCTGGTGGTACTGGTTTGGTGGTGGGTGTCCCAGTAGCTTTACTCCCAGTTCCGGGCGCAAGACCCGCTGCTTATGCTGCTGGAACTACTGCTTCTGGATTTGTTGCCTATCAGATGTCAACTTATCAAATAATGCAGGAATACTTAGAATTTAAGGATGCGGAGAAGAGAACTCAGTTTGATGTGGGCTTAACTCAGTTTGAGGAGGATGCACTAAAAGAGGACTTTCATCGTTTGGCAGTTAAGTTCGGTCTTTGGGAAGCAATACCAGAGGCACTTAGCAACCTTGCTTTCTTCTCCATTTTAACAGCGCCACTAACCTCAATGGTTGGCAGTAATGCGGCGACTCAAATTATCTCAAAGATAGCAGGAATATACGGGCAGGAATTACTTACTGAAACGATTACTCAAAAGGGTCAAGCAAGGATTGAGTTTGAGGCTGGATTAAGAGAAGAAGATATAGGTTGGGTAGATTCTTTTAAGGAAATAGCACCACAGACCTTTCTTTTAACAACGGTAATGGCTGGTGCTGGGCAGGTTATTATAAGTTCTAAGAGTGCGATTGATAAAGCGAAGAAATCTCTAACTGAGGAAATTGGAATGACTCACCCGCAATTTGAATCACTCACTGAGAATATAGAAAATAATCTTGATGATGCGGTTAGAAGTGAACCTGTGGAGGGGGTGCCCGATGTAACCCTAGAAGTACCCACTGAAGTTGAACCTGTTGCAGAAGTACCTGTAGTTGGGGAAGTTACTATACCTGAGGTTACTACGCCAGAATCCGAAATTGCTACACAGGCCACAAACATACAGGAGACCGCACAACCAGAAGTTATCAATGAAACTGTGCCTGAAACTACAGATGATAATGTAGTGGTTCACGATGTAAGTATTATAGATAGATTTCGTCCGTCAAGATTTGTCTTTGAGAAGATGGGGCTGACTAATATATGGCAATCAGCATTCAAGGCTGAGACCTTACTAAGAGAGGAGCACACAGCATTTGCTAAAGAACTAAATAAACACGCCAAAGCTGTAGGTAAGGATACTGCCCGAAGAGAACTTGTGTGGGAGTTTGTGAACAATAGTAACCAAGAAGTGTTTAATCAATTAACATTTGAGGAAAAACAAGCGGCTAATTGGTGGAAGAGAACTGCTGATAATTGGGCGGATAGATTGAATATCCCACAAGAGCGTAGAATAAAAAACTACATCCCACATATATTTGATGAACAAGCACGGCAGATGGGAGATATTCCATTGGATGCCTCAATAGCAATGATACTCAGTAAGAAAATATCCGATAAGGTTAATGCCCCATTTCTTAAAAAGCGTTTGGGGAAAGAGATTGGTTTAGTAAAAGACCCATTCCTTGCTGCTCAAGCGTATGAGAATATGGCGTTACGGATTTTCTATTATGAACCAATCTTACAGAAACTCAAGTTAGTGGCAGAACATGAAACAACTCCCGAATTTGCCGGGAATTATCTCAAGGAATACTCTAAAAGAATGACTGGTCAACCTGCTAATATAGATAGGGAAATCAATGCTTTCATAAGGGAAATTGCTAATAACGTTAGGGGATTGCCGGGTGGGGAAAGATTGGCCAATTTCCTTGATAGGGGTAATCCTTCTGGAATGGTTGCCTATAATTTAACTAGTGCCTTGTATGTAATGTGGTTGGGTTTTAAGCCCACATCCGCAATCAGGAATCTTTCACAGCATGGACTGATAATTTCCGAAGTTGATAGTATACAGGACTTTGGGAATGGAATACGATTAAGATTTACAAAAGAGGGTAAGTCAGCATTGGCAGAATCATTGGTTGTTCGCTCTCGTCGGGGGGCATTTATTGAAAGCATTGATTCATCGGTTGTTGAGGGAGCAACGGCAAATTTTAGAGAGTCAGCACTGTTCTTATTCAGAAAAGCAGATGAGCAAAATGTTAAAGATGCCTTCCTTTCGGGATATGCCGAAGCCAAAAGACTGTATCCTGAAGTGGGCAGGGATGCTTGGATAAAGCGTGGTGACGAGGTTGCTGCGGATACACAATACCTTTACACTAAGATGAATAGCCTTGCTATATCGCAAAGTGGGCCGGGTAAAGTCGGGGCGATGCTTACAACTTGGGCGATTAACTGGTTGGAATTGATGAATAAGTTTGTTCGTGGTAAGCAATCAAGGGTCTATGCGCAATTAGCAGCAGATGGGAAGATAACACCCAAGAAAAAGAACTGGCTACAATCCCGTAAATCCCTTCTAGCCTATATGACCATAGTTGCAATAGCCTACGGGCTCAATGAGCAGGATTGGAATAGACTACGGGCGTTTGAATATTCAGGTTTTACCTCTATACGAACTTTTGCTAACCTAGCTGGGGGCGAGTTTCCTGGATTACAACTTCCAGGTGCTGTAGCTGACATAATCTCAGGCACTGCCCTTGGCGATGAGCGGTCTGTAAAAACTGGTTGGAATAAACTAAAAGGAGCTTTCTCCATTCTAAATCAGCTGGAGGACGTTGCCTCTGGTGAGAAGGATTGGCTAAACCTATTATTTTACTTGGAGGGTAAAGACCATAAGGTTAGAAAGTTAAAAGAAGATTGGGAGAAGAACTGGGAGCCTTATGATGATTTAAGTAACCAAATTATAAGAGGGAGGGAATTCCCGACCCTTTCCCTTAATACAGCACAGAAGAGATGGCGGGAACAGAACCCGAAGATAGAAGCGCAAATGTTTGTTACCAATAGACTGGGGAGATTGTCCTCTGATGAAGCTAGGGCTGAAGTTTTAAAACTAATCGATAAACACAATATAGACATAGAGGTTATAAACGGGTATGAAAAGATATTTGGGGTAGATACTACTGAGGAACTGAGTGGATTTCAAAAACGCATAGGCAACCTTGAGAAACTTACAATAGGTGAAGAGGCAAAGTATTTTACGACAGGCACTTTCCTTTCAGAACTCAATAAGATTGTGAAACAGAATGGAAGGGATAAAGTTGAAAGGGATGGGCACGAGTTTTCCATCTTTGCTCTAGCAGAGCAGGATACATGGCAACCCTACGAAGATTACGACCCTACGACTGGGGCAAGATTATTATATCGTCAGCAAAACCCCGATGTTGAGGCTTCGCTTTATTTGTTTGGTAAAATCAGGGACTTCCAGAATCCAGAGAGCGCCAAGATACTTTTAGATTGGATGGATAAATACAACATCCCACCTCAAGCTGTGTTAGCGTTTAATGAAAACCCCGATAGATACGATGAGTTATTTACCCAGAAGTTTGAATTAGAACAGAAGAACTTTGACCTGACTACTCAATATGATAATTTTGGGAATACTGAAGCATCCAACTATCTAGCAGACTCGGAAGAACGCAGACTGGCCAGGGAGAAGTTTAAGGAAGACAATCCTGAATGGGTGGCCGATATGAGACGCATTGAGGCGATAGATAACAATGCCTCGGATGTTATTATAGGGAAATGGGTTGACCGAGGGGCAACGATTGATGAGTTCGGTTCTAGCAGTTCTCAGGCTAAGGTGTGGTTGATTGATAACCCCGAGGTTCATACGTGGGCTTTAGATAATAAACTCCTAACTGAAGACGGTTCTGATTGGAATGAGGATATACTTCGTATTAATGTTCAGTTAGACAAACTAGACTCCGAAAGTAACGAATTCAGGAAACTCAATTACAGGAAGGACGCTTTTAGCATTAACATCCCCAGAGATATAATCGACTCATACGTAAATTATTACACGATTCCCCCTAAACCCGATGATTGGTTGGAAAATGTATCTTACTATGAAGAGGAGTGGTTCTTACAAGACAACCCAGAACTACACCAAGCACTAGTTGATTCAGGGAACTTCAATGAACTCAGGGATTTAAGCAAAGTCCCAATGAGAGATATATTTAAGAAGTGGTGGGTTTACAATACACTAACTAACCGTAAGGATAAGGATGACTACAGATTGAATAATCCCGATTTAGACGAATGGGGTGTATCTGTTGAAATATGGACAAAAACAATGACTGAGCAAAGAAGACGTAAGGGGATAAGTCCCACCGAAAGATTCCTTGAGGATGTATCCCAATTAGAGAGCGCATTTGATACAAGGCAGAAAGAGATTGATGAGCTAATAGAGGGCTTAAGGTGATAGACTATAACGGATACCTCCGCTGCGATTCTTGTAATACAATACTAGGCAGAAACCTTGAGGGGAAAATAGAAATTATCTGCTATAGGTCAAAGTGTAAGCGGAACAATGTTTTCACCACAAAGAGAGAATATCAGTCTCATAAATTGGTGGATTTGACAAGAATGTAATTATGTGGTATGCTTATAGATAGAACTTTAATAATAGAATAATTTGAGCTATAAGGTAGCCGCTTTTGTGTGCTTTTAGGAAGCCGTGAGAGCGGCTTTTTTATTTTAATTTAAGGAGGAGACACTTGGACGAAACTAAGGACACTCAGGACGAATCTTCTGAGGATACGAAGGGAACTTCAGAAAAAGAAACCGAAACTTTTACAAAGGAATCACAGGCAGAGGCAGTGCGCAAGGCTAAGAGTGATGCTTTGGCTGAGGTGGGCAGGTTGAAAAAGACCAGCGAAACCGCAGTTAAGGCAGTCCAGAAAGCCCAAGGGCGAATTGACCAAATGATTAAAGATCAGGAGGACGAGGAACTTAAAAGGGCTGAGGGTGACGAGAAACAGCTAAGTGCAATCAAGGAACGCCAGATTAGAAGGCAGGCAGAATCCGACCTTACCTCAATGACCCAGGAAAGAGACGACGAGAAAGACAAGAGACAGCAAGCCGAGGATATAAGTGGACAATACACGAAGGAGCAAAACGCCCGTGAGATTGCCACTCGGCTAGATGTTGACCAAAAGAAATTGGTTAAACTCTCTAAGTACACAGATGGTTCAAAAGAGGCGATAGAGGAACTTGCCAGCGAATTACCCAAGAAGGGTGATACAAAGTCATTAAAAGTTGATTCGAGTAAGACAATCGGTGGTAAAGACTGGGAGCGTGTTAGGGATGCATATATAAAGAATCCCAATGACGTGCAAAATACTGAGCGATACAATGAAATGCGTAAAGCTCAAGGACGATAAATATAAGGAGGTAATCTATGGCGATTACCACAACTACTGAACTTGCTGATACTATCCCAACCGTTATAGAGGAAGCTAGGCACACAGCCCAACATCGGGCAATTATGGCTAGTACGGTTTGGAAAATCACCAAGCAACAGGGTGATGGTAGTACCGTAAATGTACCGTACTGGGGAGAGGTTACTGCTGCTGCCTTGACTGAAGGTATTGACATGACAAACTCCTCGGCTATGGAGGACACGAATGTTCAGATAACTCCTGCCGAGGTTGGTGTCAAAATTATCCTTACTGACAAACTTATCAGGGATAACATGAATGATGTCAAGGCTGCTGCTGGTAAGATACTTGGAAATGCAATGGAGAAAAAGCGAGACCAGGACTTACTGGCCTTGTTCTCTAGTGCTACAACTGACCTAGGCGGGTCTGCTGACCTGACAATGGGTTTCGTTGCTGCTTCCAGAGCATTGCTAGCAGGTAATGCTACGACTGCTGGTGGGCCTGCCCCATTACCGTATGTTTGTGTACATCACCCGTTTGTTTTACTTGACTTGGTGGATGTAGTTACACCCATCGTGCCGACTGCTGCTTCTTTGGCAATTGGCACATCTCTTACCGATAACATCCTATTAAACTATACTATCGGTAGGCTTTTCGGAATGCCTATACTTGAGGATGGCAACATTACCATTGATGGTACACCTGATGCTCGTGGTGGCGTTTTCGCTGCTGGTACGGGCGGAGGCATTATACTAGCAACTGCAAATGAGTGGTCGGTCGAACCCCAGAGGGATGCGTCCCTAAGAGGGTGGGAACTCAATATCGTAGGAGAATACGGGGTTGGAGTGTATCTGGCAGGCTGGTTAGTCAGTCTGAACTCAGATGCTACTACACCTGCATAAGGAGGTAAGTAATGAGTTTTCCAAATAGGATTTATGGAGACTACGGAGACGAGAAGGTTGCTCAGTCAACCAAGATTGGTGGCTTACCTCTTGGTACGGCTATGGAACTCCCTGATGGGCGACTCTTCCGACAGGCCAAAATGAGTGCTACGGCTGGTGTGGCAGGCAAGGTCTATATTGAGACCGCTGTTGTTGCTGGTCACGGTAACGTGTCTGGTAGTGGGCTTATTTGCCCAACAGCTGTTTCTGTTGGCGATGAGTCCATCGTCCTAACTGTTGGGGGTACTGGAGCAGTTACACTGAATCAGTATGCTGAAGGTACTCTTAATATGATTAGTGGGACAGGTAGTGGCATTTCCTATAAAATCAAGAGCCACGCCGCTGCTGGGACAACCGTGGCTGTCACTATTAATCTTGAAGACAACGACTCCATCGCTGCGACTATTGCGGCTGGTACAACCACAGCTGGACTGCGGAAGAACCTGTACGATGAAATCACCATAAGACCTACTGGTTCCGCTCAGGTGGGACCCGTTATAGGTGTGCTTCCAGTCGCAGCCTCAGCTTCATTCTACTGTTGGTTGCAGAAGACAGGACCTGCTTCTTGCAGGGTATCCGCCACTGCAATTGTCATAGGACAACCAGTAGTAGCCTCAACTGGCGAAGCAGGTATGATTACAGCTCAGGTAGCTTCTACTACTGCTGTCATTGAGGAGCAAATGCCGATTGGTATCGCTATGAATGTATCTGCTGCTTCCGAGCATTCACTCGTTGACCTAACTATAGAATAAGACTTTTCTGCTTTAAGTAGATGAGCAATCAAGGCTTTGGCGGTTGAGCCAATTTAATAAATCAACCGCTCTAAAAAGGAAAGATGGTGATGATGAAGAAGTATAAATTGGATATTTTAGTTACCACACACAATCGACTTGACCTGACGATGAAGTGCATAGAGCATCTTTATGGTTGCACTCAATCGCCATTCCACTTAATCGTAGTAGACGATTCCACTGATTTAACCCCACTTTATATGGCTGAGCTTAAGGGAACGTATGACAACATAACCTATATCCATTCGGATGAACCATATAAATCGGGGAATCAAATCTTCAACATAGGCATAGCTCGTGCTAAGACTGACTATGTAGCAATCGTTATGAATAGTGTTACTGTTGAACCTGAATGGGAATCAGCGGCACTAAGACTCCTGGATGATAAACCAGAAGTGGGTATTGTTGGCTTCAAGAATCTCCTTCCAAACGGGCTGATAGAAAGTGCTGGTATAAGAATGGTTGGTTACTTGCCAACAGATATCGGTAGGGATTTTCCCGCTCACAGGCTGTCGAGTATCTATGAGGTCGAGGCAGTTCAGTGGGCATTTTGTTTATTAAGAAAAGAGGCAGTTGTCGGAAACCTTGAAGAGGATTTATTTAACGGTTTCAAGGGAGTTGATGACATAGATAACTGCTTTGTGATAAAGAAGAAAGATTGGAAGATATTTTACTGTGGATTGGGGGTTGGCTATCATGCCCCCAGGGCTACAAGGGGGAGTAACTCACTAGAAGCAAAGAAGCTAAATGCTGAGAATATGACTACATTCTACAAGCGCTGGGGATTTTATGAAGATTGGCAGAGAGAGGTAAAAGGTCTTACTGATGAGGATTTGGTACATCAATCCCCTATTGTTAGGAGCGGTGGATGAAAGTTCTTCTATTAGTGCCGACACTGAATTATAAACTTGAGTATACGCCATTGTCAATGACTGACTTCCCGACTGGGTTGGCTTACATTGCATCTGCATTGAAGAACGCAGGGCATGAGGTAGTCGGCTTAAATCTCAATAACGACAGAAAATATGACTCGGTATATCTTTCCCTAGCCAATAGATTGAAGAACACACTGGACAAGGAAAAACCAGACTTGATTGGGCTGGGTGGATTGTGTATAGATTATTTGTTTATCAAGGATGCAATGGATATTATCAGAAGATACTCTAAGACACCCGTAGTAATGGGTGGTGGAATTATAAACAATGACAGGGACTTTATATTTAATCTCCTGAAGCCTGACTTTTGTATCTGGGGTGAGGCTGAGGAAGCAATAGTCAAACTAGTTAATGTCCTGGGGAAAGATGAGCACCCAAAGGGGATAGACAACCTTGGGTATTGGAAAGAAGATGGTGCAGTATTTAATCAAACTAATTATGATTATGGGAACCTAGATGACAGGGCATTCCCCGATTATGAGCCTTTTGGTATTCAGGGGATGATGGATGATTACTCAATGGCAACCAGGCTTTTATATCGATATACTCGTCCTTATGCCAGACCAATGATAATAAACACAGCAAGGGCGTGTCCGTTTAATTGTACATTCTGTGTTCACTCTGGCGGGCCGAAGTATCGAGCAAGGTCAATTCCAAATATCATAGCAGAGATAAAGGAACTACATGATAAGTATGGGTTCAATGTCTTAATTATTGGCGATGAGTTATTCGCTGCTAATAAGAAGCGAATGAAAGAGTTTTGCAATGCTCTAATTGAGAACAGGGAGAAGTATGGCTGGGACTTTGACTGGATGTTTCAAACTCATGCAAACGCTAGATTAGATAGGGAAACACTAGAGTTGGCAAAGAGGGCGGGGTGTTATCGCTTCTCCTATGGGATAGAGAGCGGCTCGCCCAAGGTCTTGGAGAGCATGAACAAGAAGATTAAAGTCTCCCAGATTATTGATGCGATTAAGTTATCGCATGAAGTTGGTATTGGGTTTGGGGGAAATCTCTTATTTGGTGACCCAGTTGAAACGGACAAGACGATTCATGAGACCCTGCATTTTTGGTTTGAGCATTGTCGGCAAGCACAGGTATTTCTCTCTATTGTTAAGCCATATCCAGGCTGTAAGATATTTGACTACTGTGTGGAGAATGGGCTTATTACCGACAAAGAGGAATACTATGAAATAAATCAAAGGGTTACATATAATATGACACAAATGCCCAAAGAGGCATTCTCTCAATGGATGAATTTCATTGCAACCCTGGAAACTTCATGGCTAGTGATATATCCCGTTGATGCTATACGAGTAGAGGAGGAGCCTGAAACCGATAATGCGCTACTTAGTAATGGGCAAAGGATTCACAAAGTATTTGTCACCTGTCCTTCCTGCGATAAGAATAATATGTATCGGGAGATATGGAGCGAGGAAAAACCGCTCTCATACATTGGAACGGTCTGTGTGCATTGTGGCAAGAGAATCAAAATAAACCTAGAGGGGGTAGAAGTATGACGGTGACGAAGCAAAAAGAAGACGAGATTAGACGAGTAGGTTATGGGATTTCTGGCGATATAGGGGGTATTGGTAAGCAGACCTATTACACACCAGACGGTAGGAGAATTAGGTCTGTCCCTAATACTAGAGACTATGTACTGAAAGACAAGGATGGGAAGGTCATTGAGTCTGGGACTAGGGATGGTAACTTTGATAAAGGATGGTTGCCCGTAATGCCTATCGAATTAAAACCCCACTGCGATGGCTGTGGTGATTGGCACGATACGCAGGAAGGGGTGGATGAATGTATAAGGGGAAAAGAAGAGCAAACTCGTAAGTGGGATGAGTATGCTGAGCAGCAAAAGAAAAAGAACACCGATGCACAAAATGGCGATGTCGAGGAACTTCGTGTTGAAGTTCTTGAAATGAGAGGTCAAATGAACGAGATATTAGAAATACTAAAAGGAGGTATAGTACAATCGGAAGATTCTTCAACGAAAAAATAATGAATATGCCTAACTCTGCGGTGCGGAAGTTAAAGAAGTCTATAAAGATTACGCACAATCCTATCTTCGGGCAGACCAAGGGTTTCTTAGAGGAACTCAGGAAGGACTTTAACGAACCGCCATTGTACGTCAGCGATAAGGATAAGAAAAAGAAAGATGGGTAATATTGCGTTCCAGCCAGACCCAGGTAGATTAGGATTATATGTTCCTCTAGGGCAGACAAAGGAAAGCCCGTCTTTGGTTATCCCGTTTTATAAGATGGAACGCAGTGAACTAGACGAAATTGTACGGGTTGCGTTAGCCGAGCAGGGTATAACAGAAGAGTCGGAAGTGCAGGCTATAATTGATGAAGCGGAAACTCAATATGAAGAAAGGAGGAAAATCGAAGAAGCGAGAGTAGAATTAAGAAGACTAATGGAACTAAAAAAACAGGGTAAAAAACTAATGAGTGTGGGTAATAAGAAATGGAGAGAGGTATATTATCCATCAGGAGGTAGGGGATGAGTAATTTCAGGAAATTTCCAGACAGGGTAATTGTAGACAAGGATGGGACGGATGTAGCAAGTACAGCGTCTAATGCTGTATTTGGGGAGCAGGTAACGGCAGACGGAACTTCAGCCACAGATAATACTGCGGCTGCGGTAAAAGTTCTAGTAGTGGGTGCAGATGGTGCATCAACATCTACCGTTCTCCAGCAACGGGAACCGTTTATATTCAGACCAGCAGCTACGGCTTTAGCAAGTGGGATGGTAGCTTCTGGAACAAGGAGCGGCGGACCTGCTCTTACTGGGGCGGGCACGGCAGACCAGACAGAGTATTCGAGTTATGTAACTTATGAACCTTATCGAGGCGGAAAGATAGATGGCTTGGCAAGTGGGGGGGTAATATCGGGTCAATTAACTTTTGGTTATAAAGTTGGTACGAGTACTGCTGCTATAAAACTCACAGTTGATATACGGAATAAGGCTGGAACAGCCGTTACTGCGCTAGCACTAACGAGTACTCTTGCTGCGACAACGGCAGAGCAATTTGCAACATACGATATACCGCACCTGTTGACTGTAACTAACTTCAATGCTGTTCCCTTTGATGTAAGACATGGTAATCAGTCAAATCTAGCGGGGACGGCTGCGATAACAAGGATAATGGAATCCAGTTACATACAGGGTGAATTTGAGCCAGGCACATAAATATGGCTACTAAAGAACAAGTAGTTGCAGACCGCACATTTGCGACAGAGAGATATATTCTATCCACTATGCCCGTTTTATATCTACCTTTATGGAAAACAGATAGTGGGGAATCGGGGGATTCCTTTATATCCAGTGATGGACACGGGTTTACCTGTACGGTTACTGGTGCTTTGTGGACACCAACTGGTAGAGTGTTTGATGGGAGTAATGATAATATCTTAATTTCATCTCACGCCTCCCTTAACCCTGAAAAGCTGTCCGTGGAGTTCTGGGTGTATATCAACGCTCATGCAGATTTTAACAGCATAGTGGCTAAAGATTATTCGGGAGCTAATAACTACAGATTTTTGTCTGCGGCAGATGGTACTCTAACATGGGCACTTAGAGATAAGAACGGGACTAGTAATTGGGAGGTTGTAACTGCTCCTGTAAATTCAGGGGAGTGGATTCATGTTGTTGGGGTAGCTGACCAAGTTCCAACATCTGGCGTAGGTGGTATAGTCGGTATCTATATCAATAGTGCATTAATAAAGGCTGACCTTAGCCACTCTGTAACTGAAATACTACATGGTAGTAATGCCAATGACCTTTATGTTGGTTTTACCTCCAATGCACTTGACGGTAGAATTGGCGAAGTCAGAATCTATAACCGAATTTTAACCCCCCTAGAAATCCAGCGTAGTTATCTGGCAACTAAGTGGAGGTACCAGTAATGAAAAGAGCAATAATTATAACTATTCTTGTACTGGCATTGCTTCTACTCTCTACACCTTTGGCAGTTGAGTCTACTAATATACTTGGGGGTTATAGTGGCTGAGTGGAAACAGAGGTACAACTCATTTAACTCCGATAAAGGGCTAACATATTATCAGAACTATCGAGGTATAATTAACTGGCTTGATGGGAGTAAGTTTTTACCTCCGCCAGTTGAGTGTAACCTAGACCCTGTTATGGGGTGTAACTTAGACTGCTACTTCTGTATCACACAGAACTATATGAAAGGCGTGAAACACAAGAAACTATCGCTGGAATATATGAAGGAACTGGTAGACTTTCTTTCTGATTGGGGAGTTAGGGGATTGTGTATCAGTGGTGGCGGTGAACCGACCCTACATAAAGGACTCCCTGAACTGATAGACTACGCCAAAGATAAAATGGATGTGGCTGTAGTTACTAATGGAACTAAGGTAATTGACGAGTTCAAGCATTGTAGGTGGGTAGCTCTCTCAGTAGACGCTGCCAATAGAGATACCTATGAAAAGATTAAGGGTAAAGACTGGTTTGATATGGTAATAGATAACATTTCAAATATGGCGAAGGGGGCAGACTATTGCTTCAAGTTTCTTATTTTACCTGAAAACCAATACGAGATTTACGATGCCTGTAAGTTGGCAAGGGAACTCGGGGTACAGGATTTCCACGCTAGGCCTTGTGACTTTGAGAGGTCTGATATTAGTGGCTCAAAACGCCTTGCTATCGACATAGAGGCGGTCAAAGCACAGTTTAAGCAGTGCCACGAACTAGAAGATGAGAACTTCCATGTCTACACGATAACACATAAGTTTAATGACGACTTCCATGTCAAGCACGACTATCCTGAGTGTTTGGCAGCGCCACTTCTTCTTCCTGTTCTAACAGATGCCAACGGGTATCTTTGTGTAGAACATAAGATGGAGGGTAAATATAAACTTGGTTCGTGTAACCCGCCTTATGATATTTTAAGTTGGTGGGGTGGTGACAAACATAGGCAGATGATTAAAGACATCATTCCCGAAGAGGACTGCTCAAGATGTATCTATTCATCTTACCATAACCAAATTGAGTCAATAAAAAATGATAGGATGTGTTTAAGTTTTCCATGATATTTATAAGAGATAAACAAGGTAGATTCTCCAAGGGGAATGTGGCGCAAAGATTCTTAAGCCATATTACTAAGCAGTCATCTGGCTGTTGGGAGTGGCAAGGTTATCTACACCGTGGTTATGCTGATAAGTTTTGGGATGGAGAAAAGAAAGTTACTGCTTATAGATATACTTATGAACAAGTAAACGGCACTGTCCCAGATGGTTTACAGATAGACCACCTTTGCCGTAATCGTGCTTGCGTTAATCCCGACCATTTAGAGGCGGTTACGCCCAAGGAAAATATCAGGAGGGGTACTCGCAGCAAACATCTTGGATTATACCAATCAAGAAAAACTCATTGTCCGAAGGGGCATCCGTATGATTTGGTTAATACATATATCAATACTCGTGGTGGGAGAGAATGTCGTACTTGTTTAAGAAGCAGGAGGCTAAAATTATCTATATAGCAGGTAACGGTGGACTAGCGGCAGAGAGCGAACACTTCGCAGCAGAGCTTATGGGGAAGTACCACTCCGATGTGTATGTGCCCTGTATCGCACTGACATCAAATTCTAGCCTTGTTACGGCGTTAGCTAATGATATTGGTTATGAGAATGTTTTTGCCCATCAGATTCGTGTTCTGGGGAATAAGAATGATACGTTTATCGGGATGACAACAACCTCTTCCGAGAATATTGTAAAAGCTGCCGAGGTTGCTAGGAAGGTTGGGATGCAGGTTGTCTTATTAGATGGTAAGGCTTTGAAGGGTGATAATGTAGCCGAGAAGCAGGAATATGCTATTAGATTATTACATAAGATGGCAAGGGAAATAAAAGATGCTAATAAGTAAAACACCCTTTCGCCTCTCATTCTTTGGGGGCGGCACGGATTACCCCGAATACTTTAACGAACACGGGGGGGCTGTCTTGGCAACCTCCATAAATAAGTATTGCTGGGTGGGTGGAGATAATGGAAAGATGTGGTCACACTCCGACTTACCAATGAGAAGTGGTATGGGTACGAGCTCTGCGTTTACTGTAGGTTCGTTAAAGACTATTACCAATAAGAGTAACAAGGAGATAGCAGAACTAGCTACGATATGGGAGAGAGATAAGCTGGATGGTCATGTTGGCTATCAAGACCAATACCTATGTGCTGTTGGTGGGTTTCACAGGTTGCGGTTCTTCGGCTCAGGTATAGTCGATGAAGAGCTGGATTATGGATGGCTAGAACCATATCTAATGTTATTTGATACGGGGCAATACAGGAGAGCAGGTGATGTAGTTGCGCCCCAATTAGCTAGGGTTGATGAGAATATGGATGCACTACATGCCTTAAAAAAGATGGCACTAGATGATTACACGGATTATAAATCATTTGGAGTAGCATTGGGAGTAGCATGGCAGTTAAAGAAATCACTTGCCGACAGTGTATCCACGAAGGCTATTGACAATATATGGAGTACCGCACTAGAAGCTGGTGCTAAGGGGGGGAAACTCTTAGGTGCTGGTGGGGGCGGGTTTATAGTCTTTGTAGTACATCCCGATAAACACAGTGATGTTAGAGAGGCACTTAAGTTAAAGCAGATAGAATTTAGATTTGAGAACGAGGGAAGCCAAATCGTCTATGATAGTAATAAATCCTAGTCACAAATGCCCTAGTCCGCAGGCTGCAATCGAAGCGCCGATTTGGTGTGCCTACATTGCCGAGCTTTGTGATGCTGATTCCATATTAGATGCTGAAGCAGATGGACTTACACTAGAGGAAACTGCTGATATAGTTGGCAATGAAGATTGCATAATAGTTTCAATGGGAGCTAATCCATCGGCATCTTCTACGCCCAAAGCTGGTGTAGCTCTTAAACTTGCGGAGCTTATACCCAATGCAAGCGTAGCGGGGTTGCACTTTCACAATATGCCCAGCGTAGAATCATTGGTATCTGTTACCCCTGCATGGAGATTACTGGACTTATCTAAATACAGGGCGCATAACTGGCATTGTTTAGATGGTAGGGATAGGTCGGGTTATGGTGTTATCTATTCAAGTTTTGGGTGTCCATTCAAATGTGATTACTGCAACATACATACTCTATATAGTGGTATAACCTATCGCAGACCACTAGATGTATTAAATGAGATAGATTATTTGGTGGCACGTGGGGTTAAGAACCTGAAGTTCTGTGATGAGTTATTCACAGTAAATAAAGACCACGTAAATGAGATTTGCGATAGGCTTTCATATAGAAATTACGACCTAAATATCTGGGGTTATGCTAAAACGGGGACAGTCAATCCAGAGATGCTTAAAAATATGAAGAGGGCTGGCTTTAACTGGTTATGCTATGGCTTTGAGTCAGGGAGCGATGAAATACTAAGGGGTGTTGGGAAGAAACAGACGATGAAACGGATGTTTGAGGCTGTAGAAATGACACGTGAGGCAGGGATAAACATAATAGGGAACTTTATCTTTGGATTACCTGATGATGATATGAAAACGATGTATGCCACCAAGAGATTAAGCAAGCAACTCGGTTGCGAGTGGGTTAATTATTATTGTGCAATGGCTTACCCTGGGTCTAAATTATACGAAGACACCCCCAAAGAAGACCTACCCGATACGTGGGAGGGGTATGACCAGTATTCCCCTAACGCTAAACCATTACCGACTAAATATCTTACATCACAAGAGGTTTTAGAATTCAGGGATAAGGCGTTTAATAGTTTTTATTCTAATGCGGGTTACTTACAAATGATAGAAAGGAAGTTTGGACAACAGGCAGTTGGCCACATAAAGGAGATGATGCAGTGGTCAGTCAGAGGGACGCCTTCTTTAGCAAGCTCTTTAAGTTAGCTAAAGAAGACGATAGGATAGTAGTAGTAACTGCTGATTGCGGCGCACCTGCTTTAGACCAGTGGAGGGAGGAGTTGCCATGTCAGTTTATAAACGTGGGAATCGCCGAACAGCAAATGATTGCCCTGGCTGCTGGCTTGGCATTAGAGGGGAAGAGGCCCTATTGTTATGCGATTGCTCCATTTGCGACCTTAAGATGTTACGAGTTCATAAGAGTGGATGTGAGTCTAATGAACCTTCCTGTGGTCATAGTCGGCGTGGGTGCTGGTTTATCCTACAGCGAAGCAGGGCCAACGCACCATGCAACTGAGGACATAGCCTGTATGAGGGCTTTGCCCAATATGAAGATAGCATCCATCTCAAGTAACGGCCAGATAGATGAAGTCTTAAGAGAAGAGGGTCCGATGTATGTCAGGTTAGACAGGGGTGATGGATGGAGTGCTCCCCATATTAGATTAGAACATGATGGGTATAAGTGGTATCCATTATGGCTGAAACCATTCAGAATGGAGATACCCGATTGGGCAACAGAAATCATAACTACAGAGGAACACCAACTCAGTGGGGGTTTGGGTTCTATAGTCGCTGAGTATCTGGCTGATAATAAGATAAACATACCACTAACAAGAAAGGGAATTAACGATGAGTACTTCTACAAGTATGGTAAAAGAGAAGACATCTTTAAAGTGTAGCGAGCTAAGAAACACAGTCCTAGAAATGTGTATCAAGGCTGGCACAGGACACGTTACATCTTGCTTCTCCTGTGTGGAGATTATGGTTGAACTATTCTATAACAAGATGACCGAGGATGATGTCTTTATTCTAAGTAAGGGTCAGGCTAGTCCTTTAATGTATGCTATCTTGGCTGATAGGGGATTGATAGACGAGGGGGAATTATGGAAGTTCGCAACAAAAGATGGTGTCCTTGGTGTCCACTTAGACCATCATATAAACGGGGCTGTGATAACTGCGGGCTCATTAGGGCACGGCTTGGGTATTGCGACAGGGATAGCAAAGGCAAGAAAGTTAGATGGTAGGCCTGGAATTATATATGTTCTCTTAGGTGATGGTGAGTGTTATGAAGGATCAGTCTGGGAAGCTGCTATGTATGCGGGTAATGAGAGACTAGATAATCTGGTTGCTATTATTGACCAGAATGGTTATATGGTTACAAGCGGAACAAGGCGACTTGAGTTTGTGTGGCAGTCATTTGGTTGGAGCGAGCATCTAATCAAGGGTAACTCTATTGATGATATTCATTCTGCCTTTTACTCTAATTGGAATAGTCCAGAGGAAAGACACAAGCCCCTAGCTATTATAGCTTTAACTACTAAGGGAAAAGGAATACCCTTTATGGAAGGAAATACTATGTGGCACGGTAAAGCCCCGCAAGGTAAAGAAGCAGAAAGAGCAAGGAGGGAATTAAATGCCAGCTAAAACAGAAAAACAACGCAAGTTCTTTGGCGCTGAACTAGGTCGCAAGAGGGCGGGTAAAAAGACAAGGACTAAACTACCCGAACATAAGCTAGAAGAGTTTGCAAGAAAAAAGAAGAGGTGATGTATGCCAAGAAGTTATGAGGAAATGAGAAACCTCGCCGAGCAAATTTATCAGGATACTGGTAACTCGGTAGCGGGAACGGTAGAGTGGGATTACTGGATAGAAGAGGGATTGAAGAAATTCTCTACCTATCGTCCCCACATAACTGAAGTTATCTACAAGATAGAGTCCAGGTATGGCACTGATGCAACAGGGACGGCAAACAAACTAACCGATACCGTGAAGTCCCAGTTTGTTGCGGGGGATGCTACCGATGAGAAGGTTGTGCATAATATAACTGACCATACCTATGCCGTAGTTCTTGCAAACGACTCCCCATCAGTTAATGCGCTAAGTGCAGACATTATGGATGCCAATGAGTCTTATCGTATTTATAATAAGAGGTGCTGGAAGAATAACCAAATTTATATTGGCGATGTAACGGATTATCTTCGGATTGACTCTGTGGAATACCCCCTTGGGACTAAACGGAACTGGGAGCTACCCACCGATGAGATATTGGAGATACTGGTTTCTGAAGTTAGTGATAGCAACCTCAATGCTACTGATGTTCCCAATATAGATGTTCTGGTAAGGTTTGTTAAATCACATAAGTTAAACCAAATGACTGACCTATCCCTTGCTGTAGCTAACTCAGCGGGATATGCTGCGGCTGTAACCTCAATGGCAGTAGACGCTGCTTCAACCACAGGAACGGAAGTTATTGAGGCGGGTGAAGAGTTCCACCTGGCAAACAAGCGATGGACATATACTGTAGCTGCCAGTGCTACAGCATCTACTGGGGGAACAGCTACACTTACCTTCTATCCAGGAGCTGAGGATGCCGTGATAGACAATGATGTTTTAACCTTTAGAAAGTCTACCCTTAAGCCACAGGATGAAGAGATTTTTGGGCGCTTGGTTGCTGCCAGGGCTGCGATGAGTGATTCAAGGAGTTTTATAGGTGCCATTAACTTCGGTGGGCTTAACACGCAGCGAGATTACATAGTCTGGAAAAGGGAATTATACGATGAGGTTATTGGTGAGTTAAGGGGGAGCAAGCCGAGGAGTAAGCGGCTTTATACAAGGGCATGAGGATATTACTTCACTCTAAATTCTTTACTGCAATAAGGGCATTTAATATTTGCGGTATGCACGTTCCCATTATTACCAGTTACAATTATCGCAAGATTTTCTATTCTGTTGTCACCCTTGTTTTCCCTAGAATTAAGTGGATATTTTGTACCCTTATGATGAACAAGTTCCCATCTTTGAAGATTTCTACCAAGGTGTTTAGCCATTACAAGGCGATGCTCGAGAACATGCCTATCCTGACCAGCCATCGAGTAAAAGAAGTCATTGGGTTGAAGCTTTATTCTAACATAACCCTGTTTGTCAAAAAATCTTCCGCCCTTCCAATTGGGGTTTGCTGGGCCAATGCGACTGCTATTTCTAGCGCCACAAGAACGACATCGGGGGTGGGTAGGAACGCCCCTTTTGCACTCAGCCCACCTTTCCCTGCCACAATCTTCGCAAGCAGCCCATATGGAGGTTCCGCCCGACGGCTTCTGAGACCGAACTCTAAGATATTTTCTTATCTCACCAAGTTTTGGCATACATATATTATACCATATAATCAAAAGGTTCGCAAGGCGGTGTACCATTAGGGTTCTGACGGGCAATTTAGAGGCCAATCAGAAATTAGTTGGAACGGGCAAGGTTCATAGAGAGCCTATATGGAAGATTGTCCTCTCAAGAGCAGGACAAGCCACGAAGACCTACTCGCAAACACAGGTTTTAGAGATAGACCATACCGAAGAGGAATTCAGTGGCATAGCCACCGTTCTAATAGATAACTCTGACAATTCCTTAACAACGATAGACTTTGAGATGTATCAAGGTGTTATCTCTTTGGGATATGTTGACCCCACTAATGGAAATGAATTCTCTGCATCCGCACCTTTGTATGTTTTGGGGCAACGCTTCTTTTCCATACAAGGTTTGTTAGTCTGCCAGTTATCTTTGATAGGTATCCCCAATTTAATGGCAATGGACAAGGCGGAGTCTGAATTGACTTTAGAAGAGGGGGATGCACGAACAGTTAAAGATTTAATCACGGCTGTTGCCAGAAAGACTCTTACTCCTTACACGAACTACGAAGATTATACAGTTACTTATGATAGCGAGGATAATGTAATCAATTCCCTTAAACCAAAGACTGCCTTTCAGATAAGTGAAAACGACAACCGATTGGAGAAGATTAAGCAACTTATAGGTTGGACTGGCAATAAGATGAGGATGGAGGCCGATGGTAACATTCATACCTTTGACCCTAAAAGTGCTGTACCATTTGATTATGAGTACAAATTTGATGTTGCCGATGAACACACCTTTTTAAGTAAGGAATTAAGGAACAGGTTTGTCAATCCAAATAAGACTATAGTTAAGTCATACGAGGGGGACGACCCGCAGTTTTCAGGCAATGATACAAGTGCCACCAGCAACGCTCTATTCCCTAAAACTGAGACACTGAGATTCAGGTTGGTCTCTAATACTGAGGCATCTAATATCGCATCAGCCAGAATAGAATCACACGAGCTAGACTCCGATGTGGGGGCAGTAACTGTCCCAATGAATGTCGGGCAAGAGGTTTGGGATTTCATTAAGGTAACAGACTCAAGGCAGGGTGATAGTGTAACGGGTAATGTCAGGTCTTTAAGAAGGCACGTTAAAGTCCCTCTAGGTGGTGGTAGATTCATCTGGGATACGAGTATTCGGTTTGGAACAGTACCAGGCTTAGCTCCCATTCTGCTAGGGCGAGGGGCTGGTCTGGGGAGTAATCTAGCAGTATCGGTTCAGGCTTTAATAGAAGCATACAACGGACTACGTGAGGATTTATACGGAGATGACCAGGGTGAAGGTGGTGTACTGGGATTGATAAGAGACTTAGCGTTGCACGTTGATGCACATCACGATACCTTTATTACTAAAAATCTACACAGTACAGACACGGCATTTATGCCCGTAGAGGAATAATGGCAATAGAAGATTTTAATACATATTCAGAAACAGACCCTGGTTCTATGATTGTAAAAGGAACTCGCAGGGTTGAATGGACTGACCTAACGAGAAACAAGGAAGCCTATGTCTGGAAGGACAAGACTGCTGGCTTCTTTGATGGCGACTTCACTCACTACTTAACTATCCGTGTTACCGCAGATTTATCGGAGTCTAATGCTCAATTTAACTACTGGGCATTAGCTAATGTCGTAGATGAGTGGAAAGGCATAGAGGACGCCTCAGAGGATATGCTCGCAATAGCCCATAGTCATCCTACCAGTCCTGACCGAATAGAACTTAATGTAATTGAAGTAGATGGCGGAGCAAGGTACGGTTCTGTAGACTATGTAATGACCCTAAATACGAACTACTACTTGAAGATAGTTAGGGACGAGAGCGTAGGAACTTATGGAACAATCTATTGTTATATCTATAGTGATGCTGCTAGAACAACCCTCCTCGCTACAATATCAGTGACTCTACATTCCTCCAAGAAAGATTTTAGATATATTTATGGAGTAATGACATATAACGGGGCAACCCCCCACAAGGCTAGCGCTTACTCTGAAGACCTTGAGCTCTTAGCTTCACTGGAAACACCATCGGTAACCACGTTGTCTATGACAGACTATGCGACTACCACTATTACGGGTAATGGGGTTATTAACAGCTTGGGGCTTTCTGCTGTTACTGCTCACGGACACGCTTGGAATACAACTATAGACCCTGTTACTGGAGATAATAATGTAGATAATGGTACTGGTAGTTTAGGTGTGTTCACCTCAGCTATAACAGGTCTAATAGACGGGCAAACCTACTGGGCAAGGGCTTATGCCACCAATTCTGAGGGTACAACTTATGGTGCGAATGTTAAGTTTACTACCAATCGGAGTAACTTAGAACTGATACCAGGTGAATACTCCATAAAGGGGGAAAAGCTCCATTATGTAAGTAAGACTGGAAAAGAATACGAAGTCCAGGGGATAGCGGTATGACAACAGAAAAGTGGACAGATGGTACAGATAGCTTTATACAGAAGAGCCTGTTTGATGCCCACACAGTTCTTATTGCTATCGCTGATAATACCCCTATAGCGTTAGTCGTTGGCGAGCAAACTGTAGTTGGACGATTGACGGGCGAGAATATCACGGCCGTTGCCATTGGTATCTCAGACAACAATATAGTACAAATAGACCACGCCACAGCCACTGATAATGACTACGCTAAGTTTACGGCTGCTGGCTTAGAGGGGCGAAGCTTCTCTGAGGTATTAGCAGATTTAAGCGGGCAAGCTGGGGCTGCTTTTGATTGGAATGGTCAGAACCTTACTAACACTGGTACTATCACAGCCCAGACATCAGTTTGGCATCACGAACATGACCTCTTTGCTACTTCACTTAATCCAGGAGCTTCAGGGGCAACTAGAACTGCCCCAGATTCAAACACAATCGGTGGGTGGCAACTAAATGCTGCTGGTGAAACACTCAACTTCGAGGCTCATATGGAAGCAGAATGGGATGCAAGTAGTGACTTAATAATAAATGCTTGGTGGGAGGTTAATGTAGATAATACGGGGGGTGCTGGTGGAGATACGGTAGACCTTCAACTGGTTGTTAGATATAAAGGTGAAGGTGAAACAGCTATTAAAACTCAAACGGTAGAAGTAGCCACAACCGTTGGAGCATCAGCCAGATATAAGCAGTTTAAGACTACTTTTACGATAGACTATGATGCTGCTAATAATGTGATTGACTCGCTAGATGTTTTATCTTTTGCTCTTAATTTAGAAACAGACACCAGCGAAGTGCATTT
>LAZR01000318.1_pt1 | contig 44591 bp, 46 predicted proteins | sample 329461 | NCBI WGS metagenome assembly LAZR01 (sample SAMN03002196, study PRJNA259156) | marine sediment metagenome | biome: sea floor; feature: Hydrothermal impacted sediments; material: marine sediment; isolation source: Loki non-amplified sample from Loki's castle hydrothermal vent sediment ...
AGGGACCTTAACCCAAGTCTAGGTTGTTCCCTTCTCGGCGATGGACTTTACGCCCACCAACCCGTTTCCCAGAGTCTTCAGTGCCAGCAATTTCGGAGTTTAAGAGCGAGGCGAGGGATTCCTCCCCCGTACCACACAATTAGTGCTCTACGTCACTGGCGACTTCGTCTGAGACTTGGCTGACACCAACTTCGGGGAGAACCAGCTATCACCGATCTAGATTAGCCTTTTGCTCCTATTCCCAGTTCATCCAATCGATTTGCACATCAGAACTGGTGCAGACTTCCATCATCCTTTCGAACGACTTCATCTTGACCAGGAATAGATCGACCGGCTTCGGGTATTATAGCAGAAACTTTCGGCCCTTTTAGACCATTCTTCTGGCCTAACTCCTTAGAAGGATTTGCTAAACGTGATCCGAGAGGCTGAACCCCTCTTTTACGATTAGACCTTCCTAATGTGATAATTAGGTTGCAAGAATATCGGTTTCCCTATGCCTCCGTGGGTGATCCACTTAAGCTTGCTTCTACTATAAACTCCCTGGCCAATGATTCCAGACTGATGATGCAACCCTAGTCCTCTGTGCTCTGATGTTCTGTCACCAGAACTCATTCGCGCAGAATCTATCCTTTCGGGCTGCATCCTTACTAAGCTATTTGGTTTCAAGCACTTTTCACGACCCTTCCGGGTTACTTTTCATCTTTCGCTCACGCTACTATTTCGCTATCGGTCTTGGGATATATTTAGATTTGCCAGCGTGTATCTGGCATTTTCGTACGAGAAAACCATCCCGCACTACTCGGGAACACCCGCAGCAACTTTCTAGATTGCAATTACGCGGCTTTCACGCTCTATGGCTCAACTTTCCAGGAGTATTCATTTTCTCTAGGGAAGTCGTACGGGGTCCACACACCACATTTCCTATAGGTTTCCCTAAGGATTCGGTTTGATCTGTTCCGCTTTCGCTCGCCGTTACTCACGGAATCACTATTGTTTTCTTTTCCTCCTGATACTAAAATGTTTTACTTCTCAGGGTTCCCCTTCCCATAAGGGAATCTTGCGGATTATTGGTCCGCAAGTGGATGTCCTATTCGAGGATCTCGGGGTCAACGTCTTCATGCGACTAACCCGAGCTTATCGCAGCTTGTCACGCTCTTCATCGGTTCCCAAGCCAAGATATCCACCAAATAGCGGAGGCGTATTGGCCTCTACTTGAGGAAAGATTCAGATTACTTGCCTAAAGGTTTGCGTATTCTGAATTGGTAAGATAATTTTCAAATTTGAGACGATTGATTTTTGTAGACTTTTACAATATAGGGTATGTTCTTATGAGCATGATTTTTCATGCTTGGCTCCGGTTTACTCAACCCAACCGATGATGGGGTCAGATTAAGCACTCACGTCCCGTAGCACCATTCATTTGACAAAATTCCTTTCGGGTGTACTTCTGTGAGGCCTTTGCCAGTTATTAGTTGTACGTCATCAATTATTGATAAGGCAATTTTCTAACTAATAACTTGTCGATGGTTTAAATATTTTTTTTAAAAAGTATTATAAATGCCACCGGCAAAATATTAGAGTAAATACTTCGTTAAAAATTTTATGGTCTAAATTCATAAACTTTAAAAGGTAAATTAGGTATTTTGAGATTGAAAATTGAAATGATCTAAGATTTATTATTCGTATAAGGAAAAAAATTCAAGCTATTACTATAAAATCGGGTAAATCTTAAAGAATTAAATAAGATAAATCATAAGTAATAAGAATTAGAGTTAATGAAGATATAAAGCTAATTCTTTTAGGATTGAGAGCTGGTTATGGTAAATAAGGTTTTAGTTGGTACATCTGGTTGGGGGTATGATGAGTGGATTGGTCCCTTTTATCCAAGGAGTTTAAACCAAGAAGATTTCCTTCTATATTATTCTGAAATATTCTATACGAATGAGATAAACACCACATTTTATAATATTCCTTCAAGGTGGGTTGTAAAAAATTGGGTTAAAAAAACGCCAGCTAATTTTTTGTTTTCAGCAAAAATACCTCAAACTATAACCCATGCCTATAAATTAGATATAGATTTGTGTTTAGATGATTTGGATCATTATTTAAACTCAATGGAACCTCTAATAGAAGCTAATAAGTTACTATCTTTGTTGATTCAATTACCACCTTCCTTCAATAAAAACAAACACTTTAGCCAACTGAAAGAATTTATAAATAACTGGCCAAGTGATTATAAAAAAGATAAATATCATTTAGTAGTTGAGTTTAGACATAAATCCTGGATGGATGAGGCTGTTTTTCAATATTTGAGAGCGAAATCGTTAACTTATTGTGCAGTAATTGAACCACTTTTACCTCCTAGGATGGATATAACTAATCCTAGTTTTGCATATATTAGATTTCATGGATACGGAAATAAAATTTGGTTTGATTATGATTTTCATGAAGAAGAAATAAGGAGTTGGGCTCAATCAATAAAGGAAATTATCCCTAAGGTAAAAAAAATTGGAATTTATTTTAATAATCATTTTTCGGGATATGCTGTGAAAAACTCTTTAATGTTAATGAAAGAATTGAAGGTTCAGCCAAGAAATTCACCTAGTCGTGTAAATATATTAGAGATAAAAAAAAAATCAGGAGAATATCCTAAGGGTCAATTGGATTTAGATAAATTTATGTAAAAATTTAGTGAACTCTTAAGAAAGATAATGAAAAGAAATCATATTAGGATAGGGTATATTGGGGCGGGTTCTATTGGTAGTTTATTCGGGGGGTATATAGCAAACGTTCAATCTGAAGAAACTGAAATAGAAACAATTTTTTTTTGTACAAAGGAGCATGCTGAAAAAATCAATCAGAGTGGTCTTAAAATTATTAAAAATCAAGAAGTAAAGGAAACCAGAAATATTAGAGCTTATCCGGATGAAAAAGTCTTAGAAGATAAAATAAGAAAGGAACCGTCATTTGGGTTTGATTTTATGTTTCTTACGACTAAAGCTTACGATCTTGAAAAAGCAATAAAGCAATATAAAAATCTCATTGAAGTCAGTAAATGGCTAGTAATTTTACAAAATGGAATTGGAAATGAAGATATTGCTGGTAAATACATCCTAAAATCAAAGCTAATTAGAGCGGTTACTACAAATGGAGCTTTTTTGAAAGAACCGGGTAAAATACTTCATACAGGTGACGGTATTACAAAGATAGGATTTCCATTTCTAAAAAATAGTAAAGTTAAAAAAGAAGATTTTGAGAATGCCTATAAAGATTTAGAGAATTTAAAAGGAATTTTGGAATCAGCGAGTTTTGAGACTGAAATTGTTGATGACGTGATAAAGGAATCTTGGGAAAAAGTATTTGTGAATGTAGGGATTAATGCATTTGGTGCATTAACGAGGTTACCAAACGGAGTTTTGTTGGATTTTGACGAGATGAAATCTTTGATGGGTGAAGCTATTAATGAGGCAACTAACATTGCGAAAGTAATGAATATCGAGATCCTTGATAAAGATTACGTAGCATATACCTTGCAAATTGCGAAAAAAACGTCACAGAATAAAAATTCAATGCTGCAGGATATTTTGAACGGAAAACAAACTGAGATTGATTTTATTAATGGAAGAGTTATAAAATATGCTCAAGATTTAGGTATGAAAGTGCCGATTAATACGCTTCTAACTTATCTAATCAAAGGCTTAGAAAGATCATTCAATTAACTTTATTTCATGTTTTTAAGGTCATGAAATATGCATTTTCTCCGTCTCGATAATAATTTTTTTTTATATTTCCAATTTGAAAGTTAAACTGTTCATATAATTTAACAGCATTATAGTTAGACACTCGCACTTCTAATACATATTCATGTATTTTATACTTTTTTATTGCAACCATGCTATTTGACAACAAAGATTTCGCGATTCCTTTCTTCCTGTAATCTTTAGAGACCGCAATAGATACTAAATGGCCTTTACTAGAGTATCGTAAACTATCTAAAGAAGGCGTTTTTTCAACTCTCCACATAATATAACCGACTATTTTTCCGGAACTATTTTGAGCAATTAAAAAAGATTCTGAGAAATTATCAAGAATGCTTTTATAAAAAAAATATGGGTAATCTTCTGGAAGTTCCTTTTCATTCACTTCGATTACCCCATCTAAATCATCTAAATTACATCGTCTTATTAGAATTTCTAGACCGTTGTTGTTGGTAAAAACATTAATCTTTGTATCTTTATCAGTACCCATCGTTATATGTGCTCAAATGGTTTTTTACAAAAGAAGAGTTATGTAGTTGCTATATGTGATAAATAATTTGAAACATTTAAGTTTTTATCAATCCTTAAAACAAACAATTTATTATTCGAGAATTTTAAATGCTTCTTCTTTTTGTTTTTCGATGTAATTAACTATTAAATCAAGTGTATTTTTGATATTTATTTTATTATCGAATTTGCTTAGGATATCTTTTAATTCAATCTCACTCAAATTTTTAAATTCTTTTGCAATTTCAACCATTATGGGTAATACTCTTACAACATTATCTACTATAGTGATATCTGCCCATAATGCTGTTCTACTTAAAGGATTTAAATCAATTGCAATTACTTTCTTATTATTTCTTTTTAATGCTTCAGTACGATCCCCATCTTCTAAGGGAACTAGAACTACATCCGCTTCTGCTATATATTCAACCTTTCTTCTATTACTTTCAAGGTTGTCTAATACTTTTTGTTTTTTTTCATCAATTCCTCTAATATCACGTGCTCCTGCGCTTTCTAATACTTTTTTTATTGCGTCAATTCTACCCTTTTGATGGTAAAATAGATTAATTTCAAGAGGGATATCTAATAAATTAGATAACTCTGAGAGTTCCTCTGGAACTAAAGCTGCGACATTCCCATTTACGCTAATAACTGGTTTCTCTGCGATTATGAGAGCCGCCACAGCTACTTTAATGGCGCTTCTTGCCATAGGGGAGGTTTTTTCACCAATAATGTAATCAAAACATTCACCTCTCCCGTGTGCAATTAGCCCTGCTTCTGCAACCACTAAATTTTTCATTCCATCAATAATTTTATGACGATATTTTAAACTTTCATAACGCGGATGTGTCTTAGGAATATCCTCATCTAATTTTTCAATCAGAGTAATTACCTTTCATTTCTTTTTAATAATGTTCTTTATATAGATTGGTATATAAAAAAACTATTAATCTTTTGTATAATATTTAATGACTATAGATATGAGTACGGCATTAAAAAAGAAACCTAATGATTTAAAGCTCTTTAAGACGAAAAAATTGTTGGATGAGCTCAAGAAGAAAAAAGGGTTTCACACAGAATTTATCTCATTGTATATTCCTCATGATAGGAAGATTTCAGATGTGACAAATCATTTAAAGAACGAAATTAGTGAGAGCCAAAATATAAAGTCAAAATTAACTAGGAAGAATGTTTTGGATAGTATTTCAAGCCTTTTGGGTAAATTAAAGAATATAAAGGGAGTTCCTGAAAATGGTCTGGTTATGTTTTCTGGTGCAGTACCTCAAAGTAATACTCCTGGCACAGAAAAAAACGAGTTATATATTATCGAACCCCCCGATATAGTAAAAACATTCAGATACCATTGTTCAAGCGAATTTTTACTTTCTCCGTTAGAAAAAATGCTTACTTCTAAGGAAACTTATGGACTTTTAGTGATAGGACGAAATGAATCAGCAGCGGGATATATCAAAGGAAACAAGGTTGTAATAGTAAAAGAATTTACTTCAGGCATTCACGGGAAACATCATGCCGGTGGTCAATCACAGAAAAGGTACGAAAGATTGATTGAAGAAGGAGAAAAGCGGTTTTATAGGAGAATATCTGATGTTGTGAACGACATTTTTTTAAAATTTGAAAATTTAGATGGGATCTTTGTCGGGGGTCCAGGTCAGTCAAAAGATAAATTTGTAAGTGATGAGAGTTTAGATTATAGGTTACGTAACAAGATTTTAGACATTGTTGATCTCGGATATGGTGGTGTTGAGGGGATTCGAGTTTTAATAGAAAAAGTCAAGAAACAAATGGAAAATGTTAAGTATATCCGTGAAAAAGAGGTTATGCAGCGTTTTATGAAAGAAATTTCTAATGAATCTAATTTAGCTACATATGGTTTGACAGAAGTTCAGAAAGCTTTAACCTATGGAGCAGTTGAAATATTATTGTTTTCTGAAAAGATAAACATTCATAAAGTTAAATTAGGGTGTTCTAATTGTGATTTTACCGAAAATAAAAATATGGACCAAAAACTTATAAAAAAATTTGGAGAAGAAATTCAAGAAGAAAGTTGCCCCAATTGTAAGTCAAATACTTTTACAATTATAGAAACAAGTCTAATAATTGAAGAGCTTGGAGACATTGCCGAGTCTACTGGAACAACTGTTGAAATATTATCAACCGAAACTGAAGAGGGAGAAATGTTATTTAGAACATTTGGGGGGATCGCTGCAATTCTTCGTTATAAGATTAATTACTAAGAAAATCCTGAGTAGTTATTACATATTCAATATCCAAGGGGTGAAAATAATATGGAGTTAAAGGAACAATTGTTAAAATTAAAAATAATTATGTTTGGGGGTAAAGGAGGAGTTGGGAAAACAAGTTGTGCTGCTAGTTCAGCCATTTGGGCAGCAGACCATAGTAGAAATACACTAATAATTAGCACTGATCCTGCTCATTCTTTAGGTGATAGTTTGGGTATTAATCTATTGCCAGGCATACCTACACCAATTGAAGGAATAGAGAACCTTACAGCTTTAGAGATCAACCCTAAAGTCAATATGGCAGAATATCAGGGTCTAACCAATATAAATCCAATGGAAGAAATGAATATTCCTGGCATAATGGAAAATATGTCATTATTCGGAGATTTGGAAGAACTATCTTCAATGAGTCCCCCAGGGATTGATGAAGCTTTAGCTTTTGGAAAGATTTTAGAGTTTATTGAAACCGAACATGATTATGATCTAGTAATATTCGATACAGCTCCCACTGGACATACATTAAGATTCTTAAGCTTACCAGAAACTTTATCGGGATGGATTGGAAAGCTTATAAAAATGCGAGTAAGTTTTGGAAAAATGTTTGGGGCAGTTAAAAGGTTATTCACCAGACAAGAAAAAAAGGAAGACAATTCTCTAGAAATTCTTGAAAAATTGAACAATTCAATAATAAATGCAAGAGACGATCTTATGAACCCCGTTAAAAATTCTTTTATAATAGTCATGATAGCTGAAGAAATGGCTATCACCGAAACTGGACGATTATTAAATGAATTAATCAAACAAAATATCCCCGTTCATACTATAGTAGTTAATCAATTGTACCTAGATAGGGAAGAATTGTGCAAATTTTGTAAGGCACGTAGAGAAATGCAGCAGAAAAATTTACTAAAAGTAATTGAAATTTTTAGCGAGAATTTTCACAAAAATATAATTCAGGTTCCTCTTTTCAAAGATGAAATAAGAGAATATGATAAATTAAAAGAGATGAGCGAATTTTTGATTGAAAAGGTTTAATTTTTTAATTCTTTTAACAAATTACAGTATGAACAAACCTGATCATTTCTACAGGGGTAACCACAAATATGACACCTATGATGTTGATCTCTCTCTATTTTATTGTATAGAATAGAAGATAAGTCTAAAAATCCATTTAGTAAATTAAATTCGATCTCTGGGCTTGTTTTTTTACATTGGAGAATAAAATCCAAGACTTTTTTTCTTAGGATTGGATCTTTTTCCCTGTATGGGCAGTGAGATGGATAGTAATCGAATTTTTTTAAATTTGCATATAAAAAAATTTCTTCTTCAGGGATTCTCATCAGGGGACTTATTTTTTTTACAAAATATTGACTTATTTTTAATTTTTCATCCTTAAAAATATATTGGTTCGCTATTAGGTACAACCGTTTGTATAAAATATTCATAAGGAATGTTTCTGCAAAATCTGTAAGGTTGTGCCCCATCGCTAAAATTGTTCCATCTAATTCTCTTGTTCCGTCATTAAGCAATCTTCTTCTAATGGTTGCGCAATAATTACAAGCATATTTATAACCAGGGAGATTTTTCTTTTTCTCAATAATTTCATCCAAAGTATATCCCACTCTTTTCTTAAATGAAAGAATTTTATGCTCAATCTCTAGTTCTTCACAAATTTTAACTGCGTTTTTGATACTATGGTTTCTATAATCTTTTATACCCTCATCGATGGTTAACGCAATAAGTGGTTGTGAATGTTGTTTTTTTTTCTGAATTTGATTAAGATTATATAGGAGAGAAAAAGAATCTTTCCCACCAGATAAAGCTACAATTATTCTATCATTTCGATTTAACATTTCATATTTTGAAATAGTTTTTCGAATTATTTTTTCAATACTTACCATAAAACAAGAGTGGCAAAGGGTTTGACCTGAGTATTTTCTTTGAATTACAATTGAATTACTACAATTTGAACATTTGCCTTTTTTTAAAAAAATATTATAATAAGTCATTAAATCCCTCGAGAAAGAAATAATTGAAAATTAAAAGAAAAATCTACCAAATTTAGTAATGGATAAAATTAAATTTCCCGCAATGATAAATAATGTTACCGCTCTTAATGAATTTAAAATAGTTTTTTTAACCTTTCTCTTCTCGTCATACCAATAATCATAAGATATTTCAAGTTTTGTACCTTCAGTTAACTTTGTTTGTTCAGGTAGATTTAAGATAACTGAATCTTTAAATCCATCCCCGATTTTGTCTACTAATTCATACTTTTCTTCCGCTAAAATGATATTACTTGAATTGATATATTTTGATTCTTCCTCTAAAATAATTTTAATGGAGGATATTTTTTGAACACGGTATTCTGATAATTCATAACTTTTTTCTTCATCTTTAAGAAGAAAAATATCTTTTTTCTTCCTTATCGATTTATAATCTTCACCTACACCCCAATTAATCAGTTCTTTCACAAGTCTATCACCATCAAATATAGGTAATGGAAGCATATTAAATAAGGTAATACTAAAGGCAATTAAAAAAAGCCAAGATAGTTCCCTCAGGATAAAATCGGGAAAAAAACTAGTGAAAAATTTGGCGATATCATTTTTATACATAAAATATGAATTAGTATAAATACCAATAAGAACTCCAATGGTTTCCAAGTCTAGTGTCCCATTACCAGAGGCCGAACTGAAATTGATATTCGCTAAATTGAAAGATGCTAAGATTTTTTCTAAGGAATTCCCGTTAGAAACATTTATAGGAACTCCATTAATTTCATCAATTATCATTCCTACTGTAAGATTTTTATCAAAATTATTTCCTCCCTCGCTTTCAGAAAAAATCTTCGTAATTACTAATCCAGTCCCGTTATTTAAATATTTTTTTAGAATACCGATGTTATAGCGTGGACCTAAAGTAACGTTTTTTTCAGAAAATAGATCAAAAGTTGGATTGTAAATTTTTAATGTTAAATTATCACCCACTGAGCATTTTAATCCTGTTTTATTATTTAAAATACTATTCAGAGTGATTCCCTTAAGTTCATCAACGTAAACGAAATTCACGTCAGAAGTTCCTTTTTTTTTTATAGCAAGAATGGCATCGTTTCTTAAGAGGTTTCCAAAATTAAAGCCTCCTTGGTCCTCAGGTAATACAGTATTCACTTGTGTAACTTGGCGATAAGAAGGGGAAATAATCAAAGGGAAACTCATTATCAAAATAAAGGTGATACCTGCAGTAATACCATTTATGAATGTTCCCGCTGAAGCAATTCTTAATCGTGTATTCTTCTGAAATTTTTTCGAGTTTAAATCCCTTTCATCAATTTCAACAAATGCTCCAATACCTATAATGTAAAATAGACCAGCGCCAAGAAAGCCTGTAGATTTAACATCTACACCATCTATATTTGCAGCAATCCCATGGGCTAATTCGTGAGTAGACATAACAAATAATATTGGAAGAATAAGGTAGAAAAACAAAGGAAGATCAATAGTGACTCCTGGTATAAGAGGAATTACTGCTTGTTCAATTCTAGGATCGACTACAAGATTGATAAAATTCGTGAAAAAGAAGTAGAGAGCATAAATAGTAAAACTAAATGAAATGAATATCCCAACTGTCCAGAAAATTTTCCAGAATTTGGGTGCTTTATTAGCAACTTTTTTAATAAAATTATTTAATTTTTTAGTCTTAAACATTGCTAATAATGGAAAAAAAAGATAAGTAGCACCCTTTTTATTTCTTAATAAATAAACTAGTATTACAACAATCAACCAGAAAGATAATGATAAAATAAACCAAGGGTTAAAAAAAAAATCAGTTAATGATGTGTTAAATAAAGGCATAGATGTTCCGTTGATTTTTTTTCTAATCTTTTGTGTTGTAATTTAAATTTAAAGTTAAACTTTATCTATTAGTAAATCAAACCTCAATCACAATTAAATTACGATTAATGGGGTATAATTTTAAAATATTAAATCTTTAAAATTCCTAATCGTAAAACATTTATTAAGGGATCTATTTTGCAATATATATCAGAACTTAATTATTCCATAGGTATAATAGAGCGGGGTGGGCTAGCCTGGTTTATGCCGCAGGGCTCATACCTCAAAGAAGAGTGGAAGAACATAAAGACTTGCGCTCAAGAATGAGAAACCCTGATATCGTTCGTTCAAATCGAACCCCCGCTACCATTAACTATACGAAATAGATTTTCTTAAAACCACAATTTTCAGTTAGAGAATTGTTTATTGAAAAAAAGAAGATTTTAATATTGTTACTTTAATAATTATTTCTAAATTGGGAGTTATATTTTGAACTATATATAATAGGAATTGAATCATAATGAATGAACAAATGAGATTCAAGAGAAATCCAGCAATTCACTGTTGGATCAAGCACATAAAGGAAAGTTTTTATAATGAAAATGAACGGGCATTCTACAGTATTTTTGGAAAAGTAAAACGAATCCGATTAATTGCCACAATAATTGAAAAAAGTGAAGAATTAATAGGGAATGATGAATTTGGATTTGACAATGATAATGAAGATAACGTTAGGTTATTGTTTGATTTAGATGATGGTACAGGATTGATTAAAGCTTTTGTTGAAAATAGAGAACCCGAAAATTTCAAGGATTATGACAAAGGCGATATTGTTGACGTAGTGGGTCTTATCAATAAGAGAAGTGATTTAATTGTGTTACGGACTGAAATCATTAAAAAAGTAGTGGAACCAAATTATATTTTATTACGTAATGCTGAGATATTAAATAGGATAAAATCGGGAGATATTCAAAAAATACCTAATCTTTCTGATTTTAGTAAAACTTCAGAAAATATAGTTAAGGAAATAGAAGTAAATAATTTATTTGAAGAGGATATTGAAAGTGATGAATTAAAAGAAAGAATTTTTTCTGTAATAAAGGTACACTCCTCAACTGGAACTGGAATTGATTTTGGAGAGCTGAGTAAAGAGCTTGAAATTCCTGATATTGAACTGAGAACTTATCTCAACGATTTACTTTTAGAATCTCGCATTTATGAGTCAGATCATGATAAATATGAATCTTATTAATTCCTATTAAAATTTCTAAAATTAATTTGAATATAAGAGAAAATTATTTTTCATATGATTCATTTTATATTTAAAAGTAAAAATTATGATGATAAATTATGGATTTAAATAATTATGATGATTTATTAGAGAAAGCTTATAAGAAGATCCCAGAAAATGTTCAACGATCCTCCAGATTCGAAATTCCAAAAGTTATACTTAGAAGTGAAAGTAGAAATACATTTATTATTAATTTTAATAAAATTATTAATACTCTTAATAGAGATAGGAGACATTTTTTAGGTATATTTCTAAAAAGAGCAGGAACAATGGGAGAGATTCGAGGGCAACAGTTATTTTTAAAAGGTCAATACAAAGAGCAAGTTTTAAATCGTTTAATTGAAAATTATACAAAAACTTATGTATTATGTAATATCTGTAATAAACCTGATACTCAAATTCAAAGAGAAGGAAAGAGAATTTATTTAAAATGTACTGCTTGTGGTGCCAGAGAAGAAATTAATGAAAAATAAAAGAACTATGGGATTAAAAGTTAATGATGGTACATTTAAAGGTTCATATTAGAGATGATTGTGAAACTGTTGCTTGTTGCGACGAAGAACTCCTAAATCAAGTTTTTAAAGAAGAAGGCCTTAGAATCGAAATTTCGAATAATTATTTTGGAGGCAAATTAATTAGTTTGGAAAAAGCAATTGATATATTAAAAGGGGCTTCCTTCTTTAATATCGTTGGTGAAAGGATAACCAGAAAAGCTATTGATTGCAATTTGTTATCGAGAGAAGGAATTCGATTAATAAATGGTATTCCTATGGCAATGAAGATGATGTTTTAATGCCTAATCGATTTTGCGCGATATGTGGAAAAATTTTAGCTAAAAATTCCCCTCATTTAGGGATGTGTATGAATTGTTATTCAACAGAAAATCCACTATTTGAATTAGTTAACACATTTCCAGTAAATATATGTATCGATTGTGGAAGTTATTCTAAAAAAGATGTGTGGATTGAATCTCTAAATGATGACTTATTTTCCATTCTAGAGGAAATTATAAAAAACTTAGTATTAAAACCCCTGTCAAGATATAAACAAATTATATTAACATCTACAATTAAAAAAGATAATCTGGTATACTCGTCAAGAAATCTAATAAAATTCGTTGAAGTACTTGTTATTGGAAGGCTAAAAGATAATCCAAATATTCATCATCAGCAAATTGTCAGATTAAATTTAACTCATACATTATGTAGAAATTGCTCAAATTTACAAAGTGGCACCTATTTCACATCAATTCTCCAATTACGAGTTAAAAATGAAGTTCAATTCGATTTGATTGATACAGTATTAGATCAAATATCTAAGTACAATAAATCACTTTTTGAAAAAGACCATCGGCAGTATATTTCAAAGATTGAAGATCAAAAAAATGGAGTAGATCTTTATTTAGGAACTAAGGAATTATTGAATCATTTAATAAAATTCTTAAAGGTAAAATATCACTTTATCTTAAAAAGGACAAAAAAATTAGTAGGAAGGGATAATCAGAGAGGGAAAAACATATTTAGGAAAACAGCTCTAATAAGATTTTTACCAATATCCAAAAATGATAAATTATTAATAGATAAGAAGGAGTACCTAGTAGAAAATATTACGAGAAACAAAGTTGTATTGAGAAGTAAGGATAACATTAAATTGATAAAAGAATATTCTTATTTTTTTAATGACAGTACAATCACAAAAATTAATTCGGTGTAATTAATGAAAGAAGAAAATAGTGAGATTGATGAGGAAATGGATGATTTTATGGATAATGTAGAGGAAAATAGGTTTCATTATAGTATTGATGAATTAGAAAAGAATAAAATTGATCTTAAGAGAAAGAAAAAAATAGATGATTCTGGAAAGAGAGCTGCTATTGAATCTGTTTTAGACGAACGTACTATTTTTAGTCTTAAAAAATTACTGGATAAGGGTATAATAACGAAAATAGAGGGAATTATTTCTGCTGGGAAAGAAGCTAATGTATATTTAGCTTATGATTCAAATGGGAGTGAAGTAGCAGTTAAAATATATAAAATTGACACGAATACCTCAAAATGGATGAGGAAATATATTCTTGGTGATCCGAGGTTTAAAAAAATTCCTCACAATATTTCAAAAATTATTTTTCTATGGGCGGGTAAGGAATATAAAAACCTTATGAGAGCATATAAAGCAAATTTGAATGTCCCAAGACCATTATATATTAAAAATAATATTTTACTTATGGAATATATTGGTTTTGAATCTATCCCTGCGCCACTTCTTAAAGATATCAAAAAACCCAGAGACCCAGTAAACTTATTTAATGAAATTTTAAAATTTATAAAGTTACTATATAATAAAGCTAAACTTGTTCATGGTGATTTAAGCGAATTTAATATATTATACCATAATCAAAAACCTGTTGTAATAGACATATCTCAAGGAGTTGCTATTCAGCATCCGAAAGCTGAAGTTTATTTAGCTAGAGACATAAAGAATATTTTTCAATTCTTCAACAAATTAGGAATAGACACACCAGATCCTACAGATTTTTATTATGATGTTTTAAATTTGGATATTTAATTTTTTAAATCCTCCAAAATTTTATAATTAATAAATGGTGAATATATGAGAATAGGAAAAAATCGTATAGCCGTTCTAATAGGAAAGGATGGGATAACAAAGAAGAGAATTGAGGAAGAACTTGGAGTAAAAATAAATTTAGATAGCCAAACGGGTGATTGTGAAATATTACCTTCAATCGATGATCCTAATTATAAACCATTAAATGTTTACACAGGTCAAAAAGTTGTCAATGCGATTAATAGGGGATTTAATCCTATAAAAGCAATGAAATTAATAAAAGAAAATTATGATCTTGAAGTATTTAATCTTTTATCCATTCTGGGGAAGTCAGAAAAACGTATAAAAAGGATAAAAGGGAGAGTTATTGGTAGAAGCGGAGAGATGAGAAGGGCTATAGAAACATTTGCTGAGAGTTTTGTCTCTGTATATGGTAAAACTGTTTCAGTAATAGCAGTTTATGAGAATTTACAAATTGCTAGAAAAGCCATAAATATGATTATAAAGGGGATACCTCATCATACAGTATTAAAATATTTAGAAAGAAAATACAATGAAAAAAGAAAGGAGCATTTTAGGAAGATGTACAAACCGGAATTCTAATTTTTTATTTCCCAAAAGCCTTATCTAAACTATATTGAGTTTTAACCTTTAAATCTTTCAATTTGTATAAAAATTAACATCTTTGGGTGATCATCTCTAAATATAATTTATTGATTATGAATTTTATTTGGTAAATATATAAATAAATTTTCAATCAAACGCTATTTCTCCGATGTTAAATATATCATCTGATAAACTGAGTTTTGAGTGTTTAGTTTGGGAAGAATAAACAGACTTATTAATAGAATAACCGCTCCCAAAAATCTGAGGTGATTTAATACCAGTTATGAGTAACATAACTCTTATAAATCCATCAAATTCATCTGAAACCCTTGCACCCCAAATTACCATTGAATCAGTTACATCCATTTTTTCAGATATTTTTTTAGCAACGGAATTTGCTTCTGAGAGAGTCATGTCATTTCCACCACAAATATGAATCAAAGCACCTTTAGCTCCATCAATACTCACATCTAATAAAGGAGTATTTAAAGCATCATTAATAGCATCATCAACTCGATTATCCTTTTTGTTAGATTCCCCAACACCAACAATAGCAACTCCACCTGTACTTAATATTGTTCTAACATCCGCAAAATCTAAGTTGATTAGAGAAGGTAAAGAGATTGTTTCTGTAATTCCCTTAACCATAGTTGCTAAAACCTCATCAGCTACGCTAAAAGCTTCTATAATGGGTAAATTAGGTGCAATATCCAATAATCTATTATTATCAATAACTACTAATGTATCTACATAACGCTTTAACATATTTAAACCTACTTTAGCTTTATCAATTCGGCCGATCTCAGTATCGAATGGTAAAGTCACAACTCCTACGACAATAGCACCTTCCAATTTAGCGATTTCTGCTACGATAGGGGCACTCCCTGTTCCGGTTCCGCCACCCTCACCACAAGTTATAAATACTAAGTTGGATTCTCTTAAAACTCTAGTTAAATCTTCTCGAGATTCTTCTGCTGCTGCTCTACCAATCTCAGGATTCCCCCCAGCCCCCAATCCTTTTGTTAAATTTTTTCCAATCAAAATTTTAACGTGAGATTCTATACTATCTAAATGTTGACAGTCAGTATTAACTGCAACACAAGAGGCACCTCTTATTCCTATTTTCATTAGCCTATCAATAGTATTATTTCCAGCACCACCACAACCTATAATTTTTATATTAGCATACCCAAATTTTTCTATCTTGGGTCTAGTAATTTCTCTTTTTCGAGCATTTTTTATAAAAGTTTCCATATCAATCATTTCACTTCTTATTACAAAAAAGAAGAAAATAAAAAAATTAGAATTAATGTATTATGTCGATATTACTTCCGTTTTCAACTTATTGAGAAATCGTGATCTCTTTTTGGATCGAAAATCTCTTTGATAGAATTACCATCGATAAGAATAATCGTAGGTAGTTTATAAGGAAAACGATTCGAGAATGTTAGACAATAAGCTCCAGTATTTGTTACTATGACGTAATCATTAGTTGTTAAATTCTGTGTAAAAAAATAATTCTTTGCTAAAACATCCTGATCAGACGGGACAATCCCCGCTATATTTGTTTTGTATTTATGAGGATTATTAATTTGTGAAGCATTATAAAACCTTAAAGAACATTTAGCAAATTTAGGGCAAATATGATTGCCAATGTTTAAGAAAATCCAGCGATCTTCACCTACCTTCACAATTTTTGTAAGAAATAAGCCAGAATCTCCAACAAAATATCTTCCAGGTTCTAAATAAATCCCTTTAATATTTAAATCGTCTACATTTGTCTTTATTATTTGAGCAATTTTGGCTAATTGGTTATGAGGCATTACTGTAGCTTCAGGAAATCCTCCCCCCAAATTTATATTTTCAACATAAATTTCATGTTCTAATAATATTTTTAAATTAGATACTAAATTCTTAATGTTTTTATCAAATTGGTTAATATTATTCATTTGAGTCGCAAAATGTGATAATAAAGTTGACACTTTGATATGATTGTAGCTTTTAATTGATTGTTTTAAAATCTTAAGGTTATTTTTGTTAAATTTAACACCCAATTTACTTCCGTATTTCTGAGAGTTAACCCTAATACAAATATTTTGAACAATATGATGCTTTTTAGCTATATCATTAATTTTTTTTATATCATCTAAGCTGTATACAATTATTTCTTTTACTTTACTTTTAATGCTTAATTCTAGAAGATCCTTTGGTAAATATGGTCCTCCAACGATTATAGAGTTTGGTGAGAAACCAACTTCTAATGCTAATTTCAGTTCTGGAATCCCGACGACATTTGCTCCCACTCCCGTTGAATTTACAATTTTACAAATTTCTGGAAGAAAGTTGGCTTTTAATGAATAGAAACATTCAAAACCATCAAACTCGTCTTTGAAGATATTGTTAAAAGTGCTGATATTGTCTTCGATTTTTTTTTTCAAGAAAATATGTAAAGGAGTCTCATAATTTTTAATTAACTCATCTAAAGGAACTAAATCAAGATTAATTAATGTATTTTTTTTTTGTATATGTGAATTTCCGGCGATTTTTTTCATGGATTTATCAACCTGATAACTTTAATAATTTTTGATATGTCATATGAGTTTTTTTTACTACTAGATCCCATGTGAATTTCTGAGAGACTCTAATCTGACCCGCTCTTCCAAATTTTTTTCTCTTTTTTTTATTTTTTAATAACTGTATAGCTTTATGGGCTATATCCTTTGGATTATCAAATTCTACGAGGAATCCATCAACATTTTCTCTAATCACTTCTGGAGTAGCTCCGATCCTTGCGCCTATAACGGGTTTTCCTGAAGCCCAAGCCTCCAAAAAGGAGATTCCAAAAGCGTCGCTCCTACTAGGCATTAAATATATATCCGCTTCTTTAAAAGCAGTTAATTTTTTTTTATCAAAGTACCCAGTTAAGTTTTCTGGAGTAAAATTGATAATTTTAACATCCTCCAATTTTTTGATTTTAGATAATTCAAGGTTGAATGCTAAAGTAGATGGTCCGATAAATACAAAATATACTTTTTTAACTTTTTTAAGAATGAAAGGAATTGATTTTAAAATTGAAATAGCACCTTTTTCATAATTCTTATATCCACAAAAGAGTACTAATTTGTATTTCTTCTCCATTTTATTAAAAAAAGTTTCTTTAAAATAGTAATTTGTAAGTTTAGTTTTATGAATGCTTTCAAATTTATCAAAATCTACTCCCATTGGAATAACTTGGATCTTTTTCTCTTGTAAATTAAATTTTTCAACTAGGATTCTTTTTTCAAGATTAGTACAAGCAATAATGCAATCAAAATTTTTTAAGACTGAAACTAAACTTGGATCTGAATAGCGTGGATTAGAAAAATGGAAAAAAGGGGTACAAACTGTTGGGATCTCCTTGATTTTTCCTACAATAAGACTAATAATAAGATTAAAATATGGAAAAAAAGTAGAATGAACTAAATCATAATTTAATGTTTTATTCTCAATAAAAAAATCTAACAAATTTCCTAAAAAGGGGCCATTTCTTATGATCTTTCTTACACAATCCTCTTTAAGATTCAACACATTAAAAAAACGTATTTTTTTTAGTTTTAGAAAAGCCTCCTCTTCTGTATTATTGTAATTAATTGGATATCTATTAATTTTAAGTGAATTTACTTCATTGAAAATTTTATTACTACTTCCAATAATTTTACCTTTGGGATTCCTTAAGGCTTTAAAATCTATAGCATTGGATGTGAAAATATCTATTTTATAATTGTATCCTCGAGTTAATGTTTCAGCTATCCTTTGAAAATAGAATTCAGCGCCAGAAATGGAAGGAAAATATCGTGTTGGAAGAAATAATATATTACTCAATATTTTGGTGACCTTTTTTTATTTAAAGATTCTACTAATATATGAAATACAAATGTCAAAAGATTTACTATTAGATTTATTTGAAAAAGTTAATCGCAAACAAATCTTTGATGAAGAATTGTTCTCTTTTTTAGAGTTAATCTTTCCAGGTAAATCAGCAAATGTACTAGACGTATTGACTAAGGGGATTAAAAAATACATTTATAAACCTTCTAACAGGATTGTTTGGGCGGCGATGGGGAAAAAAAAAGAGCATTTGGTTTATCCTAGAATTTTCTGTTCTTGTCAAGATTTTTATAAGACCGTAGTAGTCTACAAAAAAAGAAATTTCTGTAAACATATATTAGCTCAGATAATCAGTGAGGCGTTAAACAGGTTCAAAACAATAGAATTAGACGATAATAAGTTTAAAGAATTTGTCAGGGATTTAAAGTTACATCTTTAGAATCTGTTTTTTCTATTCCAAAAGTAATTTAATTTATATATACAATTGTTTTCTTCTATAGTATTTTATCTTATTTGACTCGAATCTCCATGCGATCCCAATTCTTTAAATAGGAATCAAATTTGTCTAAACTGATATTGCGGGGTATATCTATTTTTTTTGTAACCTCTAATTTCCTTATTTTATACATTAGCTTTTTGTTTTTCCGATAATAATCTTCTGCTTTTGAATATTCTTCATTGAAAACTTTCTTTAGTATTTCTAAATTGACCACTTCTAATTCTTTATAATTATTGGCTACAAAATTACAATATGGATCAATCGAGATTGAAAAGTTAAACGCATCCTTCCGTTTTAAAGCAAGAGGATATGCTCTACAAGCCATTGGTTTATCATATTGAATAGTACACCCATTTTTCTTGTCATAGAATGGACAACAATTGGATTCATTATCCAACTTTATACGATATGTTAAAACTAAAATTTTTTCATTTTTTAGATCTGGAAAAACTAAATCCTCTATAATCTTAAAATCGATTTTTCTGCTTTCAGCTAATTCTATTAATTTGTCAGCCTCATCAGGATATAGGGGAATTCTTTTTAATAAATCTTCAGGAATCTTATGACAGCAAGTTCCACACATTTTACATTTATAATTTATGCTTGTCATTAAATCTAATTTTTAGGATGTTCTTACACTTACTAAAATATAGGGAATCAAATCATAATTAACTTTTGATGTTATTAAAGTATTAATTTTACACTAATTCTTGTGTCTACTAGGATAATACATTATTTTTAAATAGATAAAAATACCCAATTATTAGGATTTATTTTAGTTAAAAGAAGGTTTAATAAATGGATGACATTAGAATTATTCACCACAAAAAGTTATCGGATAAAGATTTTACAAACCCAATCTGCATTTTGGGTATGCCTGGAATAGCTGACGTAGGTAAATTTGCTTTGGATTCATTAATAGGGCAATTAGATGCTAAAAGTCTTATGGATATCATTTTTGATGATTACCCTGCTGGAGCCATTGTTGATAACAGCTTATTATCTGCTCCTAAGGCTGAAATTTTATATTGGAAGGATCCACAGGACTTAAGGGATATCCTGTTAATAACAGCTGATGCTCAAAGTTTAACTCCTAAAGGAATATATAGGATCTCGAATTTTCTCACAGATATTATTAATCAACTCGGGATCTCATTAATAATTGCATTAGGCGCATATCCTATAAGCAGTCGCAATTTAAAACAAAAATCTCCTCAAATATTTATCAGTTCTACAAATCGAGAAATAATGGAAGAATATTTAATCGAAGGTAATTGTCAAAAGATTCAAAAGGGCGTAATAATAGGTGCTAACGGATTGATACCTACTTTAGCTAAAGCACGATTTAATATTGATGGGTTAGTTTTTCTAGCTGAAACAGATAACATGGCTATGGTCAATGAAGATATTACAGATTTAAAAGCATCTATCATACTCTTAGAAATGCTTAAAAAATCATTTACTTTACCAATTAAGAAGAAATATTCTATTGCAAATGTTGAAGATTTAACTAAAAATCTTCAGATTAAAAAAGACCAGCTAGAAAAAGACCTTGATACATTCCATCGAATTGACACAGACGATAAGAGGAAATCCCTTTATATATAATAATTTAGCTTCTATATTTACTTTTCTTTATATTTTTTTTAGATGATTTTGATTTATTAGCAAAAAATATTTTAATCATGAAGTATTTTAAAATAATATGAAGTATGTGTGTGCAAGGAAGAGTTGCGGTAAAGAAGTTAGCAAAAAAGAACTAAGCGCACTCCCAGGTATTAAATGTTCTCATTGTGGATTTCGTATTTTATATAAAAAACGACCTGATGTTATAAAACGAATAAAGGTACTGTAGATTCATAACATTATATTATTTTATTAAAAAGAAGTTCGACTAAAAGTTTAAGTTGAATTTTAAATTATTAATTAAATCTTTATAGCGGTTTCTAATAGTTGCTTCAGTAACCCCCGCAGCTAAAGATATTTCTCTTTGAGTTCTACGTTCTCCTTCTTGAATCGCGGCAACATATAAGGCAGCACCAGCCAAACCTGTTGGGGCTTTACCTGCAGTAATTTGATATTTTTTAGCAAGTTTTAAGATAGAAGCCGCCCTATTTTGAGTCTTCCCAGATAATTTTAATTCAGCACAAAAACGAGGAATAAAATTTATTGGAGATGACACATGGATATGTAGTTTAAGCTCGCTTAAAATTAACCTATAGCAACGAGCAATTTTTTTCTTATCAACAGATGCAAATTCTATAAAATCATCAAGAGTTTTTGGAATTTCGTTGAGCCTGCAGGATAAATAGATTGAGCCAATCAACATAGCTTCAATTGATCTTCCTCTGATTAAATTCCTATAAGCCATTTTCCTATATATATGAGCAGCAGACTCTTTTATACCTTTAGAGAGATTTAATTGGGATGCAAATCGATCTAGCTCATTCATAGCATAAGCTAAGTTTCTATCAATTGATTTATTGGTTCGTGTTCTTACATGCCATTTCCTTAGCCGATAAACATCTGCTTTCATTTTAGGGCTTATTGTTTTTCCAAACGCGTCTTTATTTTTCCATCCAATCATAGTACTTAAACCCTTATCATGTATAGTTAGAGTTGTAGGTGCTCCAACCCTTACTTTTCTATTCGCCTCTTCAGAAGTGAATGCTCGCCATTCTGGACCTAAATCAATTGCTCTTTGATCTAAGACTAAACCACAATCATTACAAATAATCTCACCGCGAGTATTATCAGAAACTAAATTTTTGTTATTACATTCTGGGCATAAATTTAAATTTTTTTGATGTATTGAAAGATCCACTAAAACCAACCAATATTTAATTCTCTACTTTAATTTTCATAATTAATCTTGCACATATAAATATTTGCGTTTTGAAGATTTGTCCATTAATAATATTCTCAATTTTTCATTTTTGAATACGAATTATAATAGAAAATATTTAATATATTCCTTCTTCCGCTCAATTTAATGCGACATTTTTCTAAATCCAACGGAAACCACGCTTATCTTAAAAATCTTTATCTTATTAATAATACTAATGATTAAATTATTAAGGTTTTCAAAAGTGCTCATGGAAATAAATCTTTTTTCCGCTGTTATTTTTATCTTAAATTATGGAATTATTTTTGTCGGGACTAATTTGACAGTTTAAAGAGTAAACATCGTTATTCAATTATTTTAAAAAATTCTAGGTTTTTTATAAATAATGATTAATAAATTTAGTTAGAAGGTATGTGTTAAAAACTTAAAAACACGTTTAATCTTCTGAATTATTGAGCAACTAATGGAATTTTGCATTAATTTTTTTTGTCCTTAATCAATCCAGCTAGAAAGAACAATTTAAACCAAATTATTTCTTCCCCTAATTTGGAAGTGTTAACAAAAAAAAATCGAAATAAAATGATAATATTATTCTTATAGTTAAATTTTTAAAATCTCAGTTAATAATAATTTTATAATAAAATGTATTTTCAATAGTTTTTTATTCAGAATCACGAATTATAAGGTTAAAATATGCCATCAGATCCTGAAAGCGCTATTAATGAATTAATGCAAAGTGATCCCAATATTATAGCCGGAGCGGTACTTAAGGGAAAAGATATTATTTACACTACAGATAATTGGGATATTAGTGGAGATGTTAGTAAGGTTGTATCAAGTTGGATTGGTCAAAGTGCTCGATTTATAATGGTAACAGGAGTCAAATACTCGATGTTAAAGATGACATCTGAACTTTTAGTGGCGATGTCATACAAGGGGGAAGGATCCATTGTAGCAGCTAAAGATGATGAACACAAATTGATTGTGTATGTGGGTCCTGAGGGTCAGGCTTTAGGAACAGCAATGGATGTTCAACGAGTTATTACATCTCTGAGCACACAATCACCACAAGTAAACACAAATACTCAAATGGGGCAACAAGCAGCTCAAAGTGTAGGAGTTTCATCGGGAGGAGCAACATCGGTTGGAGGAACGAGTTTAGATCCCCAGTTACAGGGTGAAATTAAAACATTTTTAGATTGGATAAAAGATACCGAGGGTTTAGCAGGATATGTAAGCTATTATCTTCAACAAAATAATTCGCAAATTATTTCAGAACTATCGAAAATTTACAATGAATTAAGGCAAATATTTGGTGTCTGATTTTTTATTTCTAAACAAAAAGTTTTACTAATTTTCAATTTAAATGCTAGAAAAATGCTTTAAATTAATAGGTTGAAATATTAACCTTTTTTTATAAATCCAGATAACATTATATATAGTGAATGTTTTGAAAACCAAAAATCATTCCAAAATGAAGAAAAATTCAATATTTAAAATTTCCAGGATTTTATTTCTTTAAAAATAGAAGTTGGATGTGGTATAATTGAAGGATAATGAAAGAAAAGAAAGCAATTCAAACCTAAAAAATACAAAATCTGATGATGATTATTCAACAAAGGAAGGTAAAGATCTTTCTATACCTCCTATTCCAGAACCCCCAAAAAATAAGCAAAAAATGATTATTGATAACCCTGATGTTTTAAAAAGGATGAGAAAAGTAGAATCCCCTGATAAAAAAGTAGTTTTAGTAAATTGTGAGAGGTGTAATGCAGTCATACCGATTCCAGTACCAAAAATAATTGTGATCGAATCTATTTTACCAATTATCCCAATAAGCTACATCCATAAGAATCTTGAAAAAAAAGACCAACATTGTATTACAATTCACTTAGATCATGATTTTGACATTCGAAGGCAGAGACTCTCAGAGGTTGTACTTTCTTCAGATTAACCTTTGTGCTTTTAAATCTATCATCAAAGCAATAATTAGAAAAGAAAAATGACAAAATTATGAAGTTACTTGCTAATAGTTATATTGATATTGATGATAGGAAGATTTACTTAAAGATCTACAAATTATATAATAGCTTTTTATTACTTATAGCTGATCAAGAAGGAATGGGAATAGGGAATGTTACTTTAGGAAGTCCCCCCATGGTAAAAGGAATTAAGTCGCCGACAGTTTCTTATAATTTATTTGGTATGACCAATAAACTATTAAGCACTGTAATTGTTGAAAAAACATCAAATTTATTGAAGGCTCCAGTTTTACTACTATTGTTTTTGAAACACAAGGAATTAGGCTCTAAATTCATAAAATCCATAATTAATTTTTTAAATGAGGTGTTAAATGGAATCACTAAGGATATGGAACTTGAATCAGATTGATGCTTTTTCATGCTAAACATTTATGATATTTATATTCTTACTTCTAAATGTACACATTGGAGATAAAAAAATTCTATCTAATTGAAGTAGGAGCTACCATTTTATAATATGATTTTTATTATCTTAAATATTATTTTATTTAAAAAAACATTCAAGCAGGGATAACCAAGTTGGCCAACGGTGCCGGACTCTTTTGGGAAAGAATTTTTCTCATTAGCTGGAATCAAGATCTGTTTAATTTAACATCCGTTAGGGTCACTAATTTCTGATGAGATATCCGGTGAGATAGCTCTTCGTGGGTTCGAATCCCACTCCCTGCATTTTAAAAAAGTAATACTAGATGATGAAAGTAGAAAATTAATAACTATATAGTTGTTTAAGAGATATATAAAAATGGACTAATTTTTAGACTTCAACATATAATCTAACCGCCTAACAAACTAGGAATGAATAAAAGCAACATCATTGCAACTAACATAACAATTAAAAAGATACATTGAAATCTCCCCTTTTTCTTCTGTTTTCTTTCATGTTGCATATAGTTATCTTTGCAACCTTGACTACAATATTTCTTATCTGTTGGCATTGCTTTACCGCAAACAGAACAGTGACTATGAGGACCCCATTTTTTTTTTATTTGATCTTTCCATGAGGATTGAGACATTTTTATCAGCAAAAATCCTTTTCAATAATTTTATGTAGTTAAAACCTCATTTGTTAAAATATTTCTTGGTTTATTTACTTGATTGATATATCAGTTCCAATAGTCTCTTTATCTCCATTCCAAAATTTTCTGAATTCATTTAAATTTTTCCCAGACATAACCTTAACTTTGAGATTACTCCGTTTTAAAATTTGAAGGGACACTGCATCGAATATACGATATTCTCCAGCAGCGGCTTGATTATCCTTTGATGTATTTAAAACTATTTCTTGTAGTTCGTTATAATTAAGCTTTTCCAACAATTTTGCATCGACAAATTTTTTTGGATCTTTATCGTATATACCTTTTACATCTGTTAAAATTAATAATTCCTTACCGTGTATATATTCTGCGATCTCTAATGCGACTGAAGTTGTTGATTGACCAGGTTGTAAACCACCCATAACAACAATTTTTTCAAAAAGTAAAGCTGTAGCAAGTTCTTCGATGGATTTTGGAACTAAGGGATAAGCTATTTCTTGAAGGGCAGCAATAATTAATTTAGAATTTATTCGTGAGATTTCTATTCCAAAAGTATCACATAATGCTTCTGTTCCCTTAAATGATCTGACAATTTTTATATATTCTCTTGCCAATGATCCCCCTCCACACACAATAACCAGAGAACCTTTTTTTTTTCTGATTTTAACGATTTTACAAAATTCGGCTATCTTTTCTTTGTCTGCTTTCCCCTCTTCGTTAAATAATAACGATCCACCAATCTTTATTACTATACTTTCTTTCATAACCTTTTCATTCATTCCATTTATATAATAATATATTGATGATTTAATAAATTAGGTTACCCAACTCAAATGGCACCACACAAAAAAGAAGTTGTATTTGAAGTTCCCCATAGAATTTCTGGTTTTTTTGAAATCGTGGATGAGTTAGATGGCATAAAAATAGAGAACCCTGAAATTATAGGGTCAAGAGGTGCCGGTTTTAACTTAAGTGCTGTTGGAAGAACTAAAATACAAGTAGAAAAATCGAATACTCCAGAAATTAATATTTTCATAAATAATTTAAGAGTGGATCGGGAAGCTGAAACAACACACTACATATATAACTATGTTAAAAAATTCGTAAAAAAAGTAGTAAAAATCAATATTTATCATAATTTTGATCTACCCGTTGGATGTGGGTATGGAGCAAGTGGTGCTGGAGCGCTAGGGACAATTTATGGTCTAGATCATGTTTTAAATTTGAAGTTGTCAAATATTGAAAAAGGAAAATTAGCCCATATTGCTGAGGTCGTGAATCATACGGGTTTAGGGACGGTTTGTGGCCAATTAAGGGGAGGTTTATGTATATTGAGGGAACCAGGTTATCCATGTATCTCCGAACGTATTAATTTTCCTAGAAATTTGAAAGTAATTTGTGGAACTTTTGGGATGATCCATACAAAATCTGTTTTAATGCATCCAAAGTTAAATTTAATGATAAAAAAAGCCGGAAGAAGAGCCCAAAAGATGTTGATTCAAAATCCTAACATAGTCACTTTTATTCATGCATCAATAAAATTCGTAAAAGAGACAGAAATATTACACATATTAAATTTGTCTGAATTAGAAGATTTGATTGATAATTTGAATAATTTAGATATTTTAGGAGCAAGTATGAATCAGCTGGGAAAGTCTATTTATTCAATATGTAAATTGGAAGCCGTAAAAAAGGTTGAAGAGGTTTTTGATTCCTACAAACCCAAAATACAGGTTTTTGATTTGTCGATTAATAAAGCAGGTCCAAGAATGATAAATAAGAAAAATCTCAGCCTTCATCATTCATAGATCTAGACTTTAAGGTTGCAGCTTCTACAGCGCTTATAAGAGTAGCTCTTAACTTTGATGATTCAATTTCATGGATAGCAGTAATTGTCGTCCCGCCCGGAGATGCAACCATGTCTTTCAATTCTCCAGGATGTTTACCCGTTTCTAACACTAATTTAGCAGATCCTAAAACCATTTGAGCAGCTAACTTTAAAGAAACTTTCCTTGGAAGACCCATTTTTACACCACCATCAGCAAGAGCATCCATTATTATGAAAAGATAAGCAGGACCACTTCCGGATAAACCCGTAACCGCATCAAGGTGTTTTTCTTCCAATTCAACAACAAGCCCAAGAGCTTTAAACAACTTTTTAACAAAATCTAAATCTGATTGTTTTATAAACTCATTTGGAGAAATTGCTGAAGCAGCCGCTCTTACAAGAGCGGGTGTATTGGTCATAATCCTTACAATCCCTACCTTCTTATTTATAATTTTATTAATGTGGGTAATTGAAATACCAGCTGCGATTGTTATTATTATTTGAGCTTCTGTAATTTGAGAACTAATCTCTTCTAAAACCTTATCGATTACTTGTGGTAACACCGCAATTAGAATATATTTTGAATTTTGTACTAAAATTTTATTGTTTTCAGCTGATTCTACGTTATTTTCCTGAGTTTGTTTTTTAAGGACTTCCCCATCAATATCGTAAACAATAAGTTTTTCACGATTTATTGTCCCCGAATTAACTAGGACTCTTAAAAGAGTAGAACCAATTTTCCCTAGACCAATGATACCCAATTCTTTATTAAACATTAATATTCCTTCAATTCAACATTTTTACCAATAAAGATTTTTACTTTTAAAACTTTTTGAATGAACCATATTATTACAGTAATTGTTATAAATTATAATGACAAAATCATCAATAAAAAAGAATTTTCGCATTTTCAATAAATTCAGTTACCATACAAAACTGCCATTAGGTTTTCGATAAGCTTCAATTTGATTTTTCCATTATTTCTATCTTGTCTCTCGCACACCATACTTCGAACTCCTATTATATCTGGATTAATTTTTTTTATTTTAGAAAGGTTGGTTTGGTTTAATTTGCCAGCTAAAGCAATTTTCAGCCCAAAACCATTTGCTAATTTTTTGAATTCAACTAATTGATTAAGAGTTAAAAAATCAAACAAATTTTTATTGTCTTTAATAAAAGTATCAAGCATTGCCACATCGGAACCAGATTCTGCAGCAATTATAGGGATTGATAGAAAATTTAGGGCTGTATCCATTCTTATATAATCGGCATAACCTGCAGTAACTACTTGTATATTTTCATTGTAATCCTTCACGGTTTTTACAACACCTTTCATTAGTTTGATCCCTTCCTCAACATTTTTTGAACCCTTTAAACCTACTTTTATTATATCTGCACCAGATACCGCAGCACCTAACGCTGCCAGGGATGCAGATCCCGGTAAGTTAGGGAAATCCCCAATTGCAGCGCTTAATAGTTGTGGACTATTATTTGGAATTAGTTCTCTCATCTTTTTTATTACCCAAGGAAAATTGGCTCCAAGTGAACCTTCTTCTGGATTCTTACAATCAATGAAATCTATTTTTGCAGAAATAACAATTTTTGCTTCTTCAATTGTTTTTGGACTAATTAAAAGTTTGATTTTGTTTGGCATAACCAATATATATAATTATAAGGATGTTAAATAATTTATTTAAGAGTTTAATCTAATAAAAGTTAAAAAATTACTAAGAATCATCAATATATAAAAATTTAAATTAAATCATTTTTATTAGATATAAAAACAAGATAATTAGATCATCATGTCTCCTAAAGAAATTACAAAATTAGAAATAACCAATGAAGTATTTAAAGAACCAAAAGAAATAATCGACAAATTATCGTCGACTTTGAATTTAAAGTATACAAAGGTTATACAAACTTATGTTATGGAAGATAGGAGGTTAAATTTAGCACTAGAACGCCAAGGATCAAGCTATTTTAAAGGAAAGGTAGTTTGGATTGGTAATAAGAAGGATGATACAGAAGGTTCTATTTTTTGTGTTGATACTAAGGATGAATTAAAACAAATAAACCCAACTGCAGAAAATACAGAGAAAGTATTATTAGACGTAAAAAAGGAACTAATCAAAATTCAAACGGCATCAAAAACCAAGTGTTCTGTGTGCGGGAAGAACATTGAAATTTTTGATGAGGTCACCGGGTGTCCAATATGCGAAACCAAAGCCCATAAGGAACATTTGACAGATTGGGTTAGAATGAAACACACATGTCCAGTATGTAAAAAAAGTTTAAATGTATCCAGTACAGGTGTAATTTTTATTGAATAAAAGAAACTAAACAAAAAATTTCCTCAATTTCTCAATATTTATCGTCCCATCAAATAAAGCAGTTGCTATTAAAACACCTGCAAATCTTTGTTGTTTTAAATACAAAATGTCTTTAAGTTCTTTTATTCCCCCTCCTACATATATTTTTCCTTCAAATTCGTCTTTAATCTCAAGAAATTGAGAGGGAATACCCCCAATTTTTTGACCAACCCTAAATAAATCTAATAGAATTAATTCTTTTATACCAAATAGTTCTAGTTTTTTAACAATTGTGATTGGGGTTAGATCCCTCAAACTTTTCACTTTCGATAAGATTTCTCCTTTGTACATATCAATGCTAATAATAATTTTGCTTTCAGCTAAGAAAGTTAGAGCTTTTTTAATAATTTGTAAGTTTTGTATTGTTTCTAACCCTATTATTAATTTATTAATATTATATTTTGAATATTGGAGAATATCTTCAGTATTAGTGATTCCAGGATCTATCATTATCTTTATTTCTGGGATTTTTAAAATACTACTTAATAATTGAATACTTGGATTTTGGTTGACGATTGCATCTAAATCTGCAATATAAAATTCATCAATTGAATATTTAGAATTAAGGAGTTGAATAATTTCTAACGGATTAGATGATTTGATTAATTTTGATGATAAAGGTTGATACGCTGCTCTTTCACCTTTAATTGCATGTACAGCTGTAGAATTTAATATATCTAAGACAGGTATAACTTTAAATCCATTCAAGAAAAATCCCCTGATAATAGGTATGATATAGATTTGAGATGATTTTACACATTTTTCTAAATTCTAATATAAGTTAAAACTAAAAAAATTACCATTACTTAATACTCTCTTCTTTTAAAAGAAATATATTTTAATTAACTCTTAAATAAAATTTTTTTTAAATAATTGTATCTACATGATCTTAAAAATCAGTTAAATTGTTAGAAATGAATGGAATGAAATCTGAGCTTTATATTAAAAAAATATTAAAAAATACAGGTGTAACAAGGAAAGAAATACAGGACATGGTTGAAAATAAAAAAGTAGAGTTAAAAGGTTTAATTTCGGAAGAAGGAGCACTATTTATTATAGCCCGAGAACTCGGTGTTGATGTAAAAGAGGAAAATAAGGATTTATTAAATGAAATTGACCTAAATATATCAGATATCACACCTAATATGAAAAACATCAACTTAATAGGGAGAATCAAGGAAACTTATAATATAAACAAATTTACTAAGAGCGATGGTGGAAGTGGTCATGTAGGTTCTTTTTTATTGCAGGATGATACAGGAGATATTCGAATTGTATTGTGGGACGATCAAGTAAATATTTTCAGTGAATCTAATTTTGAAGAGAATGAATTAATTCAAATTATTAATGGCATAGCTAAAAAAAATAAATATAAAAATGTAGAAATACATGTTGGAAGATTTGGAAAGTTAATATTATCTCCTGATGATGTCGATCATAATAAATATCCCAAAATAAAATCCAAATTAATGAACATATGTGAAGTTAATTTAAATCATAAATCAATATCTATTGAGGGAAAAATAATCCAAATAGCACCAGAGAGAGAATTTACAAGGAAAAGTGGGGAGAAAGGAGGAGTAAGGTCTTTAAATCTTTTAGATTCTACAGGATCGATAAGAATTACCTTTTGGAATGATGATATCGCAAAAATTAAGAATTTGAAAGTCGACGATGTAATCTCAATTTCAAATTTAAATCCGAGGTTAAACACCCTTGATTCTAAATCTATTGATTTAACAGTAAATAAAAGCTCAAAATTAAAAAAATTACAGAAAAAGCTTCATATTGAAGTTGAATTGATAGAAAACATAGAAACGCTTCAAAATTTTAAAGGAATTACCTCCTTTAAGGGAAAAATAACATCAGTAGATAATTTGAAGACAATTGAATTAAAATCAGGGGAAAGAATTTCATTGTTAGGATTTATTGTGAGTGATCAAACTGATTGGATAAGAGTTACATTATGGGCAGAAACTGCAGAGGAATATTCAAGTAAATTATCTTTAAATCAAGGATTACTATTAAAAAATGTTATGGTAAAGTATAGCACTTTCTCACAGAGAAATGAATTATCAATAATTAATGATTCAACGTTAGAACTGATAGAGGTAGAAATAGATAACCTCAAAACTAGGGATCTTAATAATGGAAGTATAAAAAGTTCTTTTTCAGGTAATTATAGGAAAATTAATTCTATCAATACTCCAGGAATAGTTGAGATTAAAGGTTATATTGCAAAGAAACTTGATAATATTACGATTTATGAGGCTTGTACACAGTGTTTCAAGAAATTAGACAATTGTTTGTGTGAAATAAAGGCAGAATCAGAATTTCGAATGATTATTAATCTTTTAATCGATGATGGGAGTGGTTCAATACGAGTAACATTTATGGGAGATAAAGCTGAAAAGTTCATGGGATTAGATACTGAGAAGATAGTCCAGATTAAAGAAACTCCTGATTTTGAAAAATTTATAGATAAAAAATCAGATTATTTTTTAGGGAAAGATATAATAATCAAAGGAAAATCCAAATTTAGCGACTACTCAAGTTCATATGAAATTATGGCATATGAATATAAATATTTAGAAATTGATGAGGAATTAGAAAAGGCTATGAATAAAATAGGAACCTAAGCGTTAAACTATTAAATTCATTTATTAAATTAATATTTCCTGACAAAGATTGATATTATAACCCTTGGTAGTATGGTGTTCTTGTTACAACTAGAAATCTCCAAAAAAAAAAATCCTTCAATTCTTATTCACAAAATTGTTGATTCAACTTGGGTAGGTGATAATTTAATGGAATCTTCTCTGCTGCTTATATGATTCGAAATTGGGATTTGGAAACGTTAATTAAATATGGAATTACCGCTACAGTCTTAAAAATTCAGTAACGGGGTGCTAGAACGGAAATACCATTTGAAAGTGTATTACCTGAATTTTTCACTGAATCCTATAAAAATATTTAAAACTAGGATACTATCAAAGAACTAAAGTTAATTATTGTGATATAATACAGATTTTTCTATAATTATTTGGCGACTTTATCATTTCATCAAATGTATTAATAATTACATCAGGAGTCAGTTCTAAAAGTAGTTGATTAAAAGGCCATACTCCTATAATTATATCCCCTAATTTATTAACATTACCTATTAAATAGCCTTGTTTTTCCCCATTTAGCTTTTCAAAAAGATTAATTAAATAATAATTGTAATTGTATTTAGGAACAAAATTCCCAATAATTAACACCTCTTCGATATTTTGAAAATGTATGATATTTTCTAAATCTTCACTTAAATCTCTTAATTTTTTGATAAATTCAGAGGGTATTGCTATCGGATTTATTGAGTCTAAATCCTTGAAACTCATTATAAGATTTTCATTTTCAACATTTTCAATTGCTTTAAAAATTATTTTATAAAACATCGAATCCATATGGATGACTTTAATCGAGTTTGTTAAAAATATAATTAATTAAGAGTAATAAGGCTTTCCAAAAAGTCGCTCGTCTTATGTTTAATAATAATGATAATTTTTATTGGATAAGGATGTTTTCTTCTGGGAAACCTAAATCAATCAATAGTTTTTTCATTTTAAAACGATGATCTCCTTGAAGCTCAACTTCATTTTCTCTTACAGTTCCACCAGAAGCGCATTTTTTTTTTGCTTTTGTTAAAATATTCTTCAAATTTACTTCAAAATCTCCGACGAAAGTAATTACGGTAACTACCCTCCCCCATTTACGTCTATCATTAGAAATGATTATTTGTTGCTCATCAGCACTTAAACTATCACAAATACATAACTCTTTTGGAAAACTACATAACGGGCAAATGTCGTCGTCTTTAATACTCTTTTATCACAACTTTTATTATTTAAGGCTTTAATAAATTAAAGTGTACTAAAAATAATAGAATAAAATATCTTAAAAATCTTATTCATTTTAAAATTGAATTTTTCCTTATTTACTTTGAGATCTTCATGGTATTATGCTAATTTTAAAATTTCAAAAACTATTTTCATGGTTTAGATAATTTCTTTTAACCCATAAAAAGAAAATGCTTTCAAAAAAGTATTTAAACTACAGTTTTTATTATTTATAAATAAGTTATTCAAATCTATATAATCTAAATATAAATTTCCTTTATCTGATTTATTATAATGCAGAGTTCTTGGATATTTAAGGTAATTGTAGCTGGTGCTGGTGGAGTTGGTAAAACTGCCATGATTACCCGTTATTGTAAAGGAAAATTCGCAGAAGGTTATAAAATGACAATAGGTGCAGGTTTTCATACAAAATCTGAAATTCTTGACACCGGAGAATCAATTAAAATGCAGTTATGGGATTTTGCAGGGGAAAGACGGTTTCGTGAGCTCTTACCTGACTATTGCAAAGGGGCAAGTGGAGCATTTATATGTTTTGATGTAACCGACTACGACACATTTAGAGAGATACAGGAATGGTTAAAGATTATCCGTCAAAAAGCAGGATTCATCCCTATAATTTTAATGGGGATGAAGTGGGATCTCCAAAATCATGAAGTTGAATTTGATGTCGCAAATGATTATGCTAATAAAGCAAAGTGCAATCAGTGTGTATTCTGTTCCTCAAAGGAAAATATCAACATAAATGAATCTTTTCAAGCCATGTCAAAATGGTTAATTTACTATGCTAATCATTGATTAGCAAATGAATAATTTTATAAAAATTTTTTTAAACTCTTGTTGTGAGAGAATAATTGCCTTATACTATCCTAAATAAATTCTTTATTAAAAAAAATGTTACAATTGTACCTTCGTAGCTCAAGTAGGTAAAATATCTGCCTAGAAGGTGTGACAAAAGCACCCGGCTAAAATTTCTGACCATGAAGTAGATTTTGATATGCTAAATGATTATACAACAAAAGCAAAATGTAATCAATGCGTATATTGCTCTTCAAAACAAGACCTTAATATTATCGAGTCTTTTCAAGCAATGGCTAAAATGCTCATTTATTACGCAACTTAAACTGATAACAATTAGTAGAATATAAAAATTTAATTAATAATCTAAGCTCATCTTTCCTTATTATAGAAAAAACTAAATATAATAATTAATAAAATAATATATTAAAAAAAAATAGCAATCGCGCCTCCGTAGCTCAGCTAGAAGTAGTTACCGCTTTTCGGTGTGCTAGGCAAAGTAGAGCACCCGGCTAAGGTATTTGATTGAAAAATACCTCCGGACGTTAACCGGGCGGTCGCATGTTCGATTTCAATGGTCAGTCTCTGAGCAAGACGAGAGCCATTCTAAGCAAGAGTTCCTTGCTGCGGGAAATGTTCGTGGGCATTGCTACGGATTTCTTATAGCCGGGGGCGCTTTTTTCTATTTAAAATAATAATTTCTTATATTTTTCTCTGCAATTTTATAATAATTTTTTATCCATTTCCAGGATTCTGAATCGACTATACTTTCATGATTCTTTTTGAATTAAGGTGAATATACCATTCTTTGACAATTCAAATATAAAGACACATAATTTTCATTCTTTAAAGTTTTTATAAATTCAGGAATTGGTTGATACAATAGAGCTTTCTATTTTGTTTTATTAAGATTCTTTAGATTCCAATGATGAAATTGAAGGTCGGGTAAATTACTTTTTACAGTTATTTGTCTACAAGTAACACAAATATCGTCAAATAGCATATTTGTTACAACCGATTTTACAATCCAAGCTTTTACTCCACGACGATTAGACATATTAATATTAGTAGATTGTTGTTTTATAAATTTTCCAACTTTAACCGCAATTTCTTGAGGCATTAGATTTCTTCTTTGAATGTACCTATTGAATCGTTGAATCGATTTTTTGAGATTATAATAACTTGTAGTTTGGTCTTTATTATGACAGTTTTCCATTCAAAATTAACCATTTCCATTTCTAATGTTTCCCTCGCCTTTTCCCATTTCCCATGACCAAATCTTATATGTTGAGTTTTTAATTTTGGATAGGGGTGATGAAAATCAAGAGCGGGATGAAAAATTATTCCAGTATTACATTGTTGACATTTTTCTTGGAGTCTCCCTCCATAGATGTTTTGAATGATTTTTCGGTTATTTACTAACAAGTAAATCTGTTTATTTTCAAATTTACATTCTCTACAGGTACTTCTGTAATATTCATTCTCTTGTCACCAATCTCTTCGGAATTTAAAATTATTTTATGATTTAATTTCATGGCAACGCCCACAATCTTTTTTTTCTCCATCATTATATAGTTTTTGGGGTGTTTTTTCTTCATTCTTTTCAGAAATTTGATTATTAAAAACCTTTACAGAATTATTTATTCTATTATCGTTTTCCCTAGGTTCAAATTCATAGAGAAATCACTCATGAACTTCATGTGTTCATCAATAGGTTCAAAAATATCGAGATTATTATTATTTTCGCTGGGATCATCCAATAGATCGTTTTTTTTTCTACATCTTCATTAATTTCTTCATGTTCATCAAATCAATTATCAGGAGTTTCGTATTCATCCCGATCCATTTCATAAATTATCTTTAATAAAAATTTTTAAACCAAACTAAACATTTCGGAAAAAATTATGAGGAAGTTATTGGTGAGGAACAATCTGAAGAAATAAGGAAATAAATTACCGGATTTAGAAGAAGTATTAAAGATTTTTCGTTTGAAAATAAAAGCAAATAATTTCTCTAAGTTTTACAAAGATTTTAAAAAATAGATTTTTATTTTGAATATTTTTTATTTAAATTACTCCTGCCGGGATTTGAACCCGGTTAATGATACAGAACGAAACGATCTATATTGTCACCAGGGTGAAAGCCTAGCATGCCAAGCCCTTTCCTTTACGTTGGGTGAAAGATTGGCCGGACTACACTACAGGAGCATGGTAAGATCATTTTATCTATTTTTGTAAAATTGATTGTAGAAGCCTTTTACAATTATTAATGGTAGAGAAGATAAATATTAAAATTTTTCTTTTGGTAAAAAAGATGAAGAATTTAGTAAGAATTAAAACTTTTTTTTTAATCAGTATTTCATTGCATAAATTTCTATTAAATCCTGTGCATTTAAAGCAAATAATATGCGGGAAGGGAGATTTGAACTCCCGAACTCCTATGAGAATGGATTCTAAGTCCACCGCCTATAATCAGCATTCAATGAAGTCAAATCCAACTTTTGACCATACTTGGCAATTCCCGCATGTATCTGATAATTTAAATAGTGATTAAATTATATAAAGAGATAAATTAAAAAAAATTTTACATAAAATTATCAATTTTATATCCGATTGAAATAAATGATAAAAATTAATATTATTATTAATAAAGAATCTTTATTATAATGGTTTAGGATAGAAGATTATGGTTTTTTTATGAGTGTAAGAGACTCCTTAATAAAGTATCTAACATCTATTTTACGAGCTTCAGAAGGTACAGTCTTAGTATTACTTTGTGATCAGAATGGTCTTTCTATAGCAAAAATTGGTCGAAAGAGTGAAGTAGATTTGAATCCAAATCAAATTACTAGTTTGGCGTCAGCCGCTTTTTCGGCTAGTGAAGAAAATTGGAATGATTTGAATATTAAAGACCAAGTTATTTCATTTTCTTATTTTGATAAAGTATGTTTAATCACCATCAGAATTAATGAAACACTTCTAACTATAGTTCATGATTATCACAAGGAATGGCCTTTGGATGCAGATAATTTAGCTACGTCAATGTATTATTTGAAACAAAAATTAGGAGAGTTCTTTGGGAGCGGAGATGAACTCGAATCGGAAATTGAAAGGTTTTGTGACAAGGTTCGCGGTGCAATTTATCTTTTTGGGATGGGTTCAGAAGTACCATTTGTTTCTTATACGCCTGAAAGTTCTGATCCTTCAAATTTACTACCAGCTATTAGCACGATTTTAGATTCTCTCCAAAACCCAATTTTTATTAGATACGGATTAGTAAGCCCATCTGGTCTAACTATTGATGCCAGAGAGGTCAGCGGGCAAAATCTACCTCTTTCAGTAGAAGCTTTCTCGGCAAACGCTAACGTCGCGTTCCAAAAAATGAAGGAAGAATCCGAAGGGAGTTCAATTGGGGATCTATTATGCTATGTGGCATTATCAGGCCAGGATACAGAAAATCTCTATGGTTTGATTACTTGTCCCTCTGGGAAGATGAGATATTCGAATGAAGAAAATGCGCTAAATATTGAGGAAATCTCATTTATCGGTTTATTTTCATTGGCTTATGGGGGTATTCCCATTATCTGTGAATCAAGAAATATTATTTATTCAATAATGCAAATATTAGGAGAAGAACAAACTACAGAAAAGTTTATAAAATCTGTTAATGTTCTTACAAATTTTAAATATGAATGAATATTGAAAAAATATTAAATGTCAAAAGTGAGAACAAATCAAAAGTATTTAATACCGTGAAATAATGGTTAATTCGAAATTAAATGGGTTCTCCCCTAAACTTTTTAGTTTTCATTATAATGATTGTGATCCTAAAAAATGTACTGTAATCAAATTAAATAAATTAAATCTCTTAAAAATATTAAAAACGTCTAAGATTACTCAAAAAAAATCAATTATATTAAATCCTCTTTCTCATAAATTGATTTCAATAAATGACAGAGATCAAATTTTAAAATATGGCTTATGTGTAATAGACTGCTCTTGGAAAAAAATTTTAAAAATAGCTAGATTAGATTCAAGTAATTTTCGAAAACTTCCAAGGTTCCTAGCCACAAATCCTACAAATTTTGGAAAATGGGAAAAATTAAGTTCTGTTGAAGCTATAGCAGCTTCTTTATACATTACAAATTTTTACAGTTTAGCTGATTTAATTCTATCTAAATTTTCTTGGGGTATTCAATTCAAGGAATTAAACAAATTCTAAAAAAAATAAAAAAAAATAACTTAAGTCTTTTTCTAATCTTGACTCCCTTTTGATAGAGAAGAAGAAGCTATAACATCGTCGATTTTTAGGATCATTGAGGAAACTTCTGTAGCTGATTGAATAGCTTGGATCAAAACCGATGATGGTTCAAGAACACCAAGATCTATCATATTATCTGGTTTTCCTGTATTTATATTTATCCCGTTAGATTTCCCAGCTTCAGTTTCATGTTTTGATCTTAGCTCAACAATTAAATCTACAGGATTGTAGCCCGCATTTTCTACCAATGTTTTAGGTATTATTTCTAAAGCATTAGCATAAATTTCAATAGCTAATTGTTCTCTACCTCCTATTGTTCTTGCATACGCCCTTAATTGTTTTGCTAATTCAATTTCAGATGCTCCACCACCTGGTAAAATATAAGGAAATTCAATAGCAGCCTTAACTACTGATAAGGCATCATGAAACATTCTTTCTGCTTCATCTACTACATGCTCGATTCCTGCTCTAATAAGAATGCTTACTGCCTTTGGATCGGCACATTCTGATATAAAGATCATATTATCGTCCCCTATCTTCTTTTCTTCAACTTTTCCTGCTTTTCCCAAATCTTCTGAGGTAATTTCTGAAATCTTATTAATAATTTTTGCGTTTGAGGCGCGAGCTAATTTTTCCATATCAGATCTTTTTACTCTTCTAACAGTTATTACACCTTCTTTAGCAAGGAAGTTTTGAGCCTTATCATCAACACCCTTTTGACAAAAAACTACATTAGCGCCAATTTCTTTCAGTTTCAAGACTCGAATTTTTAACAGGTTTGCTTCTTCCTCTAGAAATTTATTAATTTGATCTGGTGTTTGTATTCTTATTTCAGCATCAAATTCAGTTTTTTCTACCTCTAGTGATGAACTTACTAAAGCTATTTTTGCATCCAAAATTGACTTTGGCATCATTGGATGAACAATTTCTTTATCTACGATTATTCCATCAATAATTTTGGTATCTATTAGGCTTTTTCCTTCTTTTTTAATGATTTGAATCTGATCTAAATCTATTATTCTACGGGTTCCACGATCTTCTGTTATTTGACAAACGGCTCTTACAGCAATTTCTGCAAAATGGCTTCTTACTTTAGTAATTAATTTACTATTCATCGAAGTTTCTGCCACTTTCATTAACATATCCTTGTCATCGATTTCAATTTTAATTGATAAGTCTTTAATTAAATCTTTACACTTTAATAATGCTTTTCTATACCCTCGAATAATTATTGTTGGGTGGACTGATTGGTCAATTAGTTCCTCTGCAAGATTCAATAATTCTCCTGAAAATATTACACTACTAGTTGTTCCATCCCCAACCTTCTCATCTTGAGTTTTAGCAACCTCTACAATCATTTTAGCAGCGGGATGTTCAACGTCAATGGTATCTAAGATTGTTGCCCCATCATTAGTTATCGTTACATCTCCTAACGAATCGACTAGCATTTTATCCATTCCTTTTGGACCCAATGTAGTTCTTACCGCTTCTGCAACTGCTTTTGCTGCTGCAATATTGTTTTTTTGAGCATTTTTTCCTTGTTTTCTTTCAGCCCCTTCTTTAAGAATTAGAATAGGGACACCGGATAATTGTGCCATTTCATTTTCACTTTTTTTAAAACTTTTATTTATATAGATCTCTAAGTCATAAAATTAAAAAAGTTTACGAAATATCCTAAAATCTGAAATCTTCTAGTTTAAAACTAGTTAAATATTGATATTTAATTTGTTTTAATCTAATACTTTTTTTTGTTAACAATTCTCATATCTGGTAGTGACACTTCAGCAAAGTGGAGTCAGTGTTATTTTAACAAAAATAGATTTGAGGAGGAATCTAAATTTAATTTTAATCAACTCTATTTGCAGAAAAAATATTATGGGATAAAATTTGAATTGAATTTGGGAAAATATTTTAGAACTCCGAGTAAAATAAAGTACGAGAATAATCTAATACCGATTATATACTGACTAAGGGATAAAACTAATAAGAATGCCAATTTAGGAGTCCCAAATTTTATAATTCATACTGCTGGAGGTTAAGCATGAAGAATGAGATATTATCCAGAAACAGGTGAATTTAGAAAGGATTCTAAAGCTAGAGTCAAAATACTTGAAGATAGATGGATTAGTTTTATGTATATTTTAGGTGCCGAGGATAAATAATGATTATAACTTAACATGGGAACTTCACCATTGAACTGATAACTGCTTAATATGAGAACGAATTTAAAGCATTTAGCTCAATTTCCGTGTGCGAGGCGGAACATTAGAAAAGTACTTAAAGGAAATTAACCTAATTATCAAAAGATTCTAATATCTGGTTGCAACACCTCAGTAGAGCACATTTAGTGAGATATACAGCTGAAAGATCCTTCTTTAGAAGGAGAAAAAAGATGAAATGTGAAATTTGTCGGATAGAAAATACAAAGCTAAGAGTTAACGATCTATATTACCATAAAACATGTCTTCTTGAATCTCGTAAAAAGCGGGAATCATCCTCAAAAATAGAAGGAGGAGAAGATGTGATAGGAAGATTAGATGAAGATAGATTAGATTTAGAAATTTGGCAGATAAAACTCAGAATTACACTCATTTTTTCTCTTATTTTAGGTACAATTATAGGAATTCTTGTTTCATTTATAGCTAATAGACCCCTAAACATGTTTTATTTGATACCAATGTTTATAGGTCTGTCATTTGCGTTATTATTTATAGTTTATATTCTTTTTATAATATTTCGCTATGTTCATCTCCGTTGAGGATTGCCTTTATTGCAAAACGGAATGAGTCAGAAAGAAGAGATTTTGAAAATTTAGAAGACTCTATTAATAAATTATTCAAATTTCAAAATGAAAAGCAATAAAATATAAGAAATAGAAATTCAATATGCATATGACCTTCACTATAGGAATAATAGGGAAACCTAGCAGTGGAAAAACTACCTTTTTAAATGCAGCATGTTTAACAAACGCGAAAGTTAGCGAATTACCTTTTACAACGATCGAACCCAATAAGGGCGTTGCTTACGTAAAAACTGATTGTGTTTGTAAAGAATTGAATGTTAAAGATAATCCGAAAAATTCAATTTGTATTGAAGGATCTCGTTTTATACCTATTAATTTATTAGATGTTGCTGGTCTTGTCCCTGATTCCCATAAAGGAAAGGGTTTAGGATATAAATTTTTAAATGATTTAATTCAAGCTGACACATTTATACACATTGTAGACATTTCAGGTGCATTAGATAAATCGGGGAACGCTATATCAGCGGGAAAAAATGACCCTTTTGATGATATCGTATTTTTAGAAAATGAAATAAATTTATGGTTTAAAAAAATTATAGAAAGAGAAGACTGGAATAAATTTACTAAAGAATTTTTAACAAGAAAAAGAAAAATAGTTAACGTATTCTACGATAGAGTTTCAGGAATGAAGGTAACTAAACTACACATAGTTAAATCATTAAAAGAATCAAATTTAGAAGGTAAAAATCCTTTAAATTGGTCAGATAAAGATAGAAAATTTTTTTCTGAAGTTTTACGGAAAATTTCTAAACCTATGTTGATAGCTGCTAATAAAATTGACAAAGAAATAGGTGAAGAAAACTTAATAAAACTGAAAAAAAAATATATTAAACCCATTATCCCTTGTAGCGCCTTAGCAGAGCAAGTTCTACGAAAATACCATAAAAGCGGCAGTATTAAATATATACCAGGTTCCACTAATTTTACTCTTTTGGACAGTAATAAATTGACAGAAAATGAATTGAAAACGTTAAATAAAATAAAAAAAAAGATTTTAGAATTATATGGAGAGACTGGTATTCAAAATACTTTAAATTATGCATCTTTTAAATTGGCTAATCAAATTTGTGTTTATCCCGTTTCTGACGTTAAAAAATTCTCTGATAATAAAGCAAATATTTTACCTGATGCGTTTCTAGTGGAAAAGGGTACATTATTAAGAGATTTCGTTCAGAAAAAAATTCATACTGATTTAGCAACAAATTTTATGTTTGGTATTGATGCAAAAACAAAAAAGAGATTGGGGGAAAATTATGAATTACAGGATAGAGATGTTATTAAGATAGTAACTTCATAACAATTGATCTTTTCATTCTTGTTTTGAAGTTAAAATAATATAAATTAAGATAATTATGAGCAAAATGATACCTATCGATACAAGGATAAAATTATATAAATCTACTTCTGCTTTAGTAGCTTGAAATAAGAAAAAAATAAACAATGCAATGGAACTCAAAATTCTCATAATTATAATGAATAATTATTAAAAAATTATAAAATTTCGGTATTAACACCTTTTAGGTGATAATCAAATTTTTTTTCTTTTACTTATTTAGTAAAAATTTAGATTGATACAACTTAAACTCTTGGATTTATTATTTTCTTATTAAGTAAGCTATCATTGTTTGTGCTGTGTGGGGTCTCAACCTCAAGGAAAATATTAATATAGAAGCTCTCCCCAGTATTAAGTAGAGATAAATAATTGGTGGATTAAAATGACAATTTATCTTAATTTAGATGAAAAGATACCTATAAATTTTTTTTCTGGACCACAAAAACTGAATTCAAAATCAACATCTCAAACAATGTGCGCCCATTTAGGCTCTCTCGTATGGGATGGATTTATTAATTTAAAATTTAAAAGAGAGCATAGGATTATATGTTCAAAATGCGGGAAACGGTTTGGAAAGGATATTGAAATGTGGAATTTATTATCTTATCAACAAATGATTAAAATGATCCTTTACGAGCTATTTATTTTAAAGTTTCCGCTCACTGGAGTGGTAAAACAATGGGGAATTCCTCAACAAAAGTTAAGTCAATTTAAAAAATCGTTTGTTTCGCAAGTTTTTCAACAAAATTCGGAGATAATTGAGCAGAAATTAAAAGCACTTCCAAGCGGAGTAATTTTAGGAGATGAAACATATTTAGGTTCTCGAGGCAATTCTGATATAGAGATTTTATTTATCAACAATGAATACGAAACACTTTCCATCGGACTTGCGGATGAGGGCGATCTCAAGAAATCAATTCTAGGAGCTTTCCACAAAATCCCTGAAGCGTGTAGAGAAAAACTTAAAATCCTCATCACCGATGGAGAGCCTTCTTATAAATCAATTGCTAAGATCTTTGGTAGTAAAGTAATTCATGTTGCTCAATTTCATAGTAAAAAGCAACGCGGAGAGGTTATCATCAGTAAATATGAAAAACTTGGTCCTCACTTTTTACATTATAAGATCTACACGCATTGGAAGGCATTTTATCGTAATAAGCACGAGCTCATATTTACGTTTGAGATCAAGTTCATAAAAGGCAAAATTCAGAAAAAGAGAGGCAGACCTCGAAAAGCAGAAATGTCGGAAACTAAGAACGAACGATGGCGGCAAAAATTGGAGAAATACCAATCCGATTCGTTCCAGAAAGAAGGAACTTCCAAAATTTTCGTAAATTTCGAGACCAATAAGTTATCCATCCGTGCGGGTACCAAAAAGTGGATGATTCGGATGCTTACTCCCATATTCAAAATTTTTAAGGGAAAACACATCACTACCAACAAGATAGAAAGTAAACATTCGCAAGTGAAGAGGAATGGAGCAGGAAGAAAGCAGAGGGATAGGGAATACGGTCATAAATTATACACACTTCACACCTTCCTTGTGGAATACAAATACATCCCATTTACAAATCTTACGGGACGCCCTTTGTATAGTTATTTAATAAAAAATAGTAAAAAGAAAAAAAATGGGTATAGAATCCCTGAAGGCAAGCGTAATTCAGTTCAAACCGTTCTAAGCGCTTACGAATAAAAACTTAAATTTAATGATCACCTAAAAGGTGTTATACCCAAAATTTCTTATTTTCAAATTATATTAAATTATCTTGCTTTAAACGATTTTTGGCTTTTATATTTACATTATTTAAACCATTTCAAATGGATTTACTAAATCTGTTTTAAATAAGTAAATGGACCTGACGGGAATTGAACCCGTGACCTCTTGAATGCAAAACTTGCACAAAGCGGATTGCTTTTAATGTGTCAAGCGATCTTCCACTGATCTACAGGCCCAAATAAAAAAAGAAAAAAGAAGAAAGTTTAATAAGAACATAATTGAAAGAAGTTCCAATAAAAAATTATAATAGGAGGTGATCCAGCCGCAGGTTCCCCTACGGCTACCTTGTTACGACTTCTCCCCCCTCGCATACTAGAAATTCGATACGACCAGACTGACCATACCTCATTTTTAGCACACTCGGATGGAGCGACGGGCGGTGTGTGCAAGGAGCAGAGACGTATTCACCGTGCGATGAT
>LAZR01000319.1_pt1 | contig 44532 bp, 73 predicted proteins | sample 329461 | NCBI WGS metagenome assembly LAZR01 (sample SAMN03002196, study PRJNA259156) | marine sediment metagenome | biome: sea floor; feature: Hydrothermal impacted sediments; material: marine sediment; isolation source: Loki non-amplified sample from Loki's castle hydrothermal vent sediment ...
CCATTAGACTCTCTCCTTCCATTCATAACCGTGAAATATCAGCGTTCCGAATAGGCCGCCCGTTTTATACAGGCGATAACCGATCACCACTCCATCCCTGATTATAGCCTTTTTAACTATCTTCCCCATTAGTTTCCCTCCCTTTGTAATACTCCCACTGCCACCCCAGAGCCTAAGCTCTGAGATGGTATGTGGTGGCACTACTCGATGATTCTATCATTCGGGTTGTATATATGTACGCCAAAGCGCGGAGTGCGCCATGCTACCACTACGGCATCACGGAAGCAGTCAACGTACCGTCTAGCCGCATCTTCTCCATTTCCCCCCGGCCAGGTAGCGACTTTGCCACCCTGTAGCTTTAGTTCATATTCCCTGTCGCTCATGTTCCCCTCCCGTTTTTTATCCCACTCACTATACCATGAACACAACGCATGTCAAGGGTTCTACCCGCACTCAGCCACTCGTAACGCTACGCTCAACCGAGAGTGGTTTTCCTGGATGGATGAAAACAGTATGGTGGGGGGTGTCGGTGCCCATTGGAGGGATATTCAAGAGATTCAGGCGGAACAATGTGGGCTATTCACCAGAAACACAACTTGACATCCTCCTCTATAGGGTCTACCGTAAAGTATCCCCCGTCACGCCCAAGGGGTGGGGGGGATCAGGGAGGCCAATGGTACAGCTCCTACAGAAACAGGAAACCTTTTGTCTCGAATACTTCCGCACAGGCAATGCCACACAGTCGGCCATCACGGCCGGCTACTCTCAGCACACGGCCGAAGTCATAGCTTATGAGAACCTTAGAAAACCTCGGATAATCGAGCGAATGGCCGAGCTAAACGAAGCTATAGCAACTCCATTGATAGCTGATGTCCGGGAGCGCAAAGAGATTCTTTCCACGATAGCGCGAGACAAGAACACCGAACGCACCCGGGCCATTGACTTGTTGAACAAGATGGAGGGGGCATACCCACCGCAGCAGGTTTTGGCCCTTGGGGACGTTACCCTTCATATCAAGTTTGACAAGGAGGGCTGATGCCGTACAAAGACCCAGCGAAGCAACGTGAGGCCGTGTGCCAGGCGGTGGCGAAGCACCGGGGCAAAGGTATTACAGAGGCACCGCAAGGTATTACACAGACCGGCAAGGATGTAATACCCGATGTAATACCCGTTAGACCCGCCAATCAGATAATCCACCATAACCCGCCCCTGGCCGCTGATGTGGTGGCAAACTTCAAGCCTGAGCCCCGGACCAGTGGTTATGCCCGGTTTGGCCCCCAGCGGCCGCTCAAGGCCTCAGAGACCGCCCTGGTGTCCCCATCCATCCCAGAGCACAAGCGCCGGCGTGGAGGGCTTAAAATGGGCTTTGAACCGTGGAGGGTGCATGAAGGCCCAACGCCCGAGCTGGACGCTGATGGTAATGTGATACCAGAGGGCGACTGATGGACAAAGAGGAGACCGCGCTGACCCCGGAGCTTATTGAGGAGGCGAAACAGGCGGCGCTTGTGGCCTTCAAGGTGCTCACTGCTAAGCAAAGGCCGCAGGCAAAGGCAGTCCCGTGGGGGCGGAGGGGGGTACCCTTTTAGAGGGACTCGCATACAACTCGGTCCAGTTTCCCAGATTTTTCCCCAACTATTTTCAGGGTAATGGAGGGTTAATTATGGCTTGGGATGATGCGTTGGTTTTTAGTGACGGAACCTTTAGGGCGAAGACTCGGAGGGAGAAGTTGTGCGAACTGTTCCACCTGAGCCCCGAGGAGGTTGATGTGCAGGAGGCGAAGATCAAATCCGAGGTTATGCTGGACTACGTCCGGAGAAGCGATGCCTATGTCCAGTTCATCGAAGAAGCCCACGAGAAAGCGGCCACTAGCACCTTATTCTTTGGCTGATGAAAACCTACTGGACACATACGGGAATCTTTTTATTGGTCTTCGGGCTGGTGATCTGGATAGGGAGCTGTTTCTCTGAGTGATATAATGAGGTGAAACCCTTATCACTTGAAGCTAGTTTAACTTTGTTAGGGGGACCGATGGGAACACTTATCGAGCAACGGGCCGAGTTTGTCTACAATGCTGCAAGGCTGGCGGCGATAGGGGCCAAGGCTCCGATTGTGCCGGTCGAGTGGTCAGAACGTGAGGATGATTTCAAGCAACAGTTCCTTGCCGTGATTGAGCGGCAGTGTGGCCCTCAAAGGTCAACGTCCCCGGAGGAGTTGCACGGTAGCTGGATGCAATCCTACCTGGCCATGGGCTGGGTGTACGGTGAGCCATACGACAGGGAAAAGCGTATCCACCCCGATTTGGTGCCGTATGCGATGCTCGGGCAGTTGGAGCGTGATAAAGACGCTGTATTCGTGGCCCTTTGTGAGATCGCCCGGCAGTGGATTTATGAGCCAACAGAATCGTTGGAGGCCAGCGATTGCCTTTGAAGGAGGTGATGCCCAGTGAACACGAATGAGATTCAGCACTTCCCATCTGGGCAATAGCAGGGGGTCCTTCCGAGCCTGCCGGGTAACGAGAAGGACGATTAACGAGCCCGCATTAAGGGGGGATATGAAAATGCCCTGGGTTGTGACCCTCATCTACATCGGCTGCATCGCCTTTCTCGTCCTTTTCCTCGCCCTGTGCGTCGCGATTGTTGTCATGCTGGCGAGGTTGCTTTGACCACAGCCACCGACCTGAGGAAAGGGCAAGTACCCTGGAACAAGGGGACGGGTGGGTGCAAACGGGGCCATGACCCAGCAGAGTATCGGCCCAGCCCTTCGGGGATAGGTATTTGCTATGAATGCAAGCGGGAGAACGGGGCAAGATATAGAGAGGAGAATCGCTACAACCTTCGTTTGACTAACAGGGTCAAGAGATATTCTCTGACCAAACCGGAATTACAAGAGATGCTGGTTAAGCAGCAGGGATGTTGTGCGATCTGTGACTCTCCGTTCTTCTCTGATAAGTTTCGGATTGACCACGACCATCAGACGGGGCAGGTGAGGGGCCTACTGTGCGTAGCTTGCAACACAGCTTTAGGGCTTTTGGATGATAATCCTGGCACAGCGAAACGGGCTATGGAGTATTTGAGTGACCACAAGCACTGAATATGACGTTCACCTCCGGAACTCCAATCGGCATCCAGCCCAGGCCACCTTCGTAAACTCAGAGTATAAGAGAATCATAGTCCGGGCTGGTAGGCGCGGGGGTAAAACCGTGGGCGCTGCGACAATGGCTGTGGATAGGTTCCTAAAGGGCCACAGAGTTCTCTATGCCACGCCCACCTCAGAGCAGATGGGGAAGTTCTGGTTCGAGGTCAACCGAGCGTTGATGGAGCCTATCAGGGGCGGTGTGTTCAAGAAAAATGAGTCTGAGCACTACATCGAGGAACCTGGGACGGAACGGCGGATCAAGGCCAAGACTGCATTTAACCCAGATATGTTGCGGGGAGACTACGCTGACTTGCTTATCTTGGATGAGTGGCAGCTTATGAACGAGGACACATGGGAAGACGTGGGAGCCCCCATGCTGGCCGACCACAATGGGGATGCAGTCTTCATCTATACGCCTCCGTCATTGAGAAGTGCTGGTATATCCAAGGCCAAAGACCCGAGGCATGCGGCCAAGATGTTTAAGGTGGCCCAACTCGATACCACGGGCAAGTGGCTGGCTATCCACTTCACATCCCATGAGAACCCCTTCATCAGCACTGAGGCCCTTGACGGGCTCATCCAGGACATGTCGGCAGAATCCTACAGGAAAGAGATACTGGCCGAGGATGATGAGTTGGAGTTGTCATGGCTGGTTTATCGGGCTTTCAAAGAAGATTTGTGCAAGATAGAACGGTTCTCTATACCTGAGACTTGGCCCCGGTATGCGGGGCATGACTTTGGTGGAGCTAATCCAGCGGCTTTATTCTTTGCCCAGGTCAAGCTACCCCTGCCCCCGGAGGCTCCGTCATATTTGAGGCCCAATGACCTGGTGGCCTACTCGGAATATCTTCCGGGTGCCGGCCGTTCTATTCCCCAGCATGTCGATGAGTTCCAGCGTTTGACCCGTGAGGTTGACGTACTCAAACGGGTTGGGGGTTCACACCAAGAGGATGAGATACGGCAGGGGTATGCGGCCCATGGCTGGCCCATCTCCGAGCCCTTGATAAGGCTGGTGAACGCGCAGATTGATAGAGTCATAGGCATGATGGAACTGAACAAGATTTGGATATTCACTGATCTTGTACGGTATATTGAGGAGTTAATGAACTGCCTTTGGGAGCCGGATGAGTATGGCAGGCCCACGAATGAGATAAAGGATAAGGCCAAATGGCATCTCTGCTCGGCGGCCAGGTATTTACTTTCTGATTTCACTCCGGAGACGGTGGGGGGCAGCAAGCCCAAGTCTAAACGGGGAGGGTCTTGGTGAAGACTCGCACCGCCCCGGACAGAATCTTAAAGGGAGTTCACTGCCCGAAGTGTGGGCAATTTGCCATATTGAAGTTTCACGAGTACACTGGTACGTATCAGTATTCATCCTATCGTTGCCGTACCTGTGAAACCTTTACGCATATACTGGAGACCTGGATAAAGGGGGGCTGATATGGCAGATGCATTAAAGCTGGTTAAAGAAAAAGAAAAGGTCTTTAAGGCCCTCTACCAACGCATGGACGATGACCGGGACCTCCGGCGTCTGAAAAAGTACGTGATGAAGGATCGGAAGAACAAGATTGTCTCGGGTATTCTTAACGTCACGCTCAATGATCCTGCCGTGTTTGCCGCTTATGTCATCTCGGCCCTCAGCTCCACCTCCCAGCAAACCGTGGTCCAGTCCGATATTGAGGACTTCGACACAGCCAAGATCGAGGATTTTCAGAAGGCGGCTCTCAATGGTGCCAATGCAAGACTGAGGAAGATGGGCCGCCCCGAACTTAACGCCTTTTTCGATGAGCAGTTGGCCATGCGGGGCAGGGCTGCGGGTCGGTGTATCTTCCGGGAGGAAAACAAGGTACTTATCCCCGATATCACGCCCTGGGACACTCGCTATGTGACCTACCATTTGGGTCCGGAGGGCCTGGAGTGGGCGGCATTCAAGGGCAACAGGACAAAAGATGAGATTATGGCCGAGTGGGGCAAGGAGCTAGAGGGCAAGGATATAAGCCTGAAAGAGGATAAGAATCAAGTTCTGGACATGTGGAACACGAAGGGCAATGAACTCTTTATAGGTGGGAAGAAGGCACATGAGCAGGAGCATAAGTTTGGCTTCTGCCCCGTGGCTATTCAGGTTGTGCCTTTGGGCTCGATGTTTGCCGATGAGGATAATGAGGCCTATTATGGGGAATCCATCTACTTTATGATTCGATACATCATTGAGGAGCTTAACCGGCTGGCCAGCATGGCGCAGACGGCAAACTTCCTCGCGTTGCGTGGCCCGAAGGAGTATGCCAGCAAAGAGGGGGCGGGTGCCACGCCCCCGGATTATGCGGAAGTCACGGACCCCGAATCCATTACCTCAGTGGACATTGGCGGGGGTACAAAGAATATTCCTATCCAAGACCTGTTGAGAGCCTTCGACCGGATGAACACCATATTGGAGAGCCGGATGCAGAGGGGTTCATTGACCTCCATAGACCTTGGAAACCTTCAGTTCCCCCTCTCCGGGACAGCCCTTGTCGAGATAGGAGAGGGTCGGGACCAGGTGCTACTCCCCAGGTTGATGGCAAAGGCATCGCTCAATCAGGAGTTGGCTGAGATGTTCACCGCCCAGGTTATTCAGATAGGCGGGAGCGTCGAGTTGGGCACCAAGGGGCATAAGCAGAGCTTCAATACCTCAGATTTGGAGGGTGAATACGAGACCAACTACCGCTATTCCACGAAGTCGCCCACCGTGGATGCGGGCCGTTATTCCCTGGCGGCAGGGGTTGGTGATATGCTCTCTGAAAAGTTCAAGATGGAGAACATCTTGCAGGTTGATGACCCAGCCGGTGAGGACCGGCAGAAGCGAGTTGAAGAGGCCGAGCGCCTGAGTCCAGGTATCAAGATGGAAAGGACTATAGTTGCTCTTGTAGAGATGGATACCGAACAGGCTCTATTTGAGGCCAAGATACTTGCTGCCGAGATGGACATAAACATTGAGGCGATGATGGCAGGGGAGCTCCAACAGCAACCCAAGCCAGAGAAAAGGGATGAGCCAACACAGGTGTTACCGTTAACGCCGGGGCCAAGGCCCGCGGCTCCAGCACTGCTGGCAGAAGGAGGAAATGATGCCGCATGATAATAAGTTCCTCGAGGAACACAGGAAAAGGATTTTGGAGATAATAGGTAGGGGGACTACACCACAGCCCCGTTTCCGTCTTCCGCGTCTGAGGAATCCCTTTGCACGGAGAGGTGATGGTACAGCGAAACGTTAGGCCGGGCATCAGGCCGGGTGGCCAACCTCCCCCACCCCCTTCCCCTGAAGACGTTCAAGATATACTTGACTCGGTAATTGCGGATGCCCGAGTGCGAGGCATCGAAATCACGCCTGATGTTATGCGCCAAGCCGAGAAAATAGCTGTTGCCCATCTACAGGGCTTGCCCGCCCCACCAACTATAGAGGAAATAACACAAGAAGAAGCCCGTGCCCGCGAGATTGAAGATGTCCAACGAGCATCAGGTAGTCTATTCCCCGAACTGGAGGCTCAACTCACGGGCGAGATGAGCATAGGGGAAAGGGTCTTTGAGTCTGCCAAGGCCGACCCACAGGGATTTGTCCAAGGACTGGTGGACAAGGGGCGGACCGAGGAAACAGATGTCCTTCTCAAGACCATGTTCGAGTTCACCGATGAGGGCATTGATGCACTCTTTGCTGGAGTGCCGGAAGTATCCCCAACCGAGCAATTAAAGGCCTTCCTGGGTGAAGAGTCCCGAAAGGATTTCCCCTCTCCAGAGTTCCAGGAACTAGGCAGGGTGGTGGATTTGGTGTTCACAATCGATGACCTCACCCCCCAGGGGGTCAGCAAGGCCATATTAGAAGCCTATGAGTTTGCCATAGAAGACCCAGAGGGGTTCGCAGAAGACCTCCGGGCAAAGGGCATGACCGAAGATACTCAGGCCCTACTCAAAGAGTTCTTCCCGGGTATGACAGAACAAGAGATAACGCACTTTTTCTTCCCGGACGTCATTACCTCCGCTGGGGTTGAGGGGACTCTTGCACCTGTTTTAGATATCCCTCCAGAGGGTGCCACATTCTTCATGGATGTCCAGGATGGCAAGACCATCGTTAGAAAGCCCGCTCTGGTCATGCCCGATCTCACAGTCTGGGTGGATGATGCTCGTACAGGTTCGATCGACCCATTGACGGGTGAGTTCAATCCGCTGGGAACGCTGGAGTCGGCCAAATCAAACCTTGAGAAAGCCTGGGACGACTATCTGGAGAGCTCTGGGAAGGGGCCTTTGGGCTTTGACTTGCGAACGGTTCCGAAAGCAGCCCTTGGTGCTGTGGGCGTAGGTGGGGCATGGATGGAGAAGTATCTTGGGCGCCCATTTAAGACTGCCGTGATGGAGGTCAACGCCCGCTCCTACGCCAAGACCACGCTCCCCGGTAGCGAAAGGGATAGGTTTGCCATTCGGGTTATTGACGAGGCCCGAAGGAAATACGGCTGGGGCGGTGTCTTTTCAGAGGAAACGGATCAGGCATGGGAGGGGTGGGTGCATGAACAACCAGGGCTATCCCGTGTATCTCTCAAGGTAAGCGAGTGGCTGAATCCGGTCTATTTCATTCCCATCGGCGGCACCTTTGGCCTAGCTGCTAGGCTTACCTCCAAGGTGCCACTCCTGGGCAAAGCAACACGCCTCACGGCGGTTGGGGTCAATGCCGTCGAGAAGGGGATTGCGGCCCCGATTACCAAGCCGCTTGAGTTTGGTGCAAAGGGGCTCGAAAGGGTTGGGCAGTCCATCGGGAAACGTGTGGGCGACAAGATTATAAAGGATGCAGAGCACCTTCTGTTGGAAATACCCGATACCGATAGCCTCATCAACGGCGCCCTCCAGGATAACTGGCAGAAGTCCGCTCTGAAGATTGCAAGCAAGGTACCCCCGGTTAAGTTCGGCATCGAGAAGGGCTTGGGCTGGCGGATACTCACCAGGAGAGAGGGAGGGGTGCTGGAGGATATCGTAGGCCGTGGCGCTGTTGCCCATGCCGAAGTAAGCCGGATGGGTATTAACGCCAAGGCTACCAAAATATGGGAGCTCCGGGCTGTAGACCAGAACCCGATCAACCTCTTCGGTTTCAACGAGAATGCGTTCTCTCCGAAGATGGTCCAGCGTTTACTCCCCGAGTTCAAGGGGGTTGCTGAGGCCGGCACCCTGGAGCATATCTTCACCCGCCCTGAGATGTATAGCTGGGAAGGGCTGGATAAGGGCCTGCAATATGTTACCAAGGTTCATGAGGTCAATACCGAAGTGCTCAATCTGCTCAAGGCGGAGGGCGTACCCCCATCGAGTCTGACTGAGGACTGGTGGGTACACCGGGTTGTTGAGGGAAAGTTCAGTGCTGAGGATGAACTAATCAAACTCAGGGGTCGCCCGGGTGTCCGGGGCAAGGCGATAGGGGCTAAACCGGCCTATGAGATGCACCGTAAGGCCCCATCGATGGCTGAAGGGATCGCCTGGGGTATCCGGTATAATCGAAACCCCGAGGTGGCTGTCGGGACATACATAGAGGGGGCATTCAAGAAGATAGCCGATGCCCGCTTTGTGAAATATGTCGAGCAAAATGCCGCCGAGTTCGGCATAACGCCGGCCGAGAGACTGGCCGAGAGGTTCCCCGAGGTTGTGGAAAAGGCGACACTTACCAAGATTGAACTGGCAGATGCGGCCAACTTCGAATCTAACATCAACCGTGCCATAAGGGGGGAGAAACTAGCCCCAGGCACCCTGAAGGCCATGGAGAGAAGATTCCCCGAGTTGGGGGTCAGGCTGAAGGCGTTGGTTCAAGAGCCTATCGTTGCCGAGAAAGGTTTGATGGATGCCCTGGCCCAGAACCAGAGGACCATCCAGAACCTCACCAAGCAACTTGAGAAGATCAAGGGCATCGATGTCGAGGCGGTTAAGGCCGAGACTAGGGCTGAAACAATCAGGTCGATCGAGGCTGAGGGCAGGCTTGCGATACCGGATGATGTGAAGTTGGAGGATGCCTTCCGGCTTATGGAATATGAGGACCGGCTGGCCTTCAGGTCAACGATGGACACCCAGTTGGAGGATATCGGCAGGATAGTGTCCGAGGAGCAGGCGATACTGGAGGGTACGCGGGAGTTTCTGGCGAATGACCCCGTTGCCCTATTCCGCGGCAAGATGGGGGATCGCACACAATCGCTCATGGGCCTGCTCAAGAGAGGCCAGTGGCCTGAAACCCTGACCCAGAAAGAGGCCCAGGTGCTCCTTATGGGGAGACAACTCAGGGCCAATGTAATCAACAAAGAGGGCAGAGTCCGTTGGGAATACATCATTGACGAGCTTGCCGAGCACTTCAACATGGAGGAGCAGGCATTTATCAACCATATCGAGGGTATTGCGAGGCAGAGGGTATTGGCTGATGATCTCAAGGTGCTGGTTAAAATGGCCAATGACCGCACCAAGGGAATCAACCGGATGCTGGGTGTGCTCGATAACGTGGATGCTAACCCATCCTTTGTGCCCAGGGCTGAGGTGGTGCCTCCGAAGGTTCCCCCGACAGCAGAGGCGGTTTCTAGGGTGGGGGAGATAAAGCCTGCATCCTCTGTAACGAGAGATACCGAGATAGCGGGTTCGTATGATAGAGTAACCAGTGCCCTTCCCGAAGATATTGCTGCTGATATTGATAATGTAACTAGTATACGCTTTGGTAATCTTGAGGCGGGGCAGGGGGGGAGTACTTTTATAGGAAAGGGGAGAAATGTTGATATTCTCTTGGAGAGGGGTCAGAGCCCAGCTGAACTAGAAAAGAGTTTAAGGCATGAACTTTTGCACGCATATCTGATAAAACACCCAGAGATACAGATAGGGCGGCAAGGGTTTTTCGGTGAGGAGAATGCCATACGAGCATTAGAAAAACGAATCAAAGAAGGGGTGCCCACCGCCCCACTCACCGAGCGAATCATCCCCAGGGCTGAGGTGGTGCCTCCGACAGCAGAGGCGGCTCCTGCGGTGGCTGAGGTAGGGAACACTATACAAAAAGATGTACGCAACAAACTAGCTCGTGCCACACCTGATACTGAGTTATTGGGCAAGCATACATCTGGAGACTTGGGTGGCGGGGGCAGTCAAATAGATCGCGATAATCTTGCCCGTAGCTTTCAGGAAAGTCCGGAACTCCAACAAGATATGAGAACCGCTTTAAAGGAACAGTTCGGTGATGAGTTTAATGTTTTTGTTGGTATCACAACTGAAGGACCAAGGGTTACTGGGGTAACTTCTGTATCTACTAGTAGGGATGTTGCTGAAAGCATAGCGGAGCAACGGGTAGCAGCCGAAGGCGGCACTGCATCTGTCAGGAGTTTCAGGGTTCAGACAGATGATGTTATTGGTTTTGGTAATCTCGATGAAGCCGAACTCTTGGTAGAATCAGGGAAACTGCGGGCCACCCCCACCGCCCCAGTAGCCCCTATCATCCCCAGGGCCGAGCCAGGTATGCCGGAAGCCGGGCTCCAGAAGGATATGTTTGGCTACGACAAGCCCTATGTGCCAGCAGGCAAAGGGCAAGTTACTCAGATGTCCATGGATGAGTATGCAAAACTGGGAGAGTGGAAAAAGACTATGGGCCAACCCCCTCCCGATGTCGCTATCAAGCCCCAGATAGAGGGCGTGAAGGGGCTGGAGGCTGAGACCACTATCAATAAAGTAACCTTTGAGGCACCTCCAGGAAAGACACCCGCCCAGCGCAAAGCCGATCTTACCGCTCTGCGTGATGAGGTGAAGGCCCTTAAAGAGGGCAGAAAAGACCCGTTCTTTGCGGCCAGGGCAGAGAGGCGCTGGCGCATGGAGCAGGTCAGACAGGCCGAAATAGGCGAGGGCTATATCATGCAGCCCTTCGCGGGTGGCAGGATATGGGACCAGGAGTTCATTGACTCATTCAACAAGTTCTTTGGGCATGACCCCGGTTCAAAGGTTCTCAGTGTGACATCCGATGTAGCCGGCATCCTGAGAATCACAAAGGCGGCGCTGGATCTGTCCGTGATGGCTATTCAGGGGCTTCCCGCCTTTGGCCTAGCACATTCCTATGTGCTCCAGAATCCAAGGGTGGGTGCCAAACTCATGGGGTCATGGTGGAAAGCCTGGGGGCTGTCCACGGCAGCATTCTTCAAACCCGATATCATGGCGGGATATGTCGCCAAGAACAGGGCTGTCGCTCTGCAAAGAGCATCTTTTGGTGGTAGCTCCAGGGCGGTTGACTACTTCGCCACCCTTGAGGCCAGGACGGGCATAGCGGGTATTACCGAAAAGGCCTTTGCCAAGATACCCCTCAAGCCGTATCACCGGGCTGAGACGGCCTTCTTTGGCGGTGGTGAAGTTGTGAGGGACGAGTTCTGGAAGATACTCGGGCCCAAGGCCATCGCAAAGGGCGAACAGTTTGAACTTGCCCGGTTCCTTGACCGCATAACAGGCCTTACGGATTCAGCTACGCTGGGCGTTCCCATGACCGTGAGACAACTCGAACAGACCTTTGCGTGGTTCGCGCCCAACTATACCAGGGCCTCTCTCACTGTACTGGCTGACGTCTTCAGGGGTGGAATGACTGGCGCTGAAGCCCGGAAAGCCCTGGGCGGCTTGCTGGCTGCTGGCTCGGCATACTACAGCGGGGTCCAATATGCCATCGCTACCACTGAGGGGAAATCGGACGAAGAGGCATGGAGGACAGTTAGAGAGGGTTTGGGGGTCATGGAGGACCCGATAACCGGCGAGGTGGAGTGGAGGCCCACGGGCCGCCTGATGACCATTAAGGTGGGCAACTACAATATGGGCTTTGGCGGCTTCTGGTATGGCATGACCCGACTGGCCGGCAACATCATGGCCACCATAAATGAGACTGGGGAAAGGGATCGGATCGATTTAGTCCGCATAATGAAAAACGGCAGCTTCAATAGGAGGGATAACCCCTTCATCCAGTGGTGGTTTAATAGGGCATCCCCGCTCTTTGGCACAGGATTTGCACTTGCCACTGGCAAGGACTTCATGGGGTACCCGATTGAGGGGCCTGGTGAATATGCTGCGTATATCGCTACCCGCTTCGAGCCCATCTGGATGGAGCAGGGGTTAAACTGGATGGTGCCCGGACTGGCACGAGACAATGAGGCCCCAGAGGGTTTGGCGCGGCAGGCATTGATACCTGCTGAGGTATTTGGCCTCCGATCCTTTCCCGAGAGCTCATGGACTGATTTCTATGATGTGGTCAATGAGCGCATCAGCCAGATGCCAGAGGAAGAACTGGACGAGAAGCAGAAACAGGCCTGGAGAGATGGCACCTTGACGTGGAAGCACCTTACCGATCAGCAAAAGATTATGCTGAGAAGTCGCTATGATGACGTGCAGGAACTTTACGAAGCAGCTCAGGGCGATAGCGCGGTGAGGGATTCGGATAACTGGAAACAGTGGAAGGGCAGGACGGACGAGGAAAAGGATATCTATTATGGGAGGGGCGGCAACCTCCTAGAGCGGGTGAAGGCTGGCGACCTGGATACCAGGGAACTCCGGGAGATGTGGAGCGATGCCGGCCAGAACTATGGCGTTTCCCTTGACACCATCGAGAAGGAACCCACCTACGAGTCCATTTATGATTTCTTCGATAGCAAGGAAACGAGGGGTGAGCAATATGGATTCAGAGACTCCCTGGCCCTAGGCGAGTACCAGAAGGTTTTGTTTGCCGAGTACACGGATGCCAAGGGCGATTTTGACTGGGATGCCAAGGATAGGGCCGTTGATGCTTTCATAGAGAAGTGGGGCGAGGATACCTACGATCGCATCCGCACTATGTACGCTGATAAGAAACTACTTGCTGGCCTGGACCCGGTGCTCATCCGCCTCTCAGACGATAAGAACGAGTTGGGGCGTGATTACTGGCAGCTACCCTATAAACCGTTCAGGGATATGGATGAGGATGACCTGGCTGAGGGGAACATACCTGATGAACACCTTGCCCTTTGGAAACAGTATCAAGCCCTGGAGACCGAGGCTGAGAGGGATGCCTTTGAAGAGGCAAACTCAATCATAAAGACAGACTGGAGGGCGGACTTCCGGCGAGAGAACCCGGAGGATGATGCTCGACTGGCCCTGTGGGGCTATGGTGGGAAGCTACAGAGCAGGGAGGCCTACGAGCTGGTAAGGCAATGGGGCAAAGAGCTGGGTATCCCTCTGGAGCAGATGGGGTTGGGCTTACCCCCGTCCACACTGATTGACTCCTACTTTGAACTGAACAAGATAGTTTCTGAGACAAGCGGGAATAGCGCGGAGGCCAAACTGTTTAAGTTGGAGAATATACCCTATCTGGAATGGGGCCTTGAGCAGGGGATATGGATGAACAACCTCTCGGAAGAGAGTGTCCCCCTCCTAACTATCATAGCTAACAACCGCGAGGTGGACGAGCTCTATGAGGCCGTGGACAAAGACGATCAGGACGCCGTGGATGCCTTCAGAACGGAGCATCCCGACTGGGTGGATGACGGTAGGCGCAAGGAAGCCCTTGGCTGGGACAAAGACCTTGATACAGAACTTGTCGAGGCCCACGTAGCCTACGGGAACCTTGCTGACCAGTTCAGCCCTAACAGCGCTGAGGTCATGCTGGCTCGGTTCGATGATACGAGCGGCCTCGAGAAGTTCCTCACCGATACAGCTAATATAGATAAGGATTTCTTCCGCAAGCCCGTGGATTCAAGTAAGGTTCCTATTTGGAAGATAGATGTTGCTCACCGAGAGGATGATGAAAAGTATGATAATCTCAAGACTGAAGATGAGCGTGAAGCCTTCCTGCTTGATTCTGAGGGCAATCCTACTGATTATGCCAGAGCCCGTCGTGAGCGCCAGGCTTACAAACTTGGTTTTAGCCCAATAACTCAAGCTGATTTGAAAGCAACGGCAAAGGAATTTATGAATGTGGTTAGGCCTTCACCTGATCTAACCTATACAATTCCTGTTGATGGTGTTCCTACAGTATTCAAAGGCAAAGACCTTCACGAAATATATGCTGATTTAGGTATTGATGTGGAGTGGAACCGAACGTGGACTGATAACTATAAAAAGATGGCTTCTGCCTTGGACTCTATAATAGAGGGGAGCCCAGATTTCAGTAAAATCGTAGAAGCAAGAGTTATAATGTTGGAGGATATCAGGCTGGACACTGCTGCAAGGGAAACAGCACGGGCAAAAGGCGATAAACAACTCGTGCAATTTTATGACAAGGTTCTTGACGGGTTTGCGGAAGTTGAGCATATATATAGGGTTGCTCTAACTGGTGGTTACTTCGAGCAATATGTTGAGTACTATACGTTGCCTGTTAAGGGTGCAAGGCAGGAATTATACCTGAAAGATCACCGTGACTTTGCCAAGGAACTCGGTTTGGCCCAATCTGAGAGGCCAGAAGAATCCCTTGAATTGCTAGTTGATTGGGAGTTCCATCAGGACATTTATGATGGCTACTCTGATTTTAATGATCGTCATTACATAGCCGATCCCGATAAGAGGGCTAAAGCCCGCTATGAGTTCCTATACGTAACTGATCGCAAATATGGTCGAGCCCGTAGGGAGATAGATGCCTGGGATGAAGGGGTTCCGGCTGAATTTGTGCAACGGTATGCTGACTACTACATGATAATCGGGGCTGGCAAGCCCGAGGTTTCGGGAAACAAAGTGGACACCATCTTCAAAATAGATGATAGATATCTCCAGGAACACCCAGCTTATTATGAAAATGTTTACCTGGGAATACTGCATCGAGATCCCAAGGATTTCAGCAAAGTGCCCACCATAGACTTCGAGACAAAATTCAACAATACTTATGCCTTTCTCGATGAGGATGAGCGATATGCTTATCGGGGTAGGCACTCCAGCTTTGATGCTGAGGGACTGAGGACGGGAGAGTGGAGTGCTCGTTGGAAAGCACCAAAGACCAAGACCACTCCCAAGCCATCAGGCGGTACAACCAAGAAAAGGCCGCCATCTAAAGGAACGGGGCTCCCAACCTTTGAGCGCCCGCCTGCTAGGTTGGGGTCGGTGCCGAAATGATAGGCCGGATAGACAATACTGGCAAGGTCCGATGTGGGAAATGCGACCATGTGCTCGGGGCAGACTTGAATGGCTCCATCAACATCGTGTGCCACCATCACGGTTGCGAGACCTACAACACGTTCAATACATTGGGCAGTTCCCTACTGAAGCACAGAGTTGACAAAACGGAATATAAGGAATACCCTGTAGGTATTGAGGCCAAAGGGTCTTAACCACTGGCACTTTACTAACTGAATATTGATGCTGCAAGACAGCCCCTTTTGAGTTCCCACGAGGAACCGGAGGGGCTTTTTTTATTGGGAAAAAACAAGGAGGTAACACCTAATGGACGGACCGAAACAGGGCCAGGACTCTTCCTCTGGGGACTCTTCTGGTGATGGAGCGGGAACTTCAGCGATCCAAGAACAGATAGACAAGGCGGTGAACGACGCCCGTTCTGCGGACGGGAGAACAACCAAGGACTTTGAGGTTCGTGAGCAACGAATCAAGGACAACGAGGCAATTCTCACTGAGGAAAGGGTCAAGTGGCGCAGGGAGCGGGATGAGGCAGACATCGAATCTGTCAGGGATGACCCGGAGGCACTCACCGCACTCCAGAAGAAGCAGAAGGCTGCGACCAGAGATGCCGAATCTGCCGATGAGAGGCGAAAACTGGAGGAGGACCAGGCGAAGCACAAAGCCGGTGTCCAGAGCGACCTTGAGGAGATAAAGGTTTTCAATAGAACCAAACTGGCTTCTGAGGTGGCTGTGGCAAAGGGTGTCAGTATGGACTCTATCCTGAAACACGCCAAGGATGATACCCGAGAGGCGATGGAGGCCGTGGCCGAAGACCTACCCAAGAACAAGGAACCTTTGAAAGTTGATTCGAGCCGCTCCTCTGGGACTGGAGAGAAGTCGGAGGAGCAGAGGCTCAAGACCCGGTATCCAACTATGACGTAAACCGAAGGAGGGCACAATGGCTGCAACTTCTACAGGAAGCCAATTTCTTAGCCTGATGGACTATGCAAAACGAGAAGATCCGGGCGGGGCAATAGCCGAAATAATTGAGGTATTGGCTGCTTCAAATCCCATTATAGCTGATGCCAATGTTATGGAGGGGAACCTCCCGACCGGCCACCGGAGCACCCAGCGGACAACCGAACCCACCGGAACGTGGAGGCTGCTCAACAAGGGTGTCGCCCCCGAGAGGAGCACCACCAAGCAGGTGGATGACACCGTGGGTATGCTGGAGGCCTACAGCAAGGTGGATGTGGACCTGGCTTCACTGGGCGGCAATGAGGCCGCCTTCCGAAGCTCAGAGGATGACGCCTTCATATCCGGCATGAACAGCACCGTGGCAACCGCCCTGTTCTACGGGAACCAGAAGGTCAACCCGGAGCAGATGCACGGCTTGGCCCCGCGCTACGGCAGTCTGGCCACCACGCACGAATACGCAAGCCAGATCATAGATGGGGGCGGTAGCGGCTCAGATAACACCTCCATGTGGATCATCACCTGGGGTCCCCAGACCGTCAGTCTGATGTTCCCGAAGGGGAGCATGGCTGGCCTGATGGCGGAGGACATGGGCAAACAGCTCGTTACGGATTCCAACGGGCTTATGTACACGGCCTGGGTCACCAAGTTCCAGTGGAAGCTCGGTCTCGTGCTGAGGGATTTCAGGTATGTGATCCGCATTGCCAACATCGATGACAGCGAACTGACCGCCTCTGGAGCTACCGGCGCCGACCTGCTGGACAAGCTGATTGACGGCTACTACGCCCGCCCCACTGTTGACCTGGGGAACATGGCGAAGACCTTCATCTACTGCAACAAGACCATCGCCAAGTTCCTGCACAAGCAGGCGCAGAACAAGTCCAATGTCAATCTGTCCATCGACAACCCGGCCGGCGAGCCGGTGGTTCGATTCCTCGACGCGCCAATTCGGGTCTGCGATAACTTAGTGGTTAGCGAAGCGGCTATTACCACTTAGGTGAAAGATATGCCACGAATAGGTGAAATCCGTAGAGCTAAAGAGGTTAACTGCCAGGGTAGAGGCAGATACATTTGGTCTGCCTGTGAGATCTGTGGTAAAGAGAGATGGGTTCATCTTACGAAAGGTGCCCCAGAATTCAAACACTGCGTGTCGTGCTCTCGTAAACTACAGTTCCGTGTGAGGTCAAGTCATCCTAGCTGGAAAGGTGGTCGGTTCTATAGTGCTGATGGCTATGTTTTCATCAGGTTACAAGCCGATGACCCCTTCTTCGGGATGGCTGATAGCCACAATGCTGTTCGGGAACATCGCCTAGTGATGGCGAGGCACTTAAACCGTTGCCTCTTGCCTTGGGAAATTGTCCACCATCTGAATGGGATTAGGGATGATAACCGACCAGAAAACCTTGAGGTGCTACCTACTTCTGGATACCATATATCCGATACAATTCTTAAGAGTCGTGTCGGACGACTAGAAGTTCTCGTAGAAAAGCAGTCTCAACGGATTAAGCTTCTGGAATGGCATATCAGGGAGATAAACACAACTAAAATCAAAGGGGGAATCAGATGATAATTGACAAGCAACTCCTGCTGGATGATGAACTGGATATCGGCGCAGGTGGCGGAAGCCAGGCATCCACCTTTTCCGTTGACCTGGGAGTGGCAAAGAACATCGCTGCGGGACGACCGATGTACGTGGTGGTGGTGATTGACGAGACCTTCGACGGGGGCACGAGCCTCAAGATCGACATCGTCACTGACACCGTGGCCACCCTGGCCTCGCCTACTACCCATGTGGGGACGATGGCCATTCTCCAGACCGACCTTGCGGCCGGCCGGGAGCCGATCGTCATACCAATCGGGCAGATCGACTCCGACCGGGAGCGATACCTGGGCCTGTATTACACGGACGTAGGCACGTTCAGCGCCGGCAAGGTGACCGCGTTCATCACCATGGACCCACAATCCAACTTTGGGGGGTAAGCGTAACGGGGGGAGGGGGCCGAATCCCTCCCCCCAGTAACTAAGGAGGTTACTGTTATGAATGGAATACTCTGGAGAGGGATGCAAAAGTTCAAGAACATCGAGATCGTCCAGGGCGGTGTTCACATCGGTTTGCCGGGTGGCCCAGCTCCACCGACCACTGACTACTTCGTGGATACCACTCTCGGAAAAAGCGGTAACTCCGGCCTTGGCTGGGGTACGGGCCATGCTCTGGCAACCATAAGCCAGGCTATGACCAAGGCCAACGCCCTGGCGACGCGGGGCAGGTTCCGCATCTTCGCGGCTCCTGGTGGATACACCGAGGACATCGAGACCCCTATCAATGCCAACGCGCCGTTCGGTCAACTGATCGCCGTGAACCCAACGCCCGGTCATTCCTTCGGTGCCGCATATCTCCTAGCTTCCACGGCACTAGCTCCGACACTGAGTGTCCGTGCCCGTGGATGGTTGATTGAGGGGTTCGAGATTGAGGCCCTGGCCGACGCCGTGGCTCTCGACCTGGACGGGAGTGTGTCAGCCCGGAACGCAGGCGGCACCTTGATCCAGGACTGCCTATTTGTGGGCCTGAATCAGGGGCTTGCGGGCGTTGACTTCAAGAGTAACTCCAACGGCAATCCTCACGTAACGATCCTGAGCTGTGGAATGTACGGCTTCACATCTGGAAGCACGGCGGGCCGGTGCATCACCTGCACCAACTCTAGCCTCGACCAGCCAAGGTTCCTGATCGTGAGGGGCTGCTGGTTCGCGGACAGCGACAACCTCATCGACTTCAACGGGAAGGGTTCCAAGGAGTCCGTCTTCGAGCACAACAGCTTCCAAGACAACGGTGCCAATCAGAACCCGGCTCAGCTACTCGACCTTGGCACTGGTAACGACAACATGGTCACCCAGAACAAGCTCGGTGGCACCTACAGCAAAGCTGGGGGTTACGAGCCAGGCACAAACGACGACTGGGGTGGGAACTTCAACGTCCTATCCGGTGGCGTCACGGCTGCGTTGCCAGGATAAGGAGTCGCGTGCCAATCTACTCGTACAAATGTAGCTCTTGTGGGCTGGGGGCTGATATCCTCCAGCCCATGGGCACCGCCGAACACGATTGCTTGGAGTGTGGGAAACCTACGGTGAAGAAGCCCACCTGCCAAAGCCTGGTGTTTATGGGAGGGTCTCCAACCTTCAGGCGGCAGCACCTTGGGACCGCACCATTTACCCCGAGAGGGACTGCCTACGCCGAGAGGCACGAAAACGGTATGCCAAAAGGCGGCGGGGGTAGCCGTAGACCCGAGGGGATACGCCAAGGTAAAGCCTGGCTCGAAAGCCTAGCGTAAAAGGGGGTTAAATGACTTCTTTCTTGGTTCTGAGAGATTGCTACGTTGGCGAGGTGTTCCGGAGACAGGGGGATACGGTAGAACTAATTGATGATCTCCCCAAGTCCGAAAAGAACTTCAAGCTGATAGGTGGTGAGCCTGGGGATCTGAGAGAGCCATCCTCAACTGAGTACCGTTGCCCCAAGTGCTCCAGCAACCACAAGGAGTCTTCCAAGCTAGGTAAAAGGCACCTGAAATACAGGCAGGCTGGGTAAATGAGTCCCGCAACGAGCTCTGAACAAAAGACCGCAGCTTGCATGGCATTAGCTCAAAAGCGCGGGGAACTTGATAGGACTCCAGGGACTCCCGCTGGGGATATGGCGGAAAGTATGTCAGAGGAACAGTTAGTCGAACTCTGCGGAAGTAAGGTGGTGAGATGAAACCAATTTGCGAAGAGTGCGGAAAAGAGTGCGTAGGCTGGGAAGATATACCAGAGGGTGATGAGATACCTATTGCCTTTTGTTCCCGGAAATGTACGCTCACCCATGTAAATGACTGAATAGAATAGCTTTCTTTACCTCGGTTTGTTGTGGAGTGTAAAAACTTCGGGGCTTCCGGGCCAATAAATTTAGAGGAGGTACAAAATGAGTGTACCATCCAGGGTAATCTTGAGGGGGGTATTTAGCGAACCCACCTTATTCTCCACACTGAACTCCGATGCCGTCTGGTCAAGGGGTTCCTTATCACCGTACTTCCAGAAGAGCACTACGGGCTGGTTAGCCAACCTTTACGGTGGCGTTCAAACCGGCGATGACTTCGCCTCAATTCCCATCGAAGTCAACGAGCTCCGAATACCCGATTTCAAGGCTGCCCAGTGGACTTACAACCTGACCAATGCCGAGGTCTACGGCATAAACATGGTTATCTGGGCCCATGACCCTAACGATCCCAGCAAGCGGATAGAGATAACCCAGGCCCCCAGCCACGCGGATTTGGCCAAGGCTGCCGGTTGGAACAAGCACATCCTCGATACATCGGTCACCCAGTTCTTCTTCTATGGGGAAAACACGACTGGGACAGACCTAACCGCTGGCACTCAGTACACATGGGATCAGTTCCAAGCCGATGTCCTGTTCTCCAACTGGACCATCTACCGAATATCCCTTGAGTACGGGTGGTATTCGACCGGAACCTTTGAGGATGCCTGGGTAGCTGATATCAAGCTAAATGGTCAGGTGATACCGCTGAAGCCCGATAGTGGCGGCACAGGGCGAATAGGAAGGCGCTGGGTAACAGGATCGTCAGCGATTGCCCACGCTTTAGCTCCCAAGACCCCTTTCGAGCTACTCAGTGTTGTCCTCCACCTCAATGCGGCAGCTACCCAGGAGACCTTTACCGTTACGGTAGACGCTGGCAGAGCGGCCAGTGTTTATGACACCCTGCTATACAGCAAGGCAATGGCTGGTGTGGCCGATATTGTCCGGGAGTGGACCGGGGGCCTAGCCCTCAAGGAAGACGATGAGGTGGATTCCGCCTGGACAAACACAGACGGAAAGACCTATGGCCTGACGGTAACCTACCGGACGGTGTTTGAGGGGGCATGATATGCCTGAAACGATAAATGGCGTAGAAGTAATAGGGGTATCCGAACTTACAGCAGATGCCAAGGCTCAACTGGCCGGTTTGTTCCGGGTTGGCAAGGTAACAACGGCCACCTCCGTAACGGTATTTGCATCAACCGATCTTATAGGTCAGGACAACGATGCCTTCCCTGGCTGGTATGTTTATGTCCTCCAGGCCGATAATGGGGCCCCGGAGAACGAAACCCAGCCCATGTCCGACTATATAAGCTCAACTGGAGCAATCACACACACAGCCTTTACGGTACAGTTAGCCGTGGGCGACTGGGTTGTGCTCCTCCATCCATCGATTGCCATGCTGGGGGCAGTAGATACCTCTGCGGCTACAGGGGCCGTCACTTCTACCGATTTGCTGATGGCCTACGTCAAGCAGCTCGTGACCAACACCTATCGCTTGGGTGAGACCGCCATAGCGGACACCTCTGACCCCGTGGACATGACCACAGAGGTTGCTGACGATACCATCCTTGCCAACATGCTCACCAACGATGGCGATACCTCTACCTACGACCGGCGCACAGACTCCCAGGAAGCTATAAGCGACGAGGTCGCAGCAGTCCTTGCTGCCGAGTCAGTCCTCCACACGGTGTTCAGGACAGAGGACGAGTTTGCCCTGAAGAACACGAACCTCGATGTCTTTGGCCTGGATGCCATAGGGGGCACCTGCCGAAACGTGGTCTTTGAGCTTTACCTGGAGAAGGGCGGTGGTGGACATACGTTCACAATCACGATTAGCAAGACCGATGTGCTAAGGCCGACAACCTACACCAGCCAACTGCTTCCGTCCATATCCACGATTGCCACTCCTGCAACGGATGGGGTATATCGCTATGAGGCAGGAGATTTGGCTGAGGGGAATCAGGTGAAGTTCAATATTGCCCAGGATAATAACGGCGACGCCAACCTGGACCTGGTAGGCGTAATGACCTACGAACAGTAAGGAGAAGATGATGCCGAGCATGAACGCAAGCCAAAAAGCACTCGTTAAAGACATGAGGCGAGATGCCAGGGATACCATAGCGTACTGCGACCGCAAGATCGCAGAGCTACAGGAGAGGCGGGACAAGGCCCAGGAGACCCTGGACACGTTCCTGGTGGGCTTTGGCCCCGAGCCCAAGCCTGAGCCGATAGAGGAATAGCATGACCACAAAATTAGAGCAAGTTCTAAGCGTGATAGCACCGGGCAAGTCCTTCCGGGAATTGTGGAAAGCAAAGAACATTATAGGAACCGCATGGCTTTCCTCTGTGCCTGGCGGACAGCCCGTAACCCTGACCAATGAGGCAGCCAAGAGGACAACGGCTGACGGCCTGCTTTTCCACGGGGCAGCCACCGACAACGTGGTGATATCCAATGATGCCGGTCAGAACGCCAAGGCTGCTGCCCACTTTACCTTTGAGTTCACGCCTACCCAGCTCTTTTCCAGCGCCAGTTCAGCCGATGAAATCCTTTTTAGAAAAGAGGCTGACGGCACGCACTACATGACCATCTACCTGAACGCAACTGATGGTAAATTAACCTGGAAGTTTGTGAGTGCGGGTACAGACTTCACCCTGACCTCAACAACTGCATCCTGGACAGCGGGTGTCAAGTATATCATTACCGTCACTCTCAACGATGCTCCGGTACAAAGGCTACTGGTCAACGGAACTCTTGAGGATTCGGATACGGCAACCGCAGCCCTAACGCCTAATGGTGGGGACATAATTATCGGCTCATCCTCCGATGGTGGTACAGACGGAGTAAAAGCTCTCATCAGTCGCTTCGTGATGGGAATTGGGGCTACTGCCACCATTGGCCTGACCACCACCGCTGATACTGGCGAGGAAGCTCTGTTGAATAAGGGTTTTCCTCCTGCCACTGCAAAGGTTCAGTACCTTCTTACCTTAGATGAAGGCAGGGGCCTGACAGCAAATAACCGGGGCTCTGGGGTAGGTAATGGCACCATAGATACTGGTCCTGCTTGGGTTTACAGTGGCCCTAAACAAGCCGTGATGTCCCTGGATGGAATAAATGACTATGCTGTTGGTCCGGCATTATCAGACATAAGCGGTGATATTAGCTTTGTCTGGGTTGGCAAAATGATGTCTACCTATAATACAGCGGTCTCCCGATACCTTGCCCATGTGAAGATAAGCACCAATGATGAGTTTGCATTGTTTTACTCTTCGGGAGATGATGCTATCCAGTGGTACGCCAAGGGGGCTGGAGGCTCTGCCCTTACGGTAAATTACACAACAAAACCTGCCATAGGCGATTACTGGATTATAATTGCTACATATACAGTCGCCGGGGCTCTCGAACTCATGGTCAATGGGCCATCAAGGGGGACTAGCTCGGGCGGTGGTGCAATGTCAGGGGCGGTGGCTACCATCTACTTAGGGTCGAAGAATACTGCAGTTCTCCAAGATGTTTCATCCCCTATCCTTTTCGGTACTGTTAATGGAGCCCTGTCAGCCCAAGAAGGCCTAAACCTCTCCCGCTACCTCAACAACTGGCTGGGCCTGGGGCTGACGATTTAGAATTTCTATGGAGTATAGCTTATGGCAAAAACTTTTGCTACCATTGTTGACGACATTCAATCGAAGCTACAAGATGATGGGACACTCTTTACCGATGCAAAGGTTGCTGAGGAGATTGAGCGTGTCTTTCGGGAAATCTCCCAGCCGAGTCACATCGATCCCTATATCCGTAGGGAGTCCTTCAAGCTAGAGACCAGGACAGGCGAAGCGACCTCGGACACAGCCAATGCCCTGGTGGATGCTACCAACGCACAATTCCTTTCTACAGATGTAGACAAGGTTATCTACAACACCGATGATAGGACATGGGCCATTGTCACCGCATACGTCAGTGCCTCCCAGCTTACGTTGGACAGGGACGCCTTCCCTGACGGCAACGAGAACTACGAGATGTTCAACAAGGGCTGCATTAACAACCTGCAAATCAATATCGAGGATGTCACTGACTACATAGGTGCTGACCATGGGGTATTACAGGATGCCGAGCATTCGCCCGAGTTTCCTTTGGGGACAAAAAGGAATGTTAAGGTTGCAGGGGACATTCTTACCGTGGGCATTGATTTCGCCCCCGATGATTCCGCCGACAGCGATGCCGATATCGAGGTCTTTGTGTGGTTCATGGTGAGGCACCGGGTCTCCCAACTGACCGATCTTGCCGGGGCAACCACTTCAGCTATTAGTGCCGCTGCTACATCTGTGCCCGTGGATGGATTCAGTGGCACCGAGATAGTGGCTGAGGGCACGGAGTTCAAGATAGCCGGGGTGCGTGGCCAATACCGGGTGACCGCTGCCGTAACCCTTTCTAGTGGCGCCGGCACACTGGTTGTATCGCCCCCGCTGGAAGCCGCTGCCGCCGAAAACGATGTGGTCACTGTCATAGGTTCAACCCTCACTCCCAAGTTGGAGCAGATAGTGGTGGATTTGACGGCTGGTCGGACTGGGCGAAGCAAGGCCGGGAACTTCATCAACACGGTCAACGTGGGCGGTATTGGCCTCTTTGATAGGTATCGAAGCCTTGGTAATGAGATACCAGCAATCATGGCCGCATTGACTAAGGGGGTTAAGCCGAGGTCTAAAAGAAACTGGTCGAAGGACTAGAAGATGGCCAGGTCAATACACGCCGATCTCCTTAGTGCCCAGAAGGATTCCTCTTTCAACGTCAAAGTCAAGATAGTCCTTACCTACAGCGCCATCACTCACACCTACGAAGAGGACCGCATCCTGTCCATCAATCACCAGGAGTCCCCGGAAAGCCAGACGGCTGAGGTTGTCCTGGACGACTCCGACAATGTGCTCTCCGCCCTAGACCTGAAGGGCTACAAAGGCGTTATTTCCTACGGACTCACCGATGCCAACGGGACGAACAGGTACTCGGCTGCTGCCCCTCTTTTAGTCAAGGGGCAACTCGGCCACTCCTCCCAGGGGGTGCTTGCCTCTACACTGAGCCTCCACGGTTTACCGGATCGGTTGGCTAATGATAAGGCCAGTGAGGCGTTCACCATGGAGGCCGATGATACCAGGACCGTCAAGGACCTCATAACGGCTGTGCTCAATGCCACCCTGACTGCTTATAGCCACACTGTAAATATCACGGCTACCTTTGACAGCGAGGACGATCTGATAGACTCCGTAACGCCAAGGGACTCCTTCAGGGTAAACTTCAATGAGAGTAGGCTGGAGGCCCTCAAGCGGCTCCTGGAATACACCAAGTGCGTTATGCGGGCGGAGGACGATGGCGAGGTTCACATATTCGTGCCCACCACCAGCGGAACCGAGTGGGTTGCATCCACGGCCTACACGGTGAACGATTATGTCCAGCCCACCACGCCCAATAACAACTTCACCTATAAATGCACCGTGGCCGGCACATCGCACTCCTCAGAACCCACCTGGCCTACTACTGCCGGGGGAACCGTGGTTGATAATACCGTTACGTGGACGGCGGTAGCCCACGACTATACCTATGAACTTGCTGCTTCCGGGGAGCACACCTTTTTCTCCAAGGTACACCGGAAGCGGTTGGTCCTTCCTAACTACGTATCCATAAAGTCCCATCCCGACCATCCGGATTCCTATGCTGGGACGGCTGAGGACACAGCCAGTAGCGACCTCACCCCACCCACGCCATTTTCCAGCGCCGAGATCCGGGACCACCAATATATGCGTCTTGACAGTAACGCACAGGCAACCGCTATTGCTGAAGCCCAACTCACCAAGCACCAGCAGGATGCAGAGGCGGGCTCTGGCCTGGTGCCCATGAACGTGGGAACAGAGGCATATGATTACGTCAAGATCACGGACTCCAGACAGAATGATGACATCCGCATTGCCAACATCGGATACCTGGAGCGTATCTATATGCCGGGGACCTATGAGCTCAGGTTCGGCTTCGGAACGATCAGGGCTGGCGGCTACGAGGGGTTGTTGCCACCTGCGGTAGTGGGGTTAATGGGAGCAACGGGGGCAACGGGAAGGGGAGGGGCAACGGGCATAGTATCCGTCACGGGCGGCGTAACCATGGAAATATTGAGGAAGCTCGCAATGGATATCGAGGCGGCCCTGAATACAGCCGCCCGTGAACGGGACTGGCTGGCCAACGCAGTACGCCTTAACTCCTTCCTCATAAATCAGATGTCTGTGGTTTCGTCACCGGGTCCCTTGGGGCGGGTCATGCAAGCCGTTTCCGATTTTAATGATTTGAAGGACCAACTGTTAGAATTTGATAACTGGAAGTGCTTTATCTACTTCCTCAGAAATACAGCATCCGGTGCCTGGTCCACTCCAACCAATGCTGTTTACACAGTGCCCACAGGCAAGAAACTGGTCTGCGTGTTTCTCTGGCCGTACCATGGTCTCATTGATGACCCAACCAATCGCCAAGCTCGGTTTCGGAATACCACAGATAGCACCGATGTCTTTGCCCCAGCATCTTTCCAATCAGAGGGTTTTGTTCTGACATGGGCACTCGTAGGGGATCTCGCCGGACCCGCAACATTTACCGAGGTGGTCGCCGGTAAAACAGTGAAATTGGAACTCTGGAATAACACCGGGGGCAACCGCGCCATGGGGGTCGTGATGATATGCAAGGAGATGGAGGCCTAGTGGCCGAAACTATAAATGGACTTGAGGGCAGGTCAGTTGGTGTTGTCTATCCCCTAGTCAATACCTTTGTCAGTGGAACGGGAGCAGCAGGATCGGATAACACGGCTCAGGATGTCAAGACCGTGGTTGTCCCAGCCGGCACCCTTACTCAAGTCAACGACAGGCTCAGGATAAGGATTTACTGGACGGGGGATACGGGTGCTGCGGTGACAGCTACAACTAAGCTGAACGGGGTTACCGTGGCCGCCTCGGTAGATGTGGGGGCAGCGGCTCTGTTCATTAATGAGTGCTGGATACACTACATTGACAACACCCATGCCAATATTATAGAGCACGGGACTTTTCCTGCAACGGGAGCCTCCTCAGCTATCAATTCAGCCGGGTTCGATTGGTCTTCTGACCAGAATGTTGTGGTCTCGCAAGACCAGATTGCTAATAACCATATCATAGTTTATGGGATATTTCTTGATGTTCACCCATTGGGTATACCGTAAGGGGGAGTGATATGACAGCTCCAAAATACAGCAAGGATATCGCTGAGGTTAGGGACGGCATCAGGGACTTGGTGGCCGGTCAGCAAGCCACGAATACCAACCTCACTGGACTCAATACGAAGGTGGATACCCTCATTGCCCACGATTATGACCACGAAGGCAGGCTATCCAAGGTGGAAGATAGGACATCCAATGGCCGATTCACCACGGGCGAGAAGATGGTCGGTTACGGCGGTGGCACGGGCGTTGTGGGCCTGATAGCCTACGCCATACTCCAGCAGCTCGGATGGCTGCCAGTGGGGGGCTAGGGGCCTCTGAAGCTAAAACGAAGAACCCCCCGTCCGAGACTCTCCCGTGGCCGACAGGAGACCTATAGGAAGGGGGGCCTTCGTCTCATCAGCCGCCCGTCGGCGGTTCCCCAGGGGAATGTGGAGCCCTTATTCAGGGCACTAATAGCATAAGCCCAAACACCCTCTTTGTCAACATACCGCCTATTCCTGGGCGGTTTTTTCTATTGGTGATAAAATGACCACTCAGGGTGGTTGACAAGACTTGATTATAGGTATATACTATGGGGTATGATGATGAAAACGAGTTTACCCCGATATCATTGTAACCGCTGCCCTCATTCCTGGCATCCCCGGACAGAGAAGTATCCACGGGTATGCCCCAAATGTAAGAGTCCCTACTGGGACGTGCCCAAGGTCGCAAAATGAACGCCACAGAAACTAAGGCCCTCAAATGGCTATGCTTGGCTTATGGCATCAAGGAAAAGGATATTACCTTCCGGAGCCATTCCAGCCCAGACTTCCTTCTTTCTTCCGGAGCTGGCATAGAAGTCAAGAAGCTCCAAAGCAAATCATGTCGCACGATTACATTTGGCCTTAAGCAATGGCAAATCCTACATAAGCAAAAAGACATCTTCATTTTGGTATTTAGTATCTACGATGAGCCAGATATAACTATACCGTTTGATCGAATAAACGATGAGTCAAGTATTTGGTGTGGCTATCGCTCAAAAGTATATGATTATCCGCGCTGGCAATACAAAGACACAGCGAACCCAAGATTCGTGACTTGCCGGTGTGGGCACAGATGGCCCTCCAAGCTAAAGAAACCTCGTTGCCCCAAGTGCCATACCCGGAACCCTAAAGGAAACTGATGAACAAGGTTAAATTCTTGGCCTGGGACAAAAAGCAAAATCAAATGTGCCAAGTCCTTATCTTAGATATGGTTGATGGAGAAAACTCCCTCATTCAACCACTAAGGCCTGATCCGAATTACTCTACTGATTTTTCAATGGAACCTTATTGGGAATCAAAGGAATTCCTTGAACTCAGGCAATACATAGGGCTCAAGAGCAAGCACGAGGTGGATATTTATGAGGGAGACATGGTTCTGCATCCAGCTTACCCAGACCCGTTTACTATCAAGTTCATCAATGCCAGCTTTGGTGCTTGTGAAAAGGGAGAGAACTTCATCTTAGATACCATAGCTCCCCAGATATGTGAAATCATCGGCAATATATATGAAGACCCAGAGTTGCTGGGGGAAAAGGAGTCTTAGGATGAATGATAAAGTAACAATTGTTTTTGAGGATGATGGTCAAGACTTTCTTGAATGGGATTTGGAGCGTAATCCACAGAGGCCGTTTGACTACTTAGTTATTGGCTGCCGACCTTTTCAAGATTGGTTATGGAAGGGGACGATAGTACACACTGAAAATCAAAGCCTAGGTCCCATTCTTGAGGTAACTACCCCAGCAGGTAGAAGGACTCGCGTGGTGCATCGCGTCAAGATGGTAAAGGAAACACAGAGAAAGGGGACTGATGAGCGACAATAAGTTTTGCCCCATACTACTTGCAGGGCTCTATGCTGGAAACAATGAAGGGCAGTATTCCGAGAGTGCCCCTCTTTGCCACCACGACTGTGCCCTAATACTAGAGGGGAACCAAGGTGGCCTCGACTGCTGCTCAATCAAGGCGGTGCCGAAGATTCTGGAGGAGGTATTCGGGGCCCTGGAAAGACTGGCCGGGGTGCTAAGGAACCGATGAGTACCAATAAAGGCAACCCCTGTGTCTATAGCGCCGGTCCGATCCTGTGCCAGGAGGGGGTTTGCGCTAGTTGCGAGGTACATCACAAAAACCTACCCCTTTGCCAAAACAATACCCTGATCGTATGCACCAACGAACATCAAGAGTGCTCAAGGTGCCAAGTGGGGCTTGAGTGGGCCGGGAAGATGGCACTGATGCAAGATGCCTGGGTACTAAAGCGGGAGGGGCCTTTTACACCCCTATCAGAAGCGGAGGACATAGAATGAAAGAGCGCCCGATCCTCTTTAGCGGCCCGATGGTGAGAGCCCTACTCCGGGAAGTTGACCCAAAGACCATGACTCGGCGCGTGGTTAAACTGCCTGATGCCCCGAATCATCTAGGGGATTGGGAGCCTACTTTTCTTGGCGGTGATGGCACAACCACAGATTCAAGAGGGGTGTTAGTGCCGAGAATAGAGGGTATTTGGCATACGAGAACTGGTAAGTTTATCAAGTGCCCCTACGGTCAGCCCGGCGACCGGCTCTGGGTGAAGGAGACATGGCGTGAACCTGTCAGTGAAGGCTCAGGATATATAGACTATCTTGCGGACCACATCACTAAGCCGAGCTTTATCATATGGCGCCCGTCTATCTTCATGCCCCGAAAATTCAGTCGCATACTCCTGGAGATAACGGCGGTGCGGGTCGAGCGGTTGCAGGAGATATCAGAGGAAGATGCCAAAGCGGAAGGTTGGCCTGTGCCTGAGTTGGGTACGGAGATAAGTATACGCAAAGCAGTGCCGGTTATTTGGTTTTGTGACCTCTGGGACAGCATCAACGCCAAGCGGGGATATTCCTGGAAGTCGAACCCATTCTGCTGGGTGGTGGAGTTCAAAAGGATAACTACAAGAGAGTAGGGAGGCACTTTCATGGAACGTCAAGCACCAGAAAAACCCCCGGAGAACAAACATTCCCCAACGCCGTGGAAAGCCGAAGACCGCACCCAAACATATCTCCTCGATGCTGGAGATAAAAGGGTTGCCTTTACCATGTTGAACTCCGAATTTGACCTTGAAAGAGCCCAGGCCAACCGCGACCTTATCCTTGATGCTGTCAACGGGCAGAAGGCGTTGGAGGAAGAGCTGGCAGAGATAAAAGACCAGATAAGGGAAAAGCTATTTATCAACAGGGGGCTTGCGGAGACGGTGAAGGCATTGCAAACGGCCCTCGACTCGAATGAGCAGATATTAACCCGAGTCAGTAGTTCGCGCGAACGCCTTAAAGAGGAACTCTCCAAGGTCAAGGCACAGAGGGATGAACTGGTAGCGGCTTGTGAGGTAATAAGCGACGTGTTTCCCGAGATAACAGAGAGTCCCATAGGGTCAGGGCTAGAAGGCACGTACCTTTCACCGGCAGGGACGATGATGCCCTCACAGCATATCGTGGCCTTACGGCAAGCCCTCGACAAAATCAAAGAGGGACTGGACACGGAAACCATCTACAAAACCAAGGGAGGATGATGGAAAGTAAGTATTTCTTAACCGTTGACTGGTGCAGTGAGGGAAAGCGGGGTATCTTTTCCTCCGCGAGTGGTGATGTGTTCGGCTCAGATACCCAGCACACAGAGGACGAGATGGGCGAAATCTTAGGGGTCTTCTCCATGATCCTTAACCCGCAATCCCTGGTATTCACGGAGGCCGAAGTCGCCAACTACACGGCTTTCTACCCACTGGCTGAGTATACGAACCATTATGGGGTTGTTCTACCGAAAGGGGAATCAGATGGATAAGGACCTCAAGCAATGGATCGGAGCCAGGGTAGAAGATGACACCCGCCTCGGGACAGTGGTGAATGTAATCACCCCAACGTGGTGGTGGGTGAGGTGGGATGATGATGAAGTTGACCGGGATGTCCATCCGGATGATGTCAAGGTTCTATAGCCAGCTTACCGGCTATGGCAACCGGGCCTTCGGTGAACCCGAGGGCGATGCCGAGCCGAACTGGGGCCTGGGGGTGGATACAGTGTTGCCACCGCTGTCCTGAAAGTCCTGCCAGGTGAACGGGGCACCGGACACCAAGGCGTAACTGAAAGACATGTCGCAGGGACACGAAGCCCCCAGGTCAATATTAACGAAGGAGAATCATGGACGAAACCAAACAGACCATAACCTACGCCGAACCCTTCAGCGAAGGCAAAGATAACACCCTCCTCAACGGAGCCAAGCTATCTGAGGAAGATGCAAAGCACTTCTTTCCCGATATAGAACTGCCATACAGACACTAAGGAGGTACAAAACTATGTGCTTTCCGCACGAAGATGGATGCTGTGGTATAGATGAAGGAGCTCCATGCCTACAGGAACCGCCACCAAAGGATGAGGATATTAACAAGGAGGTGACATTCTAATGCCAGAGGAAACTAAGCAGAAGACCAAGATACACACGGTTTACAAGGTGGATGATAAGAGGGTTCCCAGTGTTACAACGATTCTGGGTGTCCTCGGGAAGCCCGCCCTGATTCACTGGGCGTGGCAATGTGGGGTTGACGGTTTGGACTACCGGAATGTCCGTGACGAAGCTGCGGACATAGGCACCTTGGCCCACTATCTTATCATGTGCCACCTCAAAAATGAAAAGCCTAACACTTCGGAATACTCCCAAGAGAATATAGGGTTGGCTGAGAACTCGTTTCTTTCCTACCTTAACTGGGAGAAACAGCACACCCTCGTTCCGTTGATGGTGGAAACGCCTTTGACGCATGGGAAATATAAGTTTGGCGGGACCATTGATTGCTTTGCCATACTAGATGGCGAAACCGCCTTGATAGACTTCAAGACCGGCAAGGCTATCTATTCCGATATGTTCTATCAACTTGCGGCCTACGTTGCCCTTATAGAGGCCGACCAACATGAGGTTAAGACATCCCGGATTCTCCGCATTGGGCGGACAGAGGACGAGGGTTTTGATGAGGTGGTGAGGGATGCTCTACCCCAAGAGTGGCAGTTGTTTCTTCATTGCCTTGGGGTCTACGATCTTCAAAAGGAAATAAAAAGGAGATAACAATGCGAGAGATTAGCGGAGTAGTCAAAAGCCGGGAGGAGAAGCAGGGGGCCAAGGGGCCATACTGTAAGATATCGGTACAGGGAGAGCTCTTCAATGTGTTCCCTCGCCATGACTTCTATGAAATACCCCAGGTCGGCAAGTCCGTAAAGGTCATGCTGGAGCCCCAGGAAGGGACGAACTACTGGAACGTTGCCGGGATTAAACTTATGACCCCCGAGGAAGCTGCCACAACCCCACCAGCGGCCACAGGAGCCCCGTCAGGGGGCCTTGACATACAACAGAGTATCCAACGTGGGGGATTCACCCATGACGCCGCTGCGGTGGTTGCGGCACAGATAATAGCCGGGGAGTTGAAGACCATGTCAACGGACGAGATGGTGGCCAAAGTCCTGGAGGTAGAGGATGGGCTGTTCCAGGGTGTACGGAAACAGATGGGTCTCTAGGCCCCACCATTTTTTATAGCGTAAAACTTGACTTATCCCTGTGAGTAATGATACAATAACGGTAAGGTGGTGGTATGTATGGCTTACGACATAAACGATCTCGAAAAGTACGTCGACGAACAAAAAGAGAAGCTAAATCGTCGGCTCCGGGAGAGGTACAAACTCGCCAAAGACCTGGGGTTTAACTCGGCAGAATGTACGGCCCTCAAGCTCAAGAGCGTAGACACGATAAATAGATTGGCGAAGGAAAAAGGTTTGATTTAAGATGGATTTTGACCGCGCATCCCTAAAGTACATGGCCCAGGCCAACCTACGGGGTAAGCCTACGGAGTGGCTGGTGTTCCACTTCCAGCACCTACAGGACGAACTACAAAAGGTCAAAGACTACGAACACCTCACACCGGACGACCCCTACGTCTACTATGGCCTGTGTAGCCTGGATGCGCTGGTAAACGAGGTACAGAGACGGCGCAGACTGTCCTATGCGGGGATCACAAACACCAACCGGGAGACCATTGAGGCCATCAAATCATCCTTGAAGATAGAGGATATCCTGGAGTGGTACACAGAAGTATTCCTACACCAAAGGAACTGGACCTACAGGTGTACCCTCCACGGCCCTGACAACCACCCCTCCGGCTCCATAAAGGACAACAGGGCTCACTGTTTTGTTTGTGACCAGGGTGGGGATGTGTTCGATGTGGTCCAACTGTTTGAGCGAGTGAGCTTGCCCCAAGCGATGGCGAAACTCGCTCGTCATATAGGAATTAACCTTGGTCCTATAAAGGGGGGTGGGGAGGGGTATAAGGGGAATTTCACAAAATCACAATACAATCGCAAAGCTACAGGGTGGTACTAGCGAACGTGGGGAGTGTGACAAGCAGTGTGACAAGAGTGTGACAGAATCGGCAAAAGCGTGACGAGTATGACCGCGTGTGACAAGTTGAAGCTAAGGTGTGACGGGTGTGACCACTGTGACAAAGGAATAATATTTAGTGTATCAAGAATTTAACGAACCCGAGGTACTCACCAAGGAAGCGGTTTTGGAATGGATAGGCGATGCGGAGGGGTGGTTTTCGGCAGATCAGTTAGACCGTGACCTGATAATTGTAGAGAGGGCGGGTAAGGCCAGCCGGAGGAAGATACTATCCAGGCTGGTTGAGGAAGGGCTTTTAGAACGCAAGGGTGGTAGGCATGGTTCATATAGACAAGTGGATGGGGAGGCCCACGAGATTGATTGGCAAGCGGCTAACCCCAATGCGGTTTTGGATTTGGAGTTTGCCTTCAACATCCATCATCATGTCAAACTGTTTCCCAAGAGCGTCATTATGATAGCCGGGGAAACCAACTCGGGAAAGACCGCCTTCATGTACGATTTCATCATAAGGAATATGCACAAGGAAATGCCCATCAACCTTTTTAATTCAGAGACCTCCGGGGAACAGATGCGGGAACGCTTTAATAATTTTGGCATCGAGATACCCAACCCGGCTCCATTTAAAACCTATGAGCGTTACGATAACTTTGCCGATGTCATTCACCCGGACAAGATTTCTGTCATAGATTATCTCGATCTAAATTCTGAGGTCTACATGATAGGTGAGGAAATAGAGCGCATCCGGCGCAAGCTCAAGAAGGGTGTAGCCGTGATAGCGATACAGAAAAAGTCGAAGCAAGAGCTGGGCCAGGGTGGAGTGTTCTCCATCAAGGCCTCGGCGTTGTACCTCTCGATGACCACGGGCGGCATCCTCACGCTGGTAAAAGGGAAGTCATGGCTGGACCCCAAAGACAATCCTAACGGGAAAAGCTGGAAATTTAAGTTGGTTGGGGGAGCGAAATTCGTGAACATTACTGAGATATTACCGGATTGGCCGGAGTAAAGGAGACACATGAGGCTGACGAATTGGGGTAACGCTCCTGATAAAAGCGGGAAAATGACCCACGCCAGCGCCTTCCTGGAGCAACTGAGGCAGTTATGACAGACTGGAAAGATACCGTGATGAAAGCAAATGATCTGTGCCTCAAGGTATGCCAGGACCATCGCACTCGCACACTTGAAGGAAAGAACTGCGACGGCCTAGACTGTGAGGAGTGCCAACTAAAAGCCCAAGCCGGGATATCCTTTAAGGCTGGAGGGCAAGGGGTAGTGGATTGGGTAGTAAAGAAAATGCATCTCAACTTTGGGGACTGGTGGGAGTGGGAAAAGCAGATCAAAGCCTGGGGGCTGGTGGGCGATGGTGATAAAGAACCAACCGATTCAAGAGATTAGGGTTTTAACATCTGAGAGATATTCACCAGGAGGTAACCCATGACAACGTCAACCCTAGCGCGGTGTGAAAGGTGTGGAGGCAATCTATACCCTTATGAAGGAGGGATGAAGTGTCTCCAGTGTTCGAGGAGCTTTGGAGGGAAAGAGCCGGAGTCAAGGGTAGCGCCGAAGCATTACACCCGTGGGTTCAAGGAGATGGTGGTAAAGCAGGCCTTGAGGGTAGGGAACTATGCGCTGGTGGGCAGGCAGTTGGGGGTAAGCGACAAGTTGGTACAGCACTGGGTAGCGGGGAGGCATGATGGAAAACGATAGATTACTGAGTGATGAGGAGATGTGGGTTAAGGCCATTGTGAACCTTGATGAGCATCCCACTCTCGAAGACGAAAACCTGTATCCGGTTTATGGTTTCAGAGCTATCCGTGATGCCCAGGACGCCAAGAGCTTTCCGCTTGGGGTGCGTGAGGGAATCGAGGAAGTGTTCGATGCGCTAAAAGAAATACTAGGAGAGGCCGAGGGTGAGGAACTGACAAAGAGGATCACAGATGGTATCGTAAAACAGCACAAGGAGCCAACGGAATGAAGGTTCTTGTGGCCTGTGAGTTCTCCGGCGTGGTGCGTGACGCCTTTGCCCGTAGGGGCCATGATGCCTGGAGTTGTGACCTAGAGCCCTCTGAGGCGGGTGGCAGCCACCTCCAGTTCGATGTTAGAGATGCAATACTGGATTGGGATTGGGACTTGATGATAGCACACCCGCCATGCCCCTACCTGTCGCGGTCCGGTGTACGTTGGCTTTATGAGCAACCGGGCAGGTGGGAGTTGATGCGAGAAGCTGCCCAATTCTTTAAGGCTCTGTGGGAGGCGAACATCCCCAAGATAGCTATTGAGAATCCAATCCCTCACCGCTATGGGATAGAGCCCCTGGCCGGCAGATATTCTCAGATTATTCAACCCTGGCAGTTCGGGCATGGCGAGGTCAAGGCGACCTGTCTGTGGCTCAAGGGGTTGCCCTTGCTGGAGCCGACAAACGTGGTGGATGGCCGGGTGCCAAGGGTTCACTACGAGGGGCCGGGTAAGGACCGCTGGAAGAACCGGAGCCGAACCTACTACGGGATAGCCGAGGCGATGGCGGAGCAGTGGGGTGGGCCGGTAACAACGTAATGGAAACTTTAAGAGCTACAGGAAGCACTTTGAGCAGTGGTAAGCACCAGAAATCCATGGTCATAGGGGTGATAAGGTGAACAAATACGGGGCGGTTAGAACATGGTCGCAACTCTGTGGTCGCACCTTTGACTCAAAGACTGAGATGAGACGTGGCGAGGAGTTAGCATTGCTTGAAATAGCTGGGGAGATAAAAGACCTAGTTTACCAATATCGGGTTGCCTTATGTAAGAAGCCGAGGGTGACAATCACGATTGACTTCATGTATCGCGAAAAAGGCAAATATGTCTACGAGGATACAAAGGGCGTACTTACCCGCGAGTTTCGGGTGAAGATGGCTTGGCTTAAAGAGAAGTGGGGCGTGGAGGTGGTGCTAACGAAATGAATGCTTCAAGTGATAAGGGCATCACCTCATAGCAGGTATAGCACCAGAAAAACTCTGGATATAGAGGGGGGTATTACGTGAGGACCATAGAATTAACCGAAAAAGAATGCCGATACCTGAACAGGCTATTAAGTTCATGGCTGGGCCTTTCATCGAAGTGGACACCGAAGCCGCTGGCGAGGTTTAGGCTCTACGAGGTCAAACACAAGTTGGAGTGGGCTAAGAAACACGGGGTATTACGTGGATAGGGAATGTTATGACGAAATCCAGCATGAGATCGACGGGCTCAATCATGTCTGCGAGGTTTGCGGGAGTCACGGGGACTTTCGAGGGATTCAACGGCATCACAAAATCTTGAAGAAAATGGGCGGGCGCAAGGGCAGGGCTAAGGAGTTGATTGAAGACCCATCTAACATCGAGTGGCTTTGCGGGTTTCATCATTCTCAAAGGCATGGAATTCGTGAGCGATGAGAGGATTGTGGGCACAGGGTTCATGGCTGAAACTTGCAATCTACCACCACATAGAGTATACTCTTTGGTAGGGGGTAGAAGATGCAAGGTAGAAAAGCGATATACACAGCAGACCAGTTAAGGGAAATGTATTGGGAACAAAACATGACGACCACTGAAATATCCAAGCTCTTTGGTGTGGGGATGAGTGCAGTTGCTCACGCTATGAACCGCCTGGGTGTCCCGAAGCGCTCTCATGGGGAGCAATTAAGGAAACAATATGAGCTGGGCAAGATAACGGCACCGCTTACTGGCCGAGCCATGGTGAATTGGCGTGGTGGCCGGATGACTAAAGCGGGGTATATCTACGAGAAGCTACATGAGAGTCATCGCTTCTGGTGTATGGCCCGAAAGGGTGGCGGACATCAACACGGATATGCCGCGCAGCATCGCCTCGTTATGGCGGAACATCTGGGCCGGCCATTGGTTACTGAGGATATTGTGCATCACCTCAACGGGCAAAGGGCCGACAATAGGTTGGAAAACTTGTCGCTGGTAGATCGCAGAACACATCCGACATGGGCTTTCCAACACGCTATGCAAGAGAGGATACGGACGCTGGAGGCCCACATTGCCAATATTGCACAACTCAAGATGGTATAGTGCTGGCGGTGCCTATACCGGCATCATTTTGCTCAGGAATTGAAGGGATAAGGAGAGCAATGCAAAAGACTGATATCGAATACTTGGATATGACTTGGAATCCCATGACCGGCTGTAATCACTGGAAGTATGGTGGGCCTTGCGGTGGGGGCGGCAGGGACTTCCGGTGCTGGGCCATGGGCATCGCCAACAGGTTCAAGAAAAACTACCCCAAGGGCTTTGAGCCGGACTTACGCCTGGACCGCATCATGGAACCAACTTTGTATAGCCCACCCCTACGGATCGGTGTCAGCTTTATGGGCGACCTATTCTGCGATTGGGGGAAGGAGCCATCGGAGGCAATTGTTGGCACCTTAGCCGAAGAAGCCCGGATGCTCATAAAGAGCACGATCAGCGATTGCCCCCAGCACACCTTCCTGTTTCTGACGAAGGCCCCGTGGAATCTTCACAAGTGGTCCCCCTGGCCGGCCAATGCCTGGGTAGGTGCCACTGCAACAAGTTATCGGGCATTTGTTCATGCGTGTGGTGATCTGGGGGCATTGCATCATAGGGATGGGGCCATGACCTACATATCCTTTGAGCCCTTGTTATCTTGGGATAGTAACCCAGGATTTACACTGCCTTGGCTGAATGGCAATATTGGATGGGTCATTATCGGGGCAGCCCGAGGCAAGATGCCGAAACTGGAGTGGGTGAAGAATATCGTGAATGCTGCGGATGAAGCTGATATCCCCGTGTTCCTTAAGGACAATCTCAAGCCGCTGTTCGCCAACATCGAGGAACCGGCCTGGATGGTGGGCTGGAAGAATGTGCCGGGGGAGATGCGGCAGGAATACCCGCGGGTGGGGGGCGACGGTGACCAACCAAAGGCTAATTCAAGAGCTTAGGGTGGTAAGAGCGCACGGCTATTCACCAGAAAAACTCTAGGAAAAGAGCTAAAGGGATAAGGGAGTTGAAAGGTGAAGCCGTGTGTGGTATAATAAGATATGCCCTTCGGGATGAGCGGAGGCCTGGATACTCATCCTATCTGGGCCAACGTTAAACCTGGAGGGCATTTATTATGGATAATTTCTGGTCACGAGTGCTGAAAACGGACACCTGTTGGCTGTGGCGGGGGGTGACATCGCAGGGTTATGGCAGGAGCCCGATTAGGTGTGATGGCAAATACATTTATGCGCTAGCTCACAGGGTTGCCTACGAGGAATTGGTTGGCCCTATTCCAGAAGGTTTGCAACTAGATCATCTCTGCCGGGTGAGGAACTGTGTGAACCCAGCGCATCTTGAGGCTGTTACGTCAGGGGAAAACACTCGGAGGGGGGACACAGGAAAGAATAATGCTATCAAGACTCATTGCCCTAAAGGGCATCCCTACGATGAGGAGAATACCCGCATCCTCCCGAATGGTTGGAGGGTGTGCAAAGAATGTGCACACATCCACCACAACAACCATTACTGGCGTAAGAAGTTATCCCGAAACTTGTGGGAGGCGTGATGGAAAGGATTTACAAAACTACAGAGTCTCAGAGGGCGGCATCTTTACGCTACTTTGGAACTCCGGCAGGGAAAGAGGCCCAAAGGAGGTACTATACATCAGAAAAGGGGAGGGCGGCTAGGAACCAGCGTCGGAACTCAATCGCGGGGAAAGCGAATGAGAAGCGGTATCGGGATTCTGATAAGGGTAGGGAAACTAGGCGCAATTATGAGCTTGCTCATCCCTACTCGTATCGGAGGCACACATCTCGCAAGGTACGGTTTACATTGGAGGTGCCCCTTGATGTGGAGAAGGATAATGGCATTGTTCGTGTTAGTTCGTCGATGTTTCCTGAATTGCAGGTATCGGCTAATTCAATCATCCACGCCTTGGCTTTAGCAAAGTTAGCTTCAGAGACGCATATTAAGGCCTTGTTTATGGGTGAGGGGCCGGGTAACACCGTAGCGACCGTCTAAGAGCTACAGATAATGAGCTCGTACAGGTAAGCACCAGAGCTATTGGGAAAGGATAAGGGGGTGAGTGATGTGTAGGCAACCAGCAGAAGTATTCCATCCAGGCGTATATATCAAAGAGGAATTGGAGGCAAGGGGATGGTCGCCGTCTGTGTTGGCGATGGTGATGGGCTACCCGCTCGATAAGCTGACAGCGATCCTTGAGGGCAAGCGGCGGGTCACGGTATCTGTGGTTGCGGGTCTGACACGGGCCTTTGGGACTAGCGAGATGTTCTGGCTGAACCTCCAGCGTATCTATGATGGCGGGGGGCGGCGGTAACATCTAAAGCTCATTCACGGGATTAAGGCCCTGCACACGTAGAGATATTCACCAGAGAGGAGAGCGATGGTAGGAGGAAGAAGGCGGGCTGAAAGTAACCTATATGGAGGGCCAAACTGGGATTTTCACGATAATAGCTCTATCCGTGAGGCTCGGGCAAAGGAGAGCGAAAACTTTGAAAGGGGAAACAGCATGAGCGACAGGCTATTAACCTGGAAGGAACTTGTTAAACTAGATAGTGATAAAGCTATTTGCCAAGCCCAGGACACCAAGAGCTATCCACTAGGGGAGGAAGCCGGTATTGCAAAGGGAAGGGCTGAGGTAGTGGCTTTCATAGACAAAGAATACAGCTGGATTATACCTCGGGAACAGCTCAAGGAATGGGGGCTGGGGTGACAAAGTAGGATAGCTTTAAGAGCAACGGGAGTCACTTGCCCAAAGGTTACGCACCAGAAATAACCCCTGAGAGATCAAGGACCGGGGCTTTCGTTAGAGGTTAGTCACCGTAGCAGTCATTCCGAAAGCTATTGATATCGAAGTGGTCAACGTTATCTTGCAGCATCTTCCCGAAGTCCTCAACTAAGCCACTGAATCCGTCCATGCCACTACCATACGAGCACAAGATTTTGGCTATTCTGATGCAATCCAATACATCCATCTTATTCCCCTCCTTCCAGCCAATGTCCGCACGTACCACAGTCGGGGCAGGTTATTTTCATTGGGCCTCCTTGTTGGTCTTTTCATCCTCCAGTTGTTGCCGTCTTTCCTCAATGACCAATCGCCCCCAGGCCACAGGGTCACCAGCAGTTAGCCTATCTAAGAGGGTGAGCCTTTCTTCTTCTGTCACTCGTATGTTGGCCATTATGTTTCCTTTCTGGTTCTCACCGTTTCATCGAGGTGTTAACTGTCGCTCTTAGAGTGATCTTCAAAGTGCTCCTTAGCATGGAAGGCGCACCAATACTCCCCGCAGTAGAGACATCGGTAGCCATTCTCGGTGAGATTGATGGTTTCCCTGCAACCCACTTGATGGCAACGTGGGTTATGGAGCTTTAACCTTTCGGTGTACTCGTTGACCTTGAGGGCTATCTTTAGTAGATTGCTTTGAAGTTCCATCTCACGAGCCTCCAGCCGCTCGACCTCAGACAGCAAATGCTCCATTGCCTCGACAAGCGGATGTCCTTTGAACGCCTGAAGCCTTGCCCGTATTTCTCGCTTGTCCATGACGTTCCTCCTAACAAAGTTAAACTAGCTTCAAGAGATTGTGGTATCACTTGCCGTATAGTCTGCACCAGGACTCCTACGCTTCCCGGCAATGGTCATTAGTCAGGGCAATACAATGCACATCTTTCAGATGCGGCCCGATATGAGCGCCACAAAAGGACTTCCCGCAATCCAGGCATTTGGCGTCGGGGTTCCTTGGGCAGAATATCTTATCATCCGCGAGGCAATCTGGGCAATGTATTATATTCATTGTGATTTCCCTCCCCTTTATGTTTATCCCAAGGGCCTACGCTTACGGCTTATCCTTTAGTACGATATTGTATATACTTTCCTTGTAATAGTTGCCTTCATCGTCTTGGTGGCTTGTTTCCTCTTGAACGTCAAAGTCCCGAATGATAACGCTCACACCTTGAGGAAGTTGGAGGACTTCGGCCATTCCGTCTCGAACCTCGATTATAACGTCCATTCTATTCCCCTTTCTTATCCAGCGGCCTACGTATTCGTTCCTGGTCCCAGTAATAGGAGTTGCATTTTGGGCACCGGCCCCCTGTTTTGGCAGGGTTTCGCGGGTACCATTCGTGGAAACAGCGTTTACAATGTCTCTGCTTTATGATCTTGACCATTAGTTGCCCTCCGTGAACTCAGCGACAAGCTCAGACCTACCACCGCCGCTGCTGCCGCTTGTCCGGTAAACTTGCACCTCATCTTTTCCGGTTGTCTCGTTGTGGGTGAGGTAGACATGAGCCCCCACATGCCAGCCTCGTAGGTGACCGCTAATGCCGGTCCTCTTGCCGCCCAACCTTGAAACTGGCCCCCTGCTTCCCTGTATGTCTGCTCTGAAGTGTGCCATGATTCTCCTTTCGTTTTTCCCGTTCCCCATGTTAGGGGAAAGTTAGCCCCTCGGGTTTTGTCCGACAGATTCGCAAAACTCAGCCCATGATGGGAAATCATGGCCAGTCTCGATCTCCTCCGGCCAAGCGGCTATCTTCCCGCCATCCTCAAGTTGGATATGGTACATTGGGCCCACTTCGGGGTCACGCTCCGCATCCGTCAGTTCTCCTAGGACCGTGAACCCCAGGCCCTCCAGGTGAGCGTACTGCTCGTATGGCGTGGTAAAGGTTTTTCTAAACTCCATGATTTTCCTCCTAATAAAGCTTGTTTCTAGCCCTCTGATCCTTCGACATCTTCTGGGTGGCCGGTTACTCGTTTTATGATTGGACCGCGGGGATCACAGTGGTTACAAAGGACTCGGTAATCATCGGGGTCGCCAGTGACAGTTGCCATCCCACCGCAGTCTGTGCATATAATAATCTGTTTCATCATCCCCCCTTTCGTTTTTCCCGTTCCCCATGTTAGAGAGTTCTGGTTCTAGCCCTCAATGGGGGTGTTTCCTGAATCTCTTAGAGCGGCTTGGTAGCCGATTTCATAACCGACCTGTATCCACTGGTCTTCGATGAGCTCCTGTAAATAATGTGGGCTTAGGGAACTGATGCGTGCCCTCAGGACTTTTATACGATTTTCCCAATACGTTGTTGTTTTGCGTTCCACTTTCTTGGTCCTCATGGTCGCCCTAACCGCAACGCATCTTCCGGGGTGTAACCGGCTTGCAGTAGTCTGCGCCATGCCTGGTGGTAGTCCTGCTCACGGATGTGCCTGAGATCGTTGGAGGTATCAATTCCGCTCTTGAATAACTCATCACAGGCTCGCCAGTATTGTCGGATTTCATAGGTATCGTTCATCAACGTTCCTCCTAACTAAGTTAAACTAGCTTCAAGTGATAAGGGCTGCACCTCATTGCAGGTTTAGCACCAGAAACCTTCATCCCAAGGGCCTACGCCTACGCTCCTGGTCCCAGTAGTACGAGTTGCAACGGGGGCACCTGACAGGCCTCCCAGGCTGCTTAGGATACCATTCGTGGGGGCATCTGAGGCAATGGCGTTTCTTTATGATCTTGACCATTAGGCGATCTCCTCCATCGCCTCAAGCTCGGCATCCGAGAATAGCCGGCAGAGGTTAGCGTACTCGTCCTTAGTGGCATTGTAAGCCCTCTCAGCCCGCCTGCTGTCCGTGTCCTCGCCGGACTCGGCGCAGAAGTCTTCAAAGGTGCCCTGGTCGTGCTTAGTGAGGCACGAGAGTACATCGTAGGCGGTGGGCTTCGCATATTTAGGGTTATGCTCCCAGTCCTGGGTTGCCTTGCCTCGCGAGACGCCCTTCGTGGGGTCACCGTAGAGGCAGAATGGTCCGGACCGCTCGACCGACTGGCCGAAGTTGAAGCAATAGGAGCGCCAACGGTTTGGGGCGTAGTTTCTGACCAGTGTTATGGTGTAGATATCGCGGTCCATCGTGTCCTCGGGGAAGTGGAGCCCTTGGCCTGCATACTCCACCCGCAGCTCAGTGTTTGTACTCTCCAGAAAGTCCGTTCCCTGCTTCTCGTAGTCCATGATTCTCCTTCCGGCCTATCTCATCAGTACCGAGTGGCCAACCCCGGCAGAGCCCCGGATGGGGCTTTCGGCTAGTTTCTCCTGCATCGCTCTATATATTGCCTGGAGTGCTGCTAGGGCTGCTGCCTTCGTATAGAACGGGTCGAGGTAGGTATAGCGGTCCCAGCCCTCATATCGGGCTTGCCAGAGAGTAGCCCCCACCTTTTCATCTCCGTTATCATCCTCCACCTTATAGGAGTAAACAACCCATTGCTCATCTTCACTCCTGTACAATCCTGGGAAGATTCTTTTGAGTTTGAGTTGTTTCATGTCCCCTCCCTTATTTATTCCCTGTGCGTACTACATTAACCTATGTTGGAGGGTTTGTCAAGGGGTTTGGGGACCATTTTGCCGGGCCTGCCCAAAATGGCAATATCGAAGCTAAAACGGTATAACCTGGAGGTGTCTATCACCCCCGGGGGGTGGGGGGTGTCGGTGCCCATTGGAGGGATATTCAAGAGATTCAGGCGGTAACAATGTGGGCTATTCACCAGAAACACAACTTGACATCCTCCTCTATAGGGTCTACCGTAAAGTATCCCCGTCACGCCCGGGGGGGGGATCAGGAGGCCAATGGTTCTAACCAATCAGCGTTACGAGACCTTTTGCCAAAGACTCTTCATAACTGGCGATCAACCTCAGTCCTATCTCGATGCCGGCTTTGAATGTAAAGACCTGCTCGTGGCCTCCGCAGCAGCTACCAGGCTGTTAAAGGACGTTAAGATTCAGGAGCGCATGGCTGAGTTAAACAAAGCTATAGCGACTCCTTTGATAGCCGATGTCCAGGAGCGCAAGGAGATTCTCACCACCATAGCACGGGACAAGAGCCCTGAGCGCACGAGAGCCATCCAGGAGCTCAACAAACT